>Ga0179591_1285219_pt1 | contig 15421 bp, 19 predicted proteins | sample CZOMad2_1_08_16f_FD_182891 | JGI IMG/M metagenome (GOLD analysis project Ga0179591, IMG submission 182891) | Vadose zone soil fungal communities from Angelo Coast Range Reserve, California, USA - CZOMad2_1_08_16fungal (PacBio error correction) | ecosystem: Environmental > Terrestrial > Soil >...
AGGAAAAAAAAAAAGACGTAAAAAGGCTGGGACGAGTCCGGATCCAAAAACATCCTCAAAGACACGAAAAAAAGTCAGGAAAAATCGGCGTGGGACCGGCTGTGCTCAGTGGGAATCAAAAGCGACTGAAAAAAGGGGGCGGGGGTGAAACAAAAAACAGCACGATCCTGAGATAAAGTTTATGTTGGAAAACCCCCCGTACAAGGGGTTCACAAACCTCTGCCACAGGGAGGGAGACAAAGGCGCCGAACTCTTAAAAAAAATGTGGGAACAGACGCAACAGGAAAAGGTTTGGCGCACATCAAAAATTTAGATGAGATGCGGTCGGGAACGCGACCGTGAAAAACAGGACAGGGGCTGCGATGTGTCCTCCCAGACCTGGGAAAACCCAAAGGGAGAAAAAAAGGTCAAACCGCGGCCAAACGCTAAGGAAAAGGGCGGGGGGAAAAATCACAAAAGCCAGAAATCGGGCCGTGCGGTGAAAAAAACAGCTCCTCCACCGGAGGGAATCAAAGGGACTTCGTGCGGGATCTTGTCAAAGCGGTTTAGGAAAAGGGGCCGGTCAGGACTGCAGTCCCACTGGAAAGTAGGGGGGAATGGGGGGCACAAAGGTAAAGGTGCACGCAGAAACGACCTTGAGTCATCAGGGGGGAGGATCCAGCCAAGTCATGAAGATTGACTGGAGACTGAGGGGGGTGTCCCGAACCCCCGGACGGTTTATCAAGGGGGGGGGACGTTCCAGAAGTGGCACGGACACCTAATCCGAGTTATCTAAACTGAATGGACAAAGGCCGGCGGATCGTGGACGAGAAAAAGGACCAAGTGGGAAAAAAAAGTGGGAAAAAAAAAAAATCAACAACCCCCCCCCGGAATCACTCCATGAAAAAAAAAAGAGAAAGAAAAAAGAAAAAAAAAGAAAAAAAAAAAGAAAAAAAGAAAAAAAAAGAAAAAAAAAAAAAAAAAAAAAAAAAAAAAAGAAAAAATACCCCAAAAATAAACTTTGGATCAGGAGGAGGCACCGCCATCATCGCGGTGAGATCAAGAAAAAGGCAGGTCAGGGGGATAAGTGGGCGGGGACAAAAGTGGAAGGGGTTTCGGGTTAATCCATCTCTGGGAGAAAAGAAAAGGGGGGGGGACAGAAAAAGGACGGGGCCCCCGGGAGACGAAAAAACCGTCACTAAAACCAAAAAAGGGGAAGCAGGGCAAAAGGAGAGGTGTCAAGTCCGCGGCGTAGATCGCAAAAACGGAAGGCAACAATAAAGAAGGCTTGTGGCGGGCCACAAAAGAAGCGGAACCAAAGTCCCCAACACAAAGAAATTTTTGGTAGAAAAAAGGTCACTTGGGACGCCGTGACCGGACAAGCAGGACCAGCACAGAAAAAAAAGAACCTTAAGAAAAAGAATTACACAATGGCCTAGGGGGAAAAGGGCAAACGGAAAGAAAGAAATTACCGGTTCGCCGCACGAGACTGGGGAAAGAGATCAAGTGTCCAAAAAGGAAGGAAGAACGTGGGGAAAACAAAAAAAGGTCCAATCAGAAACCGCATCCCTTACAAGGAGATCCCACGAAAAAAGGAGGAATAGCGACGGCGCGAAACGTTGGACGGGGAAAAAAATAACAGAGATAACTAACCCGGCCCATACAATCACGGGAGGAGAAACCGAATAACGCCGAAGAAAGAATGTAAACATTGGGGGGCTAAAAAAAAAGATAGTATACAACACTGCAGAGGGGAGATAATATGAGCAGGACCAGGAAAACGTTTAGCAGGAAGGAAAAACGAAGGGGTCAGGGAGGGGTCGCACCACAACAATCTGCACCGACTCCTCATAACAGGAGGAAAGAAAAAAATTCCATCAAGAAAAAAAGACAGGTGAAGGACAAAAATTGTAGGGAAGCACCGGGTAAAAAAAACCGGTCCAACAAAAGAAGGGTGTACAGACTGGGGCCAGGCCCAAACGTAATGTGACAAGCTGCATGGTCAGTAGGGGGTCAAGCGAGAAAAATAAGTGACGCGAAGGGAGGAGACGGGGTGTTCAGATGTAGCTCCTGGCCACATTGAAGAAAACAACCATAAAGACATTGAGCGTAAAGTCTAAAAAAGACAGGACTATAGAAAGACTTGGCGACCTACACAAAGTTTCCAGGCCCATTCCCAAAAACGTACATCTGTGAGCTGTGTTGGAAAAATGAAATTTTTCCAAAAAAGTCGCAGAACCGTCAAACCAAGGGGTGAGGAACGGCCTGTTCTGAAGGGAGAGACAAAAAATCGGGCAAGGCGTGGACCCAAAGGGAAGAACCCAGCAACTGAAGAAACAACGAAGGACCGTTCCACCATGGGAAAAACCGGAAACGTGCCCAGCAGAAAACCGCCATCGGCAGTGGGTGCTTGAGGGAAACCAAAAGAAACAGGGTTAAAGATTGAAGGAAGTGGGGCCACCCCCTAACACAGGCAACTGGGGAAGCAGCAGGGAGGCTGGACTTGCAGAGGTGGCACGAAGAGAGGGTCTACCTATAAGGGCGACGTGAAGCAAACAAAAAGAAAACTCAAAAAAACAGGAAAGATCGATGGAAGAGTGACCAGTAAAGACGTGATTCAAACATTTGGTGTCTTGTGTTGGACAAAAAACGGAGGGGTGGGGGGGGGATTTCTAAAGGAAGGTGGGAAACAGCACCAGCGGGGATCGACAACTGGTACGAAGAAGGCGTCGCAATGTTGCTTACTGTAGGAAGAAATAATCCTAACAAAACCGATGTTTTCAGTGAATAGGGGACAAGAAAAAAGGAATAGAAAAAACCCAAAACGCTCACCAACCGTTCCGTTTTAAAAGGAGAAGGGGAAAAGGGCAACGTAGGTCGCCTGGGACTACGACCAAATTATCACCCAAAGAGTCGAGTAGAAAAACCAGATTGACCTTTCGGCAGTTTAGCCCGCTGCCGGCTGAGTTTGAAGATTGAGAAAAAGGGGTACAGTAAGGGGAGAGAGCTCAAAGGGACGACCTCACAGGGGTGAGGGAAGTGGCTTTGGGGGAGATCTGGTGGGGGAATGACCGTCGCACCGGGTTCCAAAAGATAGAACAAACAGACTCGAAGTTAAGAGAGAGGGGAGATCTTCGGGGTCCCAAGGGAAAACACGCCAACTGCTTGGCGTTCCTTGTCAGTGCGAGAAGAATCAAGAAGAAGACTGGGAGCTTGCGTTGTAAGAAGGGGGGAGTCAGCGAAATACTGTGCCCGTCGCCCACCACCCGCAAGCGGGGTTTAAAAGGGGGGGGGGGGGAAAAAAATCACTCCCAATGACCAGAAGGCGCGAGGCGTAAAAAGGCAAGGGGGACAGGGCAATCCTAGTCGACTTTGAACGAAACAAAAAAGAAATGCAAAGTGTGTCAGGGGAACTTGCAAAGGGGAAAGATTGGGGCATAAAGGGGGGGGGGAAAAGAAGGATAAAGTACCTTTTCTAGGGGTCGACGATGAATGTTGCAGAATGAGGAGGGGAGGTCAAACCTGGGCGGGGTGTGCGGGTCTTCCCGGCTCCAGGGCAAAAAAGGGGGGGAGACTCAAGGTTGGGGGAGGGGCAAAGGGAACGCGTTAAGGGACGCCCATCGTGTGAGGGGGGTCACATGGGGGGGGGGGGAGGGGCGAAACTTCCAGAATTTTCAAAGGGGATGAAGGGGGCTGTTACGTCCGGGTCGGCCGTGTGGAGGGAAGGGGGGCCAGGAGCAGTGGGGAAACGAGTTCAAATGAAAATCCAGCGTGGGGGAAACCAAGGGGAGGCGTCACCTCCCTTCTGGGGGGGGGGGGGGGGGGGGGGGTGAAAAAGAAAAAAGAGAAAAGACCGCGTTTTTTAAAGGGGGGGGAAAAGACTCCGAAGGGGGGATTATGGATGAAAGGTCGGGGCCGATCATAAAAAAAGGGGGACAAAAAAAACGAGGTTGAGGAGAGCGGCTGTTGTCTCGAAAAAGAAAGGGGGGGTCAAAAAAGGGTGTCGGAAGAGGTAGATTGTCCAGACACTCCGCCGTTGTGGTCAAAGGAGAAGGAACCAAGGACGGGGGGGGGAGAAAACCGTAAACACCCGTTGGAAGCGGGTTCCCTTATTTCAGAAAGAAAAATGGGGGATTCAGTACAAAAGGGCCAAAAAAGGAGGGGAAAAAGAACCGACCGAGTGGGGGAAAGTGAACTCGGTAATGTTGAACGCAACAGGGGGAAAAAAAAATTCTGGAGAAAGGGCGACGGCGGTGATGAAAAAAGGTCATTTGAGAAACCAACGCCGCGATTGGATCCATGACAAGGGCCGCCACGCTAGCCGCGCGAATGAAAAGCGGAGTGAGGGAGGGGGGGAAAACATTTGGGCCATCCGACGGGGTACAGAAAAGAAATAAGAGGGTCCAGCCCCACTCCTGCAAATCTCAATCACGCAAAGACACCGCATATGGGGAACTGAGATGCCTCACGAACTCTGGGGGGAAGAAGCCGAACCAGCCAGCCTCATCACCTTCAGACGGTTAAAAAAATACGACAAGTGACCGGCTTTGAGGAAAGGTTCAAGGGGTAAAGGCAGACAATGTAAGCACTCCAAGCAGGGGAACGCATTGAGGGAATGGTGATCGTCGTATAGCCACTAACCCAAGCCGGCCTGGTGAAAGCGGGGGAGACAAATTAAGGGAAAAGGGGGAATCTCCGGCACCCCCACGCCCGCCAAAATGGGGAGACAAAAACTAAGGGGGGGGGGGGGGGGAAAGATCCGCTTCGCGCCCCAGCGGCGCCGCAAACAAGAAGAAAAAAATCGAATTCTACGTTAACCCCGTCCAAAGAAAAAGGGAAAAACTTTAAAGGGCGGGGTGAGCTGTGGAAGAAAAATGCGCCATTCTCCAAACCGTCAGTAAACAACTCTTAACCGACTGGAACCTCCGGGGGGCCTAAGCCTAGAAGTTGAAAATGTGAGAAACGGGAAGACAACTGGGAGGGGCCGCTGTACTGTAAAAAGGGGGCACCAAAAGTTGTGGACAACCAAAAGGTAGCCAACGAATCACCTGCCGCCGTGACGGTTTAAGCAAACACGCAAGAAAGCTTGGAACTGAATGAAAAAGAGCCGCCCCCCGGCCTCCTAAAAAAAGTGGAAGGAAACGCATACTACACAGGGGGGGGTATAACTCCACTTGGCCGGCGCTTTTGGGGGGATGTCTGGAGGGAAAAGAGTCATAAAAAAACAAAAAAGGAGAAGATCACCCCCTCATAAACAACCACTGTCAAAAAGGAAGGAAGCAAAAAATCCCAGCCATTAGGAAAAGGTCATAGGAACTGGAAAAGACTCCTAGTTGTAGAAAATGAATTAATCCAAACGCCCGGGACCAGGGTGGTAGAAAAAGTGCTTTACCGTCCCACGGGCGAAAGGAGGCGTGCGCCGGCGACCCCGGGATCCAAAGACAAGTAGTCCACCTCAAAAAGCTGCCTGGCCACGTTCATCACGACCCTCGGAAGGAAAAAAAGGGACATTTGGTCCAAGACACTCCCTGGAACCCAGCGGGGTCCTGCCCGGGTGAAAGGTGGACGCAGGGGAAAAAACACGCCTCAAAACCAAAATGGGGGCAATTTAGGGGGCCGCCCGGAAGTTCACCTGCCGATATGGAAAGAAGCCACCATCTCAGGTGGGGGGGGGTACTGGTGGGGCACAGCCGGACAACTAACCTTTGTGAGTAGCGTCGGAAAGCGGACGCAGAACCCAAAATTGGTTAGACGGGGACCAGGTAAAGTTCCAGGAAGAGGTGGAAAGTCATACTGTTTGCGCCCAAACCAACAAGTCCAAAAGACGGGCCGGGCGCTTATCAAAAAACGAACAACCAAACGAAAAAGGAGAACCCCACGATGACGAGCACGTGAGTCATAAGGGGAAGGGACCTGCCCAGGACCCCGGGGCCCTGGCGAACTTCAACGCCGGGCTGCTCGTCTGGGAGCAGCGGCAAAAAGCGGGGCGGTAACATAAAAATGAAAGGCTGCAGAACGGGGGGGACAGGGAAGTGTGCGGTCAACGGGGATTTCGACGAGGGGGGGGACGGGGGTGGGACACCGATCTTTGCAATGTGACGGCAACTCACATCGAGTGCGAAAAAGAGAAGAGTTTCAAAAGGGTCATCTAGCGCTGAAGTGGACGGGAACCTCGCTAACACCTGGCTCCATAGTCAGGGCCGAGTGTAAGGAAGGAACAGTACCAAATAAAAAATCACAACCAATTCTCCTTGATGGGGAACAGACAGTTCGTCGAGTTGAACAAATCGCTGGGGAACTGGGGAAAAGTAGTCCGCCAACGCGGAGGTCCAACCTCAAGGCAGGCCCCTGCACGTGCACAAAAACAGGAGAAATCCCATGTGGGGGTCAGGACCAGGCTGACCAAAAAGTCTGGAAAAAACTCGCAAGGAAATTGTGCAGATCTTACGCTCCCAACGAAACGGGACGGGAGCGGTCGAAAGACCACCAAACAACTATAGGCCCGGACCGCGTGTCAGGAAGAAAAAACATCCGGAAACGCTCAGCCCAATAGTTCAAAGGGGGGCAAAAAAGGACGAAAAAAGGGGGGGGGGTGCCGAGTCTTCAGGCCAGGGTCACGACCAGCGCGTCGGCGCACTGTCCTTAAAAAAGAAAAAAAGAAAAACCGAACAAACTCCAAACGAAAGTGCGGAGAAAAAAACGTCCTAGTCCACCGGACGCACAGCGAAGAAGTGGGTCCAAAAAGGTACACAAGGCCCGGCACCCAGGAGCTGAAAATCAAGGTGATCTGTTCCTTGCTCCAGACCGAAGAATCCAAAGGAACGAAACTCCACCAACGTGACCCAAAACCTCACGAAGACAACCCATAACAAAAAAGAACATTTTCTTTGGACAAGACAGAAAAAATGAAAACCACTTAAAAGTAACTGGGAAACCGCCTCACCAACGCAAGGCAAGTTACACACAGGGACAAAAAACGCGTCTTTCCAAGACAAGCGGCGGAAAGAACTTAGCCAGGCGAAGAACTCCGTTCCCAAAAAACGGTGCCCGGAGGAAACCAGCAGAAGGCGCGACCAGAGCGGTGGACATCAGACTATCGTCAAACAATCGTCTCGTCGTACAGACGAACCCGGTCCGCTGAACAAGGCTCGAAATACGACCCTGGTTAAGGGGTCCAACAAAAAGAAACTGATCGTTTCATGCCATCTGGGACAGTAAAAAGAAAAAAGCACCACTAGAAAAGCTCAATTTCGTAGTCCAAAAAGACGAGGAGGCGGACCCGTGTAGGCAAACCGATTGTCATCAAAAAATCGAAAAAAACCTCACAAAGACACCTGGGAGTGATCGAACCCAAGAACCGTTCAAGCGGACGAGCGTTTTTAAAAAAAGTGCTAGGGGTAGGGACATAACTATCAAGACACAGGACCGGCAGCGCATGAAGTTCCCCATGAAAAGGAGGGGACCTGGGGGTGTTCAAAAAACGATTGCAAGGAAAAAAAGAGAAATAGCAGAGCAGGGTCAGAACGGGGAAAACCGTGAGATCCCGCCACGAGAAAGAACAAAAAATGGGGTTTAGCGGGTCTGAGTATGTCTCCATAATATGGGCTTCTCTTATGTGGGAACGGGAAAAAAACGGGTCCCGAGCACAAGCCCTTCCAAACAAAAAGACAGGCACCAAAACCCAAACCCGGTGCCAACAATACGGCGGGAACTATGTGATCTGGTCGTCGGTGACATACTACGACAGATCAATAACCAAAACCTAAAAGCCGGGAAAAAAGAGAAAAAAAAAGGACAAAGGGCGACAGGAAGAAAAACCAATGGTTCCAGTAAGACCGACGCGGTGGAAAAATGGGGGGAACGGGCGTAAAAAAACAGCGCGCCCCCAGAAGGCAACTCTCCGGTTGCCGCGGGGGTTTCTCTTCAGAATGCGACTAAGAGACAAAACCGGAAGCTTCCGTCAGGACGGAAGAACAAATTGGGGGAAAAAGACGCGGAGAAAGTGTCAAAAACCCCGCAGGGGGGGAAAAACCTGGCTAGCAACCACACCAAGGAACGAAAACCAACACCTAAACCAACTAACCCTACGTCCAGCGGTCCACCATTCAAAAAGACCCTAAACGGAAAAAAGTCGAGAAAAAGATTCTGGCTTGAAGCCAAACAAAAAAAAAGGTACAAAGCGTCGACCGCTCGCCGAAGTCGACAAAAGACAAGGCGCAAGACTCACAAGTTGGAGGGGGAAATTGGGGTGGGGAAAAAAAAACGTTATGTAATACCTGGAAAAATGGAAAGGAAGATTGCCGGGGGGGGGGGGTACGGCAGCACCAACGACCGGTGTTGGATGTGAACTGTATTTTAACAAGGGGGGGGGGGGGAAAAGGGGAGGAAAGAGAGGGCGCAACGCTGTGGCCTACGTGGTGGTCAACGCCCCCAGGCGCGACCAAAATTTGAGCTAACAAGGGAGGAAAAAAGGGAAAAACAAACTTCCGCTACCTCAAGGGGCAAAAGGAGACGGAGTCATGCAACCAAAAACTCAAAGTGAAGGATTTGGGTGCGACGGAGGAAACCGGGGTGTCTGGGGGGAAATTCCGGCGGTAGGATACAAAAAAAACCCCCGGGGAGAGAAAATGCAAGGAAAATTCCCCGCTGTTGTGAAAGTAAGAAGCGAACATCTTAAAGAAAAAGAAAAAGAAAAAATACACCCCTTGAGTCAAAAGTAGGTCAAAGGTGGTGAAACTCCCGACCCTGCACAAAACAGCAGGATGGGGTCCAGATGGTGCGCTTGGGGCCCACAGGGGCAAACACAGTCACTGTGTGGACGACCAAAAAAAAAAAAAAAAAGGGGGAAAAAACGGGTCTTTCGGAAGGGAATGAACTCACTTTCGACGTGGGTAGACAGTAGGGAACTCGGTTGGGGGGGCAATCGGGGAAAACCCCACCTGGGGACAGCCACACGCTACGGGGGTCCTGTGATCGAAAAGAAAGGGAAGAAAAATAAAAAACTCGGGGATATAGTTGGGGGGGAAAAAAACAGCCTGGGGAATCCGGGAAGACTTTCTTTGAAAGGGGAGACATAAAGAAAGAGGAAAGACCCTGAGACCCGAGCACCTTATCAATGCCAGAAAGAAAGCCAAAACGGAGAGGGGGGTAGTGCTGGAAAAAAAACCTGGGGGGGGTGGGGGCACCAAAGCATATGCCATGCCCTGGGAATAAGATGCCCCAAAAAACCAACTGGCGGCCGCGCGCATGAATGACCGTTGGGACCAGGAAAAAAAATGCCTGTATATGATCTTCGCCTTGCATGGCAATGGGTCCTGAAGGGCCCCCGGTCAAAGGAGGGCATCCAAAGGACAAAATCTGGGGTGTTCGAAAACAATGACGAGGTAAAAAAGATTCTGGGGAAAAAAAATCCCGGGGAAGTATTTTGTAAGAAACGCCGATCCCCGAGACGAACCCCGAGAAAACCTGCCGCCATAAGAAGGGGATGCAAGGGGAGGGGGGAAACCCGGGGCCACCACGCGGTGGAAGAAAAAAAATGGCCTGTCAGAAAATGGGACCTTAAAACACCAAAACAAAACACCGCCCACGGGAAAAGAAGTGGTTCAGCGGAGAAACCTCTCAAGGGGAAAATCGGCCAGCCCGCCGGAGACCGCTCCTTCCTGGTGGGGGGGACGCGGATACCCGGGGGTCCGGCCCCATGCAAAAGTCCAAAAAACGTTTAAACAGGATCAAACGAAAACGGTCAACGAGGCAACCTGAACCCGCCGGGGCGGCAAGCAAAAACTAACGGGAGATGGGTGTAAATCCGTCCCAGGTTCACCGCCGAAACACAAAAAATAAATACGTGCAGGGTGGACCACAAAAAAGTCAAAGCAATCAAAAAAGAAAGACCCAACGATCGCGCCGCGGGAACCTTTCAGAGTGGGGGGGGTCGTCGACAACGCCCGCGGGCAATGTCACAGATTCACAAGGAAGAGGACTTACCCGCACGGCCCATCAAAGCCAAGGGAAGGAGACAAAAAACCCTGAAAGGAGCCGCCGGATCGGGTGGTTGGGGGTTGCGGAGCTGTGAAGTGGAAACCAGGACCCGGACAAGGCAACAGAAAAAAGGACCATTCACGGGAGAAAAGCAAAAAACGGCTGCCGCCTGAGAAGAGGGAAAACGAAGGGGGACTAATAGTGGGGGCAAAAACGGCCGGGGCCACCCAACATCAAACAAAGAAAAGATCTCAGTGAGGAAAAACGAACGACTCCGGAACAGGAACTGAAGTCCCTAGCAAAAGGAAAAAGAACTGTTGCAGGAGGTAAAGGGCAAATATATACTGAGAGGGCAAGGGCAAGACCCAGCAACGAAAAAATGGCACGAGGGATGGAAAAAAAAAAAGGTAACGGGGCCGGGGGAGACAAGACCTGGGTATCAAGAAGGGCTAAATGAGGCCACAATCAGTGACAGGGCCCACGGTGCCGCAGCAAAAAGCCCGCAGGAAACAACGGAACTCTCCTGAACGGGCTACTACAGTTGTATGCTGGAAGTAGTGCCCGGGGGGGAGGTTCTCCCCATAAAAACCAAGCAAAAACTGAATTAGCAAAAAAAAAGGTACCAAAAAAACAGACCAATCTCTAAGACCAAAAAAAAGTCAAATCATCTCTTGGCTGGAAGCAACGTCACAAATCCAAACATATTTTCAAATTCCGACCACCGAGCCGTGAAAAAGTCAGGCTTGGATACTCTGGAGAGGTAAACTGATGCCGTCCCCAACAGACTTTCAGGTTTCCAAAAGCCAACACAAAGGGTGCGTGAATAAACAGCTCAATAACCCTGAAAAAGTAACGGGTTGTTCCAAGAACTCTGCCAACGTGGAAAAAAGCTCAATGGCTCTCAAAATCTTGTTTGGGTTAAACGCCATTTGAAGGACAGCTACCGGGAAAAGACGGGCCCCCGCGTCAATTCAGAGGCAAGGGGAGGGATTCAAAAAAGTGAACACCAAGCCGAGTGATGGAAGAAATCGGTCCAGGCCATCAACGGAACAGTGGGAGTGAAGACGGAAAATATAACAGAAAGAGGAGTGACTAATAGGAAAAAAACAGACAGACAGCAGCGTCCGCGAAGAAGGGGGGGGAGGAGGGAAAGGGGGGATGCAAGTGCTGAGATAAGTACGGGAAAGACGTGACTAAGGAGCGGGGACGGACGCACAGAGAACTTGAGAACCGGCCGCGATCAAACAAGGTGCAATTGAAGGAGAGTGCATTATACTGCTTTGGGTGTTGGCCCAAAGCCCGTCCTGGGGTGGGATTTGAAACTCATAGACGTGCACGGCAAGACGGGCAAAAAAACGGTCTTAGGCCATCACAAACCGAAGGTAAATGGAAAGGAGGGCCAAAAAACCAATCCAAGTGCCAGCTTGAGCAGCCTCACAAACACACCCCCAGTAAAAAACATGTACCCCAAGGAAAAGCGCGCGGACACTGAGGGGAGGCAAAAGCCACGACACGCTTTGTCATCCGCACGCAGGAATGAATACCGGTGGGGAGGGGTGTAAAGTCCATCCCTCTTGCATGGACCACGTGGGGACTAAAAAGGGGGGGAAAGGGGAAAAAAAAAAAAAGAAACGGTGGGCCAGCCGGGCATCGCACATCAAAAAAGATATTGGGGGACACTCTGAGATTCGCACGGGTCCCGGCCCCAATACAGAAGGGTGGTGCGGCCGCAAGCCAAACGGGGAGACCATTCCCCAACGAAAAAAAGCAGTGTAAAAAAATGGTCCCGGGGAAAGTTAAAAAGAAAAACCCGCAGAACAAGAGCGAGCCCGGACGATACAACAGGCTAATTACAACGCGAATCATCGAAAGGTGTACTACTAGACCCAAGGGGCAAAGATGGAGAAGGGTTAAAAGGCAAACAAGAAAGCTTGTGGGCACCCACAGTGTACCCCTCAAGGAAACCGCAAAAGAAAGGAGAAAATGGGCGTATCCACAGAAAGCTAAAGCGAACGGGGAAAAAAAAAATCAAGAAAGAGAAACCATCAACATCCGGGAAGTTACGAAAGAAGACGAAAACAAAACGAAGAAGAACACAGAACCAATAGGGGTCAAAGTTGAAAAAAAACACGGGAGCCTGCTCGAGCTTGAGCCCCAAAAGGAGTGAAAATGGGAGGGGGAAAGAGGGCTCCACAACAACGGAACGGTTAAGAAAAAGGGCGAGCAACACCGACAGAAAGGACAGAGGAGGAAGGTACCGGCCAAGGGTACCAAAAAAAGTACCTGTTGCAGCAATAGGGGGCCAACTCCCGGGGACACAAGAAAAAGACTGGAAAAAATTTGAGGAACACTCTGAACTAATGAAAAGAAAGGCTGGGGGGACAGTGGGGAAAACCGCGGTAAGAGGGCCTGGCCCAGCAGCCCCACCAGAAGGAAGGCAACTCAAAAAGGACGGCAGCAGCCCAAACAGCGCCGAAAGCCCCTGGGCAGCCGACAAGTAGTTCACGCACACAAAAACAAATCATCCTGGTGATTGGTGTGCGAAACAAGTTTCGAACCAAAAATGGACTCCCGCGGCCTCAGGGAGGAACGAAAAGACGGAAAGTAAATTTCCGCGATACGCACAAGGACGGGGGGACCGTAAGCGGAAAAAAAAAAGGAGCGGATGGAAAAACCATTACACCTACCCGAAAACAACAAAGGGGCAGACGTTAGTGGGACTGGGGTAAAACCGGCTACTGCCTTTACTAAGGGAATCGAAGATCAGGGGCCACACCCGTGAAATCCTAAACTTGGGGGACACGTGCGGAAGAGGGGCCAGGGAAAAAAAAGGGGGAAATCCCTCTTGTGGGTGGGGTGTTGGTGGCTCAAAAAGAGGGAATTCCGGGGCAACAAACCAAACCCCATCGTAGATCGACGGTGTAGCAGTGACACGACGAGAAGGTCCCGGGGGGGTCGTGGGGGGGGGGGTGGTCCGAGGTGTTGGTGCTGTCAGACAGGGCCGGCAACGCGGGGGGCAAAGACAAAGGGTCTGTAAATCGGTACGAAAAAGAAACCCTTGACGTAGACGGCCAAGAAGCCGAAACAGATCTTTGGGCAGGCCAAATCGTTGCCAAAAGCAACCCCGTCGAAAAACCAGGGAACCGGGATCAGCCCGCCGATGCGGGGCAGCACTAAAAAACTGGGAAACACACCAGGCCTTATCCGAGTACTGCCCAGAGGGAGAAGGGGAAGGTGGCCCGGCTTGGTAGGTTTGCTTAGGGAGGTAAGGTCGTACCAACCGACGGACGTGCCGTTGACGGGCAAAAGGGGGTAAACCAAAACGGGGGGGAGGCCCCGGGCGGCGTGGAGAGCACTTTGTGGAGGACCAGGGGCGGCCCGGTTACAAGAGCGGTCAAGCCTCGGTTTCGAATTGGCGAGTCTGATCTCAGCTTCCAGCGCGTAAAGCTAGATGTCAAGGGGGAGGGGGCCAGGGTACAAGAGCGAAGGACGACAGGGAAATGCGTGCCGTGAGGGTCAACGATCAGAAACCTAAAGGCAAAACAGCCGTAAACCGCAAAACGGGACCGGTGGGGGGTAGGATCACACTCCCAAAAGCCAGTTGAAGGGCACAGACCTTCGGAAATGGGACGTAACCGGGCACCGGCAGTGGAAGAAATTACGAAAGCAAAGACGCTTGCTGAGAAAGACTGGAAGGGATGGGGGTTGCTCCTAGCAGGTAAGGTGAGTAGGGTAGATGGAGGTACTTTTGCGTCACGGGTTCGACGAAGAAGGGTTTGCCTAAAAGAGGGGAGGGAACAAAAAAAACCAAAATGGCCCGCAGTGGCGTGTGAAATGATCCGCACTGTCAGAAAGTAATTCCAAGAATGTCAAATTGGGGTTCTGGGGAACTCGGGTACAGGTGGGAAAAAACCTGCGTGTGGAGGGGGGGCGGTCAGTAGTGGCAAGTCGGATTCCCAGAACGGTGTAGGGAAGCTCAGGGAGGGGAGCCGTGGGGTGGATTCGTAAGGTTTTGGAAGGGGGGACTCCATGGGGGGGAAAGAAAAGCAAGGACAAGGTGAAAAAAAAAGCAACAACGCTCTAAAAGGTATGAAAACTTAACGGGGCCAAAATCGTTGGGAGGGACGTTACTGGGTTCTTGGGTTAAGGCCCAAGCGCCGACGGGGGGTAGACAAGACCATCGGGTTAAGATCGACACCCAGGGCCGACCAAACTGGTGGGGACGGGAGCGCAGGCCCTGTATTCAAGCGGGTAAGTGGGGGACGATTGGGTGGGGTCGCACGGACAAAAGCGGTTGTAAAGAGTTGAAACGGTATCCCAAAGGCCCGCGCCGCCCCGGGTGGGGGATAGGTCCAGGAAAAAGCCACATGTCGAACGGGTGGAGGCAGTTAACTGAAAAGCCGCGGGGGTGGAAGACACGCACCTGGGTAAAGGGGGGTCACAGACCCGGGACGGAAGACTAGTTGTCGAAAACTAGAATGCCATGAGGAAGGAACCTCGTGGTGAACAAAAATGTATTGAAAGGGCCCATCAAAGCGGCCCCGAAACGCAAGCGCGACACACTAGAAAAAAAGCAGGAACCCTGGGAAAAATGAATGAGAAGGAAAAAATTCACAGACCCTCCAGTAGGGTCAAACAGACGGAACAGCCTCAGAAAAAAAATGGGCGAATGAACAGCCAACGGACAATCTAAGGCAAAGGAACCAGGCAGGCTGTACGCAAACGACGGCATCCAAGTTGCACAGGGACGGGAAAAGAAATAAACCCAGGGCAGCCGCACGGAGCCACAGTGGCATGGTAGACTAAACGGTAACAGAAACGGCATCAAGGCAAAGAACAAATTGCCTGGGGCTCAAACTGAAACGTCCAAGTCAAGTCAAATCGACGGTGCAAGGGACTCCAAAACCGCGGATGAAGTGGCAGGCAGGCAACGAAATAGAATCATAGGGTCAACCGTACCAGCAAAAACTCCTTGAAATTTGGGAAAGGGAAACGCTGCAAAAAATAGACCGCGGCCGCGGACAACACCCAAACCACAGAGCGAAGCAAGAACAGGACTCCAGGAGGACTCCAGGTGTTGTCAAAACTGGAAAAAAAGGGGAGGGGATGAAGACCATCGGACAAGTCACCCAAGGGGGGAAACCCGGGGGGGGAAAAAAGACAGGTAAAGGCGTAAGGAAAGGGCAGGGGTGATGATTGTAAAAAAACAGCGGTGTGGAAAGGGGTCAGTGGGGGAGACACCGCACAGAAGGTAACCGCGCATCACCTGGAAAATTACGTTTCGCCGCACCCCCACAACCAGGGTGAAATTGGGGAAGGAAACATCGGTGCGGACCCAAATGAGTCACAAAAAAAAAAAAAAACGACTCCTCCGGCCACCTGGGGCCGTGAACATCCTAGGAGGGACTTTTTTTGTAGTGAAGAGGTGGCACCAGAGGGGGGGGGTGATGTCATGAGGGTGAAA
>Ga0179591_1331257_pt1 | contig 15420 bp, 14 predicted proteins | sample CZOMad2_1_08_16f_FD_182891 | JGI IMG/M metagenome (GOLD analysis project Ga0179591, IMG submission 182891) | Vadose zone soil fungal communities from Angelo Coast Range Reserve, California, USA - CZOMad2_1_08_16fungal (PacBio error correction) | ecosystem: Environmental > Terrestrial > Soil >...
TTGGTTCCCACGGTCCGTTTGGACTCCCATGGGCCACGATGGGAGGTCGGTGGGTGGAGGAGGCACCCAGCCGGTAGACCGGGGGGTGGAATGGGAAATCGGGCGAGACCCCCCGAAGACAGGGGAAGTTCTTCCAGGGGAACTCCGGTTGGACAACGACAAGAAGAGGCGGAACAAACCGGGACAGTGAAACACTTCCTGTCTGTCAGGGATTAGGGGGAAAACTTGTACCTATGGGGGCTGGTTCAGGTGGTAAAACAAATAAAAAAGCGTCTACCGGGATCCCGTCGAGGGTATTGTGGAGAACGAGGGGGAAAAGAAAGCGCACGATTTGACAGGGATGGCACCGCAAAACCAAGAAGAGGTGTTAACGTTTGGGGGTCAACGAAGGAAGAATCGGCTTCAAAAAGGAAAAATGTCGAAGGGGCGCTGGGGGGCACGGCAAACCTTTTAAGGAAGGTTTTCCGGGGTTAAGGGACCTGAATAGCGGGTGGCGAAGGGGGGGGGAAAAGAGGGGAAGATGACGACTACAAGAGGGGGCCGGTCCTACGGCCTACAAAAAAAATAAGAGAATTGTGGCGCCTGAAACTACGACCGCAGTAAAAACCGTGCTTAAAGTGAACTGGGGTTGCCCCCTGACCTGAAAGGTCACTCGGGGGGCTGCAAAGACCGCCGCAGCATCCACAAAAAAAATAGGGTTTGAAGTCCTAGGACAAAATTCACACCGGTTGCATGGTTTCAGTTGGGATCTGCTTCAAAAAAGTGCCGCCCTCCAGATGGCTGAATTCCGGAAAGGGGGGAACCAGAAAAAGAAAACCGTACAAGCGACAAAAAGTGTAGGAGAAGGCATAAAACCGTTCCGTATCCACGAAAAAACGGTTCATAACTGTTGCGTGGGTGGGGTAAAAGCGAGGGGGTCCGAATCAAAGCGCGATCCACGAACGGCGGACAGGGTGCTAAAGGGGACGTGAGGTCAAGAACGAATCAAACAGGGGGAACAACGAGGGGAAAGCCATCCTGAAAAGAAAGACTAAGATTGTTAGATCCCCCAGCCCCGCCGCCACCGGGGGCAAAAAAAAAAGGAAAGTTCTGGGGGCCAGCATTACTGCCCCCAAAAGGGGAAGAGAGGAGAGGGGGACCAAGCGTGAGTAAAAACTATCAACTTAAGAGACGAAAAGAGAACTTGGACCGAATATTCCAGCTTGGTTGAAAATTTGTAATAACGGGGGGAAGGGAGATGACATACCACTCTATCAGAAAAAAAAAGAACTACGGCGCTGAACATTAACGGACACAACTGAATTAAAGGCCCACCGGGTCCGGGGGAACAGCCAGGGGGGGGAAAACAACCGTCGGCCCGGGGGGCCGGGAAGAAAAAGGGAGGGCCGTCTGCCAATTTGCTAGACTGAGGGGAAAGGGGTTGAATTGACGTGGGGCTCAGAGGAGGTTTTTATGCAGAACGTGTCTTCTGAAAAGGGGCTGGTCCAGGTGTCCGGTTATCCGCGATCTGGGGAATAAAACGACGGAAAAGCAGAGTTCCCGGAGCTGAAAGCGGGGGCAAACCCCCCCCGTTGGCGGGGGCAAGTTGGGTGGTTGTCTGGATCAGGGTCCAAGGGGAAAGCCAACCTGCCCGCTCACAGTTCCTTTAAACAAAAAAAATCTGCCAGAATTGAAAAAAGATTCCAATGCTGGGGATTTTTGGAAAGGACAGAGGGGTAAACCTTCCAAAAAAAGGCCCAGGAGGGGGGATGTGATGCTCAGGTTTCTCCTAAAGAACGTAGCCCTTCGGAAAATCAGTGGGAGGGGGAGGTCTCATGCCTAAACTGAAATCTGTGGAGGAAAGGGTGTCGGCCCGGAACGGTGGGTTTCCCAAAGATGAAAGCTCTCCAAGGTCCCTTCGGGTCAATTTTGTCTGCGTCGTCAAAAACTGATCGGGGGCCATTCTAAAAAAAAACTTCGGAGGTTGGCTGAGGGACGATAACGCGGGGGGGGGGGGAGGGCCGCTTTGTTCCCAAGCAATTGACTGGACAGAAAAGTGACGGGGATGGGGTAACTTAATCGTTCCATGTGGGGGCTGCATCGCGAAGGGGGTTCAAATCGAGCTTCACCTGACTGCAGATGATTGGTAAACCGCCTGGACAGAATCAAAAAGGCAAAAAGTTGCCTGGAAAAACCACCCCTGGACCAAAACCGGGAAGAAAAAACAGCCACGGCTGTAACGGACCTTTACACGTTTGGGTCATTCGTTGCCCGGGGGGCGTGTGCCACTTTTTGTGCGATGCACCGTTAAAGGGTTTAACGTGAGCAGGCTGGTAAAATTGCAAAAATCCCGGCAAAGCAAAAATTGTGGCGGGGGACTTAAGAGTAAAAAAACACTAAGATCTAGAGGCAGTTGTACGGGGAGCCTGGCAAATGTTGGGAAAGCCGGGGGGTAAGACCATCTCAAGGGACGGTCAAAGTGTTAAGTTTGACTATACAGAAAGGAAAAGATTGGTTTCACCATCACCCAACCCCGGGACCTGGTGCCAGGAAGGCTGGCTTTTAAAAAGTCAACCTTTTACTATCGTCTTACTCATCAAGGGAGGGGGAGGGCATGTCCGCCTGAATCCGAAAAAATAGGTGATCAGTCACAGGGAGGCGTTCCCGAAAAACAGTTGATGAAATCATACCTCCACGGGATTCATTCACCGGGACTAGGACACGAAGCAGCGAGGGGAAACCTCAAAAGGTCAGGGGGGGGGTGGGAGGGGGGGGGGTTCGTCAATCCTTCCATTTCGCAGGCCAACGGCAACGGGAATACAACCGCGGGAACCCAAAGGGACCGGGAGAAAGTGACGACCCGCGGAAACCAGAAAGGGAGACCACAAATGGTCGCTCTCAGCTAAACAATTAATAGCAGGGGGTTCAAAGGAGAACCTTATCACCGCAAGAATCAGATCCTCGACATGCTATCAGGAAAGAGAAGAGGGGGGGGCTGGCAGGGGGCACATTGTCTTCCGCACCAGTAAGTCAACAAACTCAAAAAAAAAGGGAGGTCTGTAATCACATAAATCAGAAGAAGAACAACCTTTGGGAGGGGGCCTAGGTGGAACTCAACCCTACGAAAAGACCTGGCCCGGGTACACTGAATTCTGCACTCGGGATGGAAGAAAAGGGGGATTTCTGGAGGGGGGGGGTGCAGAGAAGCTAACCCTGGTGGAATGTGGTGCTGGGGGTGGCAGTCCAAACGAAAGGGGATTCCGTAATCCCCAAAAAAGAAGGTCCTGATAGATGAGGATGAGAAGGGTGCGGTGTCTTCACCCTCTGGGGGCGAAAAAAAGACGATCCAGGTTCAGGGGGATCAGTAAGTAGATTGGTAGGTGGTAGGCGCGAGGATGGCACCCGGACCAGCACTTCAGGGAAAGGGGGGAAAGGGATTAAGAAAAACCTGGGGCGTTCAAGAAAAACGGGTCTTCAGGAACGAAGCCGCAAAGGAAGGAAAGAGATTAACTTAGGGAAGAAAATAGCGAAAGAAAAAAACAGTAAAAAAAAAAAACGACGAGCGAGTTGCGAATGATGGGTGCTTGGGGGGGCCAAGAGGTGTGGAGCGTCGACATGACGGGCAAAGAAGAAAAGAGAAAGGTGGGATCCCCCGTTTTTTCGTGGGTTGATGTGGCTTTACAAGAAAATGATACAGGTCTTCAACGCATCGTGACTTGGTTGATCTCACGTGGTTGAACTGAGGCTACGTCCGGAAAGCGCACAAGCAAAGTTGCCCAAAAGTAAAAAAGGACCAGCAATGTCAGGGTCGCGCAAAAACGGTGGAAACCCCGCGATAGAAGAAGCGCTTGCATGGGTCAGGTATCATCGAGGGAAGGGGGGGCGGGCTGAGGGACTTATGGGGACACAAACGTTATGGCGACCGACGACCATGTGGGCGAAGAGGGCGTGGCCTGCGAGAAAAAGAAGCAAGTGGGGCCTTGAAACAGAGACCGGCTGCAGACGAAAGGGGGGAGAAGACTTTACCGAAGGGGTCGGTTGTGGGGGACTCGGGGGCGAGCCTGGGTGGGGCGTGGGAGAAAAAAAAAAAGGGGGTTTGTCAAGCGCACTGTAGGGGAAAAGGAGCCCTTGTATTGAAAAAAAGGGGTTGGGCCAGCAGGAGGCTGGGACTGTTTCAAGTTGGAGGACTGGTGGGATTAAAAGAGGGGGGTGGTTGCAAACAGGAATTTCCACGGGAGAAGCTCGGCCGCCCGGAGATGAGGGGGGGTTAAGTAACCTGGGCTTAGGGGGCAGCTAAGCACCTTTGTCCTATGCGCGTCCAGGACGACAAGGGCAAAGAAAAATCGACGGAGGACGAGCTGCAGCAACACAAGGCCAAAGGTCCTCTCAGAAGCACCGAGGGGCCTGCCAGGGTGGAGGTGGGTCCAGGGCCAGATGGGTGGGGGGGCGCGGGGAAAGGGGGAAAAACGCTCCCTTGATGGGCCGGGGCCGCAGGTTGCTTAATCCAAAGGGATTCAGAAAATAGGCGACGGTCCCGGAGGGGGGGGGGGGAAACGACAGCCCATTTACAAATCCTGTTCTCGGGCGAGAACAGGGGGGGAAGAACGCGAGATAAAACTAAACAGGAACTTGAGAAAAGAACGACAGAATGCCGGCTTTAAGGGGGGGGAGGGAATCTATGTCAATAACGACACGACGAGAACGTCTCTTACCTGTTAGGGAGAAAACGCGCGAACAAAAAAGGGGGGGGGGTCTAGGGTGCCTGATCCTGACCACATCCTGGGGGAAAAACTAATCCATGCATCGCTTCGGACGTGGAAAAGGACTGGAAGCGCCAAGGAGCAGCAAATAATTTACGGCGGGGGCAAGAGCGCAGGGGAAGGAAGAAGGAACCCCCGGGTTCTCCTGGATGTTAGAAAGTCGCCGAAAGTTGGCGTTAACGTTTTAAAGGGGGTGGAAGCCAGGCATAGTCATAGAAGATGTGAGGGCCTAGCGAGGGGGGGGGGGGAAAACTTAAAAAATTCGTAACCAGAAAACGGGTCCCGCAGAAGGGGAAGGAAAAACGCCGGGACGTCACAGGGTGCCCAGAGAGGAAAAAAATGCTTCTGTTCTGCGGTCCGACCCGACTCATATCTCAAAAAAGGAGGAAGAGATGAGGAGGTCTGCTGGAAGAAGCCTCCCACACGCCGGACTAAAAAAGAAACGAGGGGGGGTTGTCCCCCCGAAAGCAGCGTGGAGAGGGAACAGGGGAACCACCGGCTAAGGCCGCGAAGTGTCGAGTGCAACAGACACGAGTATGCAGATGCCAGTTTTACAAAGCGTCAAGGGCCTACCGTGAACTCAGCCCATCAGGCGCGGAAAAAACAATTGCCCCGAAACAGGAGGTCCCTCCAAGCCACCTGTGAGGAAAGAGCGCAAACGAGACCCTCTGTCAAAAAGCTGAGGTCCTGTCACGGGAGAGGGCGGGGGTCGCTGTATCCCCTGTCTGCCTCCAGCCCCGACCACGAAGAACCTTTGGACCCACGCCTTTAAGATCGCCTTGGTTCTAACAGGGAAGAAAAAGACTTTCCGTAGCGGAGGCTTGAAGATTTAAAGAAAACCAGGAAAAAAAAGGGTGCCAGGAACTATCGTATCGTGGGAGGACTGGGGGGGTTCTATATCGGCGGCCCGGGTGTGCAAAATGTCTGGGAGGCGGGTGTTGGCGCGGTTACGGATCCTCTAAAATGTAGGGGTCAAACAAAATGGGCTGGGGTCAAATCGGGGGCCCATACGGTGGGACTGCATTAAGGTCCAGATTTCCAGAGAAAACTTGGGGGGGAGACTTAAAAAAAGGGACGAAACGACAACAATCAAAGGGCGAGCCCCGAGGAACCAAATCCAATGATTAAAAGCCACAAAGGATCAACTAAGAGGGTGGGGGCCCTTCTTTAGAGACAGGGGGTTCAGGTCAACCCGAAAAACGTGTGGAAATCAGAAGGGAATTTCGTCTGAATCCAAGCGTGGAGAAAGAAAAAAGGACACAAAGAGTTGCTCATGTCAAAGGCACAGCGGCAAAGCTCCGTAACGTCCGCGCCAAAAAGGAGAAAAAAAAGGGTCCTTTGGACTAAACAAGAAACAAGAAAAAAAAAAAGAAAGTCTACGGCAGGGGGAGGGCGCGATGGAAACCATCCTCCAACCGCAAAACACGAAGAGGGTAATCAACTACAAGGTCCGCAGGGCTCCAACGGGCTCAAAAAAAAGGGGGGGAGGAGGGGCAGGACGGGCAAAAAGACAGGAAGTACCGCCCTGACTAATCGAGGGGGGGAACGGTCCTGAAAACCGCACAAGGAAAGCCTCCCCCCACGAAAAAACCGGAAGCCACGACAAAGTCAAACGAAAAACGGCTTTTCAAAAAATTCTCCCCAGCTGAAGCCATGGGTCCTCCAAAAAAGGCAAAAGGATATGCAAACAGAAGAAGGGAAACCAAAAAAAACCAAAATACGGTACCATGGGAGGATCCGAGAAACGGGGGCAAATCACATAAAACCCCTAAAGACAACCCAAACCGCGGAAAAAGGGACCCTGGGGAAAATAAAAGGCCATAAAAAACAGGGGGGAATCATCCCAAGAAAGACGGGTAAGAAAAAAGGGTACCATAAAAGGGACTCGGTAGGCAAGAAATTGCATCAAATGCGCCGCAGCTGTGCAAAAAATCAGGAAACCAAACACTTAACAAAAGGTATCGGATCACAGTCGGGACCCAAACAAAAGGGGTTTACAATACAAAAACAAAAAAAACTTGTCATCCCAAACAGTACGCACAGGCGGCGTCGAGGGGGCATCGGGTCCGCTAAAACCACTCCCTTCAAAGGCAACCCTCAATAAAGAGTGGATCAGGAAAATTGTAAGGTATCCTGAGGGGAGGACACCAACCCTAGGTTCACTAATGACCTCTACAACAAACAAACAAAACGAGCGGCGGGGGGGGAGGGACGGCGTTCGCATTGGGATCAACTCAGTGGGGGGGGGTTTTCTAACGGGCCCAGGGGATGAGGACGTTCATCGCTCCCCGTGGAAGAGCCCTTACCGGATTTTTGGTACTACAAAAATCAGCAATGCGATCAAAAGGGAAAGAAAACGCGGTAAGAAACAAAAACCGCATGGGGAACCAACCTTTAAGATTGTTGGGAAACGAACCCGATCCTAAAAAATTTTTTCTTGTGTCAAGAAAACGCAACAAAAAACTCCGAAAGTCAGGGCAGATCTTGGACCGGGATCCCTAAGAAGCCCAAAAAAAAATGTCGGAATAGGACCGGAAACCTCTACAAAACAGAGCTAACCCGGGCAAGCAACGCCTGCCAAAAGCTACCACAAAATTCACTCCCCCTCTTCAACAAATAGCAACCAGACCGGACCAAAAAATTCATAAAGCCGACCACGGCTTAAGGGATTTGGCTCACAATCAAAACGGAGGCGTACCAAAGTGCTCCTCGGGTTTGAAAGGGCCAAACGGGGTCGGGGGGCAAGACCAGGATGGGGCCTTAGTGTGCTGGAAACATCCCTTGAACCTGCTCGAACGTGACGGAATGGGGCTCGGAATTCAGCCAATCAGTTCCTTTCTTCGGGTGAGGTTAACTAGAGTTGAGGCAAAAAATCATGCGGGGGGGAACTAAACCGTGAGTCCTCAAAGATCGCCGCAGGGTGATAGCCAATCACCTCCCAGGAAAAGGGCCGGTTAAGATCAAACTTCAAAAAAAAAAAGGGGGGTCACGGGGCTGGGGGATCACGGTTCCCCCTGTTCAACATGGGTGCCCACCCAAACTGAATGGGAAGGGGAAAGTCCTTCCCAGAAAAAAAAGACCTGCCAAAAGAAAATGGGGGGAGGGGTTCCTAGGTGCCAATTGTGGGGGCTCTTAGGGTCCAGGGGGGTCCATAACACTCTCAACAACAAAAAGTCCGAGAGTGATCCGGAGGCTCTGGGTGGGATGGAGCTCTGGTTCGCAGAAAAGCTGGTACAAGCGGCCGAAAACGGGTGACTGGGGGCCCGCGGGAAGAGGGATTTGAATGAGCAATTTCCCCGGCTTCACGCAACAAAGACTGTAACTGTCAGGGGCCAAAAAAAGCCCTCGTCCGGCCCGAAGGAGACCACGAACAACGCTACAATAAACGTGGGGGAAAAAAATTTTCTTGTGAGGGGGGAACCCGTCCCTTGAAAAGGGATGCTCTCAGGGATCAACAGTTCCCGAGTCCCCGTTTGGGAATTCCATCAAATAACAGGGGGGGACACACCCCCACCGCGACTCCCAAATGTTCGCCGCCCCCCATCTCCCTGACGCTCTTGAATCTTGGCATGTGGGGGGGGGAAGATGAAGAAATCTCTACATGGTTTTACACACCATGCGGGGGAAATGAAAAAAGGTGCCAGTCATACAATCCTCAAAGAACCGGACCCCCCTTCCTGACAACTAAACACGTCCCTCAAGGGGGGGAACACCGAATCCCAAATGTCTTAAAAAAAAAAAAACAGAGGCGGGGGGGCGCAAATGGTCCAAGCCTGTCAAGCTTGCATAAAGGGGGAGAGGGCAACCCAGCGTACAAAAAAGACAAAAACTAAAAAATTCCGCAAGCTCGGAGAGCACCTGTGTGGAAAAAAAGGTCCGCCCAAACTACTGGAAGGGGTGAATCCAGGAAAAATCAAAGGCAAAGATTGACCCCACACGGGGAAAAGCCTTTCCCAAAATGCCCTAGGAGGAAATCCCAGCCTAAGAAAAAAGCACCCTCCTCACCAATAAAAGGAGGGCAACAGGAAAAAGACCTCAGCCCCGAAGCGTATTCCAACAGGCTACACCAAACGATTCGAGTGGCCCTCTTAAGCCCGGGTGTCCGAAAGGGGACCAGCTCGTTAAAAACCGCCCTAGGGGGGCGGCTCCTCCATCCGTTTGTACGCAGCCTTATCGGGGGAAGGCCTGGGCTGTCTTAATCCAGGCCTAAACTCTCATAATAATCAGGGGCCTTGGAGGGGATGGTATGACAAAAATTTCAATTGGTTGGAAAGTTTTCCCTACTGGGAAGAAAAAAAACTACGGGGGTTTGGGGGGTTGACTCCGCCCAAAACAATAAAGGGCAGAAACTCCAAAAAAAAAAAAAAGGACAAGAAAACTTTGACTCGGGGTTGCAGGGGAGGAGGGCCCGCCAATGGGAAAGGGACTCCTGTAGAATCCACCCGCGAGGCAATATCCCCCGAAAACTCAAAACATCGGACCATAAAACTCTTCCTCATGAGGGGAAAGTCAGAAACGGAAGAAGGAGACCGCTTATGGTCTCGTGGGGGTGAGCGTACCTATGGAGAAAAAAATTTGTTCCAAGCAAAATGTGAGGAGCGGATCTCTGCTGAACGTCACGGAAGTGAGGTAAGGACTTTTGGGGAGCAGATAAATCCTTGTGATTAGCGTTTCACAACCTCTTCTACTGGAAGAGTTCAAGACTCGTCCGTGGGTTTGGAAAACAGAGTGGTTCAGAAGGGGACGATTTGGTCACAAAGCTCAAGGGGCAAAGTCAATAAGGAAAGGGTTTAAACATTGGGGGGGGGGACCGGAAGGGTTGGGAAATGTTGACCAGACAGGATTTCGTCAACGGGAAGCCTTAAAAGGGGGACACCATTTGGGCATCAATTCACCCCCAAGAAGGGAGATGCGAGTTTAAGCCTAAATCCGTAAGGAATAGAAAAAAAGCGGGGAAAAAAAACCTAACAAACAACAAGCAAAGGGAATGGTTTTTAGGGGGGGGGGGGGGGGGGGGGATAGGGGCGCGGGGGACAACTCCACCTTTGGAGGGAAAGCGGACTGGTGTTCGCCGGCTGAACCGGCCAAAACCCTAGGGCAGTCACGGGCCGCAGCGGTATGTTGGGGGTAAGGGCGTCGAGGGTGGATGAGAGCGTTTTTGCAGGCAGCGGAGAGCAAACAAGCCGGGCGGGCCACCCACGGGCGGTGTCCGTAAAGGAGGAAAAAAAAGCCTCCACATCTTGTGGCTAAATCCCGGGCAGAAGTTAAAATGCGGGAACACCCTTTCCACCACATAGGGGGCAAGGTAAACCTGGGGGGAAGGGGTGTGCCGCAGGGACGCCCGGACAGGGGAAGGGGGGGGATTGGGGAAAGGGAGAAAGAAAACTTACCAGCGGGTCCCCCTTGGGGTGGGGGGGATTCTGAAAAGTAACGGGAAAAAAAATCGCTCTTGAAAAAAGAGGTCATCTTTTCTAAGAGCCTCCGAACAAGGATCATGGGGGGGCAGCGGGGGGCCGGGTGAGAATGACCATGAAAGAACCCCCCCCGTAAACCCACCCCAATCAGGGAACTCTGAAGGGAGGGCGACGTTTATACGGGAGTCCAGGGGACCTCTTCACTGCCACACAGACCGACCTGGGAAAAACCCCGTCCAGGAAAAGATGTAAAAAAAGTCCGGTAACTTTCAAAAAAAACCAACACGAACACAAGTTGGCTGAAGGCGCCAAACAGCAAAAGGGGGGAAGATGCCCACTCTGATAAGCGCAACAAGAGCCGTCGGACAAAACAAAAGACAGGAATTATAATTTCATACGGGGAAGGCTCCCGATGTACGGAACAAAAAAGTTGAGGTCTCTTGGAAAAAACAAAAAGAAAACAACAATCTTCCAGTTCCTGGCCATCCAGAAAAACCACAGATCCTAGCCGGAAACACCCTGGGCTGTAAGGGTCCTCAAGGAAGAATTCACGAAATGGTAGGTCCGCGTCGTTCTCAAAAGAAATTAGCGCACTGGGAGACGCGTACGGGATGCCCTCCCGACGAGTCTCAAAGAACGTGGAAACCCCCCACACGCTCAACAGGAAAGGAGAAATAAATGCGCCGTTAGATGCAGGCCAATGCCCCTTTCTGTTGGAAGGCCCGCAGGTAACGATGCTAATCGGAAACTGGAGGGCACGAGAGAAATTTCGACCCTTTGAAAAGTGTATGACCCGAAAATAAACTGGAAGACGAGACTCAAGGAGGGAAGATTCAAAACCGACTGGGGAAAGATCTGCCGGCATCACGAACCCCTCACTCCCGGTGTCGGGAAACAGAAAAATATTCAAAGTTCCGGGGAAGGGGTTCCAAAACATTGGAAAGACGAAGGGCTCTAAGAGGCGCCCAAAAACACGCATAATGGGGGTGAAAAAAGTATGATGGCGGGTTATGGGTGCGAAAGGGGCAATTACTATCTATAATCAACGACCGGTTGCTGGCGCAGACACACTAAGAAGGGGAACGATTTGGTGATTGTTTTGGGGGGGGTTGTGGGTTTTTTTGGGTTTGTTTTCATTTGAAAAGAGACTTAAAAAGCTTTTATGGGAGTTGTGGGGGAACCGCCCAAAAAAACGAACAGGCTTTCTCACACAAGCTTACTTCTGCGGAGGGACCGGGAACGTACAAATCACACGTAAAGATTTGCCGTTTGCACGCAAGAAGGCAAGAAAATTTTGGGGGGGGGTAGATCGGGGGGGGTGGGAGGTTGTGTGGAAGAGGCACCCGCCAAAAAACAATTGCACGAACACAGAAACAAGCAAGAAAAACTACCATACAAGAAAAAAAGCCGTGGACGTTTAGGTTTTTGTAAGAACCAATGGAAAAAAACCTCAGGATCAAAAAAACAACAGGGAATGGGGAGAAGCCTTTTGGAGGGTTTTGAATTGGAGTAGGGAACTACCTGAAAGGGGAGTCTGGACGGAGGAGAAGTTTGGCTTCATGGATGTGGGGGAAGCGGACTTCCCCTTGCGGAAAGAATCCGGAATCGGAAAAAAAATGCGAACGCAACCTCGCGGGCAAATATTGCAGGGGGTTACGGCCCTACCGACCGCCAAAGTTAAGACTGGGGGGGGGGAAACCGCTGGGTTCAAACTCCCCCCAAAATTCCAAGAGGTAATTGAGGGGTCCACGGGGAAAAAAAAAAAGACCCTAGCGTCTATCTTGTCACGCACCCAAACGGCCAGGGTGGTTGAGTTTCGACGGCCGGAGGAGCCCCCCCAGCCCAGGCAAAAAGACATGTCATGGCACCTTTGTTTTTGTCTTCATAGGTAAGGAAGGGTTGGCAAAGCCCGTGGTAGGCCAGAGGGGGCCATTGGAAACCGAACCTGCTCTTTCTCATAACCGGACCTGGAGCAGAGGAGCTGGTATGGGGGGAGAGTACCCTTCGCCAAGGGTCTGGAACGGTCAATGGTGAAGGCCAGAAAGGACCGTACATTCAGGGGGCTCCAAAAAAAGGGCACCTCAGTGCAGCAGCATTTGTACATAGGGAAAAAAAAATCCTAGTGAAGAAAAAACCACTTATCACAACCGGGCGGGGGGGCTACCTCAGTACCTGACAAGCCGAAAAGTAGGGGGAGCAAGGTTGGGGATCCAATGGCCCCTTGCTTTGGTGTTGGAAGAACAAAAATTGGGGGGGAGATCGCATACGACGATAGGAGGGGAACTTCCCTCCTATGGGAAAAGGGGGGGGGCGAACCCAATATACGAAGACCTCTGGGACTGAAAAAAAAAAAAAACGTGGAGTGGGGGCCGATAGGCCCTCCTAAAGCGAAGGAGGGGAAAGTCGGGGGGGGGGAAAAGACTGTTGCGTACCGCGGGGGAAAAGCAAGGGCGCTGGGGGGTTCGACTTCTTGCTGTGTGGAGGGTTTTCACCAAAAAAAAGCCGGAAGGGGGGGGCCCCTTGTCAAGGAGGACCCAGGTTCGAAATCCCGTGCGTATTGAACTGGGAAAAAGAGGCTGTTCCTACCCCGCTGGGGATGAATATGGGCAGAGAAATTCGGGGTTCACTGCTCCTCACTAAGAGTGATGGGCACCCCCGTTACCAAGGGGAAGAGAAAATCCTCCCCCCCAGGCCCGTGAAGTACCAGTTCGATGTTAAAGGAAAATATTCAGGGAGCTTCCCCTCAAGTCACCCATCCCGGGCGCGTAGTAAGTGTGCGGTGATGGAGGACCAAGAGCTGGGGGAGGGTCAGGGGGGGGGGAAAAAAACTCAGTTCGCCCACTGTCCGCCGAGGAAAAATCAACCTTATCTCCAATGGACTCCACAAAATCCGGGGGGGCCGGTACAGATTCCCGGGTCAACCTTTGGGAAGGATGATATGTGCCGAACAACCCCAACTCAACGATTGTGTGAGAAGGCCGTCATGGGGAAAAAAGTCTCTAAAGCTACTTTGAAAAAGAAGGACATGCTGCCTGAAGGAGGGGGCAGGCCATGACCAAAAATCAACTTTGGGGGGTTGGAAGGAGAACCTTATAGAGGTGACAATCTGGAGGGGTTGGGGTTAAAAGAGGACAGGGAGATTTAGTGGGGTCTGCGGACATGGATGGGGTAGGAGGGGGGGTCTACAGTTATAAAAACAACCAGAAGAAATTTTCTTATGAGCGGACAAAGAACAGCCACAAAACTTGAGTTCCAAACTGGCCCGGGGTAGGGGCCTCTGTCTTCCAAACCTTGTCATGCACAAAAAAAGCACCCCACCATCTCTTAATGGGTTCCAAGTCAAAACATCTTCCGGGTCCTTTCCCGACAGGCAGGGATCACATGGACTCTGCAAAAACCAACATAAGGGAGGATGAAAAAAGAACCGTAAAGGGCACCGAAAAAAGAAAACTCACGGGTCTTCCTGGTAACCACACGGTCTACTAAAAAAAAAAAAAAAAAAAACCAAACGGTTCACGGGGGGGGGGTTTGTGGTGTAGCGCTGGGGGGGGAGGGCAGAAAATCAGAGCGATCCCCCGGGGGAAACCCCGCGGGTCAGGTCGTTGTAAGGTTCCAGACAAGCCCCGAGGGAGAAAACAAAAATGGAAAAAACCGATAAAAAAGGGTGCGGCCAAGAAAAGAAACGAGGGAAAAAAAAAATTAATGAGGAGGGGAACCACCTTGAAACGGGAGAATCGGCGAAAAAGGGGATTAAAACAGGAAGAAAAGGACCTTGCGGCGGGACAGAGAAGTCAAAAGATTTCAAAGGAACAAAGGTTGGTGATGAGGAAGGGGAGGATCACACTCCCGTGCGTCCTCAGAAAAAGCTGACAGTTTAAAGAAATTACAGTCTTGTGTCTACGCTTGGGGCGACAGGACAAAAAGTCCTCAACCTAATGCGCAAACCTGGAAGGGAGGGGGGGGGAGATTCTGAAAATAACGCGAAAGAGTTGTCAAAGAAAGTGCGGTCCTGTGGGGGGTGAGCTAAGAGGCGGGACGTCTGGTCACTGACTTAATAAACGGAAAACGGGGTAAAAATGCCGAAAAAACGCGCCTGGGAAGAAAAAAAAGGGGGTCAACAAAGAAAAACTCAGAAAAGGCACTGAGACTTAGTCTTTTGCTAGGGGATGTCGCGAAGTGGGGGGTCCTTAGCTCCACCGACGCCAAAAACCCGGGAGTCGAGCAGCTAGGACGTAACATTCACACCGCCATGGGGGGGGGACCGGGAGGGGTGACGGCAAAGGGGGAAGGGCCCATCCGGCGGGGGGCGACAACCTTTAGGGAAAGTCCATCTGATGAGACCCCCCCTCTCTTCGTGAACACGGCTGCTTTCCGGTATAACGGTCAGTCTTATTTCACGCGGGAGAGGCCTCACTTAACACGAATTTCCGGGCTTTTCCCGGGGGCATCACGCTCGGCCACCACAGACACGTGAGCCTTGAACCTGTTGGAAAACGGAGTCCGCAGGAGATCACGCCCCGTAAACAATGCCGGGACATTTGTTCATCTCCCGGCGGTGCCGGGGCCAACCCGGAAGAGGTGGGCAGGACCCGGGAAAATTCTGGACCGGGTTGAAACATTGAAGCCGGGGGGCGGGGGAGGAAAAAAAAAGGCGTCGAAGTCGGTCCGGGACGCAGAAAGGAGGGGGCCTCGGTTGACGACACGGGGACCAAGGTTCTGGACTTGAGGGGAAAAAATGGCGATCTCCACCAACTCAGGGGGGATTGGGTACCTGGGTTGGGGTGGGGTTATGATCAAGGTGGGGGGTAGAGGAAAAGTATTTGGCATTCGCAGGGGGTGGATGAAGGCCGGCCCGGGAAGGGGAAAAAGACGGTGGACTGGTGAAAGAAACCGCAAAACGACACTCGGCGGCAGACCGCTGAACGTCAAGGGAAATTTTCTTTGGTGCATCCCATTGTAGACGGTTACACAACGGAACAATAAAGAGGGGGGTCACTTTATGTGGGGGAACGAGCCTCCCAAGGGTGCCCAGACGAGACCCCCCTGCAAGCTAAAACAGGCAAGAACGTCGGATTCCACGGGGGGCCAAAAAACGGACATACTGGGGAAACCAGGGAGGGTCTGAAAAAAAAAGATGCGGTGAAAAACCTGGAATTTTCCAGGGCAACTCGTGAAAAGTCTGGGTTATCATACAGCCGGGGGAAGGCCTGGGAAGAAGTTCCCAGTTTGAATGGAACCCTAATCAACCTCAAACAGGTCAAGAATAA
>Ga0179591_1335184_pt1 | contig 15420 bp, 13 predicted proteins | sample CZOMad2_1_08_16f_FD_182891 | JGI IMG/M metagenome (GOLD analysis project Ga0179591, IMG submission 182891) | Vadose zone soil fungal communities from Angelo Coast Range Reserve, California, USA - CZOMad2_1_08_16fungal (PacBio error correction) | ecosystem: Environmental > Terrestrial > Soil >...
GTACTGGGGGAGGGCAGAAGAAAAATTCAGGTGAATTCATCGACTAGTTACCTGCTAATGAGAGCGTCAAACAGTCAGTGGGGGAAGTGCATACCACGGGAAAAAAAATACATAGGGCGAGCACCCGGGGGGGCCTCCGAAAAGTTCGGAGGGGGACCAAGATCAGGAGAAAAACGATATGATATCGATGGCGTGTATTATAGGTCATAATTAATCAATTTCAGTAAAAAAACATGTCGGCGGAAGATAGCCGTAGGAAGCCGTCAATAATTTCTGGAACAATGGCCCAAAGTTGTGGGGACTTGCACCACAAGCCGGCGCAAACCAAACCAATGATGATGACCGAAAAAAAAAAATTGGACCCCAAAAACGCCGGCAAACGGAGAATGGACGCGGAAAGGATCAAAAATTCTTTGGAGCGCAACATGGGGGGGTCAGTTTTAAAGATTGCCAGTTTTCATTAACATGAAAGGGAAAGAGGGGTCAGTTAAAAGGGGGCAGGTGGAAGAGGGCGGACATCGCAACGCCGGTGTGGTGGCGGTATCTTTGGTCAGCTCGTCGGCACCCTGATGCACCGCTAGTCCAAAAGACAGCAGCGTCCTGCCCGGACAAGAAACGAGTGGGGACCATCAAGAGGGAAAAAAAACGGGCGTCAAACCCCTCGTCTCGGGGGGAGCACTGCGGGAATGGAAACCCTTCGGGAAAATTGTGATTGAAAACCGAAAACCGCCTGGGAAAGGTGCTTTTGGGGGAAAGAGGGGGACAAATTATCGTGCACGAAACGAATAAACGCTCTGGGAAACACGAAATTTAGGAGGCGGTAAAACTCACATCAAAGAGGAACACTTCAAAGGGACATGGCGGGGGGGCCGGACAGGCAAGCCTGTACGTTTTGGGAATGCCTGACAAAGTCGTCTAAAAAAAAAAAAAAACGGATCATGGGATGTGGGGGGGAAAAGGGGGGGGGGAAAAGCATCCACGGCATAAAAACGTTCGGAAGGGAGCAAGGAGGACCTCCCAAAAGGGGAAAAGAACGTCACTCAAAAGATGCATCGGCCCGCCCCCGGTGGGCACCTTTCAAGAGTTGGTGTCCACCAGACCGAATCTGAACCCCAGATCGGGGGGGGGGCTGTCTTGCCGGGAGGATTCAAAAGGTGGGGGGGGGCGGGGGGTGAAAAGGGGGATATAGGGGGAGTGCACCCCAGGGGAAAAATAAAGACCAAAGTGCCGGAAAAAAAAATAGGCCCTAATGGGGACCCAGATTAAAAGGGGGAAAAGAAGTTGGACCGAGGGGGAAGAAAGTCGACACGGTGCAGAACTCGGAAGGAAACACGCTTTTTCCGAAAAGAAAAGGAAAGTCTATCAAATCCTCCAGGGAAATAGTGAGTCAATTATCACATTTCAAAATAATAGAACAAAAGAAGAGGTGCCGTTGGGCTGGGGAAAGAGTGATAAAAGGGATCAAAAAAAGAAAGACCAAAATAACTAAAGAATGGGCTGACAAGGCAAGTCAAAAAATCCAAAAGAAAAAAACCAAAAAAAAACCACAACAAAAAAAACTGCATACCTTACTCACGGAGGGGATTAGCGGGAGTTGTTAGGCGGCAGGAGGGGCCTCAGCAAAAAGAGAAGTAAAAAAATTGGTCGGCGAGAACAGAGGGGGGGGCAAAGGAGGAAAGTGAAAAACGACACGTGGGAAGCGCAGAAAAGATCTCCTCGTGACTTCTGAAAAGAAAAGGGGGGAGGGAGCAAACCAGTCAGTAAGTGAGGAGAAAAAGACAAACGAAAGAAAAAACTAGGCTGCTCAATTGACAAGTGTAAAAGAAGGGACAAAAAAAAAAAGGGGACCGAACGTTCTCCGAAGTGCGGAAGAAGAAGAAATCGTGACACAAATCTGGGGGAGGTGTTGATCAAGAAATAAACAATCCATTCCTGGGGGAAGAAAAAAGGCTTTCGCGAAAAAGAGGCCCCAGCACTGTAAGGCAAAAGGGGGGTGACAGCACAGTGAAGAGAATTGAAGTCGCAATCAAGAAAATTGAACAACAGCACGGCGGGAAAAAGTCCGGCTAATCAAGAAGCAAGAAAATGGGAAACAAACCAGAGTGAAAAACAATCCTCAGGAATGTATGCGAAAAGGAAAAATCAAAAAACCCATGTCGAAAAAGGAAGAGGGGGGTATGGGGGAAAGAAAAATCAAGGCATAAAAACAGAAGAGGGTCCAGTGGGGGGACAAAAGTAAGCACTTACTAAAAAAAAGGCCTCGGTGTAAGAGGTCACTTGGGCGGGGTGCCGTGGTTGAGCAGAAGGGAAACAGGAAACCTTGGAAAAAACAAGGGGTGGGGACAAAATGTCCAGCTTTACAAGGGAAAAATCTTTCAAAAAAACAAAGGGGAAAGACAATGGGGGGAAAAAAGGAAGAGTGAGCAAAGCGACCAAAAAAGTAGGCACTGAAAAAAAAAGAAGTCGTGAAACGCCGCTGATTCCCTCGAAAATCCGCGCAAAAGCCAATAAAAAGTTGGAACAGGTGAGCCGTGCAACAGAGTTATCGCTCTTCTACAACAAGAAAAGAGAAATAAAGAAAGGAAAAGATGGCCTAGGCCTCAAAAGGAACGGAGGAAAGAAACGAAGGTAAGTTTGGGAGGCGAAAAGAGGGGCGGGTTTTCAACGAAAAGAGGGAAATTGATATTTTAGACATGTCAACGGGGAAGAACAACGAGATTCTTAGAAAAAGGTTGAAAGCTGACGGGACAGGAAAGCTTGGAAAGAGTTCCCCCGGGCGGGTGACAAGGGACTAGGGGGGGATGAAAAGAACCTGGCGTGAACAAAAAAACCCCCCAAAAAAAAAACAAAAACTCCCCAGCAGTGACCGGGGACAGAAAAACTTGGTTTCAGATCCGTTTTGATCACCAAAGAAACGCGCCAAAAAAGAGGGGGGGGGGCACCGCTGGAACCGGAGAGACCCCAAGGAAGGGGGTTGTTTTAAGGGAACAAACATGCTTAGTTTTTATTGTCCTAGGGAAAATGAAAGGGTGATTGAAAGGGAACGGAAAAACCTCTTGTAAACGGTTCACGGATTTCGACTGTCCTTTGAGAAATCAAAGAAGGGAAATTATTTCCAGAAATTGGAATAAAGGCAAGGGGGAATCTTCTTCCGGCGGTCAGGGTCCCAGCCACATTGTGCAGGGCCTTACATGCTGGGGGCCCGAAATTAAAGCTCACAAAAGGGAAAAAAGAAAAACATGATTTGTTTGAAGGCCAGTTATCAAAAGGGAAGGGCAAGGGGAGGGGACTATAAATGGGAAAGGACGTGGAAAAATGTCCAAAACAGGGGGTGGCCTGCCCTTGGGGCTTCATGTTTTCATGGACCAAAGGGGGGGGTGGGTTCATGAGTGCACCGCTGGACCGGGGGGTCAAGAAATAAGGGATCTGGTTCGAGAACAAGAAGATAGGGGGGGGAAAAGGCTAGCTCGTGCAGGGCAACGGGGGGATCGTTCCCTTAGAGACCGTCTTCAGCCGAAAAAGGAACTGGTCGCTGCCTGGGGAAAGAGTAAACCTGACCCCAGATCCATCAAAAAGCCCCGGGGTGTGAAGTTCTAGGTGGGGGAAAAAAGGGGGGGTGGTCAGGGCAAAACGGGGGGGGGGCAAGTGAGCGAGGAACAAGATGAAGGTTAACTTGATTTATCGGGTATGAATGCACCAAAAAGAATGGCCAGCAAAGCAGGACAAAAAGGAGATTTGGGTTTATGAAGGAAAAGGGGGTATTGGCTACAGAAAGAACCTAGATGGCACCGGATTCCTTTTAGAAGCGATCCGCGTAATCAATTAGGCCAGTTTAGAAAGCAAAAAGGCTGGGTGCTTCCGAAATCTGGAGAAAGAGGTCAAGAAAAATCCTCCAAAAAGCCCTGCGGGGCCATATTCTTTAAAAAGGGAGGGGGAAAAAGGTGTCATATGGAGTCGGGAGGGAATCAGGTGGACCGCCGCTTTCCATTCTCAGAAGGCCTCAAACCAACAGAAAGAAGGGAGACCCCAGACAGACCCTATACAGAAAGGGCGGGTCAAGAAAAAAAATCAAATGAAAGAAATCGAACACCACGGGCAAAATGGAGAAGAGCCGAAAATGCGGCAACTCTCCCGGGGAGGTGGCCGGAAAATGGGGGGAAAAAAATCGCCCGACGCGTTCAAGTTGCGCGGGTGCGGCCACCTAGATGAGCAAGAACGTCAAACGCCTATAAAGGGCAGAAGAATTCAAAAAAATCGGGGGGGATCTAGTAAACGTCACCGGGGCTTGAACGAAAGGTGGATGACAAAGAAGAAGACTATCGTGATGGAGAAACTAGTATATCCGACCGAAAAAGCTTTTTTGGAACAACAAATACGTAAAAGGGAAAAGACTTAAAGTGGTGACCAATAAACAGCCAGTAAAAGGAAAAAAAAGGTTCAGGTACTTTTCAGAAAAAAACCAAATTTCTAAATTGAAAAAAGACGATGGGGTTGGTACTCCCCGAGCCGAACCTCTCTATTGGGGGGGGGGGGACCACAAAGAAATTGAGATGTCTCCTCTTAGAGACTGTGAGAATTCGAACAAAAATAGGAAACAAAATCCGAGATAGAAAAATACCGTCCACTGCGAACAAGAGCACTCCCCACATCAGGGCCGCTTTGTTTGAGAAGAACGTGGTCAGGGGAAAAAAGGTGGGGTCATGGGGCAGTGAAAAGTGCAAAGCTTCGAAAAAACCAGTAGCTCGAAAACGGACGGACAAAAAAAGTTGAACAAAAAGTTGGCCAGAAAAAGGAAAAAATTAAAACAGCGACAAGGCGTGTGTCAGCCAGGAACGGCGACACGACCCAAGAAGTTGTGGGTCTTTTGACCGGGCGGACGCGCCAAAAGACAAAACGGAGTCAGTGAAAGAAGAGGACGCTCCCTGACGGCTTCAGGCTTTCGCGAAGGGTTTAAGGGCGGAAAAATTCAAGGCCCTAACCGAACGAAAGGCTACGGGAAAAAGGGTTCAAGGTTCCTCAAAATCAACGGCCCGGTCCAGGGAAGAAGGGGGAACAAGTTTGACCCCCGCCTGAAACCCCGATAAATCGCAAGGGGGGGACCCAAAGGGAGAGAGTTACCTACTTGGTCCATCCAGTAATTGTGGAAGAGAACGGTAAAAAGCCAAGCCAAAAAAACAAAAGCAAGGGTCCACGGCAATGCAAGGGCCCCAAATCTCGATGAGGAGGGAAAAGAAAGAAGATTGCCTAGAAGTGAGGAAGTGGAAAATCTGGCTGGCGCTCGCTGGATGGGGAGTCTAACCATATTGAGGGGGAGCAAAAAAAAAAAGGGGTTGGGGTCTATGGCTGGTGCTCAACTCGAAATCACGTTCAAGGGGGGGGAAGGCGGGGAAAAAAAACCCTTACTACTGGCGCGCCAAAGGCACTTCTTGACCAAAGAAAAACAAATATTATAAAAGGGGTTAGGGGGGGAGGAAGCAAGGTCAGGTAAAGGGGGGAGTCGCCGAAGACCAGAAAGAGACGGAAACGGTAAAAGGAGGAGGGTGATGCTTTCTTGCAAGGGGGGAATAAAATCTTTCGGAGTGCTTGCGGCCGGAGAGGAACACCCCAACAGCCCGGCGAACTGGGGGTTCATGGAAAGAGACAGGCCAAATTAGGTGAAAACTTCCAGGGCGCAACTAGGGGGGGGGGGGAGGGGGGTTTCCAGAAATTGAGGAAAGAGGAAAAAAGGGAACATGATTAAGGGGGGAAAAAAGAAAGAAGGGGACAGGTTCAGGTAAAGGAGGGTGGAAAGGGCGGAACCACCGTGGCTAAGAGGGGGAGATTATACCATCCATCTTCGGCCTTGGGAGGCACCGCTATAGACACCAGATCGTCCGGCGGGAAGTTCCAAGCGGGCCTGGGGCAAAAAGAACGCCTGTGCTTGGGAAAGGGCCCAAACCCAAGAGTCTTGGCATGGTTAAGGAAGCCCCTTTTCTCTGTGTAGAAAAACAAGGCAACCAAAACCGGATGGCTGTCACTCGCAAAAAAAAAAGGGAGGTAAAAAAGGGAAACTACTCCGGGGAAAAACCACGAACAAGGAGGGGGGGAGAGATCATGAAAAGCCGCATAGTACCTTGCGAGGGCCAAACGTTGCGAAAACTGACGTCGTTACGTTACGAAGAGACCTGCCAATAAACAATAATTCAACAAAAAAACCAAAGGGCGACATCCATCCGTCCGTGATGAGGGTTTTGGAACAGGAAACGATGGCAACGCGTGTCGGCGGAATGGATTCCTTGCAAAAAGGGGGAAAGCCCGAACGAGAACAAAAGCGTAGGAGATCAGGGCTTGTCCGCCCGCCTTAGGACATGAAACCAAATCTCCCAAAGTATATTTCTTTCTGACGGCAGCATTCTGAAGGGGGGGGGCAGGGGGGGAGCGTGACGACCCTGGAGTTGGGGGGGGCCCAAAGGACTCATCCAGAGTCACAAGGGTAAGAAGGGGACCAGCAAGGGGATTGGGGAGTACCGGCAAGGGACTTTTCCAGAATTCAGGGGATAAAGTCCTGGGCGGCTAAAAACAAAGTAAAACGGATCTAGAAACTCGGGAAGCCCATCAAAGCGAAGGAGGACGTTCGAGGGGGGCGTATCTAAATGAAACCCACACCTTAAGATCACCAACAAAAGGACGTGGTGTGGCGCTGCTTGGCGCGGCTGAATAACTGAAAGGCCAACCGGGAAACTTGGGACCATTCCGCGTCAAGCCAGAGAGATGAAGTCAAAACAACCAAAAAGAAAGAATTCACACCCCTCCGGTGGACTTGCAACTTTTATTGGAATCAGGAGGCCGGACCGATGTCAATCTAAGCAACGGGTCCCCGGAGAATCCTATTTGTTCAGGGGGGGAATGAAGAGAAAATCGCCATGAGGGGGGGGACACATATCTCCATAAATTCGATATCGACGGCTGGAGGAAAAAAAAGACACCACGAATTAAGGGGGGAACCTGGGGTCCAGCGTTTCAAGAAGAAAACTCGGCGTTTGCTTGGGGGATGGTAAGGGAAAAGGGGAAGCCACCAGGGTCACGGGGAATTTCTCAAGAAAGGGGGATGACCATTGGGTTTCCTCGTCCATTTCCAATGGGGTTTTGAGAACAACATCATGTGCCTTTTTGGCCGAGGGAAGGGGTCGCTCAGAGGAAGTGGCCCCAGCCTGGTGAACTAAAGACCCCGCGCCAATGCGCAAGCGCGGAGTGGTCCAGTCAAAAAACCAAAGAATTCGACATGCGAATCACTCGTCCGAAGGGAGTGCCAGAAGTCACCGAACGGGGGTCACCAGCGATTTCAAAGGAATCCAATGGGGCGAACCTCCAACCGAACGACACAGGAGAGAAGTGGGTTGATTTGAAAAGGGGCACGTAAAGGACCTAAAAGAAAGCTGCCCTTTTGGGGTATCAATAAAAAACTTAAAAACCGTGCGATGAACAGACTTAGTGCCCGGTTCCAAATGGACGGTTGCGGGCGTAAAAAAAAATACTTTTTCACCCAAACCGGGGGGAATTGCAGACCAAAGGGGCGGCAAAAGCTCCAGGAGTTTTTCGTTGAGAAAAAAAACAACCCCCCCCCCCCCACATAAATGTTTGCACCCTGAAAAACAGAAGCGCGTCGGGGGTTCAGCAGAAACATTAGTCAACCAAATATCTGGTGAAAAGGCAGGACTTGGAGGACCCCGTTCAGAAAACTCCAAGCCAGCCTAAAGAAAAAAAACAGAACATTGGGTCCCTGGGTTTGCAAGGGACTTGCGACTCGCAAACCAACAACAACAGAAGGGGGATGAAAGGGTTGGGGGTCAGGCCAAAAAAGGGAAGGATTTAGCAAAAGAGGGAGGGGGGGGGGGGGGGGAAGGCAAAAAGCGCGGTGGAACGAGATCAGGGTTGATTCGGTCGAAAATCCCCCCCCCCCCACCGGGGACCTCAGAATCAAATTCCCTTATCGGGGGAAAAGCCTTTTCTCTCGAAAAACTGTAGCTGGGGGGACCGTACAAAAGCTGGAAGGAAAAAGGCAAGTGGTGGGAAACAGTCAACACCAACACTGCATTGACCAACCAAGGTCTCAGCCCCTTGGTCAGAGAGGGGGGGATCACCAAAAAAAGAAAACCCTCGGAAGGGTTTAAACAGCATGGAAGGGCAGGCTCATAAAAAATGGGCTCTTCACCGTGGAAAAAAAACAGTGCGTATGGGGGGGAGGAATCAGTAGTGGCACTTTCGAACAAGGAACGTTGGACGGGAAGTCTGGAACATCCTTACGCAGAAAAAGTAAGACCAGAGAAAGAAGGCAAGTTTTGGAAGGGAACGGAATCCAGGCTGGTCGGAAATGCGCCAAGTGACATCAAGGGCTTGTCGGGGGAGCTGGGAAGAAAAGGGCTTTAAAAAAGATGGGACAAAGGATGATTTTGAATGTCTTTGAACACAAACAAAGGGTAATTACAGTTGATTAAATGTATCATCTTGACTAAAAGCCGGGGGGGGGGAATATTGTTGCAAGGCCTTGTGCCCGGATGGCAGACCCGCAAGCCGATGGGATTCGTGGAACAATGGGGAAGAAAGAGTCCATCTTAAATCTGCAAGAGACTCCCTGTCGTAGAAAGAAGAAACGGCACCCATGGCATGGAATTGTCGGTGCTGTAAATAAAAGGAAGTCTCGCCGACCCGGAAACTGCGCTTGACTGCGGAGCAGGAACCAATCAACAGCCAGGGAAAAACGAAGCCCCATCCGAGGTTTAGGTCTGCGGTGGGGTTTGGCCAGGTCGCGGTTTGTCGGGCGATAAAAACAGAAAGTCTGGGCGGGAATTTTTCGTGTAGGGAAAAAGTTCCCGTAATGGGGAAAAAAAAGCGCCAAGCACCGTGCTTGGGTGGATCGGGGGAAAGGTGATACTAAACTGAGTCAAAAGGACACGAGTCATGGGGAGAATTCGTCTCTGAACTACAAAGATGCAATGCGGGAGGCGGGGGGGGCGAGGTGAGTAAAACTTACTAACGGGGGGATATACTTACTTGGACGTCCCAAGCCCTGTCAAGCATAAGGAAGGGGTTCTTGGTCATCAAGGCATTTCGGTTGTACCAGGGGTCAAAAGCAGCTCAAAAAAAGAACTCGCAACAAAGCACCAAAAAGAAGATTTCTGAAAGTCAAGAAAAAAGGGGAAGGAGGGGCAGCTTCAATGAAAAAGATGACCAAGGATAGGACCAGAATTAAACCGCCTTGGGGCGCCAGGGACGGCTACAAGTTTTGCTTTGAAAGGACATCGCGGAACGATTGGACCAGGGGGGGGGCGCCTTGGTAGGCCGGACAAAAAACTTCTCACCACCGAGGGAAGCTGGGAAAAAAGGGAAAGTCCGTTTGTGAAGCCTCTAAACGTCAAGGTGGATTAGTGAACGAAAGTTTTGCTTCGACAAAACGTCCGCCAAGGGGAAAGATGCGATTGGGCTTCGAGAGCCTTCCTCCTGGTACGTGGTGAAAAAGAGCGGGGGGGACTTTTCATGTGAAACCATCCGTATGGAGGACAACCTGGAGAAATCGTGGCATCAAAACAAAGAAGGGCCTCATCAAGACCAGCAAGACGCTGTGGGGTGGGAGCTCCTGCGGGCCATCTGGGGGGACCCACGAGAAGGGTTCGCGGACGCCTGAGCTGTTTGTCGTATACGCTTTTCAAAGTGTCCGATAAGGAAAGAGGAAATTGGAGCAGCGAAGACCAACGGCATCCAAGGAGGGGGGCCCGCAAACTCATCTTGCCCCTAACACGAGGATGGGGGACGGGGGAACTGGTTCATTGAGGGCAATAATTTCAAAAAAACAAGAAAAGAAAAAGGGGGTTGAACAATGGGGACGGACAAAAAAAAAATCAATTTACTCTCCGGTGGGAAGCTAAATGAAAAGACCGGCGGTGGTTTGACACTTCGACAAATCATTCATCAACGAGGAAGGGGTGGGTCCTGTGTAAAAAAGCCGTTTTTTCAATCAAGCCATCAAAGAACAAAAGATGGGGACCGAGAAGCCTGATCTGAAACTGACGATGGCTTCTAGCTAAGTTACCACATTTGTGGGAGGAAAATTCATGGAAACCCCAGAAAGCATATAAGCTCGAGGTATGGGGGAAAATCAACCTTATCGCCGGCCATTGTCAACAAAAGATGGGCACATGTCCAAACAGGCCTTCCCCCGAAGCGATCGTTACTCATGGGAAAAAACAAGTAGTCCCTCACGACGGGTCCTTTTGAAAGGGAAAACCAGGAATGTTTTGTCAACAGCGTAACCAAGCCAGGACCCAAAAAGGCCAACGGGGCTTAGACGGACATCCCCTCTGGGACTCCAACAACATTAGAAAAGCGAAGGATGGGGGCAAAGACGCATTCACGAAGTAACAGAAAGGCTGCGTTTGAGGAGCCCTATCAAAAACCAAAAGGGGAATGAGGGAGCGAAAAAGGAACGGGAATTAGGACCAAAGCCCCCCCTAAGTGGGGGGCAGACGACCCCTGACTAACCTGTTCCGACTCCCTGGCCAAAAGGGTCACTGTATTTGTACATTCATAAAAAAAAGTCTAGGGATGGGAAAAAAACCGGGGGGGGGAAAAAAAAAACAAAAATGAAGCCGTTAGAAGGTATTAAGACAACGGGCCTTCGAAGGGTAGCCTCCCGTCGGGGACGGGAAAGAGAGGCTTCAATGAGAGTGGGATGGCCCAGGGTCATTGGAACTTGAGCAGACCCACCCGTGCGCGATATTGCCCGTCCTGATATGGAACACAGAAAACTTGGGTTACATTGACGCCCATCTCTTCCAAATGGGAAAAGTTGTTCCCGTAGGGAGCTCAACATTTGGAGTTTCCAGAAGTAATGACGTGCAGGACATGAAACGGGGGGAAAATCGGTTTCGGCTTTGAGAAAAGCAAGGGGGGGGAAGGAAACATATTGCGCCGAGTATTATACTGGCTCAAAAAGAGTGTAGGTCCTTGATGGGGAAGAAAGGCTATCAGTCAACAAGAAACCCTGAAAGCTCAAGACGAGTGGCATAGTCGGGTCCCCCTGAATTGAAAAAAAGCGTCTTGCTGCTGGGGGGGTAGGAAGACTTTTAGTATCCCTAAAGGACCTCAAGGGGAAGTTCTTGGTTCACTGAGGCACAATGAGCTGAAAAAGCAATCAATCAGGGGGTCAACCCAAAAGAAACAGATTGGCTATCAGAGTTAAGTCCCTCAGACAAGATTTGCGCGCGTTGTTCGATCAAAAAATAGGAAAACACCATCAGGGGAACTTGTACGGGGCCTGCAAACTAATTCAAACAGGATCAAGGCGTGATTGATTGTTTGGGAGTCCGAAAAAGAGCACGAAAGGGGGGGAACGGAACGGTAGCGAACTGGAAGGCCGTCCATGGCCAGCCGAAACCGGGGAAAAGCCCAATCTGCGCCGGCCAACGCCCTTATGAACGTGCAGAACCAGATCGACACAGCATCGGGGTGGGATGTCCGGGGAGATACATGGTCGGAAAAGGGGCGTTGGTGCGCGTAAGCTGGAGTTGCCCCATCGCCTGAGAATCCTAGCATCAGGAAAAGGAAAGAATATCCCAAGCCTTGGGAAGGAAAGGAATCTCTTTAAAAAACAAACCATGTTTTTTTCAGTAACGTCCTGGGGGGGGAAAAAAAAAAAGACGTGGGCCGAAAAAGGACTCGAGCTCCCAGCCTCACAACTGACCTCGACAGGGGGGGACGATCTTAAAGGTTAAAATCACATTTCCTATAAACCACCAAAAAAAAATAAAGAAAGGGGAGCTGCTGGCAACGGGCGTAAAAAAAAGGGCACATCTACAAACGAAAGGTCCAAAAAAATCTCAAGAAAAGGAGGCTGAAAAAAACTCAACCCACACGAAGAAGACACCCGCAAGTATTGGGGTCATGGGTGAGTAGCGCGCCGTGAATTTTCAAACACAAATCAACTCAAACAAAGGGGAGGGAAGACGGATGTTCAAGAATGAACTACCAATGGGAGAGCATTTCCCTAGCGCCGGCTTCGATTAACAGAGGGACGACCGCCAGATCCGAAAAATGAATGGCGGCGAACGGGGCAAAACGAAAAAACTCGGCCTTTTGCGGGTTGACACGGGGACCTTGTAAGGAGCCAAGGGGGGCCCACCTAAAAAGGGTGGACTTCTCACGAGGGGAAGCAAGGGACAAGGGAGAAAGGTAGTCTCGGGTGGTGAAGCCCTAAAACAATACCATGGAAAGGGGGGGGGAAATCATTCAAGGGGGCACACGCTCAGAAAGAAAGAAAAGTTCAAACATCCTGTAAGCACGAGGGGAGGGTGATGCCAGCAGCTAGCATCTGGAAGGGGAACGTACTTCCAAATGAGGGACGGGAATCATGAATGGTGAGGCGTCAAACGATAAAGTAACGAAATCACAGACAGTGGGTTCAAAAAAAAAAGTGGTTAAAAACAAGGGAATCAGAACAAAGAAAGATGCGAGAACGCAAACCCTCCTTCCGCAAGGGGAAAGAACGGAGAAAAAAGAAGGGGGTTGACTCGAGGGGGGAAATTCAAACGAACGCTTTTGGATCAATAAAAACTTCAAAGGGGGGGGTAACCATCTGGGGGCACCTTAGAGGGGGGCCGTGGAGCAGGTCCTGTCCAAAAAGCAAACTTGGGGAAGCCACTTTGGCTTGCAAAGAAACCATCTTTAGCCCCCTGGGGGGAGCAACTGTTTCAACCAAGGTGGGAGACAGTGGACCCCGTGAAAGGCAGGACCGGAAGTAGGTTTGCCCAAGTTATCCGAGTTTGAAAATACTGGGTCCAGAAAAGGATATCACAAACCGGGAGCAGAAAATCTTCATCCAATGGGTTCCCACTGTGGTGAAAGCCTGCCAGAGGGATCGCAAGACGAAAACAACAACCGAAAGAGAAAGGGATAGATAGAACGGCATTCCGCAAAAGGAAGGGCCTATCGCCGGCGGATTGGGAAAGAGACGGGAAGGGGGGGTCAACGATAGAAAGGGGATGTTGGGATGAGGTTTCGCCGGGAGTTGACGAGAAAAAGCGGACAACGGGGTTGCAATCTTCTGTACGCCCAGGAGCAGGGTATCCTTGGAAGACCAACTGTGGGTATTCCTGAGGGGAACTTAGAACGTGGAACTCAAAAGTCAAACCGCACTTCAGGTGGGGGACCGGGGTAGCCCGGCACCGAAAGGGTTTAAATTTTATCCCAAATCCCGCCTGTCCAAAAACGGGGGGGGGACGTCAATGGAAAAATCAGAACAACCATGCCTCGGAAACAAGGTTCGAAGGGCGGGATGGGGGGATTTTCTCGTAAGGAGGGGGGACCCTTGGTAGGAAAAACGCCTGGTGAAACGTTGGGGAAAAAAAAAAAAAAAATGGAGTCATACAAAGCCCCGGCGCCATAAAAATCCCATTTTCAAACATGAAGAAAGGGTGGTAAAAAAGGAAAAATTAAAAGAGAGTGCCACAATTCTGTTCTACATGCGCCCTGAAGTTCGCTAGAGGACATTCTTTCAAAGGAAGGGGTTGTGGTCTTTGTGAAATATACAACACCGACAAAAAGGAGAAGGATGAAGGAGGAAAGGAGTGAACGTGAAAACAGGGGAAAGTTGGCCCAGGGTTTTAAAGGGGGAAAAAAGACAAAAAGGGGGTTTGGTCTTCGTGCCCGAAGAAAGCGCAAAGGCATCGGAATCAGAAAAAAGCCGTTTTTCGAATAATCGAAGAAGGGGAAAAAAAAGAGCTGAGCACCATGGTGAAATTGTTCGTAATTAACTTCCTGAAAAAAGAAACTCGACCAAAAGAACCCTTCCCTAGGGAGGGCAGGGGGGGGGGGGGAATCGGAAGAACCGCCTAAAAAAAAATGACCAAGTCAGAATCCCAATCAACTCAGGGAGGTCTTCTTGTGGTTGAAGGGTTGGATTCAATCTTCCAGGGGGCAAAGATGCCCTAAAGTGGATGAGGAATTGGAAAATAGGTGGGAAAAAAAGTGGTACAGAGGCAGACCGCCAAAACCGCTGCTTTTGGGGGGGGGCTGAAATGTTATTAACCGGCCCTCTCCTATATCTGGGGGGCTAGGATGTCAAAACGAAGTAGGCCACAAGGAGATCAACTCAAAGTGCGATGTAACGGAAAATAAAGGGGGAAAAAAGTGTGAAATAACTTCAAAAGGGATCACACTTGGTCATAGGCAATTCCTTGGGATTTAGCAAGTTGCAGATGACACGAAAGGGGGCAACGCCACCCGACCGAAAAAGCCAATTGGAAGAATGTTCTGAAGCAGAAAAATGCTTGGGTGAATATCGGCGAAGCGCACGGGGCAACGGAAAAATAAGGGGGGAGCATCTTGGAGCAAAGGCTCAGGATGACCACTTTAAATCAAGACGACGACGGGGAACCATGGCAACGGTAGAGGGTCTCCACCAAAAAATAAAGAAGCATTAAAGGACGACTAAAAAAATCTGGGGCACTTAAACATCCGGAAGGCCAAGTAGGAGGGGACGAGGGTGGGGGGACAACAGACCAAGGATCAAAAAGATCGATGCGGGGTTATACCTCTAGGAAATCCTCCGCATGGGGGACAGAGCACGTAGGTGGCATCATTTGGGGGGGGAAGATAAAAAGACATTTCCAAGTCAAGGGGAGGTAGGTTGCAAATACCCGAAAAAGTGCTATAAAGCAAACCAAAAAAAAATGGTTTTGTGATCAGAGTTGCACGCGCTGGGGGGGGGACTCAAACTGGACAGGGAGTGTCGGGAGCTGTTGAACCGGAAGAAAACAAATTCCTAAGATGCCTTGGGAAGGACTCCATAACAAAAGCAAGATGTCCGCTACGTGGCCAAACATATGGAGGGGTCCAAATAAAAATAAAATAGAAGAAAGGTTGACACGTTAATGGACTTTGGAACAGGCATAATGTGGAATGGAAAACGAAACAATTTGTGGGAAAATACTGGCGTACAGCAGGGGGGAACGAGCGTGGAGCGAATGAAACGGCAAAAAAAAAGGAAACGTGGGGGTGGCATCACAATTCAACGGAAATCATAAGAAGCACACGGTGGGGAGTGACCCTCCCTGGGGAAACAAGCAAGGCATCAAACAACGAGACTCAGTCATTACCAGAAGAAGAAAAAGACAGGGGACGGCTTCCAGCTTGGAAAAAAGACGGCTATTAAGGAAGCCTCAGCTAATTAAAGAGAGCGGGATGAAGGATTGAACGTCACACCAAGTGAAAAAGCCGGCCAGGAGGCCAATAGTAGTGGAAATGGGAAAATCCCCCCCTAGCGAGGAGGTGCAGGCACGGCCGATAGTCCGAAAGAGGCTTCAAAGGGACGGTAAGGTTTTTTGAGCGAAAAAGATTATAAAAACGGATCGCCCACCAATACACAAGGGGGGGAGGAATGAGGAAGGA
>Ga0179591_1270185_pt1 | contig 15419 bp, 22 predicted proteins | sample CZOMad2_1_08_16f_FD_182891 | JGI IMG/M metagenome (GOLD analysis project Ga0179591, IMG submission 182891) | Vadose zone soil fungal communities from Angelo Coast Range Reserve, California, USA - CZOMad2_1_08_16fungal (PacBio error correction) | ecosystem: Environmental > Terrestrial > Soil >...
ATAGACAGGGCGTTCAAGTCTGAGGAAGGGGAGAGGGGGGACATGAGAGTAGGGGGGGTGGAGACTATGAAAAGGTTGACGTAGCGCGCGAAAAATCGGGAGCAGAAATGACGGGCACTCACTCTGAGGGAAAATTCCAAAAAGGGGAAGCATCTGAAGAGGATCTCCAAAGAAAGCGCACTACTCCGCTAGATAAAGACAAAACTTTGAAGGAGGCCGATGTGAAGAAAACTCTTGGAGAAGGGGTGGCAAATTGGGGGGGAGGGGCCAGCGAACAAAAATTACAGGCATTACAGAGAAAGGATAGAACAAGCTTGAAGGGATTTTATGAAAAAATCCAGTCCAAGAAAATTGCCCTCTGGGGGAAATTCGGCTGATAAAGCTGTCGGTACAAAAAGAATGAAGGGGCAAAAAAGGGGACTTCCTCTGCTTTTAGGTCTGTCGTCAGGACTTGGGTAAGGCTGTGGAGACGAAGGGTCTTTAGGGTCAATCAAGAGATCAAAAAGGAGGAAAACGATGAGAATCCAGATGACTGTAAGATGATCCTTCTCCAGAGGACCCTACCAGGCGCGGGCTAGGACGCTGTGAGACGAAATGTCGAAAGATCGCCGATCTTGCAGTGCCGAATTCAAATACTACTGGATGTAGAAGGGACAATAATAAGCTACAAACTGCAAGAATTTATTCAGAGCACCAAGGACAGGGGCGGCCGCTTCTCCAGGTATTAACCCAACTAGCGTCAAGAACATCTTCAAAAAAAAGGGAAGGGGGGAGGCAGGGGGAAGTCTATACGTGGCTAAGAAGTTATCAAAAATGTGGAGTGTCAAAATTATGAAGCAGCGCGGAAGGGTTGTGGTTTATCTAAAGGGGAGGTGAATTCCAGCCGGGAAAATTAGCCGTTGCGGGGGGGGCATTCAGTCGGCGGCAAACAGTAGATGCGGAAGCCCTCCTGAAAACCAATCTGGGGGGGACGAGTCACCAACGAGGTGGTTTTTCTGAAAGATGAAGAGAGAGGAGGGGGTTGGCAGGGGGGAGGGAGAGGGGGAGAGGTGCTCCAATGTGGGCGGCGTTGGCCCGACGGCGTGGGAGGATGGGCAACGGGGAACGCGGGTAGCGTGAACTTTCCCGGTGGCAGGGCCCAGTTCGAAGCGGGGAGAAGGAAAGAGAGGGTTTGCACGGAGGAATTCACTTCGCAGCCGCGCAACCGCGGAGAAGATAGGAGGATCAATCGCACCGGAAAGACTAGATTCGGCGGGGGGTTGGAGAGAAATCAGAGGGAAAAAATGCCTTTGCCGAGAGCTCAATGTGATGGCTGATGGTAGGATCGGAAGGCGAAAGGGGACATGTGGGTGCGGGAACAGGGGGGGGGGAATAGGGGGAGCTTGGTTTGTGTCCAGGTGAAAGGGGGGGAGGCGGACGGAGGGGGACGATGAACGGATCAAGACACGGGTCAAAAGGAAACCAGGAGGGAGGGAAAGAACCTCCCTATGCCATCAAGAAAATCCATATGCAATCTGTTCTGGGCTGGGAGGAAGCGACAAAGAGGACCAAGACCAAGCCAAGAAAGATTGAAAATGCTGCCGCCAGTGGATAGGAGAGGATGAAAAACTGATTTGTCATCAATGTTCTAAGACTGGAGCACGGGGTGGGAACAGTAAAAGAGGATCAACCTTGGGTGTACAGAACAAAGCGTACGAAGGGAGAGATTAAAAAGCTGACGAAGCCGCCTGGGAAAGAAAAAAGGAGCTATGTCGATCGGGAGAAAAAATTAAATCCAAAATGGACGAATCCTCGGAAAGAATAGATAGACGAAGGGGCGTTAGAGAGCGATCATCAAAGTGGAATCGTGAAGCTGGTCATATATTCAAAGGTGTCGTTAAGAGAGATTGGGTTTTCTCAGAAATAGCGTCAACACTTATGGCGAGCTAGAGAAATGAAAAAAGCTGGGGATCTAACGGTTCGAAGTGACCCTGGTCCAGGAAAGGGGAAGGCTAATTTTAAGAAGCGAACAGAGCTAAGTCAAAGTAAGGGGGGGGGCCTGATTGGGTATCCGGCTAGGAAGGGGGTTATGGATGGAAAAAAGACTGGAAGGGCGAAGGAAAAGTTACTTCTCCAAGGTCAGCCTCTGACAAACTTCACCAAGTTGACGTGAAGTCTTCGGCCTTCGATAAAGAAGATCGATCAACAGGGGTGAGGAACCATAATACTATCCGGGAAAAGGTAAGGAGACGCGGAGAGGACAAAAGAGGTAGACCAGAGGGTCGATCAATTATCAACTCAGGGGGATGACTGCTTCATAGGAAGAGAAGGAGTCAGCCCAGGGAGGCTGGACCCTGAATAGTCCTTTAAAATGTTTGTACTAATGGGGAAACAGACAAGGAAAGGAAAGGAAGAAAGGAATAGTTCTGAGTCGCCCGAGAAGAACGTTGGGACGGTCTACAAGATTGAAGGTCAGTCACTTAGAGACTAGAAACAAAAAAGAGTTATGATGATAATTACAGGAAGGAAAGAAATATAGAAGGGCGCCCGTGTCCTCCAACTTCTGGCCGGAGGTCAAGGCCCGCGGCCGTGTATCGGATGGGAGGTGGACCAAAGGGAGTGGAACAACCTTCAATATACCCCGTTGTTGTCAAAAAGGCCTACTACCTTGAAGGGCCTATTCTAAATCGTACGTATGGGCATAAGAGGAAGAAAGGTCCTATAGAGACCGAAAGGGTTTAGAAAAACATCTTGAAAACTACTCATCGTACTAAGAAGGAAGGAAACAGAGAATACCCTCTTCGATCGATTATGTATTAGCTAATGAACAAGTAACTTTAAAATTTTGAAGGGTGGGGGGCGGCTCCTGGGAGAGGCCGGAAATAAAGGAGGGACGTTACTGCAAATCCGGCATCATAAACCTCTTTAGAGGGAGAGACACTCAAGGAAAAAAAAAAAGGCAATGGAAATTAGGCGTTAGGGCGGAGGGGGGCAAAAAGCCAGACGGAACGTAATGACGTCAAATAGGGATTCAGGCACCTTTCTATCATAGTTCTCAGGGAGGAAACGCCGAGAGGGATCATACCTGGAATTCTAGAAGGAGAGATCAAACACGGACGGAAGATGATCAAGAGACAGACAAATGACTCTTTATCTCCTAAGAAGGTGGAAGAGAGAACGCGAAAAAGACTTCAGGAGGTGCGCAATTTGGGGGCTACCGGTTGGGATGTTTCCTCTGAAAGATAATGAAGAACCTGGTTAGAGAAGTTAAGAAGAGGGGGGATGTCAGGGGGAGTTGACGATATACTCGCAAAATTTTTCTTTTGCATTGAACAAGTACCGGTTACGGGCGACTAAAAGAAAAACCGACGCACAAAAGCACCATAATTTTCCGCAAGGAGCAAGAGGGGGGGGAAAGAGGGGAGAGCAGCATTTCCGGTATCGGGGGGGAGGTGATTGGGAAGAGGGGGGAGAGTAGACACCCTCAAACAGAGGGGGGGGAAGACTCTATTTGGGGGGAAAGGGAGGGAAGTCTGGCGGGGGGAAGGCGTGCACTGGGAGTGGATTTTTCTGGGGGGGGGGGGGCAGGTGGACTCCTAGTGGAAGACCTCCGGAAAAACTCAGAACGTAGGGAAAGAAAAAAAACGGATCATATTCCCTAATTACGGCTTTAACCAAGGTAAACAAAACAACGATGCCTATCAGAATAAGTATCTGTAGGGAGAGCAAGAGGGGGTGGGAGCTAGTATGCATTTGCCCGTTAACTCAGTGGACATCAGAACCTCATTCAAGCTGCTACAAGAGGGTAGGGTGGAAGGGGGGGAGCTGATACTGGGTTGGAGAAAACGAGTAGCTGGCGGCCAGGGGGCTAATCATTCCAGACAGCGCGTAAAGGGGTATATAAAGGAAAGCTACTGGGGGGAAAGTCCTGTCGGGAAAGGGGGAATCTAAAAAGAAGCCATGGCTGGAAACGAGGACTGCCGTCAGCAGGGAGAAAAAAGCCAGGTGGAGACGAACATCGCCAACCAATTCCTGACATCAAGAAGAGTCCTCCTAGAAAGGACGCAAACACTCGGGGGGACAGGTTTCGCAAGAGGGGATAGAAGATTCTACCAGTGAAAAGGAAGCCTGCTCAGGGGAAGAAGCAAAGGGGGGGGGGAAACCTGCCGCATGAAACGCCTTAAAGAGCGCTTGTGCTTGGGAAAAACAAGTCAAAAATCCGGCAACAAAAAAAAAAAGAAAAAAAGATTCTGAGGGGAAACGCACCTTTCAGAGGAACACATACGTAAGACGCGGCAACCGGCAGAAGAAATTCGGGGGGGGTGGACTTTGCTGGAAAAAACTTTGTGTGAAAACACGGGAGGGACAAAAAAGCTTAAATCTAAGGCCTCCTGAGGGGAAGGCTTTGGTATCTACACTCGAAAGGGCGGAGAGAAAAACTTGTACAATTCTGAGGAACGGGGGATACTAAGGAAGACTAGAAGGATCGAAAAGGGGTAGGAGAACATAAAAGCTACTCAAAAAGAAAACGCTCGAATTTAGGGACAGGCAAATTGCATAACAGCGGGGCGATCGAGGAGGGTCGGGTCATACGCTGCTGAACAAACGCGTTCTAGAACAAGGCTTCTAGAAGGGCGGGGAAACGGGTGAAGCCTGCTCCACACGAATCTTCCTCCCGGGGGGGGGATTAAGAAAAAATCCTTCGTTTCAGGCTGGGGGGAGCCGGCAAGTCAAACGAGTGATTTGGACATTTTGACTTAAAAAGGAGAACTTAAGAGGGTGGAGATCGTGGAGAGGGCGGTGGAAAAAAAAGTTTTTTTGGGGAGTGATGGGGGGGGGCGCACAATCCCTCTTAAGAAAGAGAAGAAGGAGGGAGAACACGCGTCAGCGGGGCCAACGGGGGGGGGAGGAGGGGACGGCAGGGGGAGAAAATTTTCGGGGGGAGGGGGTTTGAGGCAGGCGGCTGGGGGGGGGACTTTTGCAACAACTATCACAGAAGGGTCAGAAGTCGGAACAGTGAAAAACAGTTAGGGATGTCCCGATACGGTAACCGTTTAAGAGGAGATGGGAAAAAAAAACCTAGCGACCAGAGTAGAAACGTAAAGCAACGGGCGGGGGATAATTGAGGCAGAGGGCTGTCGCAAAGCTCGACGAAACAAAGGAGGAAGGGATCAAGACAGAAGAAATGGCCAGGGAAGGGACCTCGCGTTCCGAGAATATATCTAAAGGAGAGTGGGTTGACAGAGAAAGAAAGGGAAACGATTTTCGTAGGCGGTAAAATAGATACTGCACTGTAATATTGGGGGGGCTGAAAGGGGAGGGAAGAGTGATAGGGGGGGGGGTGAAAAAAAAGGCCCTCCCAACAAATTGGGCGCCAAGAACAAAGAGGGAACCATCTCCGAGCGATAAGAGAAAAAAGGGCCGGGAAAAAAGGGTAATGAGAAAGGTCGATGGGCTGTAGGAAGGAAGGAACCGGGGCGCCATCCATGACCCACAAAACGAACTTGCGGAAAGGTATAAAGGATCTCACAAAGGAGAGGGGTTGTCACGCAACGGTCAAAATGAACGTCGGGGGAAGCTTCTGCTCAAGACGACGAAGATTTGTAAATGATCGAAAGTTGAGAAAAAAAGTGGGGAAGTAACGCTTGGGGCGTAAAGATGGCGAAAGGATGGTGGGGGGGCAAGCTGATAGCAAGCAGCCATCGAGGAAAAAAAACAAGCAAATCGATAAGAAACAAAAAAAATCGATCTTATATAAAAACCTGAGAACGTCCAGAACATTGGCGCTTCGCTGCATTTGTAAAAAAAAAGAAGGAGGTAGAGCCGAGAGACGATAACTTAAAATGCCGAGGAACTACACAGGAAGAAGTCATGAGACCAGCATTAAAGAAAAAAAAGGAGGACCAAATAATGGGAAGTTCCGCACCCGAAAAAAAAAAAAAAAAAAAAGGGAAAAACAAGAATTTTAGCCGTCAATTGCCTGAAGAAACCAAAAGAAAGAAGGGCCAAAAAACCCCGAGTGGGCAGGTACAAGAGATACTATTGAGGGCCGCCAAGAGTAGAAAGGGTGTTTGTAAGACGACCTCTGAAGAGGGGGGGGGTGGGAAAGAGGAAGCAAAGGGATTACGTTGGAAAGAATGATGCAGGGCGGACGGGAAGGTTCGGGCGTCAGGAAGCAGGGTCTCTCAACGACATGGAAAGGAAAAGACCTCCAAAAAAAAGGAAGCACCTCAGAGAAAGAAACCCAAGAGGTGTGGGGGGTTTCGTGAATGACCGCGAATGGTGGTAGGGTCTGAAAGCGGTGGAGTATGGGAAGCACGGGGAAAAAGGCGGATTTCGAACTGAAAGGAAAGGGGAAATGAACTGGGAGTAACAGGGTAGCTTCAACTTTCCAACGCGGTGGGGGGCACAACAGCTCAATAAGAAAATAAGCGCTTTGTGTGCCAAAAACTGTGCAGCTGGGCAAAGCGCCGAGAAAGGGAACAGAGGAGACCTGAGCAATCAAAAGACAAGAAGAAGGAGCATATAGGGAGGAAGATGGATTTGTCGAAATCAGAGGTCAACTGACAGGTGCAGTAGAGCAACTATCTTTGAGAGGCATGAAAGTTGGTGTATGATAGGGGGACTTGTGGGGACAGTGGGGCGACTATGAATCTCGGGAGGGGGAAAGGACCGGGTGGGTTTGCCACTCATAGGTGAACGGAAAAAAAACAATGAAAAAAGAGGGGGGGAGTATCCCATGACAATCAAAAGCCAGAACAGCTAAAACAGGTAAAACGCAAAAGGAAAACCAATAAACGAGAAAGGGTGCTGATACTTGATAAACGCGTAAAAAGGGAAAAAATCAACGCATATTGAATGAGGACACTGACAACTGACCACAAGGGGGAAAAAAATCGGAGGGCACGTATTGGGAGCAGAAGGCGTTGATTCTTCTTCCTCTAAAAGGGATCGAAACAGGGATAAACCTTAGAGAAAAAATACAAGGGCGAATTATAGACGCAGACAAAAATCTTCGTCAGAACAGTGAAAAATTAAAGAAAGCCTGGAAGGCAAAAAGGTAAAAGATGACGAACCAGAGAGTAAAAAACGATGTAACCCTAAAGGAGGGGAGTCACAAGTGGTCGGGGGGGGGCCCCTCAAGGTACATTGGGCGGCGGTTCTCTATCTGGCCCGTTCCAGAGGGGGGCAGCGTCTGGGGAAAGAATATTTCAAGTTCTTCGAAAGTGTGAGCGACGTTCACCTGGTGGGTTTGCGGTCAGCTCCTAAGCCGCGGATCGCGTGCGGCCGTAAAGAGGCAAAACCAGTAGGGTTAGCGTTGTGAGAGAAGCAGGGGACGGAACGTCCGCCAGATGGATTGACCATAGAGACAGAGACAGATGGTGTTGGGGGAGGGGGGGGGGGGGGGGGGGGGGTTCGTGGGGGAAAAAAAAGGGAGAGGACAAAAGTCAAAGGGGGAGTTTTGATGGCTGGAGGCTACTATGCAAAAAAAAACTGAAAAGGACATTCTCCAATAAACACCAATTGGGCAAGGACCAGCGCGGCAGAAGCCTGTTTGATCTCAGATGGAGGGGAGAGGCCAGGAAAAGAGAAGGAAATCAAAGAGAAGGCCGATCTATACTATGTTCCACAGGCGAAGGGAAGAGGGGGAACAATTGAGGGGGAAGTACATTCTGGAACCGAGGAATGAATTCGGGAAGGCCGCTTTCTTTAAAAAAAGCGGTCAAAGGTAGGTGGGGGAGCAGGGGGGTCACGCAGAAAAGAACATCCTTCTGCAGGAGGCATCTGGAACTAGTAGGAAGCAAAGATAGGTTTTGTCGACCCAGGATAGAGAGGGAAAACTGTGTGGTTCATTAATCGGAAGACACACCCGGTAGATTACTGACTGGGGGAAGGGGTAGAGGAAGGGCGCCCCAGCAAGCGGGCCTGTCTCCTCAGTAAATACCCAGCAGAATGAGTCAGAACCCAGTTAGGGTACCCCCACGAAGGGTACAGGGGACGGGGAATTGCAAGCATGATGTACGATGGAGAAGGGGGGAAGAATCGTGTTCATCCATGTTGATTAAGGACGAGAAGAAAAAGGCTCGGTGTCAAAAGGTTAGATCTCGAAAGCTGACAAAGTTGAATGAAGTGATTATTAAAGGACGCCTCCATCAGAGAAGGAGTTCTTGATCCCGAGCGAAAAGAGAGGAAAATTGTGCCGGGATTCTCACGGTATAAGTCATAAGTCTGGCAACTTCCAGGCAAAAACGTCAGCCATCACATCAAAGGAGGCGCTGGAGAAAAAGCCCGAACCCTTCCGGTACTTAGAGAAACGGGAAAGGAAAAGGAAAACTCCAACGGGTCATCGTTACCTGAAGGTGGTCCGTCGCAAACAAGAGATACAACACCTTGGGAGGTATCCAGATAAGACAAACGTTGTGATGACTATGGACCAGCAAGCGAGTACAGAGGGAGCTCAACGGTAATTGAGAGGGGAAGCGTGAATTCAAGGGGTACAGCGCAGAAATTATAGAGAGGGACAATATACTTGGGTCGACAGAAAACCGTTGGTATGTGGTTTACATGCATCGCATCAGTCCGTGTTGGAAAAGAGGACTAATCGTGGGAAAGGTCTAACGATATACTCGACCCCTTGTCTGTTTAAAATTGATACGGGGGAGGAAGTAAGAAAAAAGGCTGCTCGCACCAGAGCGTGCGAATCAGTGGGGAAGAAGTATGGCATGAGTGGGTTGAGAAAAAGAGGGAGTCCTCCATCAAGGGGAACTCTTTAGTAAGGGGTCTGTGGGCAAGTTTAGAAACGGGACGGATCCCGCAACAAGATCGCGTTTTTGAATGGAGTTGACTTTCGAGACGTAAAAAAAAAATATGGGTTTGGAAGGAGGAAAAAGAAAGGGGAAGGAGGCGCAGCAGCAAACTCAGAGCCACGCAAAAAAGGGGGAAACCATGGCCAGATCCGAGGCGAGTACAACTTTCTCCCCAGTAAAACATCAAGGCGAGAGACGAAAGTCAAGTCTGCAGTAGTTGACATTAGTCCGTGACGATGAGTCTCGCCAAAATAAGAAGCGCATTCGAAGAATCGTCTGGAAGGGAGATGAGTATGAGATGGGACGGCGCTGCAGTACCAGGCCCTGCATCGGCAAGGCCGAGGAGGCAAACACGGCCGGGGGGATGAAGTCAGAAAGGCGAATTCCATCATCAACTGTCGTGAGGGGAAGGAAGCTACCAGCGTCCTGCAAAGAAGGGGGGCACAGTATACTAACCAAAAAAACACGACTAGATGGGGAAGAAGCCCATTCCGAAGGACTCAATAACGTCTCAAGGGTCCGAGGGGCTCGAAACCGAAGAGGGGGGAAAAAAATCAAACCAAAGAGGAAAGTTTCGACAGCATGGGGGGAGCGGGGAGCGCAAGAAGACGGGAGCCTGCTGAAAAGGTGGCCTCCACCGCCAAAGGGACCGTAAATGCATTGCAATGAAAAGGGAAGTTTGCAAAAGGGTATGCCACAGGCATCGGACTCGGGAAAGGAAACGGAGCACAAATTTTTAGAAATCGTATCGTCAAGCCAAATACTATCAAACATACTGGTTTTTTGTTGTGCCGCGGTGCGGGACCGCACACAAGCAAAGGTGGGGGGCGACTGAGCTGCCCAATTGAAAGGGCTCGAGGGTAGACTCCGAGGAGGGAGAGGTTTAAATCGGGAAGGGGGAGACAGCAATTGCGTCTTATTTCTAGGGGGCCTTGCATGCAGGCGTATGGGAAGATGCGCAAGACAAATGGTCAGGGTCTACTCAGGGCTCCAAACTCCCTTGAAAGGGAGAAGTGTTCTGAAGGCCTAAGAGCAGGGCATTAGGAGAGGATGGATCTTTGTGTGATCAAACGTAGGGAAGACCTGAGTAGAAACCAAGCGAAATAAAACTGACCAGGAAGACGCCAAAAAAGGCCCGTCCAGAGGATATCATGAATAAATAATGCGTTGGTAAACTACGGTGGCCTCCCTGAAAAAAACCGAATGAAGTTTGAAGTGTGAGGACTAAAGAAGGGAGTGGGAAACATTGGATATTTCGTTCCGCATTTCCAGTGGGTTGTGGGGACATGATGGACCAAAGGGGTGAGAGAATAAAGTCAATCAGAAAAGAGGCTTCACTCTCGGCAGACACCGTTTTGGGGCGGCGGGGAAAGCAGGAGAAAGGGTCGCTTGTTTAAGTTCTTTGGGTGCGATACTGGTGCGGGCCTGGGGGGGGAAGGTTGCAAAAAAATCATCTAGGGAACGTTCGAGGTGGGAGGCCGACACGAAGTGTCTTGTCCTCTATAACCAATCCGTTGAAGGGGGGGTAATTCGCCGGCTGGAAAAGTCGAAAGGGAGCCTGCGGCTCAGGTGTGCCATCGTACGTACGGAAAGAGAGATCGAGAGCAAAAAACGGTCGATATGAAAATAGTGCGAAAAGAAGAATCTGGAATTATCTCCGGGCCGAGAGTGTCCGGGTAGGGATGAACAGGATCGAAGGAAAAGATGTGGGGTAAGATTAAAGTTGCGGTGGTCAAGAACCACAAAGAGTCTATGAAATAGACGTAGGCTTTGCGAATTAATAGGTTTTAAAAATCCAGGAAAGCACGGCCAAAATGAGCAGAACGAACCGGCGACAGAAAAAGAACCAGAAAAAATGAAGGGGCGATGGGCGCTAGGGTTGCGATTGGGGGTGGTTACGAAAGGGGGAGCATCCATGAACAAAATGCACTCTGAACACGAAGGAAAATGAGAAGAGCCGGGTTCTGCAGCAACAATCAAATCACTGGTCGGGGGAGCGCTCCAAAACTCAACGAAGGTTCCAATAATAAGCACTTTAGGTTCCCTCTCTGGAAGGTCTTTAGACCGTTATACGCGACGGTAGAAGCCTGAGGGGAAAAGAGAAGGGAAAGAAAGATGGGAAAAACTCCAAGAACTATCAAAAGAGGCTCTACTAGAAGAAGAAAGAGAGAGGAACTCAGCGGATCTTAAAATACTCTTAATGGGGTCACAAAATTCCGGATACTCGACGCCATGGAGCTCGTTTCTCTCCGGGAAATAAGCCGGAGTCCACAAAGAAAGGTTCAGCATCAAAACCGGACACACACCTCAAAAATACAAAAAAAAAAAAAAAAATCAAGACAACCAAAGGCCTCAGAAAACCTAATAAACTAAAAAAAAAAAATAACAAGGCAGAGTAACAAAAGAAACGCCAAACAATGTAGCAGGTGGATACCAGGTAGTGGCTTGGGAGGGGGCTCCGGAAACCGGGGCTGGGTTAGAAAGCCGCGGAGGGGTGGTGGAAAAGAAAGAGAAACAGTTGGTATTGGCCAGCAGCGGTCATGAAGAGGAGGGGACGGGGGCTTCGCACCTGAAGCAGCAAAAATCCAGCAAGAGACCGCGAAAAACATCAAAAAGAGGAACCGGCAAAAAATTTGGGGGAAGGCCGGTCGGCAGGAGGGGATGGGTCTTGGGAGGGGCAAGGGTGGGAGAGGGGCGCGAAAATGTGAGGGTGCCGCACGGAAGCGTCAAATGAGGGTACGCTGGGTCGGGAACTGGACCACGAAGTCAAAAGGAGGAGGGAAAAAGTTATCGAAGCAAGGAAAAAAGGAAAAAGAGGTGGTGCAACTTTGCAGCTTAGGACGCCAAGGAATCGGACAGTAAAAGGATAGAGTATCAGAGAACCGCAGAATGGTAGATGCGGATGGGGGTGGGGGGGGAGAGTCAATAACGCATGGCAATAAAGACTGAGACAGAATTGACGGCTTGACGTGGCTGAAGGATCGTGCTGTGGTAAGGGAACGAAGGAAACAAGGGTTTGCCATCGTTTGAAAAAAGTCATTTTCTGATGTTTAAGAAGGCGCCGCAGAAATAGTGAGTCCCATTAAGCCAGACATCCCAAGGGGGCCTGACAACTCTTACAAGAAGCATGCAACAATCCCAATCCTCGAAGAGTGGTGTAAGGGCTAATCGCCCACGCGGACAAACCAAGCCGCCGCAGAATTCAAGAAGTCTACTCAAACAAGGGAAACAAGAAGCTGCGATCATGAGGGAAAGTTGGCCAGCATTCGGGGCGCGGCTTTTCAAATGAGAAAAAAGAGAAGTATCACCTTGTGTGAGGAAAAAAAAAAAGAGAGGTATATCGAAAAAAACAGAAAGCGGCGGACCCGAAGGGAACGGCTAAACAGGCAGGGCGATTTCATAGAAACGAAGAAAGGTCCTAACCGAGAAAAGGTCACGATCGCAAAGTTGAGAAAACTAGAGAGAAAGGACGCGTCACGTGGGGGGGGGGCAAGGTCAAACGCCTGCAAGAAGCCGGCTTTTGTTTCGAAATTTCCGCGAAGATCGATAAGTCAGGGAGAGCTTAGGCTAAAGAAAAGACATGAACAAATGCTGAATTTTGGGGAACGAGAAGACCGGTGCTCCCTTCAGTGCTAGCTTTGGAAAAAGAAAACTAACTCTAGTCGCGTCAAATGGTTGGTGACAGGGGTGGAGAAAAGTCATCGGGGAAGATAAGCGGCTTTGGCAGGCGAACTGATGACACTCTCCCGTTCTCCTGCGCCAACAGAAGCCTGTAAGGTCCGCGCTCTGGGAAACCTTAGGGAGAGAGAAATAGAATGGAGCGAGGGAGACGGCTAACAAATGAGGTCCAGGGCGATCTAACTAGGCTCCGAAGGGATCGATCAATTCTCAAATGGGAAAGGCAACATGAACTTCCTCGGCAACGGTCAAGAGGAGGAAAAAAGCGTCGGGAAAAGAAGGGTCAGACTAAATGGGGTAATAAGGGGGGGCCCAAAAAGGAAAAGGGGCGCCAAGCCTCGGTCCGTAGAACGCCAGGATCGGGGGGCGCCCTGATCGAAGCCTTAAAAGCTGGATTAAATTCATTGCTTAAGTCAGAGACTCAAAAAGGAAGGAGAAGGGTCGACGTTCGTTGGGAAGCATGGAGGCTCCCCGAAAGTACGGGACGCGCAAGCCGAACGCGACCGGACCAGGCCTTGATCGTTAACGGAAAAAAAAAACCCAGTACCAACAGTCAGGGGAACAATCAGAAAGAAAAATCCTGAAAAATGCGAGGAGAAAACGGAATCCCGAAGTGGAAGTTATCTAGCAAAGCGGACTGTGGGAGGACCTTCTTAGGGGCACGGGGCAGCTTACCTCGTTTGGACTTGGAAGGAGGAATCATATCCGAAAGAGGGAAATCTTCTGTCGAGGTACAAGGAACAGGATTTCCACTTTGTACGGTGTAAAGGCGAAGCGAACTGCTTTGAAGAGGGCCGTTCCAGGGGGAAAGAAAGAAACCAGAAAGAACATCCACCACCCGCAAACTAAACTCAACGGACCAAAACCGGGCAGTACTACGAAGGTAAAGCTTCAAGCCAGAAGGAGTACAGAAAAACTTCCTTCAGCGGACGGGAAAAAGGGGAAGGAACGCCTGCAAGTGGGGTGAAGGGGAAAATCGCAGGATAGCAAAGTCGAAGGGTCATATGACCGCAACAAAAAAGGTGGATGATAAGAGACAGGCAGATAAAAGGGAGGCAGAAAGCTTCCAGCGGTGGAGAAGTCCTTTGGAGGGACAGAATCAAGGTAGTGAAAAAATTTTGGACCCGTGCTACGTGGGGGTATTGAAAAAAGCTCACCCATGGGATCATTGACCAGGGTTAGCCTGGTAAAGGAGGAGGAAACTGTACTGAATGCGATACTCGCAACGGGGGTTGCTCTGAAAAATTGGGAACCGAGTTTCCGAACGACCAAGCGGGAACCGTGCGCTCCAGAAAGGCAAGCAGAAATTAATCGAAGCGATTGTGCGCACGGCTGAACGTCCGCAGCAGGCAATGAGGCCGATTGGACATTGGTGGAAGGGAGGGGGTGAACTGACCCACACAGATCGACGGGTAGGGGCTTTCTGGCCTGGGGCTGGGAAACGGGAAAAAGGGGGTTTATTGGACAGGGATCCAACGAGGTATTTCCCTACAGAGAAACTCACATCATAACCCTCAAATGGGCAAACAGGGCCAAGATTCACGATTTAGCCAGAAAACAAGTCAAAACAGCAACGCTCAAAGATGAAGAGAAGCCAGTCAATGGTCATTCATGAAGGGGAAAAAAAAAACAGGAATCACAAGCAGTTAAAATCGTCTTCCAAAATCAATACGCCGCATCGATCGTGCGACAGCGTCATTCGTTTCGCTGTGCAGAAAGAATAAGGGTCGGAGAAAAAATTACCGGCGCCAGGCAAAAAGGGACCAGGCAAGAAACAATCCGGGGTATTGGGGTGTCATGCGAGAAAGGGGACCAACCTCCTTTGGTGAATGAGGTGGGAAAGGGAATCTACCCGTCACCAGGGGGGGGAGTGCAAGCTCCAGCCGGATCAACACAAAGAAAGGTGAAACCGCTCATCACCTCAAAAGAGTCCTCGCAAACTTGCCAATCGAACAAAAAAAAACGGGGCTTTTTTAGGGAAAGTCTTCTGAGGGGGCGCAGAAGAAAGTCAAACGAATGACTGCAGTAGAAGAAGAAAACGGTGGCCAGCGAGAGAGCAACGGGACTTGTTAGTTGGAACAAACAATGGAAACAACAAAGCAAAGAAAGGGGACCAGCCAAAAAGAAATCGGGGAAGCAAGCACTAGTTCGCAACCTAAGGCAGCATGGGTGTTTTAAGAAGGTCCGTCTCTGTGGGGGGGGCAGGGAAAGGGAAGCTCCGGAGAGGGTCAAAAAAAAAAAAAATTCGGGGACAGTGGGATAGATCGAAAAAAAACAGGATAAAAGCCAAAAGAACTTTCGGCAGGAAAGAGCGGAGGGAGTCACGACATGTGGGGAAAGAAAAACTTCATGCGAACGCGAAAACCGCAAGGGCGGAAAGGGGGGGGCAATGGGCTTTAATAAGACCTAGCGGATTTCTTGGACTTAGGCGTTGCGGTGCATAAACTCGAGGAGCGGTGCAGCGTCAGGAAACCCAGCGAGACAAAGCAGAAACAAAAATACGACAAAGAGCAAACGTTCAACTGCATGAAGTTAGACATCCTCAGGGAGGAAGGAAGCCCTAAAAAACGAATTGGGGGGATGTTGGAAGATACAATCCATAGGGTGGAGATCATTTTATTCGTGTTTAAGGGAATGGTTGGGGGGGGTCATTGTCTGCCAAGCGTTAAGCGTCTCAACCTCACTTCACAGAAAAGACATCGAAACACCTTTGTTGCAGATTTATAGATTCTCGGGCCTTGTGTCTGAGTGGCGAAATTTGTCAGCTGCGAGTTTGGCCAGTTTGCAACACTATCATCTATAAAGCTGGAGGAAAAGGCTCCAAGTGTGGCGTTTCGGTCACCGAGATAGTAAATTCAGACCAAAATAGAGACGAAGGGTCGAGCATGCTGATCAGAGCGAACGGAAAAATATGCTAAAGAAAGATGCGGGGCAGGGCGGATGGAAAAGGGGGGG
>Ga0179591_1275338_pt1 | contig 15418 bp, 27 predicted proteins | sample CZOMad2_1_08_16f_FD_182891 | JGI IMG/M metagenome (GOLD analysis project Ga0179591, IMG submission 182891) | Vadose zone soil fungal communities from Angelo Coast Range Reserve, California, USA - CZOMad2_1_08_16fungal (PacBio error correction) | ecosystem: Environmental > Terrestrial > Soil >...
ATGACAAAGCGGCCCGAAGGGTAGGTCTGGACAAAAAACAGACGAATTGTAAGGTCAAGGAAAACTTTTGACTCGTTGGAAGGGAATAAAAAAGAGCGAAAACAAAAAAGAAAAACCAGCAGTAGTTCAAGCTCATTAACAGGAATGTAAAAGGGGCCCAGGTCCCAGGTGATGGGCCTATGTAAGAAAAGGGGGGAACTGGGGGCGGGATGCAAACCGGGGACAAGGGGGTCCCCGGATGGAGAAGGAGGAGACCGCCAAAAAGCGGCAAGGGGACGAAAATGTGGTTGGACGAAGGAAAGGATAAGAACCAACGCGTTTGTTGCGGGGATGGCAGGAACCCAGAAACTCAGAACATCATCACGGCAGAGGAAAGTAGGGAAAGGGAAGCGCATTTTCTACCAGGTGAAAATGCGTAAGGGGGGAAAAGGAAGAAACGTCGAAAAAAAAAGCTCGAAAGAAAAACCCAGGCCAAAGAAAAAAAAAAATTAAAAAATCGACCTCGAGGGGAAAGGGGGCACAAAGGAATTCAACGCGCGGGGGAATTCTACGGGGAAAGGGGATGGGGGTTCCCACGAGCCCGTCGTCACCGACATCATGAAAATGGGGGCCAAAAGAAAAGGATAAGAAGGTGTGTGAACGTCCTATTCCAAGCAATGGCATAAGAGAAGGAAAAAAACAACAGTGGAGGGGGGGGGAGGGAAAAGAGAGAGATGCAAAGGGAGACGGGGAATTAAAAAGGAGAGGGGGGGAAAAAGGGGGGTGGGGGGAAAAACCTTGGAAAATGGGGGGGACACACGCGTTGGGGTGGCAAAAAACATGCATCGGGGGGGAAGTCGGATGGAAAAGAGGGGGAAGGAAAGGGGTACCCGTGACAGGAGGAGGATTAAAATACTGGGGGGGGGAGTGGTAGTGTCAAAGCTTGGAGGGGGGTGTTCGAAGGTGGAAGAAGAATAAAAAAAAACCAATGTTTTAGAAGAAAGACCTGGGCGGGGGGGACCGCCCCGGAACGAATTTAAAACACGCAGGACGGAAAGAAGTGGGCAGTCAAAAAGGTCACCAAAATAACCAAACAAAGTAAAGCACGGGCAACCAAGAGGGAATACCCTGTACTCGGAATTGACGGGCTGAATAATGGATAATCAGGGTTTAGAAAAAAAACCTTGGTTGGAAAGCACGGACCAATCGAGTTGGTCCTCTCGACCAAAAAGGGCCCTGTCCTCGTGGGGGGACCGGGAAAGTCAAGTGAAAGGGAAAACTAATAACGTGGGAGGAAAAACTGACTGGAGGGGCTACGTTCTTTTATAGCCATCAAAAGGAAGGGCGAAGAGTGCTCAATGCTAAAAGGGTGGAAGAGAAGCCCTCCATACTGGGGTCGGGGAATGCAAAGGGGATTGAAAGGTGAAAAAAGACAAAAGAAAAAAATCGGTTTAGCACGGGGGAAAGGGAAAATGTAAAAACGAATAGCGGTAGGCGAGAAACGCGATAAAGAAAAAGGCAAACAGCACAGATGAGGGGGGGGGGGGGCACAAAAAAGAACCTTCTCAGCCCACAGGGTGGACATTCATTGGGAAAAGAAATACCGTTACAACCGGTCGATGCAGTAAAACTCACGCCACGGGTAAATAAAAATGTATGTGCAACATCAAGGGAAAAAAGGGGGGACACAGAACAAGACCGAAATGGGGGGTCAAACAAACTCCTCATACACAACCGCCTGGGGGAAGCGGCCTTGGGGGGGGGTGTGGGGTGAAAAAAAAAGAACTGCAATGTAAACCCGACGTTGTCAACAATGGGCATATAAAAGGCGGGGGAGGACGGGATCTCCCGGGACAGTCAGAAAACGGTTCGACTCAAAGGGCAGCCCAAGTGGGGAGCAGGCCAAAAGGGCACTTGTAAACGTCACGTTAGCAGAGGGGGAAGAAGGGTGGCGAAACGGGGGGTGCTTTTGGGAGGGAAAGAAAGACTGACGCCACATGGTGCAAGATAAATCAGAAAAAGCTCTTGGGAAAAGAAGACCAACTTAAATGGAAAAGGCGGGGGATACCAAAGACATGTACTTGGACGTGGGGACAGGAGGAGAACAAAAAAAGCAAAAAAAAAACGTGTCGGTACGGAACCATAGCTCGTGTGCTGGGGGAAAAGAGAAAAAAAAAACGTGGGTGACTGTGAAAACGAAGTGGTGAGACTCAGGAAAAAGATCGGGGGGGGGGGTTTCCTATGGGGGCGAACATGTGAAATGGGGATAGGAAAGGACACTGCAACCAAGAAATCAAATTTGGGGGTTTGAGGATCGCTTGTTCCAGGTGTGGGGCCTGTCCGTACAAAACTCAAACTGGGGAGGGTTTGGCTCGGGGATAAAAAGGAAGGGCATTTCGCTAGACCCCGAGGGTGGAAGGGATACAAAGCAATTCAAAACCGCTCCGGGGGGGGGAAATCAAACCATCCGAAGAGTGTGGGCCCGAAACGCGGGGAAAACGCCAAAAAGGGGTTTAGTATTCAGAACAAATTTCTGGCCCGAAGGGGAGGGGCAAAAAAAAAAAGAGGATACGAGCTGTGGGGGACGGGGAAATTGGTGACATTGGGCTTGGGAAAAATGAACAATTCGGAGGCAGGAACTATCCAAGTTGGTTAAAAAGAAAAAAAAAGGGAGGGGGAAGTGAGGGGATCAAAGGGGAATTGGAAATGGGTTGAACTTGTGTCCAAGGAAACATGCTTGGCAAGGGTGCACGAGATAACTTGAAAAGCCGAATCAATACTGTGGAGATATACACTGGGGGGGTCTAATGGGGAAAAAGTCCGCGTTCAATCAAATACGTGTGTCGGGTGCGGGTAATTAAAAAGACGTAAGGTACTACTATAATGGGGGGGAAAGAAATAAAGGTATTACTACTAAAGACAGAAAATAAATGGGCCAATACAAACGCCAAACAGGAAGGGTCTTCGGGGGAAAAACAGGAAAAAACCCGTGGGAAAAATTTGTTTTGGTCGGTGATCAAGGGGCACCTTTTTGTAAGGGCAAAAGAAAGGGGTAACTCAAATTCCGAGGGGCTGCGACAAATGTTGCCAACAATTACGATAGAAACTTCCTAGCACGGGTTTTCACGAGGGTGGGGGAGAAATAAAAACAGGTCTTCATGGGCCACCCCGACCATAAATACAAAACCCCACTAATCTCGCGCGCGGGCAGGAGGTGTTTGGGGTGGGGCAATCGTGCTCAACAAACCCACCCAGCTTCTCCCCCTCTCTAAATCACAAAAACCAAAAACAACCCGACGCGCGAGGAGGGTTTTTCCTGTAATAAACGGGGTGGCTCCCGGGGTGCGCCCCCGATCGTAAACCCGGAAAGGCATTGGGGAGAAATCGTACTTGTTGGGGCTGATTACAACGGTGGGGGGCAAAAAGGCAGGAAAGCATACTGGAAGGGGAACTCCTTCCCGAAAAAAAAAAAAGGTTTGAATTGTAACGAACAAAGCAACCATCAACGACTTAACCCTAAGGGAAGACAAATAACCGGTGGGGATTGGAGAGGGGAAAAAAAAATGGTATCGAGTAGTCTCCGAGTGAAATGAGGACAACCATATCTGGAGGTTGGGGGAACGTTCGTATAAAAGAACCAAACAACACATTATGGATGGAAGGGAATTGTGGGAAAAAAAGGTCTGCCCCAGGGGGGAGGAAAGACATCCTGGGCGAACGGGGAAAGGGAAGCATCAAACCACAAGGCGCAAAAGTCCAAGGAAGGGGGCCATCCCATGGTGGCCAAATCAAAGAAGGGAATAACAATGAGGGGCCAAGGCAAACGGACCACTAAACGGAACTCCGAGCCAAAAGAAGGAAAATCCCGAAAAAAAGAGAGTCATCAAAGGGTGGGGCAGACAAAGACCAACCTCGAGTACCAGTCACGGGGAGAGGGCTGGACAGCCGAAGCAAAAATTGCAACCCAAGTAGATGACAAAGAAGTGTGGAGGAAGTTGGGGGGTAGAAAGGGTGCCATAAAGCGTCCCAAAAAAGGAGTTTTGATGACCGGCAGAAAAGCCCCAGAAAAGGAAAGGGGAAAGCAACGCAGAAAACAAGGGAAAAGGCAACCTCTGATTCCGCAGGGTGAGGGAGGTTCCTAGCCCCAAGACCGGGACAACAATCAAAATACAAAAAATACGAAAAACAGAAAGAAACGGCCCAAAGAGGAAAGAGGTGGTTGTCTCCGTGAGATCAAAAAGGAACTCTTAGTAACCTCAAGGAAACTTGGAGGCCAATTTTCGTGAAGTTCATCCAAAAAAGATTTAAACGCCGGGCTCCAGCAAGTTGATATCATGTTGGCCCCAAGCCGTTCATTATTGTCTAGGGGAATCCAGGAGGGAAGGGGGGGACAATGATCCCAGACCACCAAAAAAAAACCGGACTACCCCCCCAAAAGGTAGACCAAAAAAACAACTCAATGCTATTGAAAAGGTGCGGGGGGAGGCTTTCAGACGAGGATGACCGTTGTAGGTGGAGAAGGAGTACACAGGGCGGGGAGAAAAAAGTCAAAGTCAAATCCTTGGGTGGAAGAGAAAAGAGGGATTTCAGAACGAACTTCCTGGGAAAAAAACACCTCACAGGGCCGGGGTGTTCTGAAGGGTGGACCAGGGGGCGATTGAGCCGAGGAAAAAACGGGCAAAAGTTGCCAACGTAAGGGGGGGGAACATTGAGGGAAAGGGTAACGAATCGACCGGAGTCTGGCAAAAATAAGAAAAAAAATCCCAGAAGGGTGCTCGGCAAAAGAAAACAGAATCTTTTCGGGGGGGGCCTGGAGAGGGACTCAGGGGGGGAAGGGTCCCCTCGGGCGAAGACCGTATGGGGTGGAAAGAGGGAAAAGGAAGGACTGAGACAAAAAGTGTTAATTGTTCCGGAAGGGTACGATGTGTCATTCTCACCGAAAAGTTGTTAGGATAGAGGTCAAAACAGCCTAAATTGTACATGAAACCCCGGGACGGGGGGGTAAAGGAAATTGAAAAAAAAAAAGGGAAGAGAAAGGCGCCTACTGAAGGGGGAAAACAAATCAAAAACTTATCTGGTCGTTATCAACCTGGGGGAAGACACCCGGCCCGAGGGGAGGGGTAAAAAAGCGGGGATGAAAAACAAAGAAAACGAATAAAAAGGGATGTGAGTTCCAACAAAAAGGGGAGGGGGAAAAAGGATATAAGGAGGAAATTGGCACTTTAAAAACGGCCAAAACCAAAGAAGTAAACTCCGGTGGTGGAAAGAAAGAGGGAAAATAATCAACGGGTGGGGTTTCTAGGGTAAAGTACCTTGAAAAAACATCATCCAGGGTTTTTGAAGAAAAAAAGGAGGGGTCCCGGCAAAACACCGTTGAGTCAACGGGGGGAGGGCAAGAACAAAGGCGTCGTCAATTTCAACGAACAGGGCCCCTCTAACAGGGCTCAGGGGAAAGAAAAAACGCCAAAGAAAACAATGACCCAAAGCCCCTGGAAAAAGGGCACAACAGGGAGGGACTGGCGAGATCTAAGGAAAGGGGGAAAAAGGCCAGGATGGGGTGCCAAAACGCGGAAAAAAAGAACGACATGGCAAAAAAAAAGCCACCGCTCAGGTGGAGATCCGCTGGGAAAAGGAAAAAAGAGGAGAAACAACACAACGGAGGAGAGTAAGAGAGGGGAAGGAAAAACTTCCGCAAGAAAGAGAAACGGAGGAGTTCACAACCTGAAAAAAAAAAAAAATGGAGACTTTCTGGGGACGACGGGCGCGGGGGGTGCAAACAAAAGAGGGGAAGAGTCCGGGACAGGTAGAGAGCAAACCAGGAATACGTGGGTGACAAACCGGGGCAAAAAGCGTCGACTTTCGCTTGGGGGGGAGGAAAGTTGGAATAAAAAATCATGCTGGAAAACGGTTGGAAAAAAGGGAACCGACCCAGGCATGGAAGGGAAAAAAGGGCGAACTGAGGGGAAAAAGGGTTCCGGAAAAAAAAAGGGGAAGTGCGATTTCGCAAACAAAGGCAAAGGTGATGTTATGAACCCAGGGGGAGGCAACACCATACAACCCAAGGGTGGGTACTCGCGGCTCCACCTGGAAAGGGGAAACAAAATAGGGGATCAGAAAGGAATCTTCCGTCTTCAATCAAGACAAGAAAGGAAAAAAGGTGGCAAGGGAAACTGGGGGAATCCACTTAACATCGGGTACGGGGAGACACGACCGTGGGGCCATCGCCGGTGAAAAAAACGGGACCAAATGGAACACATCTACGTTAAATAGCAAATTGACTGGAGTGGGGGGTTGTGCTCGGATGGAGATCACAAAACATGCCAATCAAAAAACGACTAATTTGATCGGGGGGTGAAGAGGAAGAACTCATCGGGAAGAATCAGGGCACTTTAATTGAAGGGGAACGAACACCTCGGTTATGAAGGCGAGGGGGGGAAGAAATTGTCCACAAAAAAAGCAAAGTATAGGCCGAGGGGACATTCCGCAACCTAAAACCATTAAAAACACAAAGAGTACTTGACCATTCGGCGAAAAAAAAGAAAAAATTTTCAAAAAAACTGGGATTATTGGGGGGCAGACTCCATTTCGGAGGGTGCTTGACAAAAACGGCAGACTAAAAATCAAGTCTGAAGTGCACAATGGGAAAAAAAAAAAGGGTTGACCTGAAGAAAAGCCACCACAGGAAAAAATTGGGAAAACCTTAAATAGAAAAGCAACGGCCAAGGGTGAAAAGAGGCCCTTTTTTTTTGGGTGAAAAGGCAGGGGCAAAAAGGTACCAAGGGAAAATTGCAGAGACATACGAAAAGGGGAGGGACTTTGATCCTCAGACTTCTCAACGTCAGAGTCACGGGCATACTTCTCTGTGAGCACGCAAAAAAGGGAAAAGTGAAAATCGTCAAGAGCGGAGCGGGTCCCCTGCTCGGTTGGGGGGGGAGGGGGGGGGGGATTTCAAAAAAGCGGAACACCGCGGGCGGGCCAAACGAGGGGAACAACATACGGCCACCCCCAAAAAACACCTCGGGGCACTCTGAAAGCGGAAGAGCAACCGGGAAGGGGGGGTATACTTCTTGTTCAGAAAATTCGGCCGTCCAAGCCAAAAAAAAAAAAAAGGGCGGGGAGGTCTACCATCCAGACTGGGAGATCAAAAAGAGGGGGTAGTGCGAGGGCGGTGGTCCCTAGATAATGGGGGGGGGGAGGCCCTAGGGTGCGTAAATGGGGAAAAAAAGAGGACGTGCGATTAAACAAAAAAGAAAAACGGGGAGTGGGGGTGATTGTTAGAAGGGGGCAGTGTGGCAAAAAAGGTTCGTACCTTTTTCACTGTGTAGCACCCGAAAAAAAAAAGCCCGCGAGAAAAAGAACATACGTAACAACGGGGATAAGGCGCCCCAACACGCTTGATCCATCGAAGGAGGGGGCAGGGGGCGCGATAGCGTGCCCGCACAGTGTGGAACATGAAACGGTTGTGGGAAAAGGGTTACGGTGTCTTGGTGAAAAACAACGCTGATGCACGAGCTGGGGAGGGAACTCCGGTCCTTGGGGGAAGGATTTGATCGACGTAGAAAGTGTGCGGGGGGGCACCAACCGGTGTACAGAGAGGGAGGATTTCAAACCTGGGGCTGAACACCGGAAGGGGGGAATTGCGAGATATGTCAAGAAAGTCGGAAAACAGTACGTAAAATTTAAAAGACCGTGGGGGGGGTGAACCCCCGGGACCCCGGAAATAAAAGGGGGGGTCCGTTTTGGAAAGGGAGGAATTCCACTCAAAATGTTGGAAAACTCAAGAGATTCATTCCGAAGAAAGCTTCGATCTACATGGGAAACTTCAAAAACGCCACCTGGGGTGGAGGGGGGAGAGTTTAGGCCATCATTCAAAAACGTTGATGATGGGTGGCTTAAAAAAATTTGGCCCTTTGGGACAGGGGGAGGAGGGGAATCACCCCTTATGACGAGAAAAAATGGTGACCAAAGCCAAACCTAACGGGAAACCTCCATAAAGCGGTGTATATCGGGGGTTCTACAAGATATGTGACCTCACGCTCCAATCCAAACCCCCCACGACGGGAGTTAAAGTAAGTCCTTCGTGTTGTATTTTAGACTCAAATCACCAAAAAACGAGAAAAGGGAAAAACGGATAAGAAACCAAAAAACGAGCGAAAACTACTCAAAAAGACTGGTGGGGGAAAAGGGGCCGGACCGTTTCCACCAGGGGAAGCCACCCTAGGTGAAATCTAGGGGGCGATTTTTCGATAAGGACTGGGTCGGGGGAATGGTGCGCAGCTCGAAAACGGTAATGAAAAAATGCCCGCCGCACAAAAAACACTTTTTAACAACAAAAAGCCACCCCGGGAAAAAGACGCTGGAGCGACAAAACCAGGTGGTGGGAGGGGAGATGACAAGGGGAGAAAAGACTCCTCCGAATTGAGGGGGAAAAAAAAAGCGGGTTACTTGTAAGGGCAAGAAACGGGGCTACAACACCCGTCGGCGAACCGGGGGGAACAAGTAGGTTGACAAAGGGGGAAGAGACATCTAGAAGCCGGATCTCCCTCGGGCCACGAAAAGTGCAAAGGAAATTTTCAAAAAAAACAGCAAAACAGGGTCAACCTCAATAAATGAACCGAAAAGGAGAAAGGCAAAACCTGAGTCGCATAACGAAAACATCACGGAAAGAACTAAAATCTCGGGCCAAAAGCAATTTGGTGGGGGTGAAAAAAAACTCGATACCTTCACCAGAGGGGTTCTGGACCAAGAGGATCCGGGAGGCAAAAAGTAAAAACCCCTCTCGGGGAGAACGACGGGGGGGAGAACCTTGTGGGTAGCACCGTGCAGGGAAGATCTCCCGCAGGGAAAAAAAAAGGGGGTGTAAAGGGAGAAAACCGCCAACATACGAACCAAAAAACCACGCGATGTACAGACCAACCGGTTAAAAAAGGGGTAAGAAGCATCAAGAAGGAGGAAACATCCAAAGAAAAAAAAAAAAAAGCAAAGTAGACACAGGACAAAAAAGACCAATGGAACACAAGGGTTTGGTGGTCATTGGAGCAAATCAACCGAAAGAACGAACCAAAAGAGCACTTGCGTCGGAATTGGGCAAGAATACAAAAAGCAGGGTTACAAAAATTGCAAAAACAGCACGACAAAAAAAAAAAAAAAAAAACTCAAAAAAAAAAAAAAGGAGGGAAACCAGCCGCGTCAGGGAGGTTTCGGGTTGGGTGGGGGCCAAAAACCAAAATTAATGGGGGGGGCCGGAGACACTCCAAAACGACCACCACCCGGGGACGCCAAAGAATGACGCCTGCACTTAAAAAGACAAAGGGCGGGGTGGGGAGAAACTGGCCAATACATTGCCCGTGACAATTATATTCGCCCGAAGAAAAGAGCAAAGGAAGGAGTAAGTGTAGGGAGAAACTGGGTACTTGACAGACCAAAATCCTTTTCAAGGGGACAAAAAAGGCACAGGAACGGTTACACTGAAGAGGTTTTAACAAAAAGAGGGGGGACGTTCCTCTAGAAAAAGGGGTACGGGAGGGGGGCCGTGACAACTGAACCTGGATTTAACAAAAAAAGAAATGGAAGCATTCTCCCGTGGGGAGGTCGGGGAAATTGTCCTGAACATGAGGGGGGGGGAAGTTGAAAACGGCAGCGTAAAAACAGAAGGAGTCGGGGGGGGGAACTTGATCAAAAAACAACGAGCTTCGACGGAGCCTATACTGGGTGGAAAAATCCCTCCACTTGAAGAAAAAAAGGAAGGTTACGTTTTCCTCACAAATGAAAGGAAAAAACGACAAAGATGAGGGCCTTGCATAGCAACCCAGGAAAAAAGGGGCGGCCAAAAATGAAAGGCATGGGGAGGAAAAGAAACGAACATACCAAGGGGGGGGGGGAATCACGGGAGCTGGGGAAACGTTTCGGGGAACAAACAAAAACCACAGGACGGAAACTTGGTGAACAAAAACGGTTTCCAGGCGGTTGAGTTGTTCCCCGAAAGGGTGAGAGGACGGAGGGGACAAAAAGGGGAAAAAAGGGGGGAATGTCGCATGCGTAGGGAGAAACAAAGACCCTGTTCAGGGAAAGAGTGGGGGAAAGAGCGTAACCACGAGAGAGGGAACCTGTAACCAGAAGCACGGCCACCGCCAAGGGGGAAGGAAAAGTCGGTTCAAACCGGAAAACGCAGGAAACCGGAGCACGAAAACGGTAATCATTAGCAAAGAAAAGGGGAACCAAGCTGGACTACAACCTGAAAGAAACAAAGCAAACGAGGAAACGACCTGGCGGAAGGGGCCAACAGAGGACCGCGGGAGAGAAAAGAAATGGACCACAACAGATGGTGCCACAAAACGTCGAACATAAAAGGGGGAAATGGGAAAAGCAGTCTCAGGTGGGGGGAAAAGGGAAACGATCAAAAAGCGACGTTGGCCAAAACGAAGAAAAAACGGAAGGAGGAGGGGAAAAGAGGGCAACGGGAAAAACTCGTTGGTAAGAAAAAGCCAATCCCCACAAAAACGGAGAGGGTATGGGCACAAGAAGTGCACTTGTGATTGTCGACGACGGTCGCAACCAGGTGGGGGAAAACAATCGTCATAATAGTCCCTTTGAACTGAGATGGTGCACCAAGAAGGAAAGACGTTGGTTGTGACACAATCGCAAAAGCGTAATGAAGGAGTGTGGCTTCAGTGGGAGGAGGAAGCACTTCGGGGGAAAAAAGACGTGGATAATGACCATATGGGGAGTCCAGGGGCCGGCCGGAAAAAAGGAAAGAAAAATTTTACCTTTGAAGACAAACTTGGAAGATGATGGCTGCGGAAAAGGGGTCTCACCATAAAAAAGCACCAAGAAGTGGGGTGAAAGGCACCAAAAAGAAAAAATCTAAATGGGGCGCAGGTACTCTTCCAAGGAAGTAACACAAGCAAGAGGGAGAATAAACGTGGGGCAATTCAATGGGAGAAAACACGGAATCGCCCGGGGGGCAAAAATCAAAATCACTACCTTGGAGAATCGGAAGGCTTTTCCGGGGGGAAAGGGGGGGAAAAGATACTCTACCGGGGGGCTCAAACGTGCCACGAGTGTTGGGGAAGGCAGGGGGTGTTCCCTCAAAGAAAAAGTCCAACGACGTAAAAATAAAATTCGAGCTGGGGTACTGAAAGCAATTACAGATCGGGGCTGAATGCCAAGGGTAAGTCCGAGTACCGTAACAAAAATCAGGGGGGACAAGCAAGGTGAGAAAAAACACCAAAGAACACACGCGGGGCGGGGAAACCGCCGGTCTAATGAGGAAACGACCCTCTAACAAAAGGCTAAATTCTTCCGTCAAAAGGTGCGGCTTTTCGGGCCAAAAGAAGGCCCTGGGAAAAAAGGTCGTTGACAACGCGCCGAAGAAAAAAAAAGTGCAACAACAACAAAGGGGGAAAGGTGGACGGAATCTGGGAAAAAACCCAAACGGGTTCAACAAGCCATTTCAGGACCCAAAAAAAAAACAAACATGTGAGGCCTTTTTTTTTGGGTGAAGGGAAGAAGGGGCGTGAAGTCCCCGCGGGGGTGAGGGCGTACAATAATAACGTACCTGGGGGGGAGGGGAAAATTTAAAAGAAAAAACAGGAGAAACAGCAGGCAACAGGGCACAGAAAGAGGGCTTGAAGTTACGAAGAAGTGGGGGCAAAAACATCGTAAAATGTGAGCGGAGAAGAACAAAAAAGGGAGAGGGGGGGGGGGGTTGCGTTGGAAGGGAAAAATGTCGGGGAATAACCGAACGCACGTGACGGAAACCAGGAAAAAAAAAAAGTAAGACGCTCTGGGAAACAGGAAAGAGAAAACTGTATATGGAAGGATGGGGATATTGAGGGAACCCTGCGGGTCTATCTGGATTGGAGGTATAACCAGACGGGGGGGGCAGTAACAAAAAAAAAAAAAGGGAAAATGCTTGGTAGGGCGGGTATTGTGTCCATAAAATTAGGGGGGTGCGTTTCCCGGGGGTGGAAAACTGGGACATAGGAAAAGAGAAAAAAAAAGGACCAAACCAAGAGGAATGTGGACCAAAGGGGAGTGAGTATCGGGTCCAGGTTGGGACTTTTAGATGGGGAGGGGTGGGGGGGAGGGCCTCTCAAACAGTCCGAGGTTCGCAGGCAGGGGACCACGGGGGGGGCATAAAAAAAGGGACAATGTCCAAAACAAAAGGGCCAGGAGCGGAAGAGGGACGGAGATCCGGTCAACCTCCTAAAAAGGGGGGGGTGGGGAGGGGTGTGGCGAAGAGAAAAGTTTTACCAAAGAAAAAAGGTTTACCGAAACGGTTGGACTGGTTACGGGGATTGGAAAACAACCATCGAAATGACATAAACTCCTGGGGTGTTCAGTGACCACCTGTATTTGGTCTCGGGGGGAAGTTCAAAAAGGTAAAAGTCAATGGGGGAACGGCCGCCAAAGGTGGAAAAACTTAACTTAAATGTAGGGGTTACCCCGGGCTAACACACTTACCGGGCACAGTTGCGATCGAAGGAGGGGAACGGCTAAAATAGCAGGGGGGGGGAGCTTATTACTTGGCTTGAAAAAAAAAAATTTTGTTGACCCGGGGCCCAAGATAAACGTTTTGCCTGAGTGAGGTGAAAGGGGAACGCGAATGAAAGACTAAATGGCCTCATCAATAGGTATAACGAAAAAGGGAGGAAGACACATGGTCCTCTCACGTGCGGCCACACTACGCACCGAGGGTTTCCGATGGGGTCTCAGGTTTAATTCTTGGTGCAGGGAACTTGCCCTTGGGTGGGGGAAAAGGGGGCAGGGAAAAAAACCGGGTAAGCTAAAAAAAAATAGTGTGAGTAAACCGCCACGAACGCTCACCTAAGCATAGTTTGGAAAAAAAGAAAAGTGTAGCGCAAGGGGCGGGGAAAAAAGGAAACGCCGCACCGGACAACCCAAGGCCGCATGGGAGGGGGGGGGTTGTGTGGTTATGAGAACCAAAAGAAAACCGACTCAAAACAGGAGGAGGGAAGGAAAGTAATAACCACAAAAAAAAAACAAAACCCTGTAACGAGAAAATGAAAAATGAAAAACTTTGTTTTTGTTTTACTTCTCCACCGAAAAACAGGTTTCTCCCCAGATCATGAAAAAGGACTATGGGAGTTGGCTGGAGCAGGGAGGGGGGTGTGTCTTACCACTTTTGGGGTGCAAAAAACGCCAAGGAAAGGGGGCACTTCCAAGAAAAACCTTCAAGCAAAAAAAACACACTCTTTAAGAACATCCATCCACCAGACAGGAACCGAAATACACACAAGGGGGGGGGGGGCGTTAATGGACCAGTAGAAGGGCGTCCTCCAAAAGGGATGAGGCAACAAAACCAGAGCAGGAGGGGGTTACTTTCGATTAACTGATAAAAAAAACCCTTCTGATTGCGGCCCGGGGGGAAAACCCACTATTGGGCCCAGGAGTAGAGACATCCTTAAAGATAGCCCAGTGGAGACTTGGGAGGGAAAAAAGGGGCAAAAACATCCAGGGGGGTTCAAAAAACAAAAATAACCTCCATGCCAACAGCCGACCAATGACAAGAAAAACACCTTGCTGGGGGCCGGCAGACAGCCAAAAAGAAGAGCCGACATCTCGCACGAAAAACGGGTTGGGGTTGGGGGGCAAGCACCGAAAAAAGACAAAACCGGGGCTTGAACGTGCTTGGACAAGGGGAGAAAAATACTTAACGACCCCAAACATGGAAAACAATGCGGTAGATATCAAACTTATCGGGGTTTCCTGGAACACGTGTTGGTAGTCCGTAAAGAAAGGAATCTGGGCACTGGGGGAGGAAAGTTGAAAAAAAAAAGGGGGCGGAAATCCAAAAAGATTTAAATCGGGAAAAACGGAAAATCACTCCCACCCGCGTTAGGTGAATAGGGGGAAACAGCAAAAATTGAGATACAGAAAAATTAAAACCCACGGAAAAAGAAAAAAAAAACAAGAACCACGACTTCTTCTCCACCGGAAAGGACAAAATTTTTGTTATCGGGGGAAAGAGGGCCCGGCCGGAGGGGAAGGTAGACCTAAACAAAATTTGGGGCACGACAGAAAAATGGGAAAAAAAAACAAACGTAAGTCCACCCCCAAAAAATGACCAAATGTGGGTAGACAGGGTGAGACTTTGGGGAAAAAACACGCAGATTTCTTTAAAAGGGAAAAAAAGCTGAGGGGTGTCCGAAGGATACAAAAACGACAAGAAAAAACCAAACCCGCTTCTAAGACGCGAAAGACTAGGGAAAAAAAAGGTATTTTGCGGACTTCAAAGACAAAAAAGGGCCCTTTGGTCTCGGAGATTCTACAGGATAAGAAAGGGGACAGACAGTGGGACCGAGCAAAAGGAGGCTGTCAATTGGAAAAAGACGAATTCACTTCCCCTGGTCTAAAGAAAAAAAGGGGAAAATCAACTCAAAAACCCGGGTGACTGAAAAACATTCGGGTGGAAAACATCGGTCTGTGGGGCTCAAAGGAAAAAAAAGGCCTGAATGTTTGCACATGGACCGGCCTGGGAGGGGGACAGGAGAATGGGGGAAAAGGGGAAAGAACCGGGGGAAGCACTTAAGAAACCTACCATCCTGAGAGAAACGGAAGGTCACTCTGGGGGAAAAAAGTGGGAGGGTCAAACTGTCTTGTATCGCCCGCGGCGGAAAAGAAGGGCGAAAAAAGCAGATTAGGGGTTGGGAAAGCAAAAAAAAACTCGCGGGTAAAACCAAAGGTTCCGTTTGTCAAACGTCACGAACTAACAGTGGCATGAAGACAACCCCAGGGAAAAAAAGATGGTGGTGCTGGGACTGGCAAAAATCACCAGCTACTAAAAAAGTTACTGAAAAAATGACTTGAAGGAATGAGCAGACGAAAAAAGAACCAGGGGTTGGAGGAGTCCAAGCAATGTCGTTCAAGGGGGGCCCAGGGGAAAGGGCATGGCCCATTCTAGGATGACGGGACGATTTCACGAAAGGGGACCACGAGGGGGAGGGGTGGAGCAACCAAGGGGACCAAAAATTGCAAACAAATGAAACAGGGGATGGGGGAGGGCAGGGCCCAGAGTGTCCCGGAAGGAGGTACCTCTTGCCCTACGGTAAAAGAAAAACCCTTTGGACGGGAAGGGGGGGACGAGGCGCAAGAACATCCATAAGGCAGGGCGGGGAAAACAGCTAAAAGGGAAAAAGGAAACCTGGGAGCAATTTTAACCAATTCAGGACCGATTCACAGGGGAGGGGTCAGGAGAAGTCTACCAAAAAAGAAAAAAGACTGGAGACACAACCTGACGCAAAAGCAACGTCACAAATGCCCTGCGGGAACACAACGGACAAAACAGTCCTGCAAGGAATACGTACGGACCAGATGTCAGAGGGGGGGTTCCACAAAGCCGACCGCAGGAGACAGCAAATTGGGGGGGCAAAAAACCAGCCAGGTGAGAAGACGGGCTAGGGCGCGAAAGGGGGCC
>Ga0179591_1326057_pt1 | contig 15417 bp, 10 predicted proteins | sample CZOMad2_1_08_16f_FD_182891 | JGI IMG/M metagenome (GOLD analysis project Ga0179591, IMG submission 182891) | Vadose zone soil fungal communities from Angelo Coast Range Reserve, California, USA - CZOMad2_1_08_16fungal (PacBio error correction) | ecosystem: Environmental > Terrestrial > Soil >...
AGGGCGACTGCAGTGGAGCGAGGTAAAAAACCAAAAGATTCCTGCTATGAGGACGACTTCGGTCTCGAAGTTGACGCTGACTAAGTCTCTCAAAAGACGAGAAGGCGTTCTACTGCCGAGAGGGGGCCAGCAAAGATTCTACCGCCGAAATAGTCGAAACGACCTAGGTAAAAAGACAACGCGGTTGCGAGCACACTTCCCATGAGAAAAGGGCTAACAAGACAAAAAGAGGGAACCAGAAAGGTACGAACAATGGGTCTCTTTCTTGTGACCAGAAAGGGTTGGGGGCCTAAAGAGTGCGTATTGACGTAGCGCGACGGCGAACATCACTCTACTAGACGGGCAAGGGGGGGGGGGGGTGAGAAAAAAAAAAATGGTGGTGGGGTGTGGGGGTTAAAAAGCGAAATCAGGGACCGCACTAAGACACTACGCTCTTCTGACTGCGAAGGGAGAACACGGTGTAACCAGCAGCATTCCAAGCCTGATGATAAAGACCTCAGATCAAAGTGGTGAAGAAGTTAGAGGCACAAAAGAGGAGAATTCCGATAAGCAAACAGAAATGAAACATACCTCTAATAATTAATTTCTTTTTTAGTAATCCAAAAGTCAGACCCAGAACGAGCTGGAAGGCAAGAAGGAAGGGGTGGGTGGAGAGTTGTAGCTACTTAAGGAAGGAGGGGAACTTGCTCATCGGCTGATAGCGAAACAGGAAGGGGTAAATCACAAAATGGAAAAGCGTCAGGCTACTATGCATAGCCTGGTGGCCTGACAGGTCTAGATTGAACTTCCAAAATTTGATTTCCCCTATTCTTGAGGTAGCCGGACAAGGGGGGAGATCTCGACTCACAACAAAAAAGGAGGGAAGAAAACCTAGGCAAGGACCGAGGGGAAAGGGAAAAACGTGTGCTTAACCTTCGTCCGAAGGCAATGACCTTAGGAGGCGCTCTTCAGAAGCCATGGCGAAAATGTTTACGCTTCAGGGAGGAAGGGGAGCCGATCTAAAGGAACGGCTAAAGAACACAGAAAACCTTCGTCGCGTTGGGTTAGCATAAGCGTCTGAAGTGACGGAGGGCTACCCTTCTATCCAAGCAGAAACACCTTAAGGAAAAGAGGGGGAAGGTCGATTCGGGCGATCTGCGTAAAGAGAGGCAAAAAAAGACCGGTCCCCTGGTCAAATAGGAAAAGAGAGGCTTTTGTCATCGAGGACGGGGAAAAGGTTCAATTGAGGAACGCGCGATCGCGTTGGAGGGCAAGAACGAGACGTCCTGGCCCGCTCACGAGTAGGGGGGGGAAAAAACGAAAAAACTTTACAACTGGGAACGAAAAAATATCTGGTTAACGAAACCAAGCTCCTCCGGAACGACACGGGATTTTAAAAAAGCGTGTCGTCGGGGAGGGAAAGGCTGTATGGCTACATGTGCCTGTGTGACAAAAGGACAGGGCCCTGTCTAATTCCCTGGTCTAAATATGAGAGGCCTCATCATCTGGCTAAGGGGGGATCGTGTTTTTCAGAAAGGGATAAAGTGAAGCAGATCTTCGTCAGCGGACAATCGAGAAAAGGAATACGGTAGTTATCTCAGCTCCGGAAAGGCGGGGGAGCATCGAAAAAGGCGCCGGAACCGATTTCAGCTCGTTCCCGAAAAAAACAAAAAAGGAAGGATATTTTCTCCAAACGAGAGGAGCTCAGGAGAATAGCGGGGCGGTAATGACTGGAAGGCAATACGTCGTGGAAAACCTCGATACAGATCACTAGACGAGAGTAGAACCAGGACGTCTACACCATCAGGGGGGAGGGGGATCGTGGGCCTCGACCTAAGACTAGAAAGGACGGAGCAGAATGATTTGGGAGGCTAAATAAAAGGAGCGCGCCGGAACAAGCTGCTCGTCGAGGGAGAAACTCACAGCTCTGGGGACCTGCTAATGAACGCAGGGATGAAAAACTTCATGACCGTATTCAAATGAAGGAAAATCTCCTCCTACACGCGAAAAGAGAGAGGGGACCGAGGGGCGATTGTCTATGGACGTTAAGAGGGGGAAGGGAAGGAAATACGAAGCAGAACGGGAAAACGGATTGGGGCGTACGCACTAGGGGTCTTACCCCTTTGTGGAGCGAGGAGACACGGGAGGGACTATTATTTCAAAATAAAAGAAAAGAGCGTCGTGAAAAAAAATAAACAGTTCAATGAGCGTTCGTGGGGTAACCTAACTGGGAATAGCACACTAGGGGGATCTAACAATTACTCTTGGAGCCTCATTAGAAGAGAACGTAAAGGTAACACGATCTTCGGGAGCAGCATTGACATCTATCTTTAATAGCCAATCAATTTCAGCGATCAATCAGAATTCTATGGGGGGATCTATGCAGAATCCGAATAATCTCAAAAAACGGGGGATTGAAACTATATATAGCCTCGCGGATTGAGAAACTCAGACGAAATCTCAGATTATGGGGAGACCTGCTCTGGAAAGGGCGAAGCGATATCGGACACAGCAACTTAACTTGGCGCAAAGGGTCGTGCAGGTTCCTTAATGGGAATTCGCCTCTGCATGCCGAGACGAGCCCTTATCGGATCTCGGGTCTTACACGGTGAGGTGCGAAATATGCAGTAAAAGAAAAAAGACGTCGAGCGGCCAAGAGTTGGGTTTTGGAGGAACGTCCTGAAATAAGGTACTCTCGTCAAAATTGGAGACTCGGATCGCCGAAAGCGCGAGCAAACCTTCGGAAAAGGGGTTCGGAAAGCCCGGAAACTTACACTTGATCAAGGTGGAAGATTTATCGACTTTGTTGGGGGGCTGAGAGGGGGATAGGTGACCTCCCGTCGAGTTACGAACATATTTAGGGATATGCCTCAGGGCGAGGTAACTATGGGGGCGAGTGCGCTTATGATTACTAGACAGAGGGGGAAACCTCTTCTAGGACGCTAGAAGGTGTAATGGGGGGGGAAAAAATCTAGGATCCCTCCTCATAATGGCGGTTCAGGAAGTATCGAAGAGACCGGACTGGGAGGGCAGGGGAGAGCCTTTTGAAAAGCATACGATTGTCCTCCATAAAAAAAAAAATGGAAGAAAGGGGCGGGTTCCCATCAGACGGAGACGGATTCTTCGACTATCACAAGCCTGGACCGAGGAGTCCAGGAAATTCCAGGAGACCATGAACAGTGGAGGGGGTAGGAAAAAATGGACGTGAAATAGAAGCCAGACAGAAATCTAGATAAAGGTTAAACGAACTAAAGATTACTTCCGGGTAGGAATGGTTATTACGAAGATGAAGAAATACGGCTACGAAGAAAGGGGAAAGAGGTGACCGACGACAATAGAACATCACACGGGGAGGGGGGGCCGACGAAAAAATTACAAAAAATTTACTAAGAAGGCCCCGGAGTTGTCGCCCTCCGAGAAAATAACTAATCAAGAACAGAAAACTCGGGCATAAAGGGGTTCCAAAAGGAAACTTGGGGAGAGGGGGCGGTGGGGGGTCGGTGGACCATCAAGGTGGTAGGGAAAAACGGGACGGTCATTTTACTTGTAAGAGAGGCAAGAGACCGCTAGCGGTGCCATGAGCTATTAGAAAGGCACAAGACTAAATGCGCTTCCTATTGAATGAGACCACTTGGTACGCCAGATCGATTGGCAAGTAGAAGCGATGAAAAAGAAAGACTCATAATATCTCTCCAGGGAGGGGGGTTTAAAAAGGATGAGGATCCTCCACTGAACGCTGAAAAAGCAGAAGCCGGTACCGAACCTTAAAGTGAGGTACTTCTGTCCATAAGGGAACAAGAAGGAAATCCGAAATGAGGAACCTCCTATCTGAAGGAAAACAGATCGTGGACCTCTCTGGGAGCTGGTCTACCCTTTATGCAGTCGGCCAAGGAGGTCGGGGGAAGAGTAAAAAGAAAGAGAAAGAAAGAGAAAGAAAAGAAGCAGTTCATAAGGAAAGTAAAATAAGAATCAAACACTCTCGGAATAAGGACAAGTCTCAGTCTTTCAGCAGGAGAAGGGGAAACTGGTTTAAGCAGTTCCGACGGTCAATCGGGGGAAGAGTCGAGATTAGCTCTCACACAACAAAAGGGTCCTCAAATAGCGACGGAGGAAAGGACAATTTCTTCACAAAAGCACTTTTAGTTCGAGGTCAAAGGAAGGGAAAAAAGGAAAAATCATTGCGGCTAGATCGGTTAACTTAAGGAGAACTGGATGTAAAGGAGCCGGGGAGAATGATCTACGAATGAGAGGGTTTCAATAGAGAGAGGACAAGAAGAAACACCCAGTAAAGGAATTTGAAGGGGGGGGGGGGGTTCAGCAACGTCGTTTCATTCCTTGCCGATGAGGCGAAAAGGGACTTAAGGAAGACGCAACGCGTTATGTCAGCGGTCGGCTTAGTTTCTATAGGAGGAATAGGGAGCTTAATCATCCGAGACCGGGAAACTATCGGAGGAAGAATCAGGAAGAGGGGGCCGTTAAGCTGTGATGAGGAATCCAAGGGGTACGAAGGAGAAGTAGGAGATTATGAGCCGGTGAGTCACTATTCGCGGGTCGCGCAGAGGGGGAGTAGGGGGTCCGAAGAGAACTTCAAGCCACCGTGAAAGCTCGGGGGATGCTCCTATCACTCAAAGCCGAGTAGTAGCGAAACGGTAAATGGGAAGAGGTGTTTCTAGTTCTTGTTCAGCGGCAAGGATTATCAGGGGGGATTGGGTTGCCTAAAACGCCGGGCTACGCTGCCTCCGGTCGTCACCTATGAGGGTCAGACTATGCTGATGGGAGATAGGGGTTAGTATAAGGGAGAGGAGTCTCTCTTCGTTCCATCGTAGCAAGAGCGACCGAAGGGCCGGGGAGCTTCAACGAAATAACCAGAACGCTTCAGGGCAAAGGCGGAGGACGAGTCAGTCTATAACTTCATAAGTTTAAAGAAGGGAAAAAAAGTCTATTTAAGGAGGTCCTAGGAAAAGATAGACTGCGAAACTCTCTTTGAGCGGGGTAAGGAGACTATCACTCTTCGGTCTGGTAACCGGGAAGATGTAGATTCAGGAAGATCGCGTGAGTCGGTAAAAAAATTTCGAATAAAGGAGAATGCCTTTCGCGGGAGTATAGTTCCCGGAAAGGATGCCATGAGCAGGTAGCAGACCTCAGGGGGAGCAAATAGGGCTTGCTGAATAGAGCTCAGAGGACAGGATGATAGTCGAAGGTACTTCAGCGAAGGTACACGAGAAAACGGTCTTCAGAGCAAAGAAATAATGTTCCTATCACTCGACGAGGGAAACCCTACAAGCGCCTATTTGAGGAGGGACCTAGTAAGTCCCGAAGTAGTAGGGGGGTTGGCTCAAGGGAAGGGCACGATTACCGAATAAATTTGTTCTCGGGGGAAGTACTGTACTCTATGAATATCTGGCGGCTACCCACAGTGGTATCTTAGCAGCAAGTGAGGTACTGAAGCAAACGGGGGCCAAAAGAGGTACGCTTCGCCAGCAGGGGAGACGAAGGTAATAAGGAAGAAAACAGTTAGGAGTCCTCAACTTAATCTAGAGGGAACTAGAAGGCGAGGGAAAGGAGATGCCCGGGGAAAAGGAGGAAATCTCATCCGTTAAAAAAGATTACAAAAAAGCTCGACATCAATGCTTTTAAAGCTCTATCGCGATTTCTGCATTAGCAAGAATGGGAGGAAGAAAAAGACTGGGGTCGGAGGGGGGGGATCACGATCATACTAGAGGAGAAAGAAGTCAGCAACAAAAGAAGGTTATATTAAATAGATATATATCCTGACGTTGAAAACTCCGAACGCCCTAGCATTTCATGGGGAAGGGGGGGGAGGGTCTATTCGCAAGCTTAGAAAGATCCCTGAGCTCTCAAAGTGCCGGGTAGCTCGCCTCGCGGATCGGGGGGGGGGAGAGACTAGCCAGAGGGAGGGACAGAGAAATCTTCCTTTTGGCGGGCTAAAAACAAATCCGAAATAGAGGAACCGCCTCTCCTCGGGCGAAGCGTACACTACGATTGCTTAGGAATAGACATCAATGATTGATCGATCACACCGGGGGTCAAAAACCGGAAAAACTCCGACGCACAACAACGTCGTAACAGGTCGTCGCAATCCCAAGCAAGACCGAAAACCGGCAGGTTAACGCGCCTCGAGGTGGGGAGATGCCCGCTTCGAGGAGGAAGGACTACCATGGGGATTCTTTCATACCAGAGGGGGCTTGGGGACCGTCAAAAGGAGAGGAACCTGAAATAAGGCCCGCCCCAGGGAGAGATTTTCCAGGGTGAGGGAAACCCCTAAATGAAGCTCCGATAACGCAGAGCTTACTTCGGGTTGTGAACGGAATCCCGGGGTGAGGGGCTATTCCCTAAAGGTTTACGAAAAGCGCCATGCGGGAAAGTGGGGCTCTCGTCATCAGAGGGGAACCAATAGAAGTATACTTATGAGACGTCCAGAGGACCAGGATCGAAAAGGGAATCCAAGGTCCTCTCGAAGGGGCTTCAGGTAGAAATCCTAACCTCGAGGGCTTGGGGAGTATAGAGGAGGAGCGACCGAAGCCAGGCGATCGCGGCAGACATGCTTCTATTAAACAGATGGAAACGTTTGACATCAAAGGGAGAGGAGAAAGACTGCGGCCTATAAAGGGGACGAAAAGAAAACCAGAGCGAAACACTATTGGACTTGACGGCCGAAGATGTATACGCTGAAAGGAGGCTAGCCCGGCTTTTTCAGGAAGTGCGAAACTTGAAAAGGAGGAAATTACTAGCGGGCAGGGGGAATCACTACCTAACATCGGCATACCGTGGTAGCGAAGAAAAGGGAGGTGGGGGGAATCGTGGGGGAAAAAGCAAAGTGGGGGTCTTTACACTCGCTTGGAAAAAAAAAAGGTTAAACTCAAAAAAGCAACGGACATCGACCTATCTTGGAGTAAACCGAAATCGTGGAGAACCGAACCGACGAGCACAAAGACGCGCGAAAGGGTATGAAGGGGAAGGGTCGACCACGTTACTGCCATCAGCAGGGCACGAAAGCAGCTGAGAGCTCCGATATCGCTGGCCGGGCTAGAGTGATTAATCCTCAAAGAGTACCCAAAAAGGATCATACCAATCACTCCGGAGGGAAAACCCGCGGACGTGCGAGTGACTCCGTCAGACGAAACCGGCAAGGATGAACGACCTATCTTCGAAAAAAGGGGGCAAGAAAAATCCTGCTCTGGTTTGGCAAACGGGGACTAAAAAAAAAGGAAAAGTCATTCACCCTCATGCGATCAGAGGAAAGCGAATGAGCGCCAAGCAGAGGGAATAAAGGAGAAGAGCAAGCTAGCTGAGCGACGCAAGCAGGCGAAGCACCCAAGTATGCAGGGCCATATCGTCTAAGGAGAACGCAGGGGGCACTCTACCAAAAGAGAGGAATTCCAAAAGGGGGGACCGACCGACTATGAATAAAAACAGTGGAACTGCGGCTCAGGGGACCGAAGAATCGAGGGAAGGGGGGGGCCTTTGAGGGCAGAGGCCGACTAGCTGGGAAAGGGGGGGCCAAAAAACTGCTACTGGAAGGGGAGGAGAAAATGTCGAAGCAGTGGGATTACTTCTACTAGCGAACCAGACCATAAAGAAAGTGCGATTGTAGTGGTTCTGAAAGCGTAAAACCTTAATGAGCAAAGGGACCGTCGGCCTCAAAAACAAAAGTCTCGTGAAAAAAAAAGCTTCGGCGTGCATGCGTACTCGTTTAGGGATGACAATGAAGGAAGGGGGCAAAACCCGGATGAACTGGAGCAGCGCGGGTCTGGAAATCTCAAGGAAAAGAAAGGTATAACAAGACTGCCTGCTTCATCGAGCGAAAAAGTGCTGGGTCGGCGGTTAGGGAAAACGGGTGACTGGAAAACTCCATCTGGTCGTGGTTCGCCGGGCGCGATGGAAAGTGCGCCCGCGTCAAACGAACCGCGTGATGGTAAGACCACTCACGAGCGGGAACGGCTAAAAAAAAAAACGTAAAAAAGGAATGCGCCTTTCTTGCGGAGGGAGAATGGTGGCCACTTGAAGACAAAGCCGGACCCCTATCAAGAAACGGTCAGAGAAAGACGTCGGCGGCCACTCAAGCATCAGGGAAAGGGAAGGGGGACGCCTTAGTCGCTCGTGAGGAGAGCGATCTCGTCAGCGTCCATGAGCCGCGGGAAGAAACCGTGCCGTTTGACATCTTCCTCGAACGGAGGCGAAAATGTGTCGAGACACCGGGGGGGAAAAGAGGGAGGCTGCGATCTCTCAGCCGTCCCGGAACGGGAAACAGCAACCGGCGAGGGTGGGTCATAGGGGGACTCATCGAGGCCGAACTGGAGAGGGGAGGTTTACAATGGAGGACTCCTAAGTTCGAACGTCAGGAGGGAACCGCCCTCTCTTCGAGGAATCGGAAGAAGTTCGGAACCCTCTCAAGAGCGAAAAAAAACTGTCGGGCGATCTGTCAAAAAAAAAGACCTAAAGGAAGGAGTCTGAGAAACCTCTCGGGACCAAAGAAAAAATGCTCAAAGCAGCGAGGACATCTTCTTCTTGAGTACTCAACGAAACCGATAGCCCGCGCACATGCCCGAGAAAGGGGAGGTAGAACCGAGTCAAGACACTCTCCTAGCGAGATTACCCTCGGACCCAGGAGAGGAACGTGGGCTCTGGTTATACAGTAATGGAAAAAAGAAAAAACTCCGGGGAGGCGAAAAAAGAGACGAACCCACGTGACTATTACAAATCCTTGGAGGCTAGACCGCAAACGTCCACAAAACTATTGAAAAAAGGGTCAAAGCATCTGCGAATACGGGAATAGAGGGGGTCAATTGGTCTCAAGGGGACGGAAGGAAGAACCATATACATCGATTGACGTCAGAAATCAGGAGGTCAGCAGGAGGAAGGAACCCCCACGATGACTAACTAAGAGACTTCACGACGTAACAAACAAAGAGGCTACTTGGATCGAATCTGAGAAGGGGCCCAGCGTCGGGGGCGAGAATGCGAGCGGAGGATTGCAAAAGGCATCCGAAAGAGATCTCTCGAACAAAAAAGAGAGAAACAGGAAAAAAAAAAAAAAAAAAAGAGACTCCTCAGCTGCATGACCACAACCGAACCAACTCGCTGCTCAGTGAAGACCTTAGGGAAGGGCGAGGCAAAGGAAGGGAGGACGATGCGGCGCGCGATTGGCAGGTCACCGATATACTGGTCACTAAAGAATCGTCATTGGGGCACGAAGGGAAAAAAGCCTGGAGACGCCTCGAGAGAATTTTTCGCTTTCCAGGAGGGCTACCGAACTCAATCCTCTTCAACAACGCGGAATCAGAAAAAATCGTGTGGAAAAAGTTTGCGCCGGCAGGAATGATTGACTATAGGTCGCAGAAGTCGTCCTCGCTGCATCTCGAGCACCCGGTGGGACAGGTCCCTAGGGTTACAGCCTGACGGGAAAGGACCTCGACTTTAGGGAGGTCACGAAGAGCAAGGGAGGAGATGTACCTCCTCGAGTATAGGAAAAGGTGTCGGGAGTACTTCATCATGGGCGTAAGAGGGAAAACGTGAAGCGGTAAAAAGAGAAGCATCTTGGTCCAGCTCGAATCGTATCCAGGAATCATTTTAGAAACCCTCAGATCTCCGATCCTTCAGAAGGGGCTTCTTGCACGACGCCGAGACGGGCTGGTCGCCGAAGGAGAACTCGGGGGGGGGAATGCCTCCGGACGATGCGGTGAAACATCGAAGGAACAAGAACGTATTGCTCGTAGAGGAACACAGGGAAGGAACAGAATTTCCCCCTCCTGGGAAAGAGGAAGGGGCTTTAAAGGGCGGAATCGGAGGGGAAGACTAAGCACTGAATCACGGAAAAGGAAGGAAAAAAAAGATTACGAAAAAACTCAGGGACTACAGCGAAGACAAGATCGCTCAGAACTCAAGGAATCTTACTACGTACAATCGCAATCAGCAAGGGAGTGCACGGACGAAGGTAGCCGACCGATGAGGAGACGAAGATGTCAAGCGCCAAGGAAGAAATGAAAAAACCGCGAACAAGGAAAGAGGGGGAAAAGTTGACCCTAAAGGGAACTTTGCAAAGCGGCTGTATCGGGGGGAAGCAAAGAGGTGGGATCTTGGTGGGACGGGGAGTCATAAAGTCTAAAAGAGGGGCACGAAAAGCCAGTAACGCGATCAGGAAAAAAAAAAAGAAATGACGATCTCGAGGGGGTTATCATAACCCAGGGGGGACAAGCAGCATTCACTAACATTCGATTAGTTCTTCCGAAATCGCAGGGGGGTTGAACGGGGAGGAGGGATGTAGCCTCCCTATACTCGGTCAGCAACTCATCAAAAGGACAATCAATTCCCTGAGTCTGCGGATGTCAAATCAGCCGGCAAGTTGAACTAGGCTAGGACAGAGTGGGTCTCCTTCTCGGGGGTGGGAAAGAAAAAAAAAAAAAAGTCCCCGTCAGGCAACGGCGAGAATATCTTCTTAGGGCAGAAAGCCATGGCAACGCCATTGGAAAGCAAGGACGTCAAGACTATCATTCCCAATGAGATACATCTGCTCGGAATCCGCACAGGGAAAAAAAAAAGGGTGCAGAACCATATTCGGCTCGTCGCGGCTCGAGTGCGGAAGCCCAGAGAACAAGAGAGATGAAAGAAGATCCTCCCATCTGTGCGCGGACGACTATTGGACATGCTCAGGGCTTCTCCTTCTTTCTTCAAAAGGCAGGAAGGGAAAGATACAAGTTGCGGAGAGAAAGCGGGGGGAAAAAAAAAATTGCCCTGGCGCCCTGATGGTAGGAAGGGAAAATGATCGCAACTAATCGGGACAGGGTCCCTGCGACGAACGAAAACTATCACACCCGACGCATGGAGAGGGGGGTGTGTAAGCGGTCGTTCATACTTGAAAAGGCGCGCCCGGCGGCGCAACCGGGGACGGGGGAAAGGAGAATTTCCTGCTGCTTGGTCGAACCGTATCCTTGTAGGAGGAATCAGTCCGATTCCCTTAACCCCTGGACGATTCGGAAGCCTCTTCAAAGGCTTTCAGGAAAGTGCATCTAATTAGGGGAAGAAGGTTGGGGGGTCTGCTAATCTCATCGGTTGATCGGGAGGGGGGATCTACAACGCGTAAGCTCGGCGCTGCTATGGTTCACGCGCGAAAACGGAAAAACGAAAGGAGGGCCTCACAAGAGAAGGTCAGAACCACACACACGCCTCAAGTCCCTCGCGACCACGGTACTGATCTGGGTGTCTGGGACGTGGTTAAGCGGAAAGGAAAGAAAAGTTGGAAAACATGGGACGGTTGTGGCAGCAGAGTTGCCAGCTCGAATCAGACGTAAGTTCTATCTGCGCGGGATCCTCGTGAACGGGAATCGGGTGCGGGAGTCACGCCACTCGGGAAAAAACGGAGAGGAGTCGTAAGCGTCGCCCTGAATACAGGAACAAGGGGACATCTGAATCGAAGGAAACTGCTCTGGGTGACCCACGGCTGAAAGACGCAAAGATAAGGCGAGGAGGAAACTCCTTTCAAAGAAGGGAAGCCCGGTAGGGTTCAGGACGAGCCTGTAACTCTGGACGACGAGACGGAGAGGTGGGTCTCTTATGGGTAGCTGGTAGGGGGGGGGGAGATTAAGGGTCGACGGGACACTATTTGTTAACAAATAGGAGGTAACTTATAAAACGCAAAAGAGAAGGGCTCCAAGATCCGAGCCAGAAGGCTCTTCTATCTTTCAACACCATCCCTGATGAAGGAGAGCCAGTATGTTGGGCTGACGTAATGCAGAAGAAAGAGGGGTGCAAGCTTCCGAAGGAGAAGGGGCACTCGCAAACGTCCTGGCGCCCGACTGCATTTCGATGTAAGTACAAGGGTCACTGAAAGGGGCTCACCCGACGGTATAGGGAACAAAAAAGGGAGCTATATTTACCTAGTACAAAAGGGCCTCGGGGGAAAAAGGGGATCAACTGCGCGGGGGGGACAGGTTTGAACGCGTCGGTGAGCGCAAAAAAAGGTCGGTGCGACCCCGTGTGATCGGGGGGAGGGGAGCCGTTAGAAGGGAAGCACCCACTACTAGAAAATTCGCCAAATCGTTCTAAAAAGAACTGATGATCTTTAATGGAACCGAATTCAAAAAGGGAGAGAGATGAAGGTTCTTCCATCTCACGGATCGTGGGAAGGGAGCTGCGATGAGAGCACCTCTAGTGCAGGTAACCTCCCGAACGGGAGAGAGTTCTTTTCCCAATCGCTCCCAAACCAAATCTTCGCATACAAAAGAAGAGGCAATCGGGGGGCGGAGGTTTCTCAGAGTGCTAAAAGCGAGGAAAAAAGAGAGCAAACAAACAGTAGGAGTGAAAATAAGGGGTAGCGCTCCTCTAATGGGAGAACAAAGAAGTAACGCGAATGGGAGACCGGACTGGGCTAGGCTGGAGAGCGAGGATGGGACACGAGAACCTGGCGGTTCCAAGCTAAAGGATAGCTCCTCGCGGAATGAAAGTGCCGCGACGAACAGGGGAGAAAGAGAGCTTCATGCGAAGTAGGTTTCTCCCAAAATCATCAGGAACATATCGTCGCGCGCGCTGCAGACCGGTCGTGGGTGTGGTGCTGCAGTCAATAACGCTGGAAAGATCACAACTTGGCTACGGGAGGGAAGCGCTTCGACATCAACCTTTCGGCATCGTCAAGACGGGGACCCAGAAAGTCACCTACAAACTCGCCGTGGGACCTGGGGAAAACTAATCGGCGAAGTGGGGTAAGAGGTACTCCCTTAATAGGTTACAGACAGAGGAGGGCCTGCATCGGCGCGGTAAGCTGGCTCGGGAGCGTACCTCGGAAGCTGGGAAAGAGAGAGATCAGGGTGCAGCATTGGGATAACCCCCTCAATAGAGCTCCGGAAGATGAGGAAAGGAGTGGCAGGAAAACTCAACCGTGCTGGTCGGGAAAGGCAAGGGGGGAGGAAAAGCACAGGAGTGGAAGCACGAAGTCTGAGCAAGTTGAGCCCTATACGGGACGGGGGAGGTGCGAAAGAAAATATTAATAAGCCGCGCCGGATAGGGGAAAGAGGGAACAGAGCGTTTTCCGGAAAAGAGAAAGCGCCGGTGCTTCACGGGGAAGGGGAGCGGGCAGATCTCGCAATAAAAATCGGGGTGCGATACCAAAAAAGAGATATCACTGGACGGTCAGCGAGAAGAAGGACGCTGACGAGCGACAGCAAGAGTTGGTGGTACTGATCGCCAAATAACGAAAAATGCTTTCCTACTAGGTAAAAGACAGGTAAGGGAGGGGTAGGGGACCAGATTGTCTAGACGCCACCAGACTCATAGCAAAATTAACTACGCAAGAAAACATCACGACCTAGGACAAAAAGGGGGGTATACTGAGGGGGAGGAATCTGTTATCGATTTGAGGTACCCTGGGGGAGGGCTTGGAAGGGGACTCGCTGCGACAGATACTTCAACATATCTTTCCAGGAAGAGAGCTTGGATCAGAAAGAGGAAAGAAAACGCGCGTCGAATGGAGCTAAAAAAAAGGGTAGACCATCACAAGGAACTAAATCGATATTGAAGATGTCGATGGGAATGATCGGAGTGAGACTCCCAGGAACGCAAGCAAAGGAGAATCAGAAAAAGGTTCTTATGCTTCCGACGGTATCCTATCATCCAAAAAGCAATACGACTACAGAGAACAAAGGAAAGAGGGGCCGCTCGTGGTGCTCTTGGTCTCTCGGGGGACAGTGAAAACTTGCAGAGAATCGCTATCAGCTCACGAGGATAAAAAAAGGGGGTAAAGGAATCTTCACACTAGCATAGCAGAATAGAGGACTCCTTACCTTGATGCTACAGAGCGAAACGAAAAAGTGGGGAACTAGGCTCGTCGCGGACGTCCTCGAGACAACACAGGAAATAGAGAGGAGGGAATAAATCTCCGTACCAGAATGGAAGAAAGATGTTTCGTCTCCGGAGGCTGGCGAAAGGACAGGCCGGACCTATTGCTGCTCAGATCGTAATGACGAAGGAAGGAGCCAAATGGCTGTCTTGGCTGGCTGAGGCGAGAGGACGATTCAGATTGCCAGGAAAGACTGAAGCTCCACACACCCCGATCAGGACGAATCCCTCTGTGGGGGGTTCATAAGCTCGTCGTGGTAGCCTTGCCGCGCGGCACGGCGCAGAACCGCAAGGGGGAATGCAGTATGGTCAGCGGTGCGAGTAGGAGTGCTGATCTGAGAAATAGGGGGGGGGGGGGAGGGTATCATAAAAGGCTCTCTCGAGGACCTCTGCATCTCTAAGGAAAGTGTCATCGGAAGGCGGTATTCGCGGGGAAGCATTCTGAAAAAAGTGGGCTCGTCTGTGCAGGGATAAAACGATAGTCTTATAAAGAACTCGGAGGCCGTGGACCAATCGCTAAGGAAATTCAAAAAGGGGAAACCAAGACCACCGAAGTGCTGGGCACACTTAAAAGAAGCGTCCCGTCAGGAGGAGAAAACCAAACCTGAAACTTTAAGGGCGGTGAAGGTCGTGCTTTGCGCAGGGCAGGTCGTCGTGCCTAATAGGACGGGTTTCTCGAAAAGGGGGCAATAAGAAAGAAGACTGGAGTTTTCGGCCTAAGCAGTCTTTTGGTCGTCAGGGGGCAGGGATCAGGTCAGAGGGAGGAAACTATCACGGATCGAGACTTAAAAACGTACTTCCCAGACGAGGACTGCTCGAGGGAGAGCAAGACGGGGGGAGAGTCTAGCTGCCGCTAAGTTAAAAGGGAACAACAACCGAAAAAAAAAAGGAGATGGCGCCAAGACTTCCTCAAGGGAACTTCTCAGTCAGAGGAAGGGGAGAGAGGGTAAATTCACTACGTCCCTGCTTGTGAAACCTCCAAAGATCTTCGTGAAAAGAGGGACGTCTCTTCTTCACACTGCTCGTTCAAGAAGGTAGCAGGAGAGAGGGAACGCCACCAGACTGCGAGCCGGAGCAACTCGAGGTTCGCTGAAAAAATCTTCCTCGAAGAAGGGACAACGGAATATTTAAAAAGGAAAGGAGAAAAGCTTTTACCATTGTCTCACCCGCACATCATGCGGAGAGACCCAACGAGGTAACACTACTACCATCTCGAAAGGTACTCCGGGTCGAGGGGAAGTGATCTGGAGACCTGAAGGAAAGGACTTTCCGCAGGGTGCGAGAGAGGAAAGGGTCAGGGGGATTAGGAGGAAAAACTGGGGAGGGAAAGCCTTGATTTGCTAAAGCAAAACTAAAAAAGAGATAAGCCTGCGAAAGGCGACTGGGGCGGGCACAATTCTGGAGATCAAAAGGAAGCAAAAAAGGAAGACAGCGAGCAAGGAGAGAAAAGGTCTTCTCTGGGCATGCCGCAAATCAAATCTTAGCGTCACTACTGCGCGCTAGCGGGGAGAGTGTTCCCTCTCTAGAATGGAGAAGATCCCATGCAAAAGAGAAATGAGGACGGAAGGATGGCTAAAATAGCATCAAGAA
>Ga0179591_1281618_pt1 | contig 15416 bp, 17 predicted proteins | sample CZOMad2_1_08_16f_FD_182891 | JGI IMG/M metagenome (GOLD analysis project Ga0179591, IMG submission 182891) | Vadose zone soil fungal communities from Angelo Coast Range Reserve, California, USA - CZOMad2_1_08_16fungal (PacBio error correction) | ecosystem: Environmental > Terrestrial > Soil >...
GCGCAAAAAGCAACATGCCAGTGGCAGGTAAGGGAAAAGGTCATTTCATGTCAGGGGGGAGGGCGGCGCAGGGCGAGGAGACATTACTGAGATGTCTGGACAAAGGGTGTTTGTCAATAATGTGGAAGGCGTCACACCAAAACGCGGGCACCGCTGCGGAGGTGGCAGAAAAAGTGGGAATAAATGGAAGGGAAAGGAGAGGGCCAGAAAACTTTTGACTAGAGAAAAGAAGACTGGGCTTAAAAAACCGCAATGAGACTTGACTCTCATGTCCTGTAGACTAGTGGGCAATTTATAGTCTAGTCCCATCTGAAGTACGAAGAGTGCCTAGGGAGGTTGGGACTCCACCGGATTAACAAACTAGAGGAGAAAAATTCTTGGCAAAAAAAGAAACAGCAAGGACTTGTCCATCTTTAAAACGTAGAGAGTGGGGCGGAGAACGGCTTCACAACCAGCAGAGAGAGGGAGGGGGGGCGGGGGGGCTATCGGGAAAGAGTTTCTTCTTTACCGTGTTTTTACGAGACTCTGGAATGAAGACGCCCACACGGACAACAAGAAATAGGAAAAAACAGCTTTTTTCGTAACGGCCCGCGGACGACACGGAAATAATAACTTCGGTCTGAGGGATTTTTTCATTCCCACCGGAAGGGCCGGGGATCGGAGATGAGGGGGGGGGGAGGACCGTCCTTCACATTTCAGATCGTGGTGATATACTGTCTAAAGGGGTGGAAAAGAACTACTAAAAACCTAGGGCAGAGGACTAAGGCATGGAAAAAGGGGGGCGTTCAATGAAAAAAGGAGAGGGGGGGGGGGAGCGTTTTTGAGAGTTGCGAATGATCTGGCGAATTCATGACTTCTTTACTCTCAATAACGAAAGTAAGTCATCAGAAAGAGGGGGGGGGACAATAGGCGACTCAAAGATAGTTGAATCCGGAAAAGAAGGAACAACACAAGGGAACGGAAAACCTAGGGGGGAGAAGTTGGGCCAGGTGCGTCAATCGAGGGCTTATCTATCAAGGGAAAATGCGAAGAAAGAAAAGGGAAGAAGGAATGTCCAGAGGGGAAAAAACCTGAACCACAAGAGGGGAGACGTCAAAGAAGAGAGCACAAAAAAAACACGGAGTGTTATTACGAGAATATATGGTGTCTTTGAACGTTGATGGCCCAGGGTCCCTGTTTGATTGGTGGGGAAAAAGAGGAAAGAAGAGGCCAGTTGACCGGATTTCGTCTGGCACCTTGACGTACTCAAAAAAGAGTTTCTCAACTGGCCCATCGCGAAACCTAGTAAAGGACGCTGGTCTCTAGGTGGATCATGCTACACTGTTAGTGGAAGGAAGAGGAAGGGTCGGGGGACAAATAAGAGCGAGAGCGTAAAATAAGAACGGATCAATCCAATCGGTCAGGAAACAGCGCCTACCTTTTTGGGAATCAAAAAAAAAGCAAAAAAAAAAAGAACTTCATTAGAGGGGAAACCGGGGGAAAGAAAAAAAAGAGGACTAAAGCCGAGAGCAAAGTGCGTACACCCGGAAGAGAGATGGGGGAAAATGAAACCCTCGTAAACGGGCCTGCTCTTTGAACGTGTGTGCTTCTAACTGCTTTCCATAAAAAAAGGGAAATGGGGAGATAGAAAAGGAGGGGTTTGGGCAGGGAAGTCTCGAGGAAAACAGTCCGAGAGGACAAGGTAAATAAACTCTCCATCGCGGAAATAATGGCCCCAGAAGAAAAAGAGGATATGATGGGGGGGTGGAAGAAGAGCATCGAATTCACGACGTGAAGCGTGACAAAAAAATTCCCGCACTCGCTAAGAGGAAAAGCCAAACGGGAAAAGGCAGGGAAGTCATCAGGTGGGAGGGGGAAAAGAAGGGGGGTAAGATCTTCGGCATAGTTGCCTACGACACCCGGTCGAAGGGTAGAAAATTTAAATGGACTATTCACGTCGAATTCAAAGGGGGGGAGGGGACAAGCGCCGAAGAGGTCCGATAAAGGTTCGTCATGGCGCAGAAAAGGAATGTCCTCCTTCACAAAGTTTTCTGCAGAAAGAGCGCGGTTTGGTACGTATGGGGGACTCTGGAACTGCCCCACCTGACTTTCGTCCTAAAGAAAGAAAGGGACAAGCGCGAGGCACGGAAAAATTAAAGGGGTTAAATAAAATTGACTTGCGGGCGGCGATTCGGGGGGAGGGTTTAAAGAACTGCTGCTTAAAGAAAAAAAGCGACCACATGGTGATGAGGCGGAGGGGGTAAAACCGAATTCCTAATCTAAGAAATAGCAAAAGAGGAAAACAAGTCCGGGGCAGGATGCATCGTGGTCCGTTAAATCCGTTAATTGGTTGGCCCTGCCCACACCGGAGAAGATGCACGTATTTTAAAGACTAAACCCATCCTTCCCAGGGGGAATCCTAAAGGGTCTTGGAGTGAATCTCCAAACCCACGCCACGACTTGCCCCATGACTGAAGAAAGGGAGGGCCAGAGGGGGGGATTTATGCACACGGAATTGGGGACGGAACCGGTCAGAACATTTCAGTGGTTCTAAAAAGAGGAAAAGGGACACGGGTGACAACCTCAGACATTTATTCGGCGGCGGGACCGGGCGGAAAACAGGACAGCAGACCTCCATTCCTGGAGGCAAAGGAAAACGAGGCAAGAGAGCAGGTCTTAACGGGTGCAATGCTGGGGGGGGTATCCCGTGGCTCTTTGAACACTGCCTCTGGAACAAATTAGAGCATAAAATTTGGCCGTCGCGATACGAAAGGGTGGAAAAAAACTCGCGCTGGCAACAAAGATACAAGTCCTTGATATAGAGGCTATGTCTTTGGGGGAAAATCGCACAGAACCACCGCGCAATCCTGGGATATTCTTATATGAATCAGCCGCCGGCACCAAGAGGGGTTGAGGGTGTCCATTACGTTTCCTTGTATCCGATCGCCCAAGGCGGTCGGTCACGCCAGGGATACTTCTGAGCGGGGGACATTCGCTGATCAATGCGGTTCAGCCGCGACTTTAGAAGACTCATTCTGAAACGAAGAGACGCCGATCATCCGGCGCCAGTCGGGGCACAAGATCCTGTTCAGATACGAACTCAGCAGAGGGAAAGGAGAAAAAACAAGGAGAAGGGATCACTCAGGAAGAATCGGACCAAGGGAGTTGTGCCTAGGTAAACGACTCGGGAGATCGGCAGCCGAATGCGGCGGCGCAGGGCTCAACGTCCCGGCCTTTCGGAGCAGACGACACAGAAGGAGAAGGGACTACAACGAAAAAATGTCGGGGAAGCCCGACCGCTTCTCGACAACTACAAGGGGAAAAGCACTGTAAACTCACGCCTTAGGGGGGCAGAGGGGGGAGAATTAAATACGCCTGATTCAAATATGGCAAAAAACTGCCCGAGGGTGGGATTCAACAACGAATTATCCATGAGGATAAGAAGGACCAGGGTCGGTGGGAGCCGCAACCGATAAGGTCACGGTGGTAGATAGAGAAGGAAATTTGTTCTGCAGCTCAAGTAGGTGGTCTAAGACTATCACGGCTCATCAGGGAAACTAGGATGAACCTATTACGGGCGAACACTAGGGGGAGGTCGGCGACGCAAGAAGGGAATGGCCTGAGGGATTGGTCCTCAAAGACCTTACCGAAACTAACGGCTGATCAGTTCTGGTCAGTGGGGAACAAGAGGCATGTCGCAATCAGTGGGAATTTATGGTCGCAGGTTCAGACGCAGGGGGGATACACTTGCGCCTGCTATGTCATAGGGGCTAAGGAAAATTTCGGGGTAAAATGGCTATTGCAGGGCTTCCGCCCAACGGTGCTTGCTACATGACGCTGGTTTAATGGTAAACCCGACGAAACTCATCAGGGTCTTTAAGAAAGAGGAAAGAGGGGGGGGCAGGGTTTCGAAAAACCGGTATGGCAAGGAAAAAAAAAAGGGGTGTGAGGGCCTGCAGGGGAAATTAGGGGGACGTTTCGGAGAAGTCGGGACCGACCGGCGGTTCACAACTCAAAGAAGAAAAGAGGGGGTCCCGGTGTCTGGTCAAGCAAGCTGGCTCCTACGCAAAACCCTCGGGGCGGACACGCACGCGGGCAAATGGCCCGTAAAGTGAAAAAAGGTCAAACTATATGATTGCGAATCAGCAAACGGCGGGTGTGGGGGCTCCAATACCGGTGGGGGAATCTGTTTAATCAACGGAGGCACTCTACAACCGCTCTCGATTCGGGAAAAATGAGATTGAAGATTCGCGAAAGAGAAGGGAATCGGAGACCTCGCGATAGGGGGACTCCCTGGACATTCGACGTGCGAGACGGGCACGTGACGAAGAGTAATTAAGTTTGTGAGGGGAAAAGGCCCAAGGTGGCCCGTACGTGGGGGGAAAAAGGCGTTTGACGCCAAGCGGGTATTCAAAGAATATCTATTCGAGTGTAGCAGAGAGTAAGAAGGAAAGGTACGGGGGGCTAAGTCCTTTGAAACGTCGAGAGCAAGGCGGCGCAGGTACAACCCCGATAGGGCGCTTGCCTGGTTGACGTATGGGGTATATATTAGTTGAATCAAAAAAGAAAGTCGGCCAATGTTTTTGGTAACGTAAGCATCAGGGGACCGGGGGAGACGTACGCCTCGACGCCAACAAGCCCTCGGCGAACTGTCTGGAGGAACCGAGGACGAACAAAGGGCGCCGAGCAGAAGAGAAGGGATGGACTCACGCGCAGAGCGCAGGTGTCTATTTCGATTGAAGAAGGCAAAGTTAACGATACTGGTGGGTGCGATCTTGCCTTTTACAAAAAAAAGGCAGTGGAGGCTAGGCGAGGGGGGGCACAGGGTCATACAAAGGATCGTTCTGAGGGTTTTTTGGGGGGGAAGTGAATGAAGACTGATGAGGGAGAAATGGGGTCTTTCGGGGGAGGTCTCTACTAGACCTATTGTGCGGAACGGAGAGGGGGGACACATCGGAAACGCTGTGGATCCCCGATACCCTAACCCTCTGAAAACCTTAAACCGAGGTGTGAGAGAGTCATTGGTTCTTCAGTAAAACGTCGAGCGTCCGATGGCCACTACTAATCCGGCAACGGGCAATCCAAGATTTTCCAAGAAGGGGGGTGGGAAAACAAGGAAACCACTGGGGACCTCGGTAAGAACGTCAAATTAAATCGCTCTGAAAAAAAAGGAGAGAGTAAATCAAAGAGGGGAGGGGAAAAAGTTAAAAAGCAAAGGGCCCGTGGTGACAGGGGTTCCAACCGCTGCAAAAGAAGGCGGTCAAGTTGCCGGCTTTTCTGGAGGAGAAACGGGAAACGGAGCAGGAAAGAGAAGAAAGAGGACAAACTGGCCAGCTCTCACCGTGACGGGACTCTTGTAGGGCAGAGGGGGATAAGATGCGCAAGATAGTTGCCGATGACGATTATTCAAGAACATATAAACTAGCCGAATACCCCGACAGAGAGGAACTCGAACCGAACCGCGCCTCTAAGTGACGCGTCCAGCACTAGGACGAGCAAGGAAGGACGGATGGGGTTGGAAAAAAAGAAGGCAGGGAGCACCAAGCGACGTCCACGGCTTAGGGCCATCGCCGGGAGGGTCAACCTTAGACGGCAGGGTTGAAGGGAAACCCGCAGGGACCTTTGGTTGGGGGGGGGGGGGAAGGGAAGAGTCCGCTTTCTTCCTCCGTGCAATTCACATAAACAAAAAGGGTTCAGAGTATCAATGTTGGTGCCTTGTGAGGAGTCTTAAAGGGGAAATATTCGAGGAAAAAAAAGTTAAACACCTCGACGGGTCTTCTATGTCACTTAGTTAAAAAGTCACAAAAGAAGTCGTCTGACTTGGTGGAAGAGCTCCGATCGGGCAGAAGTGAAAGCGGCCCCTTAAGAGAGTGATATAGGCACGCGCATCTGATCCGGTCTTTTAAGGAGGTTCGGCAAAAGAAAAAGAGTCAAAAGAGGAACCCTTCCTTCACTCACCCGGTCGATGGGAATAGGAGACAGTGTAATTCTCGGTCACTTATCAAAGGGGACAGGGAGGGCCAACTAAATATAGTATCTATGCCATTTCGGGCAGGAAGGAGAGGAAGAAGGACAAGTGTTTCTACAGCACCTAGAGCGGGTTGTGAAGAGGTAGAAAACGGAAACTACCCAGTAGTGGGAAAAGAGAAAAAATGTACGAGAGATAGCGAAAGGCCATGCGGGGGACGTTAAAAAGTTTGAAAAGGAAAATGCTGTGAGGAGTCCGAGAGTTGTGAAAAAGAAAGGATGTCAGGAATCATACACAGCTACCCAGAGATGCGTTTCGGGGAAAAGAAGGTCGTGAAGACTCGAAGAAAAAGAAATGGCGGCAAGGCCCGGCGGAATGAACATCAACTCTTCCTGTGCAGAGAAGGAGGAAAACGCCCAAAAAGTGGAAGAGAGGGGAAAGAGGAAAATTAAACCTGAACAACTCAGGACGACAAATTTTTTTACGGAGATGGGTAAGCCCCTGAACCACGCCCACCTTCCATGTTAGAAGGAGGAAAGACATGGGAAGTATGCACACTGGCAGGTAAGAACCGTACTGAAAGAAAATGTCCCCGGGGGGAGACAAGGGGAGCTTGGTGTACACTGACAGCTCCGCCTCCCATTGGGGAATAGATAAAGTCGGCCCAAAGTTCCTGAATGACCTGCGGTCGTGCAAGACTCACCTATTTTTCAAAAGTCATGAAGGGGCATCGTGTCGTCCTTTGGATGGACCCAGGAGGGGGGGAAAAAGGAAAGAGAAACAGCTGCAATAAATTTGCCGTAAGTCTCGAAAAAAAGGGGGGGTACCGTTCTTCAGAGAGGCAGGAGGGGAAGAAGATACCCTGGAAGCTCAGAAATCGAAGGGAGGAAAAAGCGATATCAGGGGAACAGCAATAAGAAGAAGAGAAATTTTAGCGATCGGTAAGGATTGGGCTCCGCCAATACGATGATGACATGACGTTTCCAGGGGCGTTGCGTGAAAGGCCTGGAGGCCTTCACGCCAGTTCTACTTCTGTGTCTTGCCGTCCATTGCGGAGAAATGAGGGTCTTAACGAGAAAGGGAGGATTCAGGAGAATTAGTACTCCGCTAAATCCCTTACTTCGACCTCGGGACAAACGAAATGGGTGACATATACTCCAGAAATAGTGGAAGACAGAAGAGACAACAACAACAAAGGAGGAAAAGTATCACTCTTATCTGACCTGATAGAAATGCGCAGGGAAAGGAGAGGAGGAGGAAAGTTCTGCGTAATCCCGGCGCCGACTGGGAAAAAGGGACATTGAGAAAGAGAATGTGAGGCCATCAAATTGGGAACCCGGCGTGAATGCCCCAACTCTCAACTACAGTGGGATACGAGGAAAGGGTGGGGGAAAGGGATAAAGCAACGCAAGACTTAAGACCCCATTTGGAAGCGGGAGGAAGGTGTCAGTTTTTCACGAAAGGGAAAGGAAGGGGCTGTCGCAACGATAACCGCACCTTCAGTTTGGGGTTCATCGCAAGAGCTCAAGTGGTGTTAGAGGAGACAGGAAATAGGCTCGGGAGTGTGTGAAACTCTCTCACAATTTATCCATCATTGCCCTGACTACACTATCTTGGACCTATTGGGGGAAAGAGGTGCGGGAAGGCAAAGACCCGAATGCCTGCGACCGATGGAACGACGGGCGCAAAGGAAGAAATTTAAGCGCCGTTCTGTCTCACAACATACGGCGCGGTAGGCCCACGGAACATTTATGACCCAAACAAGTAGAAGTGACGAAAAAAAAGGGCAAATAGTAGATTTAAGCCTGAATCAGGAAATGGGGGTCAAGCGGAGGAGGTGAGGCGAGTTATCAATTCCGAACAACATTTTGAGGGGACATAGAGGGGTGGAAATGAGCGAAAAGGAAAATCAGCTGGGGGCGGGAAGATCTGGAGTGTGAAGGTTCACCAAAAAGGGGAAAGATCGAAACTGCCAGGGAGGAGGGGTTGGGGGAATCCTCCGTCCGTTGGACAAATTTTATGGGGGGCATGAAAGAGGAAAAATGAGGGGACTCAGAATCATCCATACGAGTGTTCTGGATTAGAGAGAATGCAAAATAAGAGCACGACGGTGGTCTAACCAGGGCCCTCAAAATTTTACCGACATCAAAATTCACCTAAATGAGAGGACGAGGAGGGAGGGGAGGGGGGAAAAAGGGGGGGGGCTCGGTCGAAACTGTTGGGTGCAATCTGTGGTTCCGAACGGCGTCACTCAGGAAAAAGAAACCCTCTAGGGAGGGGCTGGGGGAGAACTGTGAATAAGACGTTCTAATCCATTACTAAAGGAGAGAGAAGAGCTTGGGAAGGAAGGGACAAGTCTACTGGATCATTATAAATAAGGGTCGACCGTGGAGGGAGGCGTAATCACGAGAGGGGAAGAAGATCGGCCGGGTTTTGGGCCTCACCTCTCGACTCCAAAAGATAAAGAGGGAGCGGGGTTATGCTCTATCTGCTAAGGGGCATCTTGAAAAAGACGAGAAGAGGGCGCGATCGGAGGAAACAACCCATATTATATTTGCTTTTTGCTGATGCTTGACGACGGACGAAGTGAGAGGAAGGGGACCTGTTGGTTACGATCCTCTGGAAGGGAAGAAGGGGACGGAAGCGAAATTGAAAAAAAAGGATCGGGATGAGGTGGGGAAGCGGGGACAGGAGGGGAAGAACAGCGGCCCGAGACCTTATCTCCTCGGGTTGAAATTCCACCTGCTGGGGCAAAAGAAGCCAGGAGGATTCTGGAACAGCCGGCACTTTCGCATCCTTGGGGAAAATCTCGGAACGTTTTGACCAAACAAACTCTAAGGCCGAGGAGTCGGAGAGCGGCAGGGGGAAAGAGCGGGAATGAGGGGACTCGGTGGTCAGAACGAGATGATACTGGGGGCGGATGTCGGGCTTATTACGAACAGACAGGGTAAAGGGGGGAGGGGTGAGAAAATCCGCATCTTCCCATCAAATCATCTTCAAGAGCCAAAAGAATGAAAGAAAAGAGGAACACGGCTCACCCGAAGCAAATTGGAAGTGGATAAGTCGATCAGAGAGGCTCCTTAGTCCGACAAAAACCGACGAATGGAAGTTTACTCCAAATGATTGGCAAAGGGAAACAAAGGGAAAGGAGGGGGAAATTAAAAAAGTCAATGTGAAAAGAAACAACAAAAACAACGTAGAAAGAAAAGAAGAGATTTAATTTGACACTGAGGAAACCCTCCCCTTGGTGGTTGGGTCAAAAATCGTCAATCCGGCCCTTTTAAGGATGGAGTAGGCAACACTTTCAGGGAGGACGATCAGAAACGAAGTCTATTAAAAATGAATCACGCGAGACAATCGTTGGGCCAGTTCATCAGCGTTAACAGGTGCAGGGATCAATTCGCAACTATTAGTTGGGAAACCGGATGAGGGAAAAAAATGGGGGGGAGAGTAGAGCAGAATACTCAGAAAGACGCAGCATAAAAATAAAGTAGAAAACCAGGGAAGATCACTTTTGAAGGACGATCTGGAAACAGAAGAAAGACACCTAGGAGGGGTTAAACTTGCCAGCGAAGCCCATCTGAAGAGGGGCGAGGAGAATAGAAGAGGGCCGTGAGGCACCTGGAGGTGTGAATGAAACCAACCCAATCCACAAAAGGGGGGGTCAAACAAAACCATTTTCTCGTTCCGTCTCTTTACAGCGGGGGGGCTTGAAGACGGTCAAGTGCAAGACACCCGCCGGGAGGCTAATAACTGGACTTGGGTTGGGACCGTGAGCGTGGCTAGGAGGGAGTTAGACTTAAAACCAGGACTACCCTCGCCATTGACTTGACAAGATCTATGCCAAATAAGAAAATCATAGGAGGGGGGGTAGAAGAGCGCCGCGCTATAGACGTGATAGGCCCCGGAAAACTCATCTTCGCGCTAAACGTTCAGCTATCGGAAGGGCAAAGGAAAAAACGGCAAGACAAGAAGAGATTCCAGATTTGGTCAGATCATAAACTTTCGCAGGAAAAATAGGAAAAACGTGAAAGGATAGGTCCCTTAAACGCAGTTGCATTAGAGAACCCTCTCATCATTTTCTTCTTCAATTCTTCATTGAGGCTAATTCAGATGAACATCAGGAAAAAAGGGGAGCGAAACGCGCGCGTTTGTCCGTCTTGACACCTGGGGGGGAACAGCTGGTCCCCAACCGGGTGGGCGACCCTCGCCCACGTCCCTTTCTGAATGGCTCCAAACTAGCGGTATCCGGGTCGGTTACTTGACGTTCACGATTTCAGGGCGGAAGGCGCCGAGGAATAGTAGGGGGGGAATCGTCGTCCAGACCACCACCACACCAGATGGTCTGGAGTCAGGCTTCCGAATTCGGCCGGGGCAATCAGAAGGGAACGATCAGAGGGGCACTGCCGCGCGGAATGAGACATGCCTACTTGGCACGTTTAGATCTTGCAGGGTTTTCAACACGAAAAAGTTGAAGAGAGGAAAAAATCTAATTGTCCCTGTAGGAAAGAATAAAGAAGAAGGCAAAGTAAATATTAAATGGGACAAGATTGAAATAGTGGGCAGCACCCCCTACTTGTCCCCAGGAAGAAATAGGCCGGCCATAAGGGGAGTATTCAACTGGGAAGTGCCGTAAAAGTCTTTGTCCTACAGAAATTTCCCCGGGCAGAAAGGGTAGGGTGCAATGACAGAAACTCTACTAATCCCCAGGAGGGGGAGGCTGGAGTACCGGGGGTCCCCCTAGGAACAGTCCTTAAATTCTTCTGGAAATCTCACTCAGGGAGGGGGGTGAGACAGAGAGGGACTAGAGGGGAAGGTAAAGGAGAGAAAGTGCGGACTTTTTACCACTCCCTAAAAAAGGGAGCGAAAAATTGGAAAGCTTCGAAAGGTAACAGGGAACCTTATGAGCGATTGAGGGGCTGAAAAGAGCAACCTTGGGCAGGGCTTCTACCAGAGACATGCTACGAAAAAAGAAAGAAATCCAAGCCGGAAAAATGGGTATCATTAGGTGTAGGAGGATCCTCTGAAGAAGATGTATTTGACACGTTTCCCGCTCAATTGGGTACGTGGAAGCCCTCTTAGGATTCACGCCAGGTGGCTAAGGAAAGAAAGACGAAGGGGACAGGACGCTGGAGGCAATGAGGGGAAGCCATGCGGAGGACTTTAGACTAAGTAGTAAGAAGCAGATCATCCTGAGACGTCTGCCAAAAGGGAATACTCAATCATATTTATCATCAAAAACAAACCCGTATTAGGAAATAAAGAGATGGGGGGAAGAGGCTGAGGCGGAGATGAAAAACAGTCAGTTCCTACTGGGGTTCGATTATAGAGGGACGGCAGTCACGAATGCTGAGGCAATCCCTTAAACGTCATTCTTCACCGTATCAGAGTTTACGCGAAAATGTAAAGAGAGGGAGCCGCCCGATGAGTAGGGGGAACAACGAATGCAAAGCATTGAAACTCAATCCTTTTGGCAGAGGCTCAGTACAAACTACCCATGTGCCTGCTTCCTATTTAGTGAAGGAAAGGGGGAAGAGTGTCGGAAAGGACGATACCCGAGACAAAAAATCGTGTTAACACAATAACTAAAGCGTGTACGGTGTTCCATCGCGACGGTAAGTGTAGAAAAAGATGGAGAGTGGCGTGTTCAAACAGCACTAACGGGATCACACCGACGGCGACAAGATTCTTATTGGCACAGAGTAATTGGGAAAACCACTCTGTCCGCTTCACCACTCCCCAAAACATAAGGTCAGTATGCAAAACGGATGGGGACGACCGAACACTAGACAGAAATAAATTGGGCGGCGATCAAAGGTACTTCATTGCACATATGGGGCGATTTCGGAAAAAAAAAAAATGGGAAAGGGAATGGGTCTAGTACGTGCGGCGGGCCAGGGGAATAAATATAACATGAGGGGCCGCCTGAAATCAATGTAATGCCATTCGGGCGTTGGTACGGGGGGCGATTTCATAGGACAAAAAAGGGGCTGAAGGATGACGATGGGTTTATGAACTAAAGGGGGGAAAGCAGCGAGTGAAGAATCTGAAGGGGTGGCATGTTCTCAACCCAAGTTCCCTAATCATGCCTCTGTTTTTGATGGGAAGAAAAGGAAGGGGAAGTTGTAGAAGTGAGGTATAGGGGGGACACATTAGGTACATAAAAACAAAAAAAGTCCAAGCGTTCCTCGGGGGCTGGGGTAGTATAACAAAGACAAGAAGGGAGGGGGGCAAAATCAGAGACCAGACGCGACAGGCAAGACCAGCAAATTTCACTGAAGTTCAGTCACGCAATGTGGTCGCGCGGACGAACGCGGACAGGGGGAATGCGGCGCAAAGAACGGTGGGGATCATGGGAAAAGGAGGGAAGAAGGGAAAAAACAGGGAGCGGGGCTAAACGGATGGAATTAGGAGATAAACATTAAAATGATCGGGATAGGACATAGACTCTAGCTTTCCGGAAATGGAATGCGGAAGGAAAGAGCCTTTCACTGGTACGCCATCTTCTCTAATTGAGCCCTCTGGGGGGGAGGAGGAAGCCCATCGGTAAGAAGATCTGGGGCTCAGTTCTTTGGACGCACGGTCTTTCCTTCCCTCGATAGATTAGAAGGGGGTACGAAGACGAAGCTGAAGTTCAAGGGGAAAGGAGTGAGAAAAGGAGGAGAGCGGCGCTCGGTAGGACAAAAAAAGAATCGAGTGTTTCTGTTTGGTCAGAGAGTCGGGGAAGAGAAAATGGCGAGGTAACGTTAACCTTTTGGGGGAAGTCATCTGGGAAAACCATGTCCGCCGAAAAGCGAACATACCATACTAAAAAAGGTGAGAATCGAAAGCCAGGATGGGGTTTAGGGGGAAAAACAGGTTCAAAGAGGAAAGGAGCGGGGAAGCGGCCTGTTAATTCCCCCGGTCTAGCGGCGGTGTCCTCCAGGATGTCGTTCCTACTTCCATTGCGCGAAGGGGGGTAAGCGGGGTGACAAGTTTTGGCGTCCAAGAGAACGTCAGAGGGAGAGGGAGGAGAGGAAGGGACAGATCGGTCTTTCATTCAGCGGCGCGGTTTTTGACTTCGATCTGAAGAGGGAAGGTGGAACGGGGGAAAAGAACAGGAAGTCGGTCGAATCCGGCGCGGACACCGGGGGGATAAAAGTTGCTCAGAAAAAAAAACCGCATACCGCCCAGCGGAAAAGGCAAACTATGTGGGATCTATTGGGGGGGAAAAAAAATGGGGGAGGTCAAGGTCAGTTAAAGATGCAGTAGCTCTGACGGAAGGGACAGTGGCCAGACTCCCTAATCCAACGTCCTCGGAGGGTCAGAGGGAAAAGGGAACCACGGGAACAGTAGACGGGTGGGAAGGAAAACTTTAAATAGAAGAGAACAACAAACAAAGGAGGAGGGAAAAAGAGGAGGGGCATTTGTTAGGTACTGCCCTAGGTCCCTTTTGTGATTTTTTGACCAAAGAGCCAATCAAGTCTAAACTTTAAGGATTTAGTCGGGCCCCTGTATAATCATCAGATCGATATACAAAAACTGGCCCAGGGAAAGAGGGGAAAGAAGCAAGGGTGCCGGTCCGATTTGAAAGGAAATGTCGGTGGGAACAGGTCAGAAGGGGGGTTGCAGGAGGTGACCGAGGAAAGGAATCCTTGCGCTTCGAGCGTCATCCCGAAAGCATCACAAAAGCAGATAAAGAAAACGGGAGGGCCGCTCCTTTTGGGGGCTGAGAGCGGACCTGCAAAAAATATCTCACCGGGAACTGGCCTGAGAGTTGGAAAAACGAGTCAACATAGGAAAAAAGCGTTCCGGCTGATCGGAAAGAGGAAGATTAACAAGGCTCAGAGGGTAGAAAAAAATCGGGGAGTCAGACTCTTGGGGGTCATCATGGAAAGAACCACTACTGTCTTCAAGTGATCGGAAAGGGAAGTTTGGGGGTCAGGTGCATGAGAGGACGAGAAGAGGGATCGGGAGAAAACAGGGAACGAATCTGCCAGGAGGGGTCAAGCTAAAAAATCAGAGGAAAAGACGCAAAACAGCATCGCAGTGCTTGTGTTGAAACGAACAAAGGGAGGATGAAGAAAGACGTGAAAGCTGGCCCAAGTCAGAGAGAGAGCATAAACTATCTCCGCGGTTAAGAGGGGATCTCTTTGCTGGCAAACCTCCTAGGGACAAAAGAGAGGAGGGCCATATTGGCAGGGGGAAAGCAGAGAAAAACCTTGGAATTACTGGAGAAAAAAATGCACAGGGAAAGAGGAATTGCCAGGGAGAAAAGCGACGGGGAGTAGAATCATAGGTTTTCTGTGGCTCTAAAAATTCAATTCCATTGGTCACAAGTTGGAGAAGAACAGGCGCGTTTTGAGATTATGGGGAAAACGCAGTGAGCCCCAAACGGTCGGGGCGACCTACGACCAAGGAAAGGTCTGACCGCTACTGGGTCCGCTAAGAAAGTTTCTGGGACGTTAACTTGAACCAAGGTTGCATGCGGGAGGTGAGCACGTGCCGGAGAGAGTGGGGGAAAAACTGATTGATGTACAACAGACACCACCCATTGGGATGGGTTTTTCTGCGAACCCTATGTAGGGGGCCGCACTCTCACGACATATCAAGACGTTTAAAAGGAAAGGAGGAAGGAAACATCCTCTTGCCGGTGCATCTTTTTCCATTCGAAACCTGCCCACACCGGATAGATTGACTCGGTTAAAAAAAAATTTGAACAGGCGGCGAAGAAACCAGCCGTCAAGACGTCGAAAGAAAGTTTTGAATAAAAAGGGAATCTCGCCATGGCCCAAGAAACGAGGAAAAAAAAAATTCATTATCATTCTGCCATCCTGGGGGGGTATGGCAACACAGGCATGGAATTAAATGACAAATCAAAAGGGGTCCCCGTTGGGACCCTCATCTATTTTGGCCTTCAGAAAGGAATCTCAAAAGCAAAGGGGGGCTGAGGACGATGGCTTAAATATGAAATCAATTACCGGCAACTTCGGTGCGTTCACAATTACCTATTTTGCTCCGTCATAGGTTGAGAGCGTGGGAATCCGGGGCAAATGAGGAAAAAAATAAAAGAGGGTTTAAAACGCCTCGAAAAAGATTCTCAAAATTCTGGGGCTAACACACGTGAAAATGAGGGAGGAGGAGGGAGGACAGATAGGACCTGGGGAGCGGGACTAATAGAGTATAAAAGAGGTCTAAGAGTTGAACCCGCGCAATCCGGAAGCCTCGCGACCGAATTTGGGCAGGCGGTTAGGAGCCGCTGGTCCCCAGACTGATTGGGGGGGGAATGACGTCACCTTGTAGTGGGGTCAGATAGCAAAAGTGAGCGCTGGCGGATTAACGAAAGGCTACTATCCGGAAACACATTATCTTATTGGTTGAGAGGGAACAGGCCGGCGAAGCTGTCAAGAAAGATTAGGGAGACAGACGCGCCGATAGAAATGACCCAGGAAAAAAGGGAATGGTGCAGATACACAAATTCAGAAAAGTG
>Ga0179591_1386248_pt1 | contig 15416 bp, 15 predicted proteins | sample CZOMad2_1_08_16f_FD_182891 | JGI IMG/M metagenome (GOLD analysis project Ga0179591, IMG submission 182891) | Vadose zone soil fungal communities from Angelo Coast Range Reserve, California, USA - CZOMad2_1_08_16fungal (PacBio error correction) | ecosystem: Environmental > Terrestrial > Soil >...
AAAAAGGGCTTTTCCTCCTGTCAATGAAGGGGGAGACAGTCATCATAGCCTGCAGGGCCGGACCGCCCAATCCTGCGAAAAGGGAACGACTGACATTCATCTCTACAGACTCGGAAGCGACAGTCACTTAGACGAGAAAGGGACGGATGATCCTCCTAGGGGGACGACCGCTCTCCTTCCAGGGTGCCTGACCTTACGATCTTTGCCTGCAAAGAAAAAAAAAAAAAAAGGACGCCGCCGAGTCTAGACAAAAGGGGAAACGTGCTTGCACCGCTCAATAACGGGGGTTCCTAAGTGCCAATTGTAGAAAAAAGGGAAAAGGAAGGGACCGTCGACGTCCCTATGGGGAAGAGGGCGACGCCCTCCTTTGTAGAGAAAGATGGAAAACTCCTAAAGCAAAAAGGCTTGGGGAGCATTCTCGGAAAAAGTTGCCTGCTACGAGCGATAGGGAAAAGGAATACAAGAACTATCGCTGACAAGAGACGATGACCTGAATTGAAAATTCCTCACCTGAAGGTGGGGGGGGGTGTTAATCGAGGGTTTTATGGGGGGAGGTTTTTTAGGGTGGGGGGGCCTGCTTCTCTCCCCTCCACCGCAGCGTTTGGCTTTTCGCAAAAAGGAAAAGGGCGTGCTTTGCCCCCTGACGCGGAGGAGGGGACGCGGACGACATCGCCCTCGGACTGAAAAAAAAGCAAGGACAGCCCTTTACCTCAGGGGGGGAGGAACGGCTTCCGGCGAAAAGGAAGGTCGATTCCACTCCGTCTTTTCTTCTTCAAGATGAAGAGAGGGGCAGGACGCGGACCACTCGCGGGAGAAGGCAAACTTCCGGAGTGGCCTCTTGAGTCGGATTGAAATTGGCTGAGGAGGAAGAAAGCATCAGCCACCGGCCGGGACGGGGAGGCCCGCTCTCGACAGAAGGCAGAAAATTTTCTTTTGGGCCTTCTTCTCCTGGGAATAAAGAGAGCCGTACGTCCTCCACAAAAAGGGGAGGAATCTATGTTCACAAGGAGCATTAGGGGGAGAAAGAGGTCTTAGGGTCCCCCACCGAAGAATTTTGTGGGGGGGGGGGCCGTCGGAGGTAGGGAACCAAAATCCTGTATGGGGGAAACTGGCCCCTTTAGCGCAAGGAAAAAGAGCGGTCAATCTAAAAAGAAGGGGGGAAATAGATTAGCCAGCCAAAAAGCTCTAACCGTCCAAAAAGAAAATATCCTTAGGGAAAACATCTTCAGGGAGGGAGGAAGCGAAGACTGGAAGAGTTACTCTCAGAGAAAAAGTCATTCTTTGATGGGGAAGCCCGTCCAGAAAGTCTACCTCGGTACGACAAGCAAAAGGGTCGCAAGGGGAGCCTGTTTTCTGGGAAAAGAGAAGGGGGGGGGGGGGGGGAGAGCGTTTACGCAGTCGGACGTTATCGGAACTGGGGGGTTACTAGGAAAGTTCCGATTTCCGCAGCAAAGGCAATGATCGTCAAGCGTTCGAGAGGGAAATTAAGGGCTCGTCCGAAAGGAGGTGGCCGTCCTCATAAGAGGCGCATCATAAAAAAAAAAAAGAGACGGCTTCAACTCTTTCAAGGATCACGATTTATTGGGGGGGGGAAGGAAACGAGATCCTTGAACAAGGAGGAGATTCAGCACATAAGAAGGCTCACTCTCGTACTCAGGGAGTGGTTGGGGGGTCGTTGGGGCCTAGCACAGGGAGAAAAGTTGCCATGATGAAATGGCCTCGTATTAATCGTAGAAAGAGGGCAAAGGTCATTCACTTGAATGGGGGAAGGCACCGTCCGCTCAAGACAATCGAGATACGGGTCCGCAGTTCTTTGTTAAGCGCTAGTTTCTGAGGAAGAGGGGTTCCGCCATTCGGGGGAAGAGGTGTCTCTCACGCAGGGGGAAGGGGGACAAGGAAGATTCTACCGAAGGAAAGGCCGTTGCCATTTGCGGAGGAAAGAAGAAAGTGCTTTTTCTACAAGAAAAGAAGGCAGCGGCGCCTTCTTGATGGAATGCAGTCATTGAAAAGAAAAAGGTCCACGCTATGAGGGGGATAAAGAAGCCAAACCGAAAAATACAGTCTTTCAACTCAAACAAAAGAAAAGCGCCCGCCTAGTTAAGCGAGAGGTTTCGACATATCGCGAGTACCGAGCTCTGTGGGCCGAAGGGGTGGTAGGTGTCTTCGAGGGGGAGGAGTGTACTCTCTCATTGAGAGAAGGACGGAAGAAAGGAGGTGAACTTGGGAAAAAAAGAGAGGACGAGTGCGATTTGTTCAGACAAAGGAGGAGGAAACAATAAGACAAGAAATCAACGAGGGGAGGAAGGGGAAAAGGTAAACTGGAATCTGAAAGAATCAGAGGGGAAAAAGGAAAAGAGATCATGTAGTAAATTAAGAGAGAAAAATCGTGATTTGCCGTAACCACCAGAAGGGAAGGAAAGACTCGCGGAAAAACATAATATCAAATCATGAATGGGAGAGAAAGAGGAGTAGAAAGATACTAGAGAAAAAGAGGGAGCGGAATGCGTTCTTCCAGAAGGGAGAGGCTTTCATTCTTGGGGGAAAAGCACGCCCGAGCTTCTCTACTCCAAATGTGTTGAAGGGGGGGCGCCAATCTGTTCTTCCTATTCCAGTTTGGTAAGGGATATTACGGCTTTTATAATCCCTCAGAGATTGTATTCGTTTTCCACGAAGCAGGAGGAATCGCAAAGGGAAACATTGTCACGTGGCGGGGAAAATACTTCGTCCCCTGGAAGCAGAGTGTGAAGTACAAAGGGGAGGAAGGGCTACGTCCCAAAATCACAAAAAGAAGAGAGGGGCGGGACGGAGCGGGTTTGACGTCTGTCGAACCGGCAAGAGTAAACAAATCGGAGGGGAATTACGAGAAGCTTCGAGGGGTAAAATTGGCAAAGGTTGAAGGGGGGGGGGGTTGGCGAATCCTCATCAACGTGGGGACAGGGGACGCATGTTGACTGTTAGCCATCAATAAGGCAGAAAAGGTTCTTTCGAGATCCCTAGCATAGAAAAAGAAGGGCGCATAAGGGATCATCTGCCGCTAGAGGGGGAATTGTCCTTTCTGCGTGGCGAGGAAAATCTTGGCGTAAGCCATGAGCAAAAAGGGAGGAACCTCGGCATTACTCCACGAAAGGACGGGGGGGGGGGGGGATAGACTTATCGATGGGGAAAGAAAGGGAGTGCCTAACAGTAAAAAAAGAAAAGAAATCTGGTAGTCATATCCTCACGGGGAAGATCGCGTCTTACTCAATTCAAGAGGGAGAAATTGGGGGGAAGGCTTTTAGAACAGCCTAAGGAAAAAAAGAAAAGAGGGAGAACCCTTGCGGCGTGGACTCGATTTGTCCAGGGAGCTCGTTGACAAAAACGCTTGGGAACAACCCCTCCAAGAGAAAAAAGGAGAATAGATTGCCTCTGCTTCGCAGCAAAGGAAAAAAGGCGGGGTTCCGCCTATACTAGGGAGGGAAGGAAACAACTGGCGCTCTCCGGGGGGAAACGGGAAAGGGGGGGGAAGGAGGACAGTTTGAACGAAGGAACGATCACGGTCCGAGAAGCAGCGTCAACGTCGCCTAAGGGGAGAAAAAAAGACACCAGCTTCTCCACTTCTGTGGGAGAGGGGGGTCGAGACTGTCTTCGGGCAAAAAATTACCGAAAGACACCAGGAGGAAAAAAGATATCAGATAAAATCGTTAATTCTTCGCGGAAAGACCTTAATCTTGATCAAGGATCTTGCTGGAAAGGAGGCTTCGGACGGAAGTAAAGTTTGATTTCCGGAGGGGGCATACGTCATCTTGACAAGGAGTCCACAGACTGCGTCTCTAAGAAGGGGGGGGGCGATGCTCCACTCCATTATGTCCTTGACGCATCGGAGGAGAGAAAAAAATTGTGGGGGTCAAGGGGGGAAAACGCGAGCAATCTCCCTCGGGGAGGCATAGTCCAACTAAAAGGAGGGGAGGGGTGTCCAACTTCCTTCTAAAGAAAGGGTTTCCATTCTAAAAGGGGCAAGAAAAGAAGGGGGGACGGGTCCTTAAGTCACAAATGGGGGAGAGGAAAAATCCCCGAAGGGTTTCCTTAAAAATGCCAGGAGAAGGTCCAGAGAGCAGTTCCATAAATCAAATAACAGGGGGAGAAGAGCGTCTGGGATCCTTCCTGCCTGAGTTCCAGCCCCCTCCCGATTGGGGTTGGGAAGAAAAAGCTCCTTGCCGTCACCGTTCAAATCAAGCGGAAGGGAAAGACAAGCCGTAGTAGAGACCATTCAAAAAGGGGAAGCCGTCAGCCGGAACGGGGCAAGTGCTTGTCCTTTCTGCTCGGGAAAAGAAAGGGGGGTCTTCGAGTTTCGCTCACTAAGGGAGGCTGTAAGTCATCCTAGGGAAAAAGGGGGGGGAGAGGAACATAATTCTTTTTCCTGTGAGGGAAGAAAAAGGGAGGTCTTCAGGCGGAAGGAAGTCAATCGGCCTTCTTGGCCGAAGGGGGATTTAATCAGGGAAAGCTCTTCTCCGGCCTACAGTGACAGCAAGGAAAGCAGGCATCGATCTTCGAGAACCGTACTCGTCCTAAAGAGACCTTCGTCTTGCCAGAGGAAAAAAAAAGCCGTCGACGTAAATCCGCAAAGGGAAGGGGGGGACATGACTTCCTCCAGAGGAAGAGGGGGGAAGTCAGAGTTCTGTTTCTAGAAAAGGACACGGTAAGGTCTTCAGGCAAGCAAGGAGGGACCGGCAGGCGTCTGTTCGTATTCAAGAAAGAAAGAAAAAATAACGGAGAAGGCTGCCTTGAACGAAGAGAGGACGATTATTTCTAAAGGTCCATCCGGAAGGGAACAAGCAGGATTGGAGGGGGAAAAAAAGGAGATGGGAGACGGTCAAGCTGCAAAGAAAGGGCCCTTCGCTCCAGTCCATAGCTCCAAAAAAAACCTGGATTAAAATGAGAAAAAAAGGGGGGGGAAGGGGAAAGGCAATGGAAGTGTGCAGGAAAAAAAGGCACTTCCTTACTCGCAGAAGGGAGAATTCCATCGCCGGCTTTCACTGCAGAGAGGAAGAAGAGGTCGCAAGCGCGTACAGGCAAGGGGGAGGAAGGAAGGCTGGGAGCCGCCATGATTTCTGAATACGAAAAAAAAAAAAAGTAAGACATCGTTGTCCCTGCAGAAGCAAAAAAGAAGAAAAGACTCGAAAACAGCAACGATGAAAACGTGACCTTGGGAAAAAAAGAAGACCTCTATGAAGAAGGCTCAACTTGATCAAAAAGGGAAAGGGGGGGGGAAGAAAAGAATCAGACGAAATATGAATATGAAGAGGCTACGCCGACTTGTGGTCAAGTGGTTACGGACTATTACGGCAAGGAAAAGAAAAAAAAGACACATAATCTATGACGGAAGAGAGCAGCGTCAGGGTAAGAGACTCTACTCAGGAAAAAGAAAGAGCTGCGTCCAAAGGTCCAGGACCCTTCAAAGGGGGGAAAGATGGACTGCTTCGCAGAAAAAGAAAATTATGTACTTTCACAAGAAAAAAGAAGGCCTGGCCAAACTCTCTGGAGGGAGAAGACAAGACACTCTCCGCGCTGAGAGAGAAAAAAAAAAAAATTTACCTCAGGGAAAAAAAGGATTAAGGGCGCCCCTCATCGTGCCGGGCGGGTCAGGAGAAAGAAGGGATATCCGCCTGCTTGCCTTTAGGAAAAAAGCGCTCGGGACAGCAAAAAATGGCTGGGTCTGGAACTCAGGGGAGAAAAAAAGGGGGCGCGGTATTTCGATTTATGGGGGGTTGCTTATTGGAGGGAGGAAAAAATCAGCACCCTTCTTTATTGCAGGAGAATCGGCAGACTGACTCAAGGAAAAAGGGGGATTTCTGTTGGGTAGCCTGGAACTCTTCAAAAAGGCCTACACGCCCTCCTGGGGGGGGATAATATTAAATTCTCTCATGAGGGGAGGGGGAAGCGTCAATTTTCCCAAAAGACGCATATTGGGTGTCCGCGATTTGGAGGTAAGGTCAATCCAAGGAGACATCTCCTTGCCCAGGGGGGAGCGCCTCATTCGTGAGAAAAAAGGCGGTCAACTGCACAAAGGATCGACCAAAGATTATCAGAAAAGAAAAAGGGAACTCTACGCCAGCCCGAAATCATCAGCATGAAGGAGGAAAGAACAGCTTCAGTCGCGAGAGAAGACACTCATTAAGTGAAAGATCGATAAGAAGGAAAGGATGTCGCCTGCCAAAAGGATGGAAGACGCAGTCTCCCCAAAAGGGGGGAGAAGTTTCTCAGCCCGTGTGGGAGGGGGCTATTGTGTGATAGAAAACGAAAAGGACGCCGAGGCGTCCGCCAGAAAACCATTTCCTTATGCCAAAGGACTTTCCAGGATCTCGCAAGGAGGGAAAAAGGGAAATGAATATTCCTCTGCGGAAAAAGGAAAGAAGTGTGAGGCGCATCAGAAGGCAAAGAGGCTTCAACTCTGTCCGATCTGAAAAGAGTCTTTTTTAGAAAAAGGGGAGAAAACGAGTCCTGGCCAAGCGCGAAAGACGAAATGTTCTCACTCTAGAAAGGAAGTGGGTTCGTTTGGAAGGAACCCTTAAAAGTCGAACCGAAAGAGGTTGGTCCATAAGTAAAGAGGAGGAGGGATGAATCTTCTCCATCTTGCAAGTAGAAGGGTGAGCTTCATCCTAAAGATTACATCGTATATCCCGGCTGAAAAAGGTGGGGTAATGCGCTATGTTACCGAAAGAACGGCGTGTCTTCCGCAATATCCGGGGGGGGGGAAAAGGGGGTCGATTTTCCGCACCTCGAGCAAGGAAAGACAGGGTCACCTCCTTAAGAGAAGGGGGGGGGGAGTGAAGGTGCTTAATCATAGAAAGAAGGGGGGGAAAAAAATAATCATTGCAGCAGGTCAGCCGCTGGGATGGCGTAACAGGTCAAGGGAAAGAAGACAAGGTCTATTAGTAATCGGGAAAAAAAAAAAAAAACTACTGGGGCCAAATTACGAAGGAGGGTCCAAGGCTCTTCAATCGGAAAAGAAGGGGAATATCGACAATTAACTTAAAGGGGAGAAAGAAAGCGTCCCTTCCTCTCTGAGGGAGCCTTGTGCTGGATTTTGGCTTCGAGGTCAGAGAAAAAGTGTCTGGAGACTCATTTAGCTGAAGAGAGAGGTGAACGTTAACACTCACCGAAAAGGGAAGGGGGGTGGGGAATAAACGCATTCGCTTTAAACGAATAAAGAGAAAAAAAAGAGATACCAGACGATATAATCTACATGAATAAAGGGGGAATGATTGGCTCCCAGGGTAAACCCAAAAAAACGCAAAAAAAGGGACTGTGTGGAAAACGGAAAAACATGAAGATGAGTGACGTGCGCCATTGGGCGTTTGAGAAAACACTAATTTGAAGGGGGTCATCAGGGATATAGGGCAGCGATAAAGGGATAAAGAGAAAAGGGAGATGCGTGGCCAAACGTGGGAAGAGTTGAAGTGAGGTGGGGGGAAGCAGTATGGGTAAGGTTTGAAGTGAGAGGGAGGGTCGGTGTGAAAGGGGAAAAGATAAAAGGGAGGAGGTAAGGGGCTGAGAGCGAGGCATTGGGGCGCGGGGTGAGGGTAAGGGAGGGGTGGGGGTACAGTTCGAGGCGACCCAAAGGGCCGAGGAATCCGGGCCGAAGGGGGATAGGGGAGGGAAAGAGGCGGACCTCAAGTACAGAACAACACGGGAAAAGACATGAGGTAATTGAGGATGGGGGGGGGGGTGGGACAAAAAAAGGGCGAAGAGGGGAAAAAAGAAGACAATAGAAGAGGGGGGAAGGCGAGGCTGGGGTGGGAGTAGGCGAAAGAAGCAGGCAAAGAGGGGGGGCACCACCACACCCTCCTGTCGTAGAGGCAAGATCGGTTATACTCCTGCTTTCCGGAACCCCCAAGAAGGAAAAAGGGGAAGAAAAAGCAGCGGCAGGTAATCTCCAGTTCCCTTCCGGGTGGAAAGGCGATAAACGGAGGAGTATTCAACTAGATTCTACAACGGAGAGGGGGAGGAAAAAGAGCCGCCCCTGGTCTCCTGCTACTTAGCAGGGGTTGACCCGGCAAGAAGTATCACTCCCCGAGCTTAGGAAGAAGGGGAAAAAATCTTCATTATGTTCGACAGATGGGGGAGGGGGGTCCTTTTTCTAAATTAATGGAAAAGAAAGTGGCTTTCTTCGTCAGCAGGGTTATAGGGGACACTGCGGTAACCAAATCTCACTCGGAAGGAAAAGGTTCACTTCACCGAATAGGGAAAAACAGGGGAGCGTTACAACGTCTTGATGAAAAGGAAAAAAAAAAAGGAGGCCCCGCTCGCTGAACGGGCGAGGTTTGGGCCGGTCAAGCACCGAAAGGAGGGAGAATCGGCTTCTATGACGAGAAGAGGGAAAGACTGTAGTAATTTTCAAGGGGGGGGGGGGGGTTTTGTGGCGATCCCTCATCAGAATGGGGGGAAGGACTGAAAGTTCACTACTTTGAGAAAGGAGAGCAGGCGACCGAGTCCTTAGGACGTGTTCGACAAAAAAAGAAAAGGAGATATGTATTAATCAGCGAAGGGAGGCAAAAAAAAGAGAAAGGTGGCCTGGCTCGCTGGGCGGGAAAGAACGATCTTTCTGAAAAGAAGAGCCGCACGGTAGAGCCCCGCCTCGCGATGAACCAACTGCGGCGAAAGAGGGGAGATCGGACAGTGACTTGGGGCCGGAGGGGAAAACAGGTCACCATCCTTGTGCAAAAAAAGGGAAAAGCATACGAGGTCAAGATCGCGCGAGGGAAAAGGAAAACGGTCGAAATTGGTTGGGCTAGGAGGTTGCGATAAAAAAAAAAAAAAAAAAAAGGGAGTGCGAACATTGCGGCTGGATTCAAACAGAATTGTCCGGATCGGGGAGAGCTTTATCCACCCCCGAAAAAAAGGAGGAAAAAAGAGTTGAAGCCGTAGAGAAGGGAAAAAATGCTGGACGGCCCCAGCGTTTCAGAAAGAGGACATTACAAAGGAACTCACCTTATGAGAAAAGGTCATGTGCAAGAAGGACGAGGGAGCCCTGCGGACGATCACGTCCAGAGAAGGGGAAAAGAATGATCCAATTCAATCTCCATACCCCAGGGAGGAGAAAAGGTCGTGTGAAACCATTTTTGGCGAGAAAGAGGGGAAAAAAGGGCCTGACGGAAGAAAAGGGGGGGGAAGAAGATGCACTCGGACAGGAGGCAAAAAAAAGGAGAAGCTTTTCGGGATCTTATTGGCAGGGGAGGGAAAAGGTAGAAATGAGCGGGAACGTGACAAAGAAAGATTTTCGACTCCCACGGAAGAAAAAACTCTTGAGTTCAACGAAGAAGAGGGGCAAGGCCTCTGCTCAGAGGAGGGGGGAAAGGGTTAAGCGCTGCCCAAAGCTTGAAAAGAAACTGACGAGCATATATCCCGCCCAGAAAGAGATAAGATCCAAGGCTTTCAGGGGGAAAAAGACGAGACCCGCCCGGATTTTCCAGGGAGAAAATCATACACAGCCCATTTCCGGGAGAGGGAAAGGAATCGCTTCTCCGCAAGAAACGAAGGAAGGAGCTTCCGGCTTCCTCCCGAAAAAAAAAAGAAAGACTCACGACTAAGGGGCGTCATCCGGAAGCTGAAAAGGGGAAAATTCCCATCCCAATCCGATTTTTTAAGGAGGAAAAAGCGCCTGGGAATACCGAAAAGAGACGACCATCCTGATTGGAAAAGAAAAAAAGCATCGAGAGGTCTCACAGTAAATCCGGGCGCCGCCCGGGAGATGTTGGGGCGGACCGGCCTGCAGGGAAAAGAAAGAATGTCTTCGAGGGTCGCACGGGAAAGCAGTTGGCCCTGAAAAAAAGTGTTCGAAGTACCGAGGGAGGGGTCTGGAAACAGAGGCAGGAAAGGAAGGTGGAAACTTCGGGGCAATTTGCAAGGGGGGAAGAGGAAGTCAGGCAGCTGTTCTTTCTCGGGCTCCAGGGAAGAGAAAAAAGGACGCCGGCAGGTCATTGCATCGAGAGGCACTAGCCTTCGAAAAAAGGAGTGAGGAGAAAGAAAAAAAGAAATCGTGCCTTCTACGGCAATCGGAAAGGGAAGGGGGGGCGCTGACTTCCGTCAGAACCTAAGGGCAGGTTGGACACGTTTCGAGGGGAGGGGAGGGAGCCCGTCCGGCGCCGCAGGGGGGAGAGGAAAGAAAGACGGAGTTACGTCTTCAAGAAAGGGGACCGGGACCCTCAGCGCTCCAGCCGCAAAGGAAGGGAACCTGATCCAACTTTCTCGAGGGGAAGCCAAGGGGTGGAAGGTTCCAGCCTAAAGGACAGCAGGATGGGCTTAAAGCCGGCTTTGATTAAGGGCACAGCACCGCATTGGCAATTAAAAGAAAAGAACAACAAAACGGAGGAGAGGAACGACTGATGGAGGGGGGAGATCAATACCGAATGAGTTGCTAAAAATGAATCCATTCTCGGAGACCTGACCTCCCAATAGGGAAGGCCGCGGGCCCCTGCAAACCTACCTGCACGCGCGACATCAGAGAAGAAAAGGGAAGGGAGCCGCTGAGGGCGTTCCTACTACAAGAAGAAGAAGGATGACGCAGTCGTTGCCTTCAACCTCAGCCCAAAAAAAAGGGAAGTCGACACCATCCCTATGCCCCGTCAGGGCAAAAACTCCCCCGAGGAGGAAGTTCATAAGAAAATTAGATTTCCGGGGGAAAGAAAAAGAGGGCTACGCCGCCGGTTGCAGGGTTCTGCTCCGTCCGGCACATGAGGGGGAGATGCCTGCGTCCTTCAAGGAAAAGAGGGAGAGAGTACGAGCGCTACTTTATCGCGATAAGATAAAAAAAGGAGGCCGATGACCGGCAAGTGTCCTAAGCCATGAAGAAAAAAGCTCGCAGAAACTGCTTTGCAAAAAAAGGAGCTGTCGAACCCCGGGAGGGAGGACGGCCAAAGACGCAAGAAAAGAAAGCGTCGACGCAGAAAGATCAGCCAGGAGAAATGGGCTGCTCCCTGATTAAAGAAGAGAGGAGGGAATGGATTTTCTATGAAAAAGAAAGGGGGGTCTATCCTCTTCTAAGGGGTGCTCAGATGTTCTGAAAAAAGGAAAGGGGCTGGGGAAACTAAGGAAGGAGACACTTCGATTTCCCGGAGGAAAGGGTATTAATTGGCTTATGGAGGAGCCGCAGCTTCCAGAAACCCCTTTCGTTATTAGGGGGGAATGCGGACTTAATTCCATTCAAGGGGGGGGGGGAGTGAGCCTGTAAACCCGGTCGGGAGAAAGAGAAAGCAAGTGTATCTTATCTATTGGACAGAAGGGGGGGGAAAAAAAGAAATTAGTCGAAGGGAGAAGTGGTACCACCCCTCTCCCAAGGGAGGGGGAGGACATTCGGAGCGCATTTAATAGGGAGGGGAGGAAGAGAGTGAAAAAAAAAAAGTAGTTAAGAAACTATCTTTCAAGAGAAAAGTGGAGAGAGAAGAAGGCCACGAAATTCCCGCAAGCAGATAAGCAAGCCACTATCCGAACCAGGTCTTTCGCGGGGAAGAGATAAGAAAGGTCCGATTTCAGGAGAAGAAAAGAAGGCGGTGGAGTTTCGAAGTCCAGCACGGAAAAACGACGCCAGTTCCCGTCAAAATGGTCGAAAGAATTGCGGAAGGTGGCCTTGGAGGAGAAAGGGGAAAGAGTTGACTCTTACGACTCGGGGAAAAGGGGTAAAAAAAAGGAGGCGTCAGCGTCACACTGTGAGAGGAAAGCGCCCGAGTTCCCAGGAGGGAGCAGTCATTGAAGCGCGGGAATAATAGGGAGAGAGGGACGTGTGCCGTCCTCATTTTGGGAAAAAAAAGAGGAAACTCGGTCCGATGCCACATCGTTGGGGGAGATGAAACGATATCCCTGGCCAGAGAGAAGACCTAAACAGCAATGTTCTCACTCTCAGGAGGAGGGGCGGTTGTATCGAACAGCCATACAAGGGAAAAAGGAAAAGGGGAAGAAAGAAGCGCGCGTCTGCCGAGGGTGATGCTTCTCCAGGGGGGAAAAGGAAGAGGAGTCCTGGTTCCTGAGGGAAAAAAGGGAAAAATAAGATACCGTCTCTCCGCAGTTAAGGGGGGGAGGGCGAGTTTCTCTCCCGTGAGGAGAACTTCGGGAAAATATCTTGGAAGGGAAGGCCACTCTCTCCATTACCATTCATGAAAGGAAACGGGTATCTTTAGGGAGGTGAAAAAAACTTAATCATATCGCGAAGTTCGTCTGGGGGGGGAGAAAAAGTAAGGTCGCCTTCTTGGATGGATGGGAGGAACTTCTTTAAGACGTCCAAGCGGGAGACCCAAAACTAACGGAAAAAAATTGCCAATGAAGGAAGGTTTACGCAGACTTGAAAGCATTCTCAGGAGGAAGCGGACGGTTCCACAAGAAAAGGAAAACAGCGCCCGTCCGCGCCGCGGTGTCCTCCTTGTGCTGGGGGGAGGGGGGGGGGGGGGTTGAACTGCAGAAGACGTTGTAACGAAGAGAAAGGAAGAGGAAAGGAGTGAACTTGAAACACTCACGTAAAAGGGGGAAAGAAGGAAGCATCGCTGGACACTAATAAAAAGAAGAAGAAGAAGACAACGATTCATCTAAATGATAAAAGGAAGAGGCCTAACACGGGAGGGAGCCCATCCTTAGGATGAAAGAGGGGGAAAGCTCTGGGCGTGCTCCTTCGTGAAAGGGAGGGAATAAATAATAGCCTGAGACTCAGGGCTTCCTCTAATGGAAGAGAAAAAGAAGAAGGAGAGCTAACAAACAAACGGCTTTCTGTGCGGAAAAAAGAAAGGAAAAGGGAGAAGACGTTTTGGGATCTTACCTGCGCGGAAGGGTCTCAGGCTACTTCGGCTGGTTTTTGGACAAAGGAAAAAAAGGAGCGTCTCTCTCCATTCTTTTGGTGGGGGGAAAAGAGGAGAGGCCAATCTGTTTTCTCCTATTCCAGTTGGAAAAGAATCATGTCTAAAAAAGAGGGATAAATCAGGGTGGCTTTCTTCGTCGCTTTTTAGCAGGGAAAAAAAAAGGAGGAGCAGCACTAGGAACTTTTACGTTTCAGAAAAAAGAAAAAAAGACGCGTAACTGGAACTCAATGATGATCGGTTAAAAGAGGAAAGGGGGGATCACTCAAAGAAAAAAGAGGCCACGAAAAAGGGAGGGCCAGGAAACCGATCCTCTTACAGGAGGATCGGCGGGCTATGGAAAAAAAGTTTATCTGGAGGAAGGAGGGGGCAGGTATTTTTTGGGGGGGGGGGAAAAGAAGACGGAGTCAAAAGTTCACTTCCTGTGAACGAAGCCATCAAGTCAGGTGCGGAAAGGGAGTCATAGTGGGGCCCGCCAACAAAAAAGGATTCCGCCTTCATACTTGCGCAAAGAAAAGGGATAAGGGGAAGGAGTGTCCCTGGCGCCTTTGTGAGAGAGGTAACAAGACTCTTGCGGAGCCAGGCGGTAGAGGAAGACCTCTCTCTTAACTCCAAAGGAAGAGACCTGTGGCGTTTGGGGGGGAGCTCGTTTTCCTCATGAAAAAAGTGGTGCCAAGCTGGAGGAGAGAAGGGGGGGTCATATCGCTCGCTTTAAAGACATCTGGAGTCGAAATTGGGAGAAGGAGGATCCAACCTACCCTCGCCACATCATCACAGAAGATTGATTATATCGCTATTTTCCAGTGAAAAAGCTTTTAAACGGACATATGTCGCCCGGAAAGGTGGAAAAAGCCCTATATGATATTAGGAAAGAAAGGGACGGCACATCTGTTCCCAAAGGCATATGGAAGAAGACTTTGCGCTAGGAGAAGGAGGCGGGGGAAGAAAGAAGTGGTGGAGCGCCTGGCGGAAGGACAAACGCGTTCGGGGGGCACGTCTCTCAAGTCAAGAAAAAACCCGGCTTCGCAAAGGCTGGGGGAGAAAAAGGGGGTTAGACTGGCGGGAAAAAAGAGGCATTCGAAATCACCTACGGCCTGGGGAAAGGAAAAACGGGACAGGCGCGCTGACAAAAAGAAAAGAGGTTAGGGAGAAGGGGAATATGTCGTTTCGGGAAGGGGAAAAAAGGGGGACTTTCGTTGCTTGGAGTAGAAAAAAGAGAAAGACAGTGAGATTGACCCTCGGTAGGGAAAGAGCCGAGGGCAAGCGGGGAGAGGGGAGAAAAGAACGCTTACCTGGTCCGAAAGAAAGGAAAATCTGGTCACTGGGTGGCAACGGAAAAAAGAAAGCGCGCATTCAAGGAGAGAAAATCCCAAAGGCTTTCGTTTCGGCAAGCAGGAACCAAAGAGTTTTCCAGAGAAAAAAAGAATCCCCACAACGCCACAAGGGAAAAACGGAAAGTCCGCATGCTCACGCCTCCGAAAGAACGGAAGTGGCTGGTATTCTGGCCAGGGGGGAGAAATCCTCCCTCATCCAATTAAGAAGAGCCAAGGCGGCCAGAAAGAAACTTCCAGGAGTTCCAGCCCAAAAAAGGCTTTGCGTCCCGAACAGCACAAGAAAGCGCCTTTTGGCCTTCATAAAGAGGGAGAAGACGCCTGAGGGACACATCTACCCGCAAAGAAGAGGGGGGAGCCGTAATCCGGTCCGTCCGAACCAGGGACTGGGTCTTAGGGCTGCTCTTTCAGCGAGGCGGGGGGAAGGGAAGGAGAAGGCGTCTTTTTGCCAGGAGACAAAGGGGGGGGGACGACATCGACCGGAAAAGAAATAAAATCTGTGCTCGAATCCCCCATTCGAGTTCGGGAGGGGGAGGGACAATTTTGGCCGGAAAGAGGAAAAAAGTGGAGCTCGTTCTGTAAGACTGGCATGGAATCTTATTCCGGCGAAAAAGAGCAGGCACGCCATCAGGGTAGAAAAGGAAGGGAAGGTCCTCGTCGACACACGCGAAAAAAGATCAAGCAAACGGGCCCCTCCACGGAAAAAAAAAAGAGGGGGACGCATTCCGGTTACTCCTTTGGAGGAGGGGAAGAGGAGCTTGCGTGGTGAAAAAAAAAATGGGACCTCGTTTTGCTTTGTGTCAGGGGAAAGAGAGGAACCGTTTGGCAGGGGAAGGGAAGGCGTTACTCCTGAAGAGGGGAGGTCGGTTTCCCTCTCCTCCATTGCGTCTCCAGGAATAAAAGAGGAAGGGACGCCTGCCTGTGCTCTTGGCAAGAAGAGTATTTCTGAGATGAGGGGGGAACTCTGACATCAGCATTATTGGAGGGGAAGAAAAGAGGAAGGCCAGCACCTCATTGCCAAGGAAAAGAAAAGAAGAAACCTCAACAACCACACCTTAGAGGAGGAAAAAAAAAGAAAAAAACAGAGCTTTAGCCAGGCAAGGAAAAAGAATCGCCGGCTGGCCGGAAAAAAAGATGTCATCGCCTGCTTGCAAAAAAAAGGAAAAAGAAACATTCAAGCGCGACAGCAAGGAGCCTGCGCCGTGATGGGGAAGGCGAGTCAATAAGGACGTCCTGCCTTCCTGAGAAAAGGAAAAAGCGTCCCCGGCCG
>Ga0179591_1469889_pt1 | contig 15416 bp, 21 predicted proteins | sample CZOMad2_1_08_16f_FD_182891 | JGI IMG/M metagenome (GOLD analysis project Ga0179591, IMG submission 182891) | Vadose zone soil fungal communities from Angelo Coast Range Reserve, California, USA - CZOMad2_1_08_16fungal (PacBio error correction) | ecosystem: Environmental > Terrestrial > Soil >...
GGTGCAAGGGTACAGCACTTGCTTCGGCAAAAAAAAAGAGAAGTAGCTCATCTCATTTTGGGGTTGAGAGGGGAAAAAAAAATGAAGTCCTCTAAGAACAGCCACTTCCTTCAAAAAAAAGGGAAAAACGAGAACGACTGCAGGGGAAAAAAGGGACGCGGGCCTCAACAGACTTTAGGGAAAAGCGACGGAAGGCCACCGTTCTATTCCAGGGGGAAAAGAAAAGAGATGGGCCCCATGTCTCAGAGGGGAAAAAAAGGACAGGGGGATCTTCACAAACCTAGGGACAAGGTCGGGGAAAATATTTTCGGGGGGGGGCGACAATCGCACAAGGGGGGAACAAGGCTACAGTCAACGCCATACAGGAACCCTGAGGGCGGTGAAAAACGACCTCTAATCTCCAAAAGGGGAGGACAGAACACGGGTCACGATAAAAGAGGAGGGGGGCTTCTTCCGAAGGTCATCAGCCGTCAAGGGAAAAGTGTTCATCAAGGGGGAAGCTCGACATCCAGCAAAAGGGCGGGGGAGAGAAAAAAGGAGGAAGGAAATTGTCTACCCGGCGGACTTTTTGGAGGACGAGACTTTGGAAAGGCGGCGGCCTACAAAGGGGGGGCTGGAACCTCCGTGTCGGCGTAGTTATGAATTCGAAGAGATCACAATGAACAGGAGAAAAAAAAAACCTCCTTCCTTTGACGTCTGAAGCTTAAAAAAAAGGGGGAAGGAACCCTTTCACCCAGAAAGGAAGAAAAAGGAAAAACTCCCTGCACTCCATCAGATGGGGGCCAGGGAAGAGAAGAGGAAGGAAGACATTCATGATGGAGTAACAAACGAAGGAGGGAGGACTTCATCTTAATATTTAGGAGGGAAGAAGAGAATGACCTCCGCGTTCCATGGGGAAAAGAAAGGGGAAGGGGACATTTATCGCCGGGCCGTGTTGGACCCAGATCCGGAAGACCTTACGATCCGGGGGGAGAAAAAAAAGAAATTACCTGCAGGGGAAGGCCGTCCCCCCTCAAATTCAAAAAGGATTGGTCCGAGGGGAACTGCTCACAAAAAAAAAAGAAGAAAGGTGAAAAGAAGCAAAGGCAGCCCTCTTGAAAAAAGGGAAAGCCTGTTTCGGAAAGGGAGGGAAAACGGAAAGTCTCTGCTAAGACGAGGTGGAGGAAGGGAGAGCCTCTTGTTCAGGAGAGATCCCTACTGAAGAAGAAAGTAAGGGGGAAGGTAAGGAGGAAGAATACTTGTGGAGAGGGGTAACGAGAAAGACCGTGAAAAGCTCCATCTACTAAATAAGGGGAAAGGGGGGAAGATGGGTCCTTTTTCGGGGAGAAAGGGGGGGGAAAAAAAGGGAAAGCTCCCTCATGGCGGAGAGAAAAAGATACACAACCCGAAAAAGAAAGCAAATCCACACCTTCATATGCGAAAAATATTCCAAAGGAAGATCTGCTGTAGGGGGAGATCGGGTGCAGCACCAGGCACAGGTTGGGCGTATTGAAAGGGAGGTTTTTTCTGACCAACCAAAAAGAAAAAAGTCCCTTCGAACATTCACAAAAAGAAGGGAAAAAAAGGGGGATGGTAGATCGTCTTCCGTACCCAGCGGCGCAAAGACGCAGAGAGGAAAGAGAATGGCCTCCACCGCCAAAGGAAGAGGACAACCCAGGCCTCGGCCGGGGAGGGAAGAAAGAAAATGCATGTCCCAGTAATATGCCCACCTGGGAGGGCTCTGAAAGGGAACACTTCCGGTGCCCCCAAGAAGGGGGGGGAGGGGAGCCGCACCCATCTCCCTGCGAGGGGAAGAGGGGATACGCACCCCTCCAGCGCTTTCAAGGGGGAATAAAGTAACCTTTTAATCTCCCCGGCAAGAAAAAAAAATAGGCACACCACGCCTCGCCTCGCCTCGAGGGAAAAGGGGTAAAGAGGACGAAGACGGCTTCTAACGCGTTCCGGCCCACTCAAAGCCCCAATCCAAAAAAGGGTGATGACCTCCCACGGAAAAGGAAAAAAAAGAAAATCCTGTTCTTGAAAACGGGGGGGGAGGGGGGGTAAGAGGGAGGGGGGAAATTCTTGTCCTCAAACCGGGGGTGAGGAAAAAAGTCACCTGCCCTCTTTTCCCGAGAAAAGAAAAAAAAAGGCAAAATACGACATCGAACAACTCCTTGAGGAGAAAAGGAGGGAAAACCGGTTTGATATGGAAAATTCAGGGTCGGGGGACAAACCGAGAGGCACCACCAGGTGGGAAGGACCGCCTCCCTTTTACGGAGGAGGGGAAAGAGAAAAACGGCGGCCCTTTCCTTCAAAAAAAAAAAAAAACCGCCGTCGGCTCATCCCAATGATTAAAAGAGGGAGGAGCAAGGAAGGACCAAACCGCCAACAGAAAGGAAAAACCTACAGCGTCTCACCTATTGCAGGAGAGGGGGGGGGGGGGGGAGCAAGAGTTCTCTCAGCTTTCTCGCGGGCCCGAATCAGGTGAAGCCTGGAAAAGGAACACATCCTTTCGCCTTATTTCAAAGTGTGTGTCCTCGTCTATAGGAAGAGAAGGCCCTACATCTCCAGGTTCTGGGAAACCTTGTCCCGCAAAGGGAACAACATACCCACGTCCCATTTGAAAGATAAAAGACAAAATGATCTTCGCCGGAAAGAAGGGGAAGAGGGAAAACCGAAAAAAAGAGAGACTTATCATCGTCAGACTGTGTCAAGAGGCCAATTGGTCGAGGGGGCTCGTTTCCTTCTAATGGGAAAAAAAAAGAGGGAGGGCCACAACCCGCCCCTAGCAGGACTTGGAAAGGGAGAAAGGGGAGAGAGACTCCCAACATAAAAAAAAAAAAAAAGAGAGAGATTCCGCCGGAAATTAAGAGGGACGGGTGTGGCGCTCCAGATAAAAGAGGAGGAAAAAAAGTTCAGCCGGAACGAGAGGCTCTGGAGGCGTGGAAAAGTCTACGTCTGAAAGGAGGTAAAAAGTGCTGTTGACTGCCGGATGAAAGGAGGAAAAGAAATGATGGAGGGTAAGCATTTACAAGCATAGCAAATCGGGGGAAAAAAAAAACGGCTTGCCCTGTATTAAACAGAACCTGGCCTCTTTGTGGGAAAGAAGAGAAGGCACGAGACAACCATTGTTTTACGCAAGGGGGAAAAAAAGGAAAAATTGTTTCTTCAAGGAGGGAAACGGCCTCTCACCAGAAAGAAGAAAAAGGGAAAAAAAGAGGGCCCCTCTAAAGAAGCCTGGAGCAACTCGTGAACAGAACATCGTTCAATCGGGGAGGGAAAAAGGAGGTGACGGCACCACCTCGGCAGGGAAGGGTCGGTGGGGGAGGAAGCCGTTTTCTTCTCTCGAGGAAGGAGAACGAACTGCGGAAGGAAGGGGAAGGAAGCAAAGGGTCTCTGAATCTGAATCATAAGGTAAATCAAAAGAAAACGATCCTTCCTGAAGAGAACATGACTAAATTGTCCTCTGTGGGGAAAGGAAGAAAGCATCCCATAATCCCACCGGGCTGGGAAGGGGAAAGGGGGGGGGGGGGGGGAGATCCCAATTCTGGGTTTTTGGAGGGGGGGGATTACCTTTTCTATGGGAGGAGAAGGGGTTACGGCAGGAAAAAAGGCAGAGAACTACAATTTTTGGCGAAGAATTGGCAGAAAACGAAGTAGCTGGAAAAAAGAACATTTATCTTACTGGGGAAAAAGAGGTCAATCACCCGGAAAAAAGACGTTGGGAACTATCTTTGGGGGAGGGGAAGTGTGCTCCATCCCCGAAGGTCTGCGAGAACTTGAGTTCTCTTGAGATGGGGAGAAAAGGGGGTGGGTCATAATTCAAGCCGTTATTTGCCGGGTATTATTGGGTAAGACGAAGAAGAGGGCCTCTTTTACTTTGAGGGAGAAAGGGGTTCTATGAAAGAAAAAAGGAGAAGGACTCATGAGAGGGGCATCTAAAAAAAAGAATCAGGGAAAAAACCTTCATCCAACAAGGACAAAAAGGAGGGATGCTACTACATGGGGAGAGGAGGGGGAAAGGAAGGTGATGTTGGAGGCAGGGGTGCTAGAGGCAGCGGGGAAAATATTACTTTCACGTTCGGGGGGGGAAAAAAAAACGCCTCAATTCTGACATAGGGGTGAGGCATCTTGGTGGTGAAAAAGAGGGAGAGAGAAACAATAAAAAAAATTCCGCGAGGGGAAAGATGTTTTCACTAATAGAGAAGGGTCTGGTCCCAACTAGGGGGTGGGTAAACATCCGGGGAAAAAATCCTGTCCTTTTGCGGGGAAAAGTGGGGAATACCGGGGAAGAGGGAAAGGGAAGAGGCTATCAGGCGAATCTTCATGTGGCGGAGGGCAAATTATCTTTTTCCAGGGAAGGAAAAAAAAGAGGACTGAATTTTCTTGAGGGGAAAAGACAGGATTTCCGACAAAGCCCCCAACAATCGAAGGGGGCTCAAATGGGCGTGTCTTCTTTTTGACGTGAAAAATAGAAAACGTATTTCGTCCTAGGAAAAAGGGAAAGGGGGAGTAGGGGATCTTTGTTTGCTTGGTAGAACGGAAAGAGAAAGCCCAATTCTCTCGGCTTCATTGGACAGAAGGGTTCGGCCATGAAAAAATCTGAGGCCAAAGGGAAAAGGGGGACCAAAGGTCTTCTGTACCGAACGGGAAAAGGTTCCCTCGCTGAAGTGAGGGGTCCGAATTTTTACCAGTGGATTGGCTGACTGGAAGGGGGACCGCACGGTAAGGGAGTAGGGAGGCAAGAGATCGTTTTTCGGGGGAAACTCGGAGAACCATCACAAGAAGGGGGCGATCCTGTCCTGAAAGGACATGTAGCCGTAAAAAGGAAAGGAATCAAAGAACGGGCGCGAAATTGTAAGGGGGATGCATCGCGGCCACAAGGGCGTAACGGAAAAGGGAAGAGGCAGGCGCTTATACCAAGGGGGCACGACCCATCTGCTGGTGATTGAACGGAGGAAAAATAGGGGGAGCTTTTTCCAAAGGGAGGCTTGGCAGAAAAAGAAAAAAGAAAAAAAAACCTTGACGAGGCTGGTGGGAAAGGACGAGGAGTCTTGAAAAGAAAAGAAGTTTTCAATCGCCGAAGGAACAAAGGGGGAAAGGGGAAAAGAGGAACTCCTTTGTAGCCAGGGCCAGAAGGGGTTGGAAAGGGGCCCTCTTTAATTCCTGAAAAAAGCGCGGGGCAAAAAGAAAAAAGGGGTAGACAATCCTACACGGGAGGAAGGAATCTTCTTTATGTAAGAGGGAAGGGGCTGAACCACGCACGGAAACGCCCGGAAAGACGGAATAATTCCTCAAAAAAAAGAAACAGAGCTGCTGGAAGAGTGAACAAGGGGGGGAAAAAAATTGAACGATTGGAGGAGGGAGCAACCGAGTCGCGAGGGGGGGGGGGGGGGGGGGGGAAAAAGGGGGTTCCTGAGCACGTGGGTGAGGCGGGAACACGAAATATGCGGGGAAAAAGGGACGAGGTTTTGGAAGAGAAATCCAGCGGGCATCGGAGGAGGGGTGGGGAAAAGAAACAGTATTGTAATGCCGCCCTGCGACGGGGTTCTTTTGAGCATCTTCCGCAGGGCTCCTCAAAAGGAGGGGAGGGACGCGCAGGACCATCATTTAGGGGAAAGAGGGGGTCGTCTAAGAATGTGAAATGAGTGGACGGAGAAAGAAAAGGGAGAAGTTTTTTCAGCCCCCGCAACAGCCGGAAGCACAAGCGAAGCTTCGGTAGGGGAGGTGGTGGGGAAGAAAACAGGGAAACCCTTGTTAGGTTGATATTTTGCCTGGAAAGGGGATGAAATAAAATCTAGGAAAAAACGAAAGGGAAAGGGGGGGAAGAAAAGGGGGGAACAAAGGGACCTTCAATATCACAGAGGAAAACGGTAAGGGAGTGCACAAAATAAAAGCGACGATCTTCGCCAGAAGGGGGGAAACGAAAACTGAAAAGCGGAACCCTCTCAAAAAAAAACCAAGAGAGAAAAAAAACAAGAGACAGAACTGGCTGGCCAGGGCTGAATCAAAAAAGTCGACGCGTTGAAAGACAACGGGTGAGAGAGGAGAGGTATTCAGCCGTAAGTCAGAGAAAAGGGGGGTGAGCGTATTCCTCCAGGGAGGGAAAAAATCGCACAAAAGAGGGGGCCGAGCTTCCGCATGGCGGTGGGGGGGGGGAAAAGCCCGAAAAAGCCACCCACGGAGAAAAGAAAAAAAAAAAAAATGGAAAAAGACTCTACTTCCGGTTGTCGAAACTCGAAAGATACCCTTACACTTTCAAAAAGGGGGAAGAGAGACGATGGCTTCTTAGAAGGGGGGGGGAAGGGAGTCCCAAAGTCGAAAGTTTTTTTTCCAGCAAAAAAAAAAAAGGAAATCCATCCTCGTCTTTAGAAGAAGGAAGGGGAAGGGGGACAGAAAACCGTCCTTCCTTTTGGGGTAGCTGGGGGGAAAAGGCGAGGCCATCACCTGCGGAGAAGTAAGTTGCTTTTACTCCAGGGGAAAGGAAATACGCCTTCGTACTGGGCCAGTAATCGAAAAAACCTCCCGAAAAAGGGTGACTTCTTCTTCTACAAAGAGGAAAAAGAAAAAAAGAAAACGGGGACACCCTATCCGACGATGCTATCAAAACCTGGGAAAGGCCCTTCCTTTTTATAAAAAAAGAAAAGTTCCAGGAGGGGGGGGGAAAAGCCCCCCCCGAGCGCCGGTGAAAAGGGTTTCGTCGCCCTGCAAGGGGGAAGAAAGAACCCGTCCAGGGGGAAAAAAAGAAGGACGTTGCAGACAGATCGCCGGGTTATGGGGGAAGATTGGAAGAACCGATATCCCTCTGAAGGAAGAGGAAAAAAAGACCATCAATTACCGTTGCGGGAAGAAAAAAACGAAACCACCATCAAGGAAACAATCCGTACATCCTAGGAGAGGGGGCGAAGAGGGACACTGGAAGAATCCCCATTGCCCCGGTCTAACGGGGCCAATCTTTTCAGAAAAGAAAGGGAAAAGGGGAACAGGGAAAGGTCTCTGCCACGGAGATACTTGGGGGCAGCCGGAAGTTTTCATCAACATTGAGGGAGGTCCAAATTCCTGAATTCCTTTGCAGAGGGGGGGAAGGAAAAGTGGTTTCTAGGTCGCGGCAGACAGAAGAAAACAGAAAGGGACAGATCCTTCGATTAATCTGGAGGGGAAAAAAGAAAAGGCCAGAAAAGACTCCCCTCAAAAGGGAGGGAGAAAAGGGACAAAGGGACCTCCGGCCCTTCGTCAGCACAAACAAAAAAAAAAAGGAAAAAGAAAAAGGACTAATCCCTTCTTGGAGGAAGAAGGACACAGGCCCGGTGTTAGCGGGGGGAGAGTTATTTCGCCCATTGGACAGCGTTCTTTCGAAGAAGAAAAAAAAAAGCGCCTCCTTTTTGGTGGAAAAGAGGACCACAGCTTCTGACACACAAAAGAGGGGGAGGTGTATCACCGACTCAAAAAAAAAAGGGAAAGTATCTCACGGCACCAGTGAAAGGAGAAGAAGAACGCCAACTGCTCCATAACAGTGCTTGAAATTTGAAAAATAGGCCAATCCTTCTTAGGGGAAAAGGTGAACCGCATTGGGGATTCGTATGGGGGGGAGAAAAAGAATACTGAGAGACCTCGGGAAAAAAAAGGTTCAAGAAAGGTCCCCGCCAACTTTTCAGAGGGAAAAAAGGGAGAACAACTTACCTTTGAAAGGAAAGGAAGAGAAGAGATTCGCCTCGCAACCACGAGGACCTCAAAAAAGGAAAGCCAGGGAAAAATCGCTGCGACTCTTTCAAGAAAGGCCACCATTCCCCCCTTCCGCAGGGGGAAAAATTGGGGAAAGGTCATTTCAAGAATCAAATGGAGCACAGGGGGCCGGACTTACCTTCTTCTCCAAAAAAAGGACGGCGCGGTTCCCTGCAGGAAAAGGGAAAAGAAAAAAAAAAAGCCCCCGTTCATGAATCGCACAAAGCCGCCAAAGCCTTGGGAAAAGACCAAGCCGGGTGTATTTGCTCGGGAAAGACGGAACCACATGGACGCATGGTTTTTTGAGAAAAGAAAAAGAAGGGGGGAAAAAACGGACCCGGACCGCTTGACGTTCGAAAGTAAAATCAAGAGCACCAAAGAAAGTCCCCCCCCAAAAAGCCGCCGTTACTGGCCCAGAAAAGGAAATGGGAAAGAAAAGAGAGGACGTTCTGTCAAGGGGGAAACACACAAAGGGCCCAGAAAACAATCTTCCCTCCACCGGGAAAGGGGGAAAAAAAGAGGGGGTCATTAAAAGAGGTTTGACGAGGAAAGGAAGGGGGAGGGGAAGGTTTCATCTGCCCGGCGTCAGGGGAGGAACAAGAGAAGCCTGAATTTTTCCCGGGAAAGGGAGCGGCGATCGACCCAGCAAAAGGGAAAGGGTCTGGTACAACCTAAAAAGGAAAAAAAATCAGCGCGATTTGTAAGCTGACCAGGAAAGGGGGAAAAAGAAAGGGATATCGCCGGCATCCAAGATAAAAAACAAGAGAGCCCTTTTATCAGCGTCGCTGGCCGAAAAATTGTCGCCGGAAAATGATGACGAAAGGGAAAGAGTCACGCGGGTAATCTAGAGACAAAAAAAGGGAACAGGAAAAAAAAGGAAAGAGTCCATCTATCTATCACAAAACACAAGAGGAGGGAAGGCTCTTCCCTTCGCAAAAAGAAAGAAAAAAAAAGTGTGGCGCTCGATAAACGGGGGGGGGGGAGAAATTCCCGCAGGAACGAGGTGGAATGGTGCGTTTATCTTCTACAATGGAGAAAAGAAGGAAAGACTTGATAAAGTCTCTCGGACAGGGAAGAAGGGAGGGAAGGTGTTTTCGATATCAGGCGATTAGGGGGACCAAAAAATAATCGCCTCTGTAGGAAAGGAGGAAGGAACGGTTTAACCAGAAAAAGGGAAGAAAGGCAACTTGTCTCCATGCGCTTTGTCCGAACGGGGGGGACAGGGGAAATCCTTCCCTCACATATGTTGGAGAGGGGGGAAGAGGGGGTTTCCTCCCCTGGAGAGGAAGAAGACAAGAATGGAAAGAAAGTATCTAAAAAACGCCCACCGATAAAAGTCTTTCTAGGAAGAGAAACATCTTCAATCGTTGTGGGGGGGAAGGAAGGAGGGGGAAAAAACGGAAAAGGCTTTCTTTTGGTTCCTCACGAAGTCGGGAAGAACTCTTTTTTGAAAGAGGAAAGAGGTCTCTTTGTATGGGAGAAAAAGAGGAAAAAGAAGGGGGGGATCGTCGCTGGATCCATACGGACTTCCTATTCGGAAAGATCCCCCCAAAAGACGAGTTTTTCGAGGGGGACGCCGGGGGGCTAAAGAGAAAGAAGACGGGAAGGGTCAACGGGATCGAGGGGGGGGGGAAAAAAGAGTTCGATGATTTCGAGGAAGGGGGGGGAAAATTTTTCACCGGGGGGGGGGTTTGTTTCGCCGACATCGAAAAACAGGGGGGACCTTCTCATAAAGAAAAAAAAGGGCTAAATAATTCAGCAAAAAAGGAGAAGTAACCTGCCACGGGGCGACATGAGGGGGACGGCATCAAAAAGGCTGTAGCTTTTTTATTTGGGAAGATGGGGGGGGGAGGTTCCGCGTTCGCAATCAAAGGGGAAACAGAACTTTCGACGGAGAGTGTTTTTTCTATTCTAGCAGGAGGAAAAGAAAAGAGGTACATCTTCAGGTAATCTCCACTGGGGGACATTTTCCTTAACGAGAAGTTGGTGCTATACCTGGACAAGAAAAAAGAGAAAGGGAAAATTTTTCTGCGCAAAATATACAACCGAAATTTCATCACGAGAAAGGGAGAGACGACAAGGGGGGGGAAGAGAGAGGGGAAAAGGAAATGAAAATTTTATGGCGGAGAGTGCAGGCCTAAGGAGGGCCGGGGGGGCACAATTCTTTTTATCGGGGGGGGAAAAGAAAGAGACTCAATCTGCTCGGTGGGGAGAAAGGTAAGAGAAAAGGATCTACAATACACAACCAAAGGCCTTCTCCCTTAGGGTGTTTCGATATGCTGGAAGGAGGGGTGGTGCGAAAACAGCGGAGGTCAGAAAAGACCCCTTCCATGGGAAGGGGAACCTAACTGGGAAGAAAAAAAGAAAATCTCCATCAAAAAGGAAAGCAGATAGGGAGAAAGGGTGGGGGCTTACTAAGAGACAGGGACATGAAAGAAGGGGAAGGTGGAGGAAACTGATTATCTCTGGGGAGGGGGATACCTCTGGGAAATTCTTTGCATCTTCAGGGGGGGATCTCTTCAGAAAGAAGTCGAACCTCGAAAAAAGAGGAAAAAGAGGTCGTGTTCGATGGCAACGGAAATAGGAAGGGAAAAACACGCTACGAAGGTATTCGTCCCGATGGAAAGAAGGGACCTGAAAAATGGGCAAAAGGAAGCGTGTTTTGAAGGGACACCAGCCCGCGGAGGGGGGGGAGCGACCCAGGCCTGAAGATATTGAAGTACACCCTCCTGGGGGACTTTCGGAAATACCTACCAAGGGGGAAAAAACAGTGGGTGTCAACTTGGGAGGGGGCAAGTGGAAAGAGAAAAAAATTGCCGAAGAAAAAGAGATTGGAGTTCCCTTCCAATCCTGGGGGGAAAAGGTGGCGTACTTAATTAAATAAAAAAAAGTAAATGTATGCCTTTGAGCACCAACAGATTGTCGGGAGGAGGGGAACCCAAAATCAACTTTCCCTAAAAAGGAACAGCAAATGATTGCCGAAAAGGAAACAGGAGGCAGCATACTAAAAAAGAAAGGGAGAAAGGTCATCTACTGGGGAAAAAACTTTAAACATAAGAAAATGAAATTCTTCCATGAGGGTGCGTGAATCACCAGGGCAAAAAAAGGAGGCTTGGTGCAGGGAGGACTTATAGGACGTCGAGGACAATTTTCTGGAAATTGAGAACCTAAATACCGTCCCAAAAAAAGGAATTCTTCGGGTTGACCTCGGAAGGCCTAATTTCATCTGGAAAAAAGGACAGAAAAAGCACTTGAACGAGGTGGGGAAGGAAGGGAACACTCCTGTGATGTGGACCGAGGGAATCTCTTCCAAGGGGGGTAATACAAACAGGAAAAAGGGGAAAAGAAGCTCTGGCTTGGAAGGATCGGGGGGAAGAGGGACCCACTCAAAAAAAGAGATCGCAAAAAACTGCACCCATCTAAGAAAAAGCAGGGAGAGCACAAAAGGTGACCAGTGTTCGCCGGGAAAACGGGGAAATAATTTCCGACTCAGGCCCGAGAGATTTTTTCCAGGGGGTTGCCCCTGAAGAAGGGAAAAGGGGGGAGGGAAAGGGCGCCCGCCACAAAATATCCAGAGGGGCTATTTGAGGGGGGGAGAGCTAATCCATCGGGAATAAAGGGGGGGGGACACATCTTCCAGAGGTTAAATAAAAAAAGTCCCAGGAAAAAAGGACTGTTAACCTTTGGAGTGGAGGGCGGAAACGAGTCGATAAAAAAATCCGTTTTTAGAGGGGAAAAGCTCATGAAGGAATGCGGGATCGGTGTAGGAATGAGGTTGAGAAAGATACGCAGTTTTGGGAAAGAGGGGGAAAAACCCCGCGCACATCTGAAATCGAGCCAAAAAAAGGCGGGTTTTTTCCCGGAAAAAGGGAAAAAGGTGCTGTCGGGGGGAAGGGATTTCCCCAGCCAGTTTGGGAATCGAGCAAACACCAACAAAGGAGAGATCAACTGGTTCAGGAAAGGAAGAAAGGGGCGGGAGTGAAACACCCCGCAGAAAAAAGCCAGGCAAAGGGGGGATCTTTCTCCGAGAAGAAGGCGGTCCTCGTAAGGGAAGAAAGGAATGCAACCTCCCATACAACACAAACCAAAAGGGGGTAAGGACAAAAAAAAAAGAAATGCCTTCCATTCTCGGCCAGATAGGCATCGACGCGTGGAAAGAAAGAGGGAAAAAGTCGTAGGGCCGCACATAAGGGGAAACCCAATTCTCTATTCCGAAAAAGGAAAAGGATGACAATCCTCTCCTCTGAGGAAAAGAAAAGGGGGGGGAGGAGAAATCCGCCACTGGAACCAGCTATGCCAAGATAGACTACTTCCTGGGGGGGGGGGGAAAAAAAAGACTCTAATCGTGGGAATAAGTCTACACTGTTAAAGCAATCAGAACGAAAGAGGATGGAAAAATTTTTCCTTCAGGGAGGAAAAAGAGCGACTCTGAGTGTTAAAGGAGGAGGAAGAAAATCCAGCCGAGCTGCTGGTCGGACAGGGAACCTTCCCTGAGGGGAAAGAGCACGGTTAAAAAGAGAAATGCCATCCCACCGGCAGGGAAAAGGCCGTCATGTGCTTGGGAGAAGAAAAGGGGGCCGAAATTAAATCGCCTTCGCGGGTCAAAAAAAAACCCTCCTCCTTCCTTGGAAAAAAAAAAGAGCCCTTCCCGCCCGCCAAAAAAAAAAAGAAAATACGACTATCGATAGAAACGCAAAAGCACAAAGGATGGGGGGAAAAAGTGTTATCATCTCAGGAAGAAAAATCAGAATTGAGTTCAGAGACAAAAAGAGGGGCTATCTGCAATTCAAGTGTCGGGAAGCCTCGCGGCCCTGACGGGAAAAAGAAAAAGAAGAAAAAAAGGTCGACCTGCCCACTTTTTGAAAGGGTGGGGAAAAGGGGGAAGGGAAGAAGAGAACGATCTGTGACATCAAGCAAGAGGGACCGAAGGGACCGGAACACTTCACGCTGTTTACATTATTGAAAAAAGGGAAGAGGCAACTGCTCACTTTCTAAGCAGAAAGGAAAAAAAAGGAGACAAGGAGGGACCCACTGTGGCAATCTGTTCGATGAAAAAAAATGGGAAAGGGACGAAAAGAAGGAAGACGCTGTTGCAGAAAAAAGAAAAAAAATGCAAATTTCATTAAATGCGTTTTCTCAGACGGGAAGGGGGTGAAGGAAGGACCGCATCCAGCTCATCTACAGAAAAGGAAAAAAAAGGTCGAGTATCTGGCTTTTGGAGGGAAAAGGGGGGAAAGAAAAGCATCATATTTCTTCCGAGGAAACAAACGGAGTTCAAAAAACGCACCAAGAGAAGGGGGCAGATTCGCCTGTATATCCAGAGGGAAAAAAAAAAAAGAATGTGGCGGTCTTCACCGAGTCGGGAAAAAAAAAGGGGGGGGGGGAATTCTTATTGAGAGGATGGAGACAAAAAAAGAGTCTTCTAAAACAGGGAGGAGAAAAAAGACTTGGGGTGGATTGTAAGGGAGGGAAGGGAAAAAAAATAGCAGGGAAGAAAAGGGATCACCTCTCAAAAAGAAAAGATAGGCGTGCCACCAGGAAAAGAAGGAAGTCAGCCATCAGCAGGTCGGGGGAAAGGGAAGAGAGAACTCTCATCTTCAAAGAGGGGACTGAGGTGCCCGCCATTGGGGGGGGAGGTTTTTGGAGCCGAAACATCCAGGGGGAATGGGGGGGGGGGGGACTGGCTGGGTAGAATCGCACCAAAGAAAGGGATCCACGGAAAGAGGAAGAGCAAAACAAAAGCAGAAAAAGGGAAGGGGAGCTCCCTTCAATAAAGGAAGGGAGGAGAATAAAGAAAAAGAAGAACAGCGAAGGCTCTCCCTTATCATCAAATAAACCCGTCTTCTACCGAAGGTTCAAGGAAAACAAATCCCCCACGCTGAAGGGTGATTGACCAGCCCAGAGGGAAGGGCAGTAAAAGATCCATGTCCCATGTGCAAACCCTAGAAATTAAGGGAGTGAACTTCTTCGCCAAAAGGGGGGGGGGGGAAACGGGAATTCGCAAAACGAAGGAAGAGGGAGAATCGAAAAGTAAATATCAAAAACGGAAAAAAAAAAAGCCTTGTTCTCACCTATCCAAAAAAAAAGGGGAGACAAGCCTGGTGGAAAAGGAGGGAAGGAGGGGGGAAGGAGACCTCGAAACACATGCGGAAGGTTGGGGGGAAAAAAGAGAGGATCTGCCCTTCCCCGAAAAAGGAGCAGCTTCGAGAAACCACAGGAGGGGGAAGGAAAGGACAAAAAAAAGAAAGCCTGTCAGGCTCCAATACATGAAGAAAGGAGGGCTAGAAAAAAGCGGACCACCTCCACTGCCCCAGGGAAAAAAAAGCAGCGTCATCCACCCGATTGCCCCGGGGGTGAAGAGGAAGAAAGAAAGAAGTTCGCTCGATGGTCTCGACGCGGGGGGAAAGCAAGCGTAACAGCCGTTCCAGGAAAAAAAGAAATTTTCCCACCGTTCCCTAATAAAATGGTAGAAGCGGAATGAGAAAGAAAGAAGGGGGAAAAGGTTGTTTTCTGTTAACACCGTGAGAGGGAAAGAAAAAGAAGGCACCTTGACTTCCAGCTTCCGATTGGGGGGGGAAAGATGGATGACACGCCAAGCATGGATCCACCCGAAAGGAAGAACACAGAAAAAGAAGGAGCATCCGTCCTACTTTCCTGCAACGAAGGGAGAAAAAAAAGAAGAAGAATCTCTTCCCGGAAAAAAGGGGAAAAAAGGAAACAAAGGGGGGAGTCGTATCGCACCAACCCGCCCCGTTAGAAACAGGAAAAAAAAACGCAAAAAGAAACAACCACGAACTTATGAAGAAACCATTCGCAAAGAGATAACTTGGAGGGGGGGGGAGGGATAGAAAGAAAAACTCGGCCCTTCCGACCTTCACAACTAGGTATGGGCTGTGGGGGAAGAAAGTTCCCTACTCTTATTAAAGGGACGGTGGAGGAAAGCACGGTGGCTTTTACTCCTGGAGTGACGGGGAAGAGAGAAGGAAAGACGATGGGGAAGTTAAGGCATTTTTAAAGAGGACGAAAAAAAATACAGCGGAAGGCTTTCCTTTATCTAAGAAAGGGGGGGGGAGGGCGTCCTGTCGCCGGGACAAATGGAGGGGGTTTTTGTGGTCTGAAAGAGAAAACAGGGGGAAGGGAAAAATCCTTCTCAATTTGGGGGGTAAACCCCCAGGGAAATTCCGCACATGAGGAAAGACAAGAAAATCCCTCTAAAAAGAAAGAGAAGATTAATGACGATACATAACCATCCACGGGAAGAGGGGGAAGGGAGGAGGCCATCTTCAAGGACGGTGGCGGTTTTCAGGAAAAGGTTCTTCCAAAGAAAAAAAAGGGGTAATCATGGGGAAAAAAAGGGAATCGCCGCCGTTTTTTAAGAGGAAAGCCGCGTTAAAAAAGAACGAAAGAAAGGGGAGTCGGAAATGTGAATTAGCGGCCGTGGACTTCCGAGCGGAAAAGAGAACAAAAAAAGGACCTCCCTTTTTCCTAAGGCCACCAAAACTAACAGACAGGGAAGAAGGAAACGTTATCTCTTTTATCCAGAAAAGGGAAAGGGTGTCGTATTCCTTTTCTATCAGACAAAAGGGGGGGGAAAAAATCGAGGTGCAGTCTTGAAGCAGACCGCAAAATCAAAAGGGGGGCAAGGAGGAAGAGCGGTCCACTGCGGGGAAAAAAAGGATATGTGGGACTGAATGGCAAGCAGGGGGGGAAAAAAA
>Ga0179591_1295884_pt1 | contig 15415 bp, 19 predicted proteins | sample CZOMad2_1_08_16f_FD_182891 | JGI IMG/M metagenome (GOLD analysis project Ga0179591, IMG submission 182891) | Vadose zone soil fungal communities from Angelo Coast Range Reserve, California, USA - CZOMad2_1_08_16fungal (PacBio error correction) | ecosystem: Environmental > Terrestrial > Soil >...
GGGGGGTAGGGCTGGAATGTAGGCGCGCTTCAGGCCCAGACGATCGCTCTTTGACCATGGTGGGAGAGGAGTTTACCGGGGGGAGACTATTCTTCCGAAGGGATTGTCCTCCAAACCTACCTCTTGACTAATCTCGAAGAGAAGGGGAAGTGGCATTAGCTTCTGAACAAAAGGGCTCAAATTCCTAAGGTTTTGACTAGCGAACGCGGGACTCGGCACTCAGAGCATGAGGGATTGCAGAAAAAGGTGGGGGGATTAACGAGGGGAGATCTCATATAGAAAGAGAAGAGGGAGACGAAGGTCTTTCTTTACTCTCACGAGACGCTGGAGAGAGATCATAGGAGGTCTCAGCAGGGCACACTAAAAGAGGAGGTCTAAGAGAAGACCACGCAATAATGAAGGGGGTAGCAGATGAAATAGAAGGCTTTCATCGTATAAATCTGGATACTGACATTAGTCTTGTGTCATTGGGGGAGGCGAAAAGATGGAAGGACGGGTCATGGTGGTGGAGCAGCGGAGAGTTTTTCTTAGACCTTGAGCAGATGACGTGTGGGAAAAATTGAAAAGGTTTTCGCGCCGGGAAAAAAGAGAGCCAAGCTGTTCAAGACTATAAGCCGCTTTCCCGATACGAATGGGAGAAGGAAGGGAGACGAGTAGGTAATATTGGTACGGAAAAAAATATCCGCGCGCTGAGCATGAGGGGGGGGGATCAAAGGAACATTCGAAAGGAAAAAAGGCTCGTCTGTAACGGCGTACAAACTTTTTCATGCCGGCTCGATACGTCGCGCGAACCAAGGGTTTTGGATCAGAAAGGAGGGTCTTGGGGGTTAGGTGGGGGGCGGGTTCAGTGCACTCTTTCGGAAGGGGAAAAGGTTAGGGGGAGGCGATTTTCGATTTCAGGCGAGAGCGCAGCGCAAAACTCTGAAAGCCCCGCACTGGACGACGAAGGAAGAAGGAAAAGAACATGGCGGCAGTTCGCTCGGGCACAGGATGCTCAAAAGGGAGTGAGAAAGGGAAAGGCCGTAAGGAGCGGTGTCCAGGCACGGAGTTGAAACTCTTCATGCGAAAGGGAGGAAGAGAGACTGTATAACCCACCTACTGCAGGAAAAGTTCAGGGTGGAGAAGAAATGGGTAAAGTTTCATTTTGGAAGGATGAACGCGCAGCTCGAGTTGTCTCGGGATCTGGGAGGAACCGTTGGAAATAGCAAACATGGGGAAAGGAGGAGGGGTTTGGGAAAAAAGAAAACCAAATAGTGCAGAGGGGGGATTGAGAAACAAATGTGATTGCATTGACAGCAAGCCGGGCAGGGAGGGGAGGACTTGTCAAAGACGTACAAGCGACGTTGAAAGGTACTTGGGGGATAGAAAGCAGGTTGTTGGGGTCACACTAAAAAAAGGGTCTCTTCAAAAAGAGGCCTGGGTTCTGTCACAGCAATCAACATCCAAGGAAGACAGGAAAGATACACTGGACCAACGGAGTCAAAAAAGAGGAGGAAAGGGGAAGATCTACGAGGGACCCCCAGAACTGTCGGTGTGTATCACAAGGGGGAAAAAACCTGGAAAAAAAAGGGGGTCTTAAAAATGGTGAGGAGAGGGACAAAAGTCTCAACCGGCCAAGCCTTATCTCGCACTCCTTCAAGGGGGATGCAGGCAGGTGTCCGGCGCGAGGAAGATTCTGAAAAGGAGATCAAGATAGCATGCTCGCAGGAGGGGGGGGGGAATGCGTGGTCGAGCACAAACTGATACACTCGTCGCCTCAAGGGGCAGAGAAGCAAAAGCGTGGATCATTGTAGGGAGTGGGACTCGCTAAAAAAAGGCGGAGGTATGAGAAAAAAACTGACTATTAGCGTTGTGGGGAAAGAAAAGGATGATGCGACCTCGCCCGAGAGACCGTTTAGTCTAGAAAAAAGCCCTCTGCTCGAAAAAAACCTAAAAAGAGGACGGAATAAACGGACCTTAAGTGACGAATACTAAGGGGGGATGGGGCATCAAAGCCAGGGGGAGAGAAGTGTTTTATTGAGGACAATCATTCGCTGGGATCCGAGGCTACCGGTTGCGGCGGACAAGGGAAAAGGAGGGGAGGAATAACCTCTCCGGGAGAAAGTTTTAGTGTGGATGCTAGGGCAAAAGGAAAGTTCTTCAGAAAAACTGTAATGGGAGAAATGGGAGAAGCCGGGTGTCTCTGGGACTTCGATATCTCAAGAGGAGAAGGGAAAAACCAGAAATGATCAAACTTGATACAAAAATATTACCATATGAACCGTCCAGTGGAAAAATTGCTATTGTAGGAAAAAAAGGAATGAAGAATGCGGTAGTTCCTTCTTCACCTCATAGGGGGGGGAAAGAAGGGGAAGTGTAAATCAAAAGGAATTCTTCCGCGGTGAGAAGGAGAACCGTAAGAAAGCACGAACCCGAAAAGACGGTGTCTTGCATAAAAGGGGGGGGATGATTGTGGCGACATCGAGGCAAAAAGGGCAGGGCGGGGGAAGGAAGTCCCGGCGAGTGTTCTGGGGGCCAAAGACTGGGGAGGTTTGATGAGAGAAGAGAAAGGAGGGCTCAAAAGAAAATATCCTCCGCAATGCTGAAGGGAGAAGTTCCGAGCATCATCAGAAAGGAGCTCACTTTAAAGCTCGAGCCATAGGAGGGGGAGGGGAGGAGAAAGACTATGAAAAGGCGTCGTACCCAGTAAGAAAATTGGTCCCGGAAGCAAAAATCGTCAGGAAAGAGTTTAAATGCTGTCTCGTACTAAAAGCCGAGCCTTTACGGAGAGCGTATTCAGCTCAGAACTCCGGCGCCCTGATCGCGCGAATCTGAGAGAAAAAGAGGGAATCTAAGATCCTCGCTAGTTCGACGGGTCTGACTTAGAAATAAGATAAGGGAGTTAAGCCTGGCGGAGGGAAAGTCTTTCAGAAAAGGGGGGGGGGAGGGGGAAAAATCCGCAATCTGGGATCGGTCTGCGCGCAAGCCAATGAAAAGAAGGGGAGAAAACTCATCCAGAACAGGCGCAATAAAAAGCTAACGCGACTAAGTTAGAGTGACACTAACTAAAAGACCCTAAAGGGGGGGGTAACGTCACAATGCGGATTTCTTTCGCGGTTGAGACCCGCTTTTTGAGGGGGGCGGGGGAAACACGGAGTTGAGGTGCCCTGGACATTTCAACACAAAGGGAAAAGGAACGGAAAAACCCATCACCAGGGAAGAGAGTTAACAATCAATAAAGGGAGGACAGACCAGTTTTTTGTCGGGGAAGGGACTAGTCTTAACAAAGAATAGCCATAAAAGAGGAGAAAAAAGGAACGGGTCAGGATCCTTACCATGGAAAGAAGTGGAGAACTCTAAGAAATACTTTCCTCCGAAAAGGGGCAAGCCAGACCCGATTGAAGACTGCGAAGCAAAGAGGGGAGAAATCACTTATTAGAGGAGGAAAAAAAAAAAAAGAAGACTGAAATTGGAAAAAAGGCACCCAGACGCGTATGCGATCGATTTCATCAATATCTCACACGCTTCACGGGGAAAAAGCTAGAGGAAATAAACAAACACACCCCGTGGAAAGGAAGAGTATTAAAGCGGAGGGCGAAGGGGGTCTCAAAGACCAGGTAAAGGGGTAAATAAGAAGTACCCGCTCCTTCTTTCCATCCCTTTGCCGACAGAAACTTCTTTGGCGCGCTCCCACAGAAGAAGACTATCAAGTGAAAGGTCACTTGAGTAGGTCCTCTCATGTTCTTGGAGGGTCGACGGTTGCTAAACCATCGATAACCTTTACTAGAGGGGGGGAGGGTAGAAAAGTCAAGCCAATGATGGGAAAACTCTAACTTACCTCCCCGCGAAAGAAGGGACCGCAAAATAAGAGTCCCACTCCGAGAACAGCCCGCAGCGCTGAGACAAAAAAAAAACTGGGCAGATGAGGTAACCAGGGAGATGGACATCCTACCGAGAAGGGAAAAAAAGTTCAGCGACAGGAAAGCTTTTCTCTTGACCAGGGGGGACAGCGTGACCTACTCATGGCCGGACAATGCGGAAAAGAGAAGGGAGAAGCAAAGTAGATAGAGGGAAGGGAGGTATATGGAGATAAGAAACCATAAAAAAAAAGTGGGAAAAGGGGACATGGATGGGGAATTCCCTATACCTCAAGGTAGTAGGCGTATCAGCAGTTTAGCGATTGCAAAGGGGAAGGGCCGGGGCGAGTAGACGAGTGGCGCCAGGGGGGAAAATAAGGGTTGAAGGAAAAGCTGACCCGTTATTTCTGTGAAGACCACCCAGGATTAGTGGACGCCGCCAGGCCGTGGGGGAAGGGGGTCACAACTGTGCCTTCCCACAAGACGGAGAAAAAAAGGCTGGAGAAAGTAGGGGATCACAATTCTGCAAGAAGACGGAGAGGAGGTCAATCTCGAACAGAAAAGGGGGGTTAGACAAGAGAACCAAATTTTGTTTCAAGTAAAAACAAATTCCAACAGGAAAATCAAAAGGAAGGGGGGTCTAAGTCACGTCGTGAACTGACAGGAAAGGCCGCAGGGAGAGTAAAGGGAATAGGGCAACACTCGGATCTTCAACCTCTATTCAAGGAAAGGGAGTGGAGAAATCCTTTTGCTAAAAGCTGGTCGAATCGAGCCGCGGCACTTGAAAAAATCCGTTCATAGGAAAAGTAATGCAGGAAAGGGAGAAGGCCAAGGGACCCGAGAAATCAATGTATCGAGTCAAGAGGGTGACCTCGGAAGAAAAACTAAAGAAGGGATATCGGACTCTAATGACGTCCCGTCAGGCTTTTCATCGTCGCCTCGAGAAGGAAGAAGAGGGTAACGGACACAAGACTCACCCTGGTCCGGGGCCATTTCAAAAAAGAAAAAAAAAAAAGGGCCCATACTCTCTACGTTAATTAAAGTCTTGTACCGTGTCAGCGCCGAAAAAAGTATCGAGCGTGAATTCCCCGGTGGGAAAGGAGACCATACGGGAACTTAGATTTTAATTAACGGTGACGAAGAAAGAAAGAAGACAAGCTAGGGGGAGGGGCAGGAGAAAAAACCTCCCATCGGGAACACCGGAAAAAGCGCGCTACATTCGTATCAGGACGAGGAACCTTCGGAACCTTAGGGAATTTTTGGAGGAGAAAAATAGGGAGAAAAAAAAAGGTCAAGGATTGAAATAACCCGGTCCAGCGAGTTCGGAAACACGAGGTTTTCGCAGCCTACCAAACTTACCTTAGAAAAAGAGGCTCGCCATAAAGATTCAATCTCTTAATGGATTCATATCTTCGTTCTGAGTATCCCTATTATTGTAAAAAGGAGAGGGGATAAAAGAAGCATAATGATTGATGGGGTCGTAGGGCTCGGGGAGTTGGGTGGAGAAGGGAAATAGCCTCAGTCTGGAGTATAGTCGGAGCGAGGAAAGTCCTCCTCTCGGATGTTGGGGGATAGGATCTGATGTACCGACGGGTGGGGGAGAAACAAAAACAGACCGGTTTTGAAGAAAGAGAAGAACAACTCGGGCCCTCTATGGGTCAAGCCCGAAAACGACCGCGAATAAACGCATGTGGTTGCGGACGAGCACTAAGAAGGGGGGAGATGATTGACAAGCCTCTACAAATGACTGGAAGGGGAGGGGAAAACCGTACCGGGGGTTGGGGGGGGAGGCAGAAAAACTCAAAGAAGAAAAAGTCAAGCGAGCTTACCTAGTTCATGGCCCGCGATTGAAGCAGGGAGGACTCTCCGTGAGGGCTAAAAAGAAAGGAAACGGTATCTCCAACAAATAATTATTAAAAAAAAGGGTCTAAAGGGCGGCTCGCGGCGCTGGCACTACCGTGCGAAACGCTCGGCAAGAGAAGGAATGTCAGGGAAAAAAGGGGGTTCTACGAAAAAACATTCACGAGACAGGGCCGTTTCCAAACTCACGAAGCCGCGTCACGCAGTTGACGGGAAGGTCTACGAGTTGTCAGACACAGAAGCCCCCGAGTATAGCCGGGAAAAAGATTGACTTTAAGAGGGGGGGAAAGGGGAGGGGAAGGGTACGTGCGGAGATGGGATCATTTGATTTCTTTGAAGGGGGGACAAACAAGTGGGGTGCTCAACCGGGCGAAAGCTAAGAAGAGAAAAGCCTCGTGCGGAGGAACACACAGTAAAAGGAAAGAGAAGAACCTGCGGAAAAAAATATGAGAAGCAGTACCAACGAACGCGTTGCGAAGCGCTCCGAAAAGGCATCATTATTGAGAAGTGGGGGTACATCGCCTTGCGAAATCATCGGGATCCAAGAAAAGAAAGGATCATTACTTAGCGCTCTTTATTTGAGGGGTAGAGAAGCGGCAAAGTCCGTAGGTAGCGCGCGCAACTCTTGTGGGGCAAAAGGGGGGAAGGAATGGGACGGGGGAAGTGGGCATCGGAAAAAGGTTGGGGGGAGTCAACGGTCTATAAAAAGAGGGGAAAGGGGAAGGGAAGGTAAAAGCTGTCAAGTACTAAGTTCCTTCGGGCTGGAGAGAGGGAACTCATCGGGACGACTCTGCTGCGCTCTGAGCATGGAGAGGGGTTAAAAGGAAAGGGAGGGAAAGCTAAGGGGAACGGGAGATGGGGGGGCGGGTTAAAATTGAATTCCAGCGGGAAGGAATGCGCTGGACCGAAAGAGGGGACCCCCTTAGAGAGGGTAAGGGCGGGGTTTGTGTATGGGGTGGGCCAGGGGGGGAAACGATGGAGGACCCAGTGTGGACAGGGAGTCTTGGAAAGAAGTGCTGTCAGAAAGAGCGAACTCTTACAAGCCAAGGCAAAATGAAAGGAAGAAGGCACGGCGCTACGAGGGAGCTTCAAGTTAGAGGAGGGAAAATATTAAACGATCCTACATTTCGCGTAAGAATACGCTGTTCACCGTCACCTGGGAAAAAGAAAAAGGAGAAATTTGCAAGAGATGAAGCTTCGCCCCATTGGAAGGGGGGTAACGCCCGTTCCAGGGATTGGTCATACGTGAGGGGGTGAAAGAGGGGGATAGGGGTCAATGATGACAGAAAAAGGCGGGGCAAAAGGGGGATAGAAAAAGAGCTGTAAGTTCAGACTTTTAAAAGGAGGACAAAGACATGCGGTGAGGGGCTGGAGTTTGTTTACCGCAGGAAAGGCAAGGGAGGTATTAGTCACACCAACTGTTTGACTGGGGGAGACGCACTAGGAGAGTTTGGGAGTCCAGTTAGCGAATGGAGGAAATCAAAGTTGGAGGGCTGACAGAGCCGTTTAATCACCAATGCGTGGAAGAGGAGAAAAAAAGTCGGGGGGTGTGATTGACAGACGGAAAAGCACAGAGAAAAAATTCCGCTGGGCAAAGGGGAAAGAGGATCCGAGCCCGAAGGAACGTCACCGGGTCAATCTGCGAAAATCGGCCGAAAAAGAAAAAGAAAGTAAGTATACGGACACTGGAAAAGGAAAATGCCTAAAAAAAAAGAAAGGTGAGGAGTTGTCTGAGAGACACCAATAAAGCACCGGCAAAAAAATAAATCTCGAAGGCCTTCTGCAAGGGGAGAAGTCGGCGCTCGAGGAGGCACTGGGAAGAAAGAGAGAGCCGAAGAGTTCTAGGAGCGCGCCTGCTTGGGGATGCAGGGAAGGGGATTTGTCAGCAAAAAAGAACTGGATTAAGAAAGAGGGCACGAAGGGGGAGAAACGTCTCCTCTCGGCTTAGAAAGGGGGGAGAAAAAGGGGGACTCTAACTTCTTAGTCGTGTTGCGGGAAGGAAGGGTAGGAATAACTGATAAGAAAAAAGTCCCTATAAGCCAAGGGGCGAGGTTTCGAAAAGTCAGAACATGAAGGTTAAACGGGGCAAACCTGAAAGAGGAGCTGAGCTCGTGGATTGTAACGCAAGGGGAAGGAGAGTTGGGGTAACTTAGACACATAGGGAATTATGGAGGACTTGACTTTTACCGAGGAGGAACAATTTGAAGAAATAACATGCGTGTAAAAGGGCCAGTTGTATGTGCGAGGAGCAGTTCTCCCCGTTAAAGCTTACTGAGTAGGGGCTTGTATCTGGTCTCATAGAGAAAAAGGGACTCGAGACTCCAAAGGTTTCGGATCCTTTCTAGTCCCCAGACAGGGAACTTCTGACAGTAGGCGCGGGTCCAAGAAAGGGAAAGAGGGGGGTCGTAATATTCTTTATTAAAGGAAAGGAGAAGCACAAGGGTCGGTCAGGCGTCCACCTAATAAATGGATCCTGCGGCAGGAAGAAGGGGGGCGGGTCAAAGAGCTGCATCAAGGGAAGGAAAGTTTACTAAGAAGGAAAAACAAGAGGGAGGTTCGGAAACATGAAGATTTGATGTGTCGCGGGTGCGGGTTGGAAAAGGAAAGGGGAGATGGTTCGGACAGCATCCTGGGAAGGGTGAGTCAGCGTCGACCAGGGAGAAAGGAAATAAGGAAATAGACATCAAATCTTAGGGAGAGAGGCGTTGTGGGGTGGGGGGGGGGGGGGTGGGGGGGGGGGGTGTTTTTTTTGTGGGGAGGGGAAAGGAAATCGCTCTTCTCGCTGTTCGGCGCAGTGCTCAGAGGAGAGAAGGACCAACGGTCAGGGAATGTCGACGCGACCCGTGACAGTCGAAAGGGAGGATGCTTTGAGAATAGGAAGAAAGGGCTCAGAATAAGCGATAGGGGAGGTCTGCGAACCTAAAGGGGGAGGAAAGGGAAGAACGGGCTATAGAAAAAAAGAAAATAGAGGGAGAGATAATCGCGATGTTAGATCGCCCGCTTCGTTCTCAGTAGACTACGAAAAAAGGGCTGGAAGCCAAGGACGGCTTTCATAATTTAGAAAGCATAGAGAGGTAGCCGGGAATCAGATGAAATTCAACCGTAGGTGGGAAAAGGAAAAAAAAAACAGCTCCAACCGGGGAGGGAAGACTACGCTTTACATGGACACGACAGATTGTCGGAGCACAAAAAAAAGAAGATGGATCTGGGCAAATCTGATAGATGAGAGCCAACCTGAAGGGAGAGATGAAGAAACACCGTAGTGAGTGACAGTCTGCTGTTCCCAAAAGAAAGGGAATCGTCAACCGCACATAGAGGAAAAAGGACAGCGCAAAGGTTTATTCCCGAAACCACTTTAGGAAAAGTCAGGAATTTAAAAGAAGGCTCCAAAATAGGGCGGAGATCCTCTCATGGGGGAGGGTGGGGTGCGCCGGCAAACTCAAAGAAAAGGGTCGGGGGGTAAGCACCATCTCTAAAAAGGCCTACAACAAGGGAATAGAGAAAAAACAACCAATATATTTAGACAGACAGGAATATAGCGATCTATCATCACAAGGGCTTAAAAGCGTCTGGCCATCTGAAGAATCAAGGAAAAAAACGGAAGGTGGCCAAGCGTCTCACATACCTGACCACCTCTGGCCCCAGAAAAATGGTATTCTGTTCTTCAGTTAAGCAACCACTAAAAGAAAAGCCTTAGAAAGAATCTGCCGGGGGAAAAAGTCAATTTCAATGAAGAAAAGGACAATTAAGGCCGACACGCTTGCGCGCAAAAGCACTAGAAGTCACTTCCGGCTAGACACTTGACAGGGGGGGGAGGCGAGTCATGTGAAAAGGAGGAGGCTCGGAAGGGGGGGGAGGAACAAAAAACCGGGACTCTTATCGGGGAGGGGGAGAGACGGGCTTGTAAATACACCGCTCCAGAGGAAGAAAATATCAAGGAGAGGGATAAAACTACAGGACTAACAGTAAAAGAAAAATATCGCAAGGAAAGAACTGAAAACGGGATCCAGACTGTTGCTCCATCGACCTCAACTCACGTTACAAGCAGTCAAAGAGGAAAGAGGAAGAAAGTAGATTCCTCGGGAACACTAAAAAAAGACCAAAAGGAGACACGGAAAAGACGAATCGCGCAGAAGGTCTCTATGGGGGGAAGTGAATGAGAATAGGGTGTCGAACAAGAATAACTACCCGTGTGGTCACAGTGAAGGGAGGAAACAGAGGGAGGGGTCAGGAAAGGGGATGGGAGAAAATTCCCAGCGTTAGGGGATGAAATTGGAAGGAAAAAAAGCAACTAGTGCCCATTGTTTGAACATTATGAGGAGCACGTAGGGGCAGGGTGCTGTATCAGAGCAACCCAGTCCCGTCCTTTAATCGCGAAAGGGGAAGGGGGCACGGCTGTTAACACATTCAGGATAACCAACTCGTGGGAAAGAATAAAGGAGAAAAAGACACGTCTTTCTGTGCGAAAATCACAGTTTTTGGAGATAACACCCACTCGTTTCTTTAGCTGGAACAAAAGGGGAGAAAAGGGAACCTCAATGCTTTTTCATCCCACGGAGGGGAAAAGAGTGAAAGTCTGAAAGGCCACGAGGTATAGAAGTAAAAGATCCATTTTCCACTCTGAAAGGGCCCAGCGGCAACACACACCTTATGTCCCCCACCAAGGGAATCACGGGGGAGAACATCGGATTTGGTAGATCGTGCTCTGAGGATTAAGAGAAATGTGAGGGGTCTTGAAGATTTCACTCTAGAAGGAAACGAGAAAAGGGAGGCGATGCGCAAGGGGTTTCGGCTGAGAAGAGAAAGAAACGTCGTTGGCCGCGCTGCTCGTAGGCAGTGCGTGCTTGGAAGAGGGGGAAAAAAACTCAGCTACAGAATACGTCACCAGGAGAACAGAAAAAAAAGGGAAAACGTCCACAGAGCCCAAAACACCAAAAGAAAAAAGACTCATACTGAATGAATCAAAACCCTTTTTTGAGCAGAAGTTCGAGCGCAGGAAAACCACCGTGTCAGGGAACTAACGGCGGAAAGTCTTAAAAAGAAAACTGTTCCCGCAAAAAGGAGCGATTCTTAAGAATTCAAAAAGGAATACACGACCCAATAGGGACAGAGGCCCCTCGCCAGAAAAGGGCGCCATTAAATTAGAGGTACAAGGACCACTGGCAGCCTTCTTAAGGTGTTACCTACAAAAACCTTCCGTAAAGGAGGGTGCAAAAGAGAAGTACAGGTAACGACAAAAGGGGATAGCGCTCACCTTCGGCGAGAAAAGGGTCACTCGGCGGCCGAAAAACACCAAAGGGGGAAGGGTTCAGAGAAGATGTTGGTCTAGTGCCCTAGCGAAAGCAGGAGTGCGCAGCAGGGAATCAAAAGTGAAATGATGTGGCTTTGGAGGAGGAGATTAAATCAGAATCGGTGGGAGGTGTGGCATTACGAGGAACAGATACTCAGAGGCTCGGAGTTTAGCTGACATAATCGTCTAAGGGAAGACGCAGGGGGATGCTAGACGGACGCCCGGTAAAGAAAACTTGTTTTTATGGGATCCCACCGCTCACTGCTGCGAAGGAGGAGGCGGGGCCACGACAGACCGCGAAGAAGTTAGGCTACTCTAAAGAACTGGAATGTGGTGCTTGCAAGCTCCGAGACAGGCACACGTCAGGAGCTAAAGAGGAGGGAAATCGGGTATAAGTGTTTTGGAGCCATAACATGCCTCTGGAACTCCAGGAACCGCGATCAAAGGACTCATAGGTATGCCACGACGGGGGGAAAAGGAGGTGATCGCACTCTAGTCATAAGGCCTGGGGAGAAAAGATAGCCATAAACACCACAGAAAAGATGAGAGATAAGGAGTTATTAAGTCATTAGAAGGGAGAAGAGGAGTCTAAAATGAGGCATTCTAGTGAATCTCTTATGGGAGATAGAGGGAGCTGGGGGGGAAAAAACTCTGAGGCGCTGTCATTACCCCCTATACTAATCTACGTCAAAAGGGGAAAGGAAGGGCATAGGCTGTCAAAGAACAGAAGCCCTAGTAGCAGAGGGACCGCCAAATGGGAAAAGTAGAAAGAGGAGTGTTATCTCGGGGAGGATTTTAGGAGCCGGTGGCTGAGGCAAACAGTTGTTCTTCAAGGAGGAAAGGTCCATAAAATCGAAGTCCAACAAGTATAAGCAAAAGGTACGTTCATCGAGAGAAGTAGCCGAGAGAGCCAGAGCGTGAGCGGATCACCACGAACAGCGCTGAGGAGCGAAGAAACTAATCATTACTGGATCATGAAATAGAATTAGTATAAGAATCGTATCTAAGAGAATGGATCGATCTCTCTTTTCATTGGGGGGAGAGAGGGGGGACACGAAGAACAAAGTTTTGGTAGAAGAAACAATCATGTGGGGAAGTAAGGGGAAATTAAAAAGGAAGGAATTCTTGGACAGACATTGCAAAGCTGTGTTTCTCTCCTATTCAGCAAAATCGTTCAGCAGTGATAAGAATATGGGGGAAATCCTCCTGGAGGGATTCTTGAAGCGCGGGGATTGCCTTGGGTCCGGGAAAGAGAGCAACTCGAGACGCGCTCGGAGGCAGTGGTTTCTCCCTGAAGAATGAAAAATTGAAGCCAGGCGTCTCTTCCACCTGGGGGGGGAGGGCCTGAAGCAGCGATACGTCGCTCTTGAGACCTCGGGTTTTGATATGCCGAAAGGGGGGCAGGGCTGTTGAGGGTTTTGGTTGGGGGAATGAAAAAGGGGCGGGTAAGTTTCCTTGTGAGGTCGGCGCCGGGCTATTATTATATCTAACGCAAGAGGAAAAAAGGAAGGGAAAAATAGCCCTACGCGCGCTACTACGGAGCAGTCGAGGGGAAAACCTTAAAAGAAAGAGAAAATAAGGGGGGCTCTGGAAAAAGATCGTTCCCTGCAGAGGTCACGCTGAACGGCTCATTGCTCGGAGCGATCGTACAGACTGTCAGACCACAGGTGGATAGAAGGATTAGGGTTCTGGGGCAAACGGGAGGTCTGTGAAGAGTGGGAAAAAATGAGGCAAAGGAAGGACAGGGCAAAAAATCGAAGGGAGAGAGTCAGTTCAAGACGTGGCCCTGATAGCCAAAAGTGAGGGGAGTGGCGCAGTGTGTTTGGGGCTAGAGACGCAAATCGTCGTTCGGGGGATGCTAACGACACTGTGAGTCGTTGACAGCCCGAAGTAGGGGAGGTGCAGAGGGAAGGACCGGCAAGGGATCTATTAAAAGGGATCGGAGCCGTTTTGGGGGTAATAAAAGCTTCGCGGTCACCATACGGGCTGGGTGTCTGTGCTCCAGCAATCCGGCCCATGACGCAGGAGAGAGGCCTGGACCCTAGTCTCCTCGCCCTAAAAAAAGGGTAGGGGGAAATTGCTGCAAGGACCAACGACATCCAGAAGGAAAAACCCTTGGAAAAACACCTTTTCCAACGGTCCGTCTGGGGGAGGCACACCATCTTCGCAACCAGAAAGAGGAGAGAGAGCGCCGAAGGTCATAGTTCGCATGCACGCAAGATTGCAGCTGTTGACCGAGGACAAGAGAAGAATTTAAACGGGAGCTCTTTGTGACCGTTCCGAGGGAAGAATGGCTGTCAGCAACCAGTATGTCTTCATCTCTATCTAATGCGAAGAAGGAGGGAGGGGTCGGGGATTCCGTGGACATACAGCGAAAAGGAGGATTTGAGAAGGGGGAGGGAATACTGATGAGTCAAAAGGGCTATACTATTCCCCGGGTTAGAGGAGGGGGTGGGGGAAACGCCCTCGCGGAATACGAATAATAAGATGACTGACGACAAGGGGGAAAAGGAGGAGGAGGGAACTAATACCTTAAATCGTGGGCGGCAGGGGGAAAGCCGTGTCTAGCATTTCAAAGTAAGACACCCAGGACTTTAGCAAGAGAAAAGGGAACGTAGGGAATAAAAATGCACGCCCTTCTTACGACAACATGTCGGCCTGGAAAGGGGGGACATTTATTGCGCTACTGGCGACAGGGAAAAGAGTCCTGGCTAAAAAAAGGAGTGAAAGAGGATAAAAGGAAGAAGCATGTTTTGACGAGGTCGCAGAACGAGAGAAGGGGTAGAGTCCTCCGCGATCTGAGAAAAAAAGTGTCGGTTCAGGCCCCTCTAACATCGGGCTTTCCCAGGCATGGAAACGAAGGAGGAATCCTAAGGGAGGGTTCATCGAACAACCTACATACATAATCCGGGCAGGAGAAGAAGTTGATTCAGCGATGCGCGAGGGAGGAGCCGGGGGGGGTAAGAAATCAGGCTTCAGCCCAAAAAACTGCGTGAACGTCTCAAATTTGGAGGGAGGTGCAGACCCAGGAGGGGGGAAGGGGTGCGGGTTGACGTGAGTCCGGGGTTGCTTTACGAAACTTGGAAAAAGAACTTGTTAGTAACGAATCAACGGAAGGGAAAATACTCCTGAAAAAAAGAACAAATGAGGCGCCCAGTCGATTGGCCTTGCACGTGGTCGTTCACGAAGAAAAGAGGAAACTAATAGGTGGGTTCGGCGCGCCTGCCGCGCTGGAGGGATTGCTGGTTGGGGAAGAGGCGCGGGGAAAGTGAGGGAAAAAAAAAGTAGCTGGCGACATCTGAGACGGGAAATCAGCAAGGCTTCCAGCCGGCGTAAATGCGAGACCCAACGCCGGGCGACCTGAAAAGAGGAGGGAGAACAAAACAACTTATTATTACAATATAAATCGCGCCTGTGATAATCTTCAAGGGGGAAGGGGAACTCAGAAAAGGATAATACGCTCGCCGTCTGGAAGCCCTTTCTTTCATAATGGGCTAAAGAAGGAAATCTGGCGACGGACCGGGGCTCGCTCCGTGAAATGAAAAAGAAGTGTGTACAGAAGATCAGAGGACATGATCGAAAAGGCAAAAAGCGACTCTAGGTCTTACCGTTGAAGAAAACTCTAATGCGAGAGCCCTCCGACTGTCAGCGTCATCATTCTTACATCGTGCAAGGGGGGGGGGGACGACAAGGGAGTCGCTTACTCACCCGTCGAGGGGGGAAAAGGGATTCTCCCTAAAAAGGAAAAGGGAATTCACGAACAAAAACAAAAAAGGCCTTCCACATCATCTCACCTTTGAAGCCAGACACAGTTTTTGTCGGTCTCGCATGTAGGGCTTAACAAGGAAGCGTGCGAGATCGGGGGAGGGGAGATAGGTCGTAGGCAGGATCAAGGTATGTAAGACCACTTCCAATAAACGAGAAAAATTAGGACGCGATCAGAAGGAACATCCATCGTCAAGGGAATGGGGGAACCGATTGTTCTTAGGCAAGAGAAGCACAAAAAGTTGAAGACACTTTGATCGTAGGGGGGGAAGGAAAAGGGCTCTAAAAGTGGGAGGAGAGACGCACCCAGGGTCCAAGGGAATATTACGAATGATTTTCTCAGCACGCTGGTGGACTCCAGCTCTGCCGCAAGAAAAAGGGGGAAACCCTCTGGGAATGACAAGAGCATGGGTAGTCATCGGGGATATTTTCCCGCCGAAAGAAGAAAAAGGAAAAGATAACCCGAGAAGTATTGAGGTACTACCCAACAAAAAAATGAAGGCCTGTCGGCTTTGGGGAGAAACCATAACAACGATCACTTCCGATCGATTTCACCTGGTGAGTACATCAGCTGAAGAATGTTCTTGGAGGGAAGATTTGCTTCAAAAAGAGTAACCCGGGACTCTTCTTCTGTAGTCGAGAGAAAGGGAGGAATAACCTCCTC
>Ga0179591_1340650_pt1 | contig 15415 bp, 21 predicted proteins | sample CZOMad2_1_08_16f_FD_182891 | JGI IMG/M metagenome (GOLD analysis project Ga0179591, IMG submission 182891) | Vadose zone soil fungal communities from Angelo Coast Range Reserve, California, USA - CZOMad2_1_08_16fungal (PacBio error correction) | ecosystem: Environmental > Terrestrial > Soil >...
GGCTGATGCTTTTTTGGAAAGCTCTCATTTATGGGAAAAACCTGTGCGGTCTAGGGGGTGCGACCACCCCAAAAAAATAAAAGGGGACCTGTTGCTCGCAAAAGGGTCTAAACCGAGGGAATCACGGCGCTTGAGGTGTTCCTATCTTATTCGGGTCATAAAGAACAAAGGGACCTCTATTAAGGTGTTCTGACGAGGACAAAAAGGAGTCTGAAAACGACTGCGGCTCGATCGCGGCGGTGAGGGGTGGTGAGGTTATGATAAAAGGGGGGGAATGTGAAGGCGGCTTTTTTGATTGTGGCAAGGGACGCTTTCATTTATTTTCAGCATACCAAAAAGGCTTCGTCATTCCCAAAAAAGCTCCACCCGAGGAGGGGAGGGAACCGTCGATGGGTCTACTCATAGCTCGCACGGCGCTATGTAAATGCCTATTCAGGAAAAAGAAAAAAAGGCGCAATAGAAGAGGATGAATCTTAAATTGAAGAAGAGGTCACGGTTCTAGCAATCACCTTCCACCAAAAACTCGCAAAGAAAGCGCTGTGGGCCTGCTGTCCTCATCACGCAGGGAAATCGGGTTTTCGGGAATGGGGGGGAAGGAGAAGGTTTGAGGAAGTATGGATTTTAGTCAATAAATCGGGGAAGGTTGGAGGGCCGGAACGTTTCCCTCTTTGAAGGCTTCCCCATTCGATTAGGGTTGCCTTTGGGGGGAGTCCTCCCCCTGCGTGTTTCTGTGATTCTTTCTATAAATACCCCGAGGGAGCGTCGAGTTTCCAAAAAAAAAAATTGTTTTTCAAAAAAAAGTACCATCAGGAGTGTGTTCTTCGACCTGAATTAGATGTTCCGGAACTAAATCTATAGTTAGCAGAAGGCGTGAACGTCCCTTTCAGGGGGGGGCCTCCACTTTGGCGCCCAAAAGAAAAAGCTCGCAAAAAGTTCTTTGGGAGGGTGAGGATTTACTGAGGTATTTTAATGAACCATCTTTAAGAGGTCTTACCCCTCCTTGAAGAAATCCTCACTTACTCTGAACATTCAAAATACCGGGAGAAGGGGGCCCCGAGGAGTACTCGTTTCTCTGAAAATCATCTGAATTTAAGAAAAAAATCGATTTTCCACAAGAAAGACCTTGTTCTTAATGACTTTGGGGGGAAGGGGGGGGGGTGAATGTTTATCAACAATGGGAGCAAATTCTTGCCGCGTCAGGCTTAGGCGCGGGAACTGGAAGGAAAAAGACAGAATTTACGCGTCTGATAGATGCCATCCGCTGGGTTTAAAAGAAAAGATAGGGGTGACGGCGCCGGTCTGGAGAGAAAAGATTTACGTCATGCAGATCGGCGGTAATGGTGCATATTTTTCTCTTCAAAAAGGGGGGGGGGGGAAAGACGCCGATAAGGGGAGCGGGACATGGCTACATCTTTGTTAAAGAGGTTGTTTGAATTTCCTAATGATGGGTTGGGTGACGGTTTTCGGAGGGAGAGAAGGGTTGAAACAGATCAATCACGGGCCAAGAAAAAGAGGGGGGAGAGGGTTATGCTTATTGAAGAAGGGGAAAGGAAGGGAATGAGAGTGGGTGCGTATGAGGGGTGAATGCTTTCTATCCTCAACTGCAAAAACACCAAACTTGCTAGAAGGAACGACCATGATTCCCGGCCACCTCTACGGAAGCTACCATGCTGGCGGTGTGGGGGGGAGGGAAAAAAGGGACGCAGTGCAGTGGATTAATCTCGAGGAAAAGAGATAGATTAAATCCACTGCAGCCTACTTGATTCAGGGGAGTCAGCCACAAACACCAAGGGTAACGTCATTTCTTGCGTCAAGAAAAGAGCTTCCTCTTGGCCGGATGGGGAGGAAAGGGGGGAAGAGGAAAGTTTCGTTTTTGGGGGGGAAGGGCATTCACCGGGAAAATGAAGAGGAACCCACTCTCATTAAAGAGGAAGTAAAACCCCCCCCCCCTCTGAGGGAGACGTGTCTTGATCTTTGAAAAAAAAAAGAAGGAAAGAAGCGCTCGCCGCCAACCTGGAAAAAAAACTCTGAAAACGGCTGTGGTAAGAATGTAGCCATGGCTCCCTTCGCAGAGACCCATCCCACCTGCGAAGAAAAAAAATCCTCCCGCACTCTGCGAGAAAGAGAACACTTTTGTTACAAAGAGCCCCGCGCCCAAGAAGGGGAAAAGCCGGCGGGAGTGGAAATCGTTATAATGGAAAAGACTTCTGGAGGGGGAGGGAGGGGAAAGTTCCTCTCCGCAGAAAGCGCAATAATTTTGCTCTTTCGTTCATTTAAAGTAAAAGCCCCTTTGGGGGAAGGAAAAAAGTCATTCAGACAATGCGGGGGAGGGGGGAAAAGCGTGCTTTTCATGGAAAAAAATCACCCACTACTAAATTCGTCATAAGGACAAGCGTGTTTTCGTGCAACATTAAACGCCCTGTGGCTTGAATGGGTAAGAAAAGAAAGGAAGGAGGCAGTCTTTTTTTAAGAAGGAGGGAGCAAAGTGTCCATTCAAATCAGAGGAAAGAAACCCTAACTGACCTGACTTGCGCTGAAAGTCGGGCGCCAAGGCCATCCAAGAATGACATTGGCAATGCAGGAAAAAGGGAAGGAAAAGCCATATGCGATTATGAAGAATTTGCTCCGCAACCAGGCGAACGACTATTGAAGAGGTTGTTGGTTCGCCTGTGAAAAAAAAAGAGGGCTTTTTGTAGGGGGAAAAGCAAGAGGAAAGGAAAGAGTTTTCTGCGCCACACAGAAGAAGAAGTCTCACATCTTTAACCTTCCCTGGCGGAGCCAAATGCCAAAAGGAAGCGTCCCTTTCAACATCAAAAGAGACCACTTCTCGAGAAAGGGGACAGACCGAACCCCGATGTAGGAAAACCTCACCGGGGCCCAAAAAAGCGCTGATGTTTCTCTTGGGGGGGGGGATGTGATCGACTAAGGGGAAAGACGGGGCGGTGAGCCAATTTAAAAGGAAAAGAGATTCGATGCGCCGTTCCGGTAAAAAAAGGAAATGAGAGAGAGTCAGCGCCGGATGCGCGGGGGAGGCTATTCGACGGGTGACCAGACGGCGGGTTCGGGGGAGGGTGGGAATGCGAACACTGAGGGGGGGTGATGAAAGAAAGGAAAGGGCCGCAACAATCAAAAAATCATAAGGAGTCACGCTCTCAATCCAACTTCAAAAAATCCCGAACCGCCGAGGAGGGCGAGCCTCAGTCGGTGTGATACCTCAGGGGGAGAATCCCACTACAAGGGAACCCCGGAAAAATAGGGAGGGGAAGTTGTTTCTGAAACATCGGACCATCGACTCCAAGCCTAGACTCAAAAGATTTTAGCCCAAAAAAGGGGGTCCCCAAGGAGGGGGTTCTCGTGGTGGGGGGGGGGGTCAATTTTTTGTACCAAATGTGAGAGAGCCCCAGGAGGAGGGGGGAAAAAAAAGCATCGCCTTAAAAGTAAAAAAGAAAAGGATTCCTTATGAAAAGAAGAAGAAGAAAAGGAGGATGCCTTTTGCCCCTCTGTCTCAAGAATTTATGGGAGAGGAAACAGTGCGTCTTTCTCATGAAAAAGAACGTAACACCTGCGCGTGAAAAGGTGACCTTCAAAAGGGTTGGAGAAACCAGTCTCTTTATTTCTCTGGGGTCCAGGATTATTTTTCATAAGAAGGAAATCGATTCAGGCTTGGGGGGAAAGGGGGGGGGGTGACGAGAAAAGGAGGGAAGAAATCCAGAAGGGACTCGCCCCATTTTCTCTCTATGTCTTATGGCACTGGGGGGGGGGACATAGTGGGACATGTTGTAAAAAGGGGGGGGGGGATTTTCTGCCCCAAGGGAGACAGGTATTTTCAGCAATAAAAGGGCACTTCCCACCCAAAAAAGGAAAAGCGCGGTCGGGGGGAAAGAAGCCTTATTGTGTTTCTAACTAAGAAAAAGGGAGTATGTAACGCAGAAGAGTTCCGTTTTCAAGGGAGGGGATGGCTGATCTAATTTTCCTCACCGAGAGGCAACGGGCGAGCCCTAAAAAAAGAAAAAAAAACTCGCACCATCATCTCTCAGGGGGGGGGGAAAGGGGGTCTCACAAGATGCTAGAAATAGGGTTAGGGAAAGAGGTGGGGGAGAAGGTTTATTCTAGAAAAAAGGGAAAATCGGGATGGCATTTGGACGATTTTGACCGGGGGGGGAAGATTTTTTAGAAGGAGGGAAAGTTAAAAAATTATTCATTTTTGCGAGAAGAGGTCTGTTCTGAATTCGGGAGGGAAAAGCAAACGAGTGGCTGCGGGGGGGAGAGACCAACAAACTTGTTTTTCATCGGGCAATAGTCGGGAGGAGGAGCAAAGTCGTCGGATGTAAAAAAGAAGAAATCGCTAGGGAAGGGGGGAAAGGAGGGGAACTAATGCCCTGTCAGGGGGGGGAAACGTGTGGATCAAAGAAGACCTGATCTCTCAAGGAAGGAAGGGGGGGTCTTTTCGGAGGAAAAGGGGAGTTAGTGGAAAAGGAGCTTTATTAGGAGGACTTCATGCCTACTCGCACTTCAAAAAAGTCACTCCAAGAGGAAAACGAAAACGCTTGCTCAAGCAGTCTGAGATTTGGAGGGGGGGAAAAATCGATGGAAGGGTCGGAAAATGACTTGGAAGTTTTGTGAAAAGGGGATCAAAGGGCGGGAAGGGGAAAAAGAAGAGCACACTTATTGCAAAAGCTGCGTCTGCGGGACTGGGAAAGCAACGACAAACGACAGAATGGAACGATCGCAATGCCAGCCGAGGGGAACCTATCTTGGCGCGGTGAGAGAAGACCAAAGAGGCCACGATGACCGTAGGGGAGGGGGGGGTTCAGCTTGTTGCACGCGCAAGGGGGGAGGAAAGAAAAGGACGCGAGTATTTTGCGCGGAAGGGGTTTCAGAAGCCGTTTTCAGCGGGGTTGAAGACTTAGTTTTTCAAGGGGAGGAGGAAGGGAGATTGGACTGACGTTTTGGAAAAGGAAAAGGTTCCTGGCAGGGGCGCAGGAGGAATGAAAACCATGAAGCAAGAGTTAATGATAGGGAATGCGTCGCGTGAGGGTTGAGACGCACAACACGACATTGGGAAGAAAATCCGGCCAGAGTGCCTATTATTAAAAAAAAGGGGAAAGAAAATGCGTTACCAGAAAAGGGGAGGGGGGGTGGCTGACTGACGCCGAGCTCGCAGGGGAGGGGGGAAAAAAACAACGGAGGAGTGAGGAAAAAGAAGTGACCACAAAAAGCGCGCTCGGCGGTCAGGGAAAAAAAAAAAAAGGGGGGGCTCTGAACGCATGGAGAGGGGGGTCATCTTCACTCTGGCCGGGGGTATGAAAGAAGGGAAGAAAATTGCTTGTTTTGCTCCTGGAAACATCAAGTCATCGCACCCACTCGAAGGAAAAGAGTACATCAATCTCACACCGTCTCCCCGAAAGAAAAAGGGGGGGGGGACCGTGCTTGGATCTTTTCCCAACGGAAAGAATCTCCGCTCCTCAAGCCCCACAAAAATCGCACTTCACCCAAAGAGGAACACTATGTATCCTTGAGGAGCGGCACATAGAGAGAACCACAGCCCCCTTCGCAACAGAAACAGCTCTTCGACGTCAATATTGTGTCTTTTGTTCGGAAAAGAAAAAAGGGCGACCATATAGTTTTTTAAAAAAAGGGGGAGATCTTAATGCCTCTCATAAATGCTGTCGTTTGTCCGCGTATGGAGACGGCATCGCGGCATTTGGAACTGATTGGCCTGAAAGAAAAGAACATCCAACATTCAAAGTCCTGAGGGGTTTGCAGTTTTGGGGAAAAGAGGAAACACCCACTACTAAAATCAGGAAAAAGAGAACGAGCAAGCGTTTTCGGGCACTGCCCTGTCGGGGGGGGAAGGAGAGCTTGGCCGATTGAGGGGAAGGGGGGAAAACTAATACAGCAGGGGAGGGCGCCAGTAAATGAAAATGCTCGATCAGGCTTGGGGCACACGTTGAGAAAGAAAAAAGGAAGGATTTCACTCAAGGCGATTAGGGGGGAGGGAAAAAGGGAAACTGGGGGAGACAACCGACTATTGAAATCGCTGTTGGCCAAGGGTGTTGGTCGGAAGAAAAAACAGCCACCTAAAAAGAATCAAGAAGAAAAAAAAGCGCCAAAAATGCATATTTTTTTAAACCGACTCTCAACATCTTTCCTTCCCGGTAGCAAATCCAAATTCCATCCCGAATGGGAGGGAAAGGAAGACCTACGTTTCCTTCTTATAAAAAAAGGAATCCCGAAACACGAGGGAGAGCCCGAAAGCAGCCGGGGCCCAAAAGGTGGGGGGGTGGAAGTGGGTTAGGACTTCCAGGACCGGACCCTCGCGTTTAGCACAGAAAGGGCCCTTTTCTCGAGGGGGAGCTCCTAGCGTTTAGAAGAGCCGGAGGCGCAGAAGGGGGAGGGCGAGCGAACGGGTGTGTAAGAACGCTCGGGTTGTAGGGGGGGGGGGGGGGTTGTGATTCTACTCAGGGGCTTGAAGAGGAAGAAGGAGGGGCAGCACATCAAAAAAGAAGTGCCCCTATTTCACGTCAGCCTCCCATGCCATCAGAAAAAAAAGATGACCGCATTCAGGGCCTTTGACCGGGGAGGGGAGGAAAGACTAACGCCTGAATCGAGGGGAAAAGAATACGATCTGGACCATCGACCAATAAGGGGAGGCGCTAACAAAGGGGAGAATTCTAGCCACCGTTTCCCAGAAAGGAGGGGAGGGTTTTTGGTGTCGAGAGAAGGGGTTGTACTCTGAAAAGAACGGGTCGGCACAATCACAAGATCAATTAAATCTCTCTCAAAAAGGGGAAAAGATAGAGATTTGGGGGAGCTTTTTATGATGGGGGAAGAAACGCTGGGCTCTCTCAATGGGACTTGCTGCTGAGTCGTCTGAAAAAAAAACGCTAAAACAAAAAAGGGGGGCCCCGGGAAAAAACTCAGTCGTTTCGCACTACGGAAGGGATTTCTATGAAGAAAGGAAGTAGTTTCATAAGAAAGGGGGTTTCCCAGGTGAAGGCTGGGAGGGGGCTGACGCTAACAGGGGGAACGGAGTCGATCCAAAGAATGCGACAGTCGCCTTCGAGGTTCCCGGGAAGTGGTATTTTATTAGGGGGAAAAGAGGGCCACTGTTGAAGGAGGATTTGTTGGGATTGTGCGGGAAAAGGGACTCTTTCTTATTTCGTAACCCAAAGGAAACTTCGCATTCCCACCGCGACCCGCGAGGGGAAACCGGGAACCCTCGCTAATGAGGGTGGCCTAATAAAGCGCCTCAAGAAAAGGTAACGCTATTCGAATTCCGTTGGGGAAACGGCGCAATCGCGCAGATGGAGTAGCGCACGCGAGAGGCACAGAGATCCCATCAAAAAAAAGGAACAAAACTCTCAAGGATCTGGGGGGGGACCCGGCTTTCTCAAACCAAGAGACCTCTTTTTTCGGGAGGGGGAGGGAAAAAGTTTTATTCTAAGAGGTTATGGGGAATGTACGCATGAATCGGGGGAAGAGATTTTATCCTGGGAATTAAATATGTTACCTGATATGAAGTGGGAAAAAAATGGGGTTGGCGCAGAAACTCTGGGAATCTTTCTATAAAATACCCAGAAAAAGGAGGGAGGGGGCCATTCGACAAAAAAAAGGGGGGCGGATTCATAGTCGGGGGGAGAAGGAAAAGTCGTCGGATGTTCATGATCCACTATCGAGGGCTGCGTGACTAGGGTGTGGGGGGATCAACGTGTGGAGCAGAAAGAATCGGAAAGTCCGGGGGGAGGGGGCCAGTTCGGATTTACGGGGAATTTGAGGCACCGGGGGGGGGGTTAGGTACTTAAAATAATTCCTTCCGCAACCGCAAGCTCAAAAAAAATCAGAGGGAGGAGTGAATTGGAAGAAAATCTTTTGAATCAGTTACGGAAAGAACTATTTTAGTATTGATTCCCAACTGCCCAAAAAAGGGAGAATGACTTTGATGGCATTTGAGCAAAAGGTGCTGGAAGAAAGGAAAAAAAATTATTGCCGCTTCAGGAGGAAGATTCCCTGGGGAAAGAAGACAAGAAAAAGTCTATCGACCCGCCGGCGGGGGGAAAATATGGGCTCGTGTTCGCGAAGGCTGGATCCGGAACAAAAAGAGGAAAGGGAAAGTCGGCAGAGAAAAATTTTTTCGCGCGGGGATGGGGGAAGGGAAAAAGAGTAATTTGCGCTCAGGTTATTTCTACATAGAAAGCCGTTTTACAGGGGGCCGAAGGAGTTTGGGGCCAGGGGGTTGCGGAGAGGAACGGGAGATTGGACGGAAGGGGGGGGGGGGAAAAACAGCAAAGGGCCAAAAAGGGCTTGCTGGGGAGGACGATGAGGAATCCATGAAGCGAGAATGATGAGGGGAGGGAATTCCTTTAAAAGGGGGGGGGGCGGTCGAGCAAGAACGGAAAAACGACGAAACGATCCAAGGCGTCCTGTTAAGAATCCGGCAGAGTTGCATAGGGGGGGAAAAGAGAAGGCATGACAATTCGGGGGAATCGACCGAAAGGTGGTTGTGGCTGAACGGACGGAAGTTTATTAATCTCGCTAAAAACAAAGGATGAGGGGGAATCCACTTCATCTTCTCAAAAAAAAACTCCATCATTACGGTAACTCAGGGGGGGAAAATATATGTCCGGGACCCAGAAGACCCGATTTTCTTCCCGGGGAGGCCAAGTTTCGTGGGGGGTGAACGGAAGTCTCGACCGAAGGAAAAGAATCGCCCCACTCTCATTAAAGGGGGCTTCATGCTTAAAAGACCCCTTGCCCCATCCAAAAGGGGGGGAAAGGCTTGAAGAGGGGATCCGTTCTCATTGAATACCTCTCTCCTCAGAGCCAACTAAGGGTAGGCAACTTCCACCCAAAGGGAACACTATTTAGCCAGGACTTCGCTAAAAAAGGAGCACCCCTTTCTCTCAACCGAAAGAATGTCCGACGAAAGAGGGGGGAAGGGGTCTTCTCCATCCCGGAAACCTCTCCCATATTTAAAGGGCTGCCCCCAATTGGGGGAAAGTAACTCATCTGGAGGAGGGATTCGTATGTAAAAAAAAACAATGCTCCTCGAAGATGGCTCTTTCGGTGAGGAAATCCAGTTTGGAGGAACAACATTCCAAAGGATGGTCGTCTGGGGGGGGAGAAGGGAAAAAACAACTAAAATTCACACGTCGAACCGTAAACGAGCAAATTGTCGTGCAAAAAGCCCTTTCTGGGGGGGTCTCTCTTGCGAGAACTAAAAGTGACCTTCTGTTTTAAAGGGTGGCCATTACAAAAATAGGCCCCAGTAATCAGGACCCCCGGCCGACTGGGGTGCTCGGAGAGCCACAAAGTTTATTCCATCCACACAGAAAGGCATTAGGGAAAGAGGACGTCCCTACTATTATTGCGGAGCCTACGACTTTGCGACCAATTCTCCCCGAAGGAAAATCGTCTATGTAAAACAAGGGGATGGAACTCGCGCCTCAAAAAGAGGTGGTTATGAAAGAGCACGAATAAAAACGAAAGAGTTTTGGCGCAACAAAGGTTTTAAAGAAAAATTCCTTCCTTCTCACAGAGGGGAAAAGACCCCCTCTCAAAAGAGGGGGAAAAGGGAAGGGGGGGAGTCCCTTTCAACATCCCTAGTGAGGAAACCTTCTCCAAATTCACCAACAGAGTAGATCCTAAGGCAGTCCTTTTCCAAGAAAAGAAAAGAGAGCTGAGGGGGGGAGGGGGGGGGGATTTACGTGGGGGGAGGGCCCTCGGTCTCTTAAATTATATCAGAAAGAGACCGTTTCTCTTAAAACTTAAAATTCAAGCGACAGTACATCGCGCGTATGAGAAATTATCCCACAGGCTAGAGACGGGGAAAGACAAAGCGCGGGTGAAAAAAAAGGCTTTTTGGGGGGTGGAAGAATCCTGGAAGGGCTGAAATAGAAACTAGTACTTCTGGAAACACTCGCCTCCTGTCCAGCCTTCCCGGTTCAAAAAAAAATCTCCTCGAAGCCAAGACCAATCGGATCTGCTCTTCGCCGGAGACCTGGGGGGGGATCTATTGTATTGAGCCTGGGGGTTTCGCGTCAATCATCTAAACGCCTGCGTATTGAAAACAGAGTGAAAATACTACGATTCTGAGAAAGGAGGAAGGAGCGTACCAATAGGGGTTAGCCACAGAGCACCTGGGGGAAAGACGCTTTTGTGTTGTCAGGGTACTCCTCCATGGTGGGGGTGATATATCCCCATCTTGGGGGAAGGCACCAAAAGAGACAACTCCTTAAAATCTAGAAGAAAGGGGTATTATTAAATATATAGTTAAGGGAAAGGAGGAGGTTTATTGTGCCGAAAAGAGAATTTATTTCCGCGTAAACAAAAAGGTCGCATGCAAAAACCCAACAAAGGAAAAAAACCGGGGCCCGTTCTCAGGGGGGCTAACCAGGAAAAAAGTCGCTGCGTCGATGTCCTAGAAAATGCTGGTTTCCCTCTAGTCAGGGTTAGGCTGATAGGGAGGAAAGGCAACCGTAGTCGATCCCTCACTCGAAAGAAAAGGGAGCCTCGGCTGTTGAGGGGGGAAGTGAGGGATTAGATCTTTACAAGGGGGTTTGTTGATTGTGCTGCCCCCGTCACTCAAAGTAGGGGGGAGAGACCGGCTTCGCATTCCAAAAACGCTCGTGGAGGGGAAAAGAGACGGCCTGAGGGTGGTCTCAGAATTATGTACGCTCGACGAGTTCAGGTTTCACAAAGAAGGAAGCGGTCTTCTGTCTTATCTAAGGGGATCACCGTTGGGATAGCACCCAAGGAAAAACCATCCGCGCTGTGGGGGCCAGAAAGGGGGCTCTACCTCGGGGTGAAGGGGGGGGGGGAAAGGGGGGAGAAGTTTGAGGTTAAAGGGACGCATAAATGAGTGGAGAGTTTGAGAAAAACGATGTTTCTATTAGGCTAGGGCATTTTTGGCAAGGGAAAAGATGGGGGCGGTAGGCGTGCTATAAATAAAAGAGGGGCTGCGGTCGAGTTAACCTTCAACAAAAAGTGTTTTTAAAAGAAGGGAGAAGTGTGTTCTGAAAAGTCTCGGGATTGAAGGGGGGGGAACTAACCGATAGGGACGGGAAGGAGCAATTCCTGTCAGGTTGTTTAACTAAGTGTGGAGCGACTGATCGCTCAAGGACTGTACAGGGGGGGGGGGGAGGATTTACTTTCTCCCGCAGAAATGCTTATTGTTACGTAAAAAGTCCTTCAGTCACGAAAAGAAAAGTAACGCCAAGACCGGTCGCAAAATCGTTTACCTGGACAAGAAGGGGTTGGGGTAGTGGGTGAAAATCGAGAAAGCCTTGTCTGATGGACTTGGATGTGGGTCCTTTATTCAAAAGGGGAAGAGAAAAAAATAGGCAATTATTGCTGAGGGAAAGAAGGGAAAGGGGGACATCCGCACCGCAAAGAAAAAGAAAAGGGAGGGGCTGAGCGAATTAACGGGAGGGGGAAAATATCAGGGGCGCGGTGCTCGCGGTCGGGGGAGCCTAACAAAAGAAGAAAGGGGACAGAAGCTCTGTTCGTATTTGTGCAGGGAGGGGTCCGTAACGACGCTAGGAAAGGTGAAGGAAGCATGGCTACATCGTGTGAAAGGACATAAGGAGTTTTTGAAGGGGTGTCGGAGAGAGGATACGAAGGGGTTTGGAAAATATCAAGCAGCTTCCAATAGGGGGGGGGGGGGGAAAAGCGTGGTAGGGAAAGGGAGGAAAGAAAGTATTTATGATATTGGGGTGGACTTGCGGTAATTCTTAGAGCAAGAAGGAAAGACGATCAATTCTTCCGGGAAGAAATCCTTCAAGGAAGAAGGAAAAGATACTTTTTCAGAAAGCGTTACGGGGAGAAAAAGGGGGTTTGGGGGTGCTGAACTGACGCTATCGCGGGCGGAAAAACAACGGAGGATGATGAAGAGATAATGGATCTCAACTGGGCGAGCTCTTCGGGGAGAAAGCGTTAACTCATTTCTTGAAAAAGAGGGAAGAGATCTTTCTCCTCTGAAGGATTTCTCAAAATTGAAGCGCCAAGTTTTAGGGGAGATCGACCGTCATTCACCGCGACCGCAATGCATCCATCGAAAATATGGCCCCGGAAAGGACTCTTGACCCGGGGATTGGGGGGTCCCCCTTGCTTGAAAAGAGGGAAAAAAAGAATCTTCACGTCATTCCTCCTCTCTCCGGAAGAAATCCACCCCCCGATGAAAACGCTTGAAAGATGTAGCCATGGGAGAAAGGAGTCGTTTTCGGGAAAGAAGAGAAGAGTTCCCATCCTCCAAGAGAAGGGAGTAGTGTTGCCTCTTGTTTGGGAGAGGAACCTCTCCCAGATAGTTAAAGAAGCAATGAAGAGGGGAAGGCGTAAATTCTGTTCTTGAAGAATGAAAGTTCCCGCGACAAAAGAAAATAAAATTTTGCTAGGAGCCCCTTTTTGATAAAAGAACATCACATCCGACATTCAGACAATTCGGGTTTGGAAATCGTTTCAAAAGAAAAGGAGGAATCCTCAGGGAAGAAACGACAAGGGTCGGCCCATTCGCGAGAGCTTGCGATTAGGGACGTACGGGGGGGAAAAAGGAGAGGGGTTCCATTAAATAAAGCGTCGCCCTTAAATAAAATAAAGGGAAAGGACTTGCACGATAAAGGGCGCTGACACCGTGGAGTCCAGCAAAACGCTTCCTACCGTCCCTATGTTGGCTTTACAAAGGAAAAGACGACTGAAGATTCTCCCCTACTCTTGAAAAAAAATTTTTTGGGGGGAGGAAACTCGCCAGAAGGGGAAGACAGAACGAAGCAAGAGTTTCTTCGCAAAAGGGGGGAATTAAATCAATCTCCTTTGAGAAGAAAAAGAGTACCTTCCCCCTTATGCTCAACCTAGAAAAGAGGCCCCTTTCAACATCCCTACTTTCCTTCTTAGACTCCCGCAAATGGGAAACCGAACCCCGAAGGGAGGAAACGCAGCCTGGGCCACACAAGGGGGAGAGCGTGGTTTTTGGGAAGGGGGGAAGAAGTTTCCCTCCACGTGAGCCAATTAGAAAGAAGAAGGGTTCGCTAAAACTTAAATGCGCGACGAGAAAGCTCGGAGGCGCAATAGAAAAGAAGGCGAGCGACGTTTTCTCCATTCTCTCAAGTGTTTTGGAATAGAGCCTGGAAAAGGGGGGAGAATAAGATTCCCGCGGGGAGAAAAAAAAAGAAGCCTCCTGAACAGACCCTATGTCCACGGAGAAAAAATCCCGAACCTCCGTTCGGCTGGAAGGGCCGCGGGGGGGGGACCCTTTTTGCCGTTTCGCGTACAAAGGAAAGAAAGTAAACTCCTGAATATTGTTTCGTTGAGAAGGAGAGGGAAAAAAAGGGCCGGAATTCTTCTACTAATAGGGGAAACGAAGCCCACGGAAAAGGAAAAGGGGGTTGACGCGTGTGGAATCGAAGCCCTCAAGTGTTGAAAAGGAAATAAATGAGGAAGAAAAAACAAATCCAAAAAGCATCGCCCGGGGAAAAAAAAAAAACTTCGGGGGAGGGGGGGGGGGAGAGAGATTTTAAGGCTGATGACATGGGGGGGGGGTGGCCGCCCCGCTTGGGCTCTCTTTGAGTCAAACCCCTTGCCGGGGAGGGGAACCAACACGCGAAAACCGCGCGGGGGGGGGGGTCCCCGGTGCAGGAAGGAAGAGACCATCTTGTCGCTGAATATCGTATTATTTTCATAAGAAAAACGTTCCTCCTAGGAGGGGGGGGCTGACGCGACCACGGCACGGAGTGAGCGAACCGGCGTCTTCGACCCAGTGCGCCAAACTGAGGAGGGGAAAAGGGCACTTGGGAGGGATGAGAGAGAAAAAAGGCGTATGCTTTTTTTGATTGTTGAAGTTGCCAGAGGAAGCGGGAAAAGAGGCCCGTCTTCGCATTCCCAAAAAGAAATGGAAACAAGGGAGAAGAGGGTGGGCACTCATGAATGATTTAACGCTATCGCGCTTCAGGAATTCAAAACTGCTTCTTATCTTAATTGGGCCAGAAAAAGGGAAGTCTTCCGAGGAAAGAAGGCCACCCCAAACCCTCACCCACTTCAACCAAAACTCGCAAAAAAGGGGGCCCCGTCTGCGTTCTAAAAAAAGAGAAAGAACTGGTTTCGGGATGAGGGGGGGGGGGGGAATCTAGAAGAACGGTAGGGGTACGGGTATGTGCATTTGGAGAGGTTGACCAAAGGAAGAAAGAGATGTTTAGAAGGGATATGAGTTCAAAAAGGGGAACCTCTTTCCCTTCGGGACGGGAGGGAAAACAAGCCCGCTTGGGAAGGGCGACCAACAACCGTGGGGTCAAACGAGGGAAGTCGGGGAGAAGGGGGAAAAAAAGGGATGTTCCTTGGCTAAGCAGGGAAGGGTACGGCATGCGGGAAAAAAGAAGGACATGTGTTTATTGAAGAAAAAGACTACCTATCTGCGCCATTCAAGGGAGGGGGGGGGGTCTGATTTACTGAAGAAGGGGAAGGAAATGTCACCGAAAGGGGGGGGAACATAATTTCCTCAGATATAATCAGAGAAGAACTAAAAGAACCGGGGGAAGAAATGTTGCCAGGAAAGAAAGTTACGGACCTCTGATACGAATTTTGGGAATTTCCAAACTTCCCACATGCCGGGGAATGACTTTGAAAATGGACATCAAAATGGGCTGTTCATGCTCACAGAAAAAAAAAGAAAAGAGGAGTTCCTCGATGCGGGAACGCGGGGCCACTGGGAAGAAGACAACGAAATTACCGGATGAGAGAATGAGGGAATTCCCGCCCGGGGAAACCTATAGGGACATGTCTATCTGCACTTCTGTTAAAAAAATCTTCCTAAGGGTGACTCTTCCTAGAGCTTCCTTTTTACCTGCAGGGGGTTGGGACAATGTGGCTTTGTGCGGGGGGGAAAAGAAAAAGGGTATTGCGTCGAATGTATCCCAGAGTGTTCATCTACGGGGTAAGCTTTGGAGTTTTTCCGTTTGAAGAAACTGAAAAGGGTATCATGGGAAGAGGGTGAAGTCAATCAATTTCCAATACCAAGAACGTGTGATGCCTTTAGGGAACAGAAAAATGATCTTTGTTTTATGCGTTCTGCGGGTGAAGGTAGGATCCTACTGAAAGGACTTTTTGAGGCGTGCAAGACAGAGTTTCCATTATTCCGTAGATACTGTTTCAATAAAGGCAGGGAAGGGAAGGCTTTCGTGTGGGACTGACGCCGAGCGCGCTGGACCAGGAGAAAAAAAAAGAGATGAAAAAAAGGAGAGATTTAACAATCCACTGCAGGAGGGATGGTCAGTTCAGAAAGGGGGTAAACGCATTTCTTCCAGAGGTGGGGAATCATCTGGGAAAATGTCAAGGCTCTTGGACGCCAAGTTTAAGGGGGAGGACGTTAGGGGGCCGGCACCAGCAAGAAGGAGAACGCATTAAAAGAACTCTTCTCATGCGTCCGAAC
>Ga0179591_1235601_pt1 | contig 15413 bp, 15 predicted proteins | sample CZOMad2_1_08_16f_FD_182891 | JGI IMG/M metagenome (GOLD analysis project Ga0179591, IMG submission 182891) | Vadose zone soil fungal communities from Angelo Coast Range Reserve, California, USA - CZOMad2_1_08_16fungal (PacBio error correction) | ecosystem: Environmental > Terrestrial > Soil >...
CCGACACGGTATGAAGAAGGAATCATCCTCCATTGCGTTCTCGGGAGGGGAGAAGAGGGGGGAGTCAGCGTCCGTTAAAAAGTCTTCCTCAGGCAAACCCAGAAAGTAAGAAGCCATCCATCGCCGCAGCGACCTCATCTGGCCGGGGAAGGCCGTCTTGGGGAAATGGGAAAGACGAGGTATTTTCACGGTTAAGGTGTCCCTTCAAGGAAGGACGTCAATGCAATACCCTCAGGGCGACAGCTACTGGGGGGGGAAGTGGACTACGGGGAGGGGTTTAAGTTATATTTCAACAAGAGCAGTAGACAAACGCTTATGAAGAGGGTCAGGGACCTTGCCGCATTTATCGATCATCGAAACCGGAAGAAAAATTGAGCTATCTGTGAGGTTAGGTGAAAAACCTAACTACCCGTTCAATCGGGGTAACCAGGGGGGGAACATGAACCCTGGAAGCTCCTCTAAAGGAAACCGTCATTTTTATAGGGTTTAAGAGGTGAATAAAATCAGATGAAAGCGTAGAATAACGGGCGCCTCAAATTTTGGGGGCCGTCGCCAGCGTCTTGCAAAGAGACTTTCATTGGCCAGGAAAGTGAGCTTTGTGGGTAAGAACTGAATAAATGAAGGGCGGCGGGGGCTGATGACAGAACCGAGGACTCTGTCCTGGGAAACTTGGAGATTCGTGTTCCTTCCTGCGGCAGAAATTCACGCTTCAGGGCACCAAGTGTTAGAGTTGGGGCGGGGGGGAAGAATTCTTCCTTTGCAATTGAAGGGAGAAGGTTGCTTGAGGGTTCTAAGATTAAGAAAGAACATTATCCCTTCTGGGGTAGGGGGGAGCCGGGACGATTAAGCAGGAAGGTCTTGACCGTACTTGAGAAAAGAGGTGTGCGGAGCCGGGTCGGGTGCGAAGATGCTAATTAATCAAGATAACTGACTTTGCAAGCAACGAGCTGCCCGGGAGCGTGTAAAACCTCGGGGGGGCACTTCCTTGGCGGAACTCAGAACCCCGCCCTGGCACTAGAAAGCCTCTGCAAAAAACTGCCATTCCGCAAAGCTTCTTCTTCCACGGGGGCTGATTAATCATTGGCTCTTCTTTCTTTCAGGAAGTGGCACTTTGGTGAGGGGTGGGGGCACTTAGAAGATGACCGAGTCGTGGTTCTTAAAGGGGGGCGGGAAGAATCCCGGGGCAGTCCTGCATTTCCGACGCACTGGTGCTACTTTACGCTGACAATCATGTTTACGGGAACAGGGGGTACGCAGAGGGCTGGGAAGGGGGGTGCCCGTCAAGGTTCCTGGGAAGAAAAGCTACCCGGCAGGTGGAGAAAAGGAAATACCGTTAACTGACGCAGGTTATTGGAGGGGGGAGGGGACGGTTGGAGGAAATCGAGACCAAAAATCCCCATTCGTGGGTAAGGGGCACGTTCCAGATTCTCGGAACGACCCGCTTTTTACCAGCTCGCCACCTCCATGCACTCTCTGTGTGGGCCTTTTGGGGGCCAGTTCTCTTCCTTATGTGAAGCAAGACCTCTTCCGGGGTCAGTCACAACTGGGTCCTTTAAACTTGATAGCTTCGCTTCAACCTGACGAAAATCGGAATAGAAAATCTACGAAATCGCTTAGGAAAGGTACGCCGTGATCACGAAACTTCACTAAATCCGAAGGCTCCTTCCGAAACCGAGAAACGCATCACGCTTACGGCGGAAAAAGGACAAGGGACCGTTGCCGAACCTCACGGCTACCGTTCATCAGTTTCACGTACGGTCCACATCGGTGGTACGCCAGGGTCCCCTACTGCTTCATCAGAAAAAGAGAAGGGGTGGAACGGCTTGTAGGGGAGCGGGGCAGAACTCGAGTGGCTTCAATCATAAAAAAAATACGGAACCCTGCACCACCCTCACGTAGCTCAACTCGTTCCCATTATCTCAGTCGCGGCATCTAAATTTTGGGGAGTGGTCCTGGGTGGGGACAGGGTGACCTCTTACCGGGTCAGGCAAGGGTAGCCCCCGTGCCACTTTGAATCAAGTGAGCGGGGGGAACTGAGGGTTTGGAGAAGAGGACGCGGGCGGAAAAACTAACTAAGTTTAAGGCGAGCCGACCGTGGGGGGGCCGCTCGTAAGGGGTCGATCGGGGGAAAAGTAAGCAAGGGAGCCACCAAGGCTGTGTAACGTGGCCGATGTCTGGGGTCGGCCAGGGATCTCCTTCGTTGAGGGGAAGTATCCGGAGAAAAGTACCGTTGAGGGGGGAAGGGCCTTATTCGCCGAAAAGAGAAGAAGTGAGCTGGGCCATGGTGACGGCAAGACGAAAACTGGGCCCTTGTCCCAGGACTAACTGTGATGGGGGGGCGAAAGGCGTCCTTTCTAGGGACGGAATGGGAGGGATCTCGGAACAAAACAAATTATGGATTATTGGGGAAAAGAGAAATACCTAGTGAGGTGGTCCAGACGCTGGAGTTCTCACCAACCATGAGTCCGGGGTTTTGGGTGGGGTGGAAAGGGCCAGGAGTCTGCCCTTAATGGAACAGAGCACTTTCTATGTGGAAGAATGACATACTCCGGCCTCACCAAGCCTAGGTACTTAGGCCGTCTCCGGAACACAAACTTACCTAAGGGACATCCGGTATCACAGTAAAAAGAGAAATTCCACATGCCTTTTGGGAGGAAGGGGCTTTCTCTTTAGATCTCAGAAGACGAAAAAGCACCCCGGTCGGCGAGCGCACTTCTTCTTAGAAAACGCTGCCGCGACTACACCGACGTCAACCCAGGAGAAAAGGCATCGAAAACGGCCAACCACAGGTTTTCTAGACGGAACGGGGAGAGTCCCCGCAAAAAAAAACCAGGTCGAGGCCGATGGGGGGAAGACATGAGGACGAGTGGCAGATAAGTATTTGGTTTAATTGAAGGGATCTGGTCGGCTTTAAATAAAGAGAGGCTACCGAGTCATACCGACTGTCACATAGGGCGCGCCATCAATTCAGGGCATGGCGACCCAATTATGGTGGAAGGACGTGACTGCCAGGATGACAGGTAGCCCGGGCGGGCAATTCAAGAGGGGGGGAAAGGTGCATTGGCCAGCGGGGAAAGGCTTACTCGGGGTCGTTCAGGGGGTCGAGGGGGGGAGGCTGCTCAGTTAAAGTCAAAATTGATCAAAGTCTGACATTTCATCCTATCCAACAACTAAGCTCTGATGTCCGGAGGGAGGATTTGAATCGCAGAGGAAAGGCAACTTCCATGGGAGAGCCCGGACGCTCGATCAGCGTCCGCCTTTACCAACAGGGCGCCGCGAAAAACTAGGGAATTGGTACACCTGGTGGGCTTGAAGGGCGCCAGCTTACTGACAAAAGTCAAGACTCGGTTTTGATGGTTTCTAAGCTGGTCTCGACCCCACATTCTAAACAAGGCACCTCCCCCGCAGGTGGACAGTCAATGATCACCTGTGCAAGGGTAGTCGTGCGTCCAACTATCTTAAAAGGGTCACGACCAGTAATGAAAAGGAGGCCGACACCGAAGAGGTAAACATGAGTCACACTCAGGAAGTCACGGTGCTGGACTTAAAAATGTCAAGCCGCATCCTGGGTGAGAAACCGTTCGCACCCGCCTGGAAGCGGCGCAAAAGGCCACCCAAGGGACCGAGCTGAAGCCGACGTCCTCGGCCGGAAAGAACCCCTGCCTCAGCCGCTGTGGGGGGGTCTTACTTTAGGCCTGCGATGGACGCTGAAGGGCGCGGCGCGAGGCCGACCAGGAGTGAGGAGGTGCAAAAGGCTACCGGCAGGCGGAAATTTCACCGTCCGTGAATCGGGACAATGGGAAAAGGAATTCGAACGAGGCCTTATCCGCCACACCCTCCTGCAATACCGGGGGGTCCCTGTGTAAGATCGTCTGATAGAGTATCCCGAGGGAAAATCTCTCAGAGGGAACCGATCCTGTTTCTGGCTGAATCCGGTAATTGACGCGACACGAAAAAAAGGCGACGGCCAAATCCCTCTAAAGGAAAAGAAAATCCGTAAAGCATCGCTACCTGGTGCACGCCATCGCGAAGAAAAACCGCATCCGCACGGGGGGGGTGCCAGTCCAGAGGGAGTCAGGGATAAGACTCGCGGTCAACGTCCCTCAGTACCGGTCACAGCACAGATCTTAATGACGGGAAAATGACCGAATGAGGCAAGAAGATGCCACCCCGGTGAGAATCCCTGGGAATACGCTGACAAAAAAAAAAAGAAGTTCCGAAATCGGCCGCGGCCACCGAGGGAGAATGAACAGGTGACGGTCGAGGCTTTAAGGGTCATGTTGCCGGTTCCTTCTTAGGTCGGAGGGGGTGGAACCACTAACTGAATCTCTGCACAAAGGTGGCGGCAGTAGCGAACTCAAGGCTCAGGCGGCACCGGGCAAGGACAAGGGGGATGAACCGAGAGGACGCCGCGGTGACGCTCGCCCGAAAAAAATCTACCACGGTCGTCAAGGGCATGATAGTTTAGCAAAGGTCTGCGGGCGGAAGGCCGGAACTGTTACCATTCATCACCGGCACTACCGCGGGTCGTAAAGTCACGCCGCCGACCACGGCCAGGCGCTTCGCGTTACTAGCGGAGCTGGCTGGCGGAGGCGGCCGGGGAGGGTCGGAATCAAATCACGGCCTGATCGCCGCGGTCCGACGACTAACTAACCAATGGAGAAAGGTCGGATTACGCAAGGGGGAGGGTAAATTCAAACCCGGGCTCGGGCAAAAAAAGCGCGTAACGGTACGGGAACAACTGGAGGGCATTTCCTGAAGTTGAGGAGTGCCGCCAGGTTCGATGAAGACTGTGGATCCTAACTTCTGAGGGCAAGAAAACCCACCACACACCAGGGGGAAAAACGGATTCATCGAGAGGACCGCAGCATCGAGCTCCTCTCCCAGGTCGCGCTGTTCGGACGGGAAAATTCGCGCGCGCAAGGACGACACGTCCAGGGTCAGCTACCCGGAGCAAGAAACAATCAAATTGACTGTTCACGGGGCCGGACGGGTGTCCGAGGGGCTTCAGAGCTCAATCCGAGCGGTGAATCAGGTTAGGGGGAAGGGAGCGGATGGCGGCGAACTACCCCGGGACACGAATGTCAGTCGCTGGCTCTTGAGTCCAAAATCATTCATAGCGCAGCTCACCATGGCACTCTCAAATAAAAAAAGGGATAACTCGACGATCCGTGGACTCCTGGACCCGCTGCAAGGCTCGCTTCAGCTCGGAGTGGGTCGGCGGCCTCGGCCGAGTCTTGGAGTCCCGAAACATTCTCCTCGGGGCAAGTGAGTTGGGGAGAGGCTCTCGACGGGGATCGAAGGCAATGAACGGAGGGCGGATCCCTGTAATTTCTAACCGTCGACGAATGCTGGTCCGGCCCAGGTGCGTCCGCGCATGCCACGAATTGGGCTCTCGGGTTCCCAAGGACATCCTGAAGGAAAGAAAGTGGAAGCAAAATCCACCGTGATTGGGTTGGAAAAAATGCGCCGCATCGCTGTCGCGGCCTACCGACTAAACAACCTGAGACAAGGGTTGGGGGTTCCTAAATTCCTCCTTGTTTCGAAACAGGAGTCAACCGATCTGACGCGGCCCGGGAGCGAAAGCGACGACTCGGCGCCAGTGGTAAGAGGGGAGGGGTGATGAAAATACTGGGTCAATGGCGAAAGCAAATACGAAGTAGCTGACCGCGCGCGGATCCTTCGCGTTCGTCTCCTGTCTACGACCTTTAAGGCCCTGGGTGTGGGCGCTCCACGTGTCAAAGAAAACGATACTATAGATTCTGGCAAAAACGGGGGGGGTAAAGCGGGCGGCTGAACAGATTTCAAAGAAAATGAGGACTTTAAGTAACGCTGAACCTGGTACGATCGTCCGGTCCCCGTGAAATTGTCGACAGAGCGCACCGCTGGCAATACTTCCATTCTCGGAGCGCGGCACCTGGCAGCTGGAAGGTACCATACACTGCAGGCAACTAACAGGCCCTCGTAAAGGGAATGGTTTGGGGAAACGGCGGCGTCTACGCCGGTGGATTCTGCTCTCACCGCCAGAGGGCCCTGTGAATGAAACGCGACCAGGTCAGCATCAGGCAAAGCAAAAACGCAGTGGGTCGAGGGCGTTGGCGCTGAACGAAGAATGTGCGCGACGGGGGGTCTGGACCGAGGAGAAAGGCTGCTTGCTGCGTCAACAAAAATCTTTGAATTCGGGGTGTACTCGCGTGGGAGATCGGCCTAAAAAAAATGCAGGCGACGCCCGATGTCCTATTTTCTCAAGTCCACGCGACCGACCGTGCGACGTCGCAAACTCAGTAGAAAGGGGCGGCGTCCACAAATATTTTAACCTCCGGTCACCGGAACTAGGCACCTGGTGAAAATCGTTCTCAGGCCTTAACCACCTGGGGGATGCGACGGGCAAGCCAGCGCAGAAAGGTCCGGCTTCAAAAAGGGAGAAACGGCGGCATCTACCTGGCGGGCTAGGGGTTTTGAGAGGGAAAGACGCGGCAGGGATGCTGCAAACACACTACCACGTACATGACAGGCAGGACTCTCCCATTCGACATCAATGAAAAAGAAGCGGATGCCTCCGGAGAAACTGGGGGGGGGTCTTTCAGGGGAGAAGGAGCTCACCCGACCGCAAAGGGAGAATCAGAAACTAGGCAGCGATCGCCAACAACCCTAAAGCTGAAATGTCAACGCCTAAGGGCTTAATTCTGTCATTACAAAAGACAGAGGGTCGCCTTGTCAAGGAGGCAAAACCTCAGTAAAAGAGGTCGCGGCATATCTCACTCAACAACAACAAAGATTAAATCCTGGGGAAGTAAACGCCCATGATGACGTCCGGCTGAGCAGTGAGCAAGCGAACGCCGGGATGTGTCCTGAGAAAGTCCTGAGTAGGGGGGCTGGGAGGGAGAAAGAACCGCCCTTGGCAGTTTTAGTATCTCAGAGCAAAGCCATTGTGATCTCCTCGAAGTGCGGAGGTTCTCGCCATAATTGAAAAGCCACCACCCGTTTTCTCAAGCAGGGGAAAGGAAGAGACACCGTCGCTATAAGTGCGGCGTAGGACTTGTCAATGTAATCCTCCGGGCAGCAGCAAGACGAGGGGGGGGCACGAGTGAGGACACCGCGAACGAAAATGTAGAGCCGCCGGTGGATGAAAGGAAATACTTGGCAAAAAAAGAAAAGAAACTTGCTAACCACCTCGTCAGTAAAATCACACGCTTTTTCACCAGTGGCGGTCTGTTTCAAAAGGGACCGTCGGCAACCGAGTGGGGTGCTCACAGGCGGCGCCATTCACAAGGGGAGGTCAGGTTCAGGGGGGGGGGAGGTGAACACTGAAGCGGCCATTTCCGCAAAAAGTTATGCCGAGGCAGAGGCTGTCCAAACAGAACCCTCCCCCGGCAGGTTTTTTTTCAGAAGGAAGACCTGAGATCACTCCTCCTAACGAGCCATCCTCTGAGATTTCCTCGACACGAAAAGAAAAAGGAAATGCGTAGGCTGCGTCAGGGATGACCTTGGAGCTTCGACCATGCAGGGACAAGAGCGTGGAGGGGAACCGACTCCCGGACTATGCGCCGGGCGTATTACAAAAAATCTTGTGGCGCGAGAACAGCCGAGTGCGGGGTCAGTGGGGATGGGTCCATGCCAGCTTCCAATGGGAAAAAAAAAAAACCGCTCCACCTACCGTGTAAGTCAAAGTGTACTGACCTACGGTGGCGCCATTACTCAGGGGTTGACTACGAGCAAAAGCCTAAATGCGGCACCTACGCCCTCCCCGGGAGGAGGGTCATGAAGGAGGAGGTAGCTGCCCTCTGCGGTCGCCCCAGATTCAGGCTCAAAAAAGAATTTCACCGATCATAAGAGTCTCGTACGTGGAGCGATCACAAAAGGACATGCGTATACGGGCAGCCGGGATGTAGCTCTATCAGGGCTGGTCACTAGGGGGAATGCTTTGCCGGTGGAGCGCCAGGTGACCCATACGACCCTCAACGCCACCGCCGGACTTGGAGAAAACAATCTTCAAAGGTCGACGGGAGAGACCACTCTTCCTGAACAGTATGGCTAGCACGAAATTCGGGAAAACTTAAAAAAAGGCGGCCCAGCCGGGCGGCCGTGTTAGCATTTGATACGAGGGCCTGAACGGATGCGAAGAAACGCCGGTGGAGTGGAGTGACGGCGTCAGCTCGATGAAGTACCGGGGAAGAGATCCATTCTTTGATCTCGCTCACAGGGAAGACACCAAAGGGACCCGCAAGCAGGTACGTCGACGGCGCACCGCAGCTGTCAGCCTGCAAAAGTTAAAGGCACGAGCAGCCATTACATCTACCAAAAGAGGCGATCACGTGCGTTGTGGAGAATATTTAATAGGTTTACACGACTCGGCAGATTAGGGGTAAAGGGGGAAAAAGAACAAAGCGGACAAGCTTCAAGGCCTGGCGCTCAATGTCCAGGTGCGGCTACCAGTCATCGTCACAGGCAGACAGCGGGACGCGCGTTTCGGACTGAAGGGGGGATACATCTCTCGCTGGACTCTGACAGGAAGGAAGGGGAAAGGGGGAAAAGGGAGCGTCAAGCCGCCAGGGAGGGATGGAGAGGAGGACAGAAAAAGGAGACGCGGGTCACCCGCGTTCACAGCTCGGATTTAAAGTTCAGGGGACAAAAATCTTCCTAAGCGGTAAGGCATGGAAGAAAAAGCGTAAGAAGCAGTAAAGCGGAGGGGGACGGGGAGACTAAGTAAACAGGGCGAAGAGGAGTTAGGGGGTAAGAGCGTCCTTCGAATCGGACGGGAAGGTCAGAGAAAGGAAAAAAACCCAAAACCATTCCGGTGGAAAAAAAAAGGGGCTATTAGAAAAAAGGTCGCAAAGGTCATTACTCGTAGCGTGGCTGTTCCACGCGGACGGACCTCAAAGTGACTCGAGATAAAGTAGACACTTTAAAAAAAATCCGCGGAACGGGGTGCAGTCATAGCATAAATTCAAGGGGTCCCGTACGCAGGACTTTATCAGGAGCAAAACGGGTGCAAGATCTCAGACGGAACTTTTTAACGCGAACGGGGAAAGGTCGGAAAAAGTCATAACAGACCTCATCCTAACATGGTAAAAAGTCGAGGGGGATAATCGGCGATGGCGAACTTAACTAAAGGTCGGTTAAGACCGGCATCAAGCCGAGTCCTCGGGCGACGCACAAAATAGAGCCGAAGGGGAGAAACTCGCATTGATACCGGGAAAGAGCCTCTTCTGGGGAGGTGACCTCCCGTTTCGCGTGCGGTAGTGCAAGGGGTGGGGAGTTAATTTCTTCCAAAAATACGCTCTCGCGTCGCTTAAGATAATAAAAAGTCTCGGGTGCTGACGGACTTAATTTATTCCTTGACATAGTGTTCGTAGGGTATGGAGTATGGAAAAAAGGCAAGGCACTCACGGTAGGGCGTCACTTAATACACCTCGGGCCGGCCGCTGGAGCCTTATGAACATAGGGACGGTTGAGAGGGAAAAAGGTGTGGCAGCCGAGCATGGGAGGGGGGTAAGGTTTAAAACGACCCGTCAAGCCGTGAAACGCAGTACGCAAGGTCAATATAACCGCCGTCAACGGGTCAGGCTCGCAAGTGTGAGCCTCGTTCATATCATTAGTACTGTCTGGGAACGTCCCAGAAACAGGGGTGGCAGAGAAAAACAGGTCAGGGGGGGTCTTTCATTCATTTTCAGTTTTAGGCACGAGGAAATTCTGCGGTTTCCCGGTTGGGAAAGGAAGGCGTCCGGGGCGGCGAGGGGCGATAAAAATGGACTGCTATTAGAAGGACTGGTCGGCAGCAGAGTCTTTCGGCGGGTTGGGAAGACCATGTCAAAAAAAGTGCTCAGGTAGTGCCACTCATATCGATGTAGAAACATCGGCCGGAAGTCTTACTTTGCGAAAAGTGGCATTGGTCTCTCAACGTGCGGCGGGGTAAATAGCGGTTCAGGAAAAAAGCAGGGATGCCTGACGCACACCTGTATGCAGGAAAATCAAAACGAACGAGCCGGCTAGATTTGCTGGTACGGTACGAAATTCTTTTGGTTGCAGAATTTCGGGAATGAGGGGAAAGGTATCTGAAATTGGTCCGCGCGAGCACGGAGACGGGGTTCTCCCAAACTCGTCGAGATGGGATTGGCGTCGGGGGGGGTGACTCCAGGCTGACCATGGTTCCTTTTCTGCAGAGCAGCCGCCGAAGCCAGAAGCGCATAATTCGGAGCTGTAAAGTACCAAAGTTCAGGCGGCGCGGGGGTCGGCGACAGGGTGCCGGGCGTCGTCTAGGACGAGTTAAGTTTAAAGGCTTTGGGGTCCATGAAAAGCAGGGCTGCCGGCCGTGAGGTGGGTTCACAAAAAGATCCAGGGGTCGATATCGGGGCAATTTCGCAATTAATTGAAAGAATGTTGAGGGGCCCGGGCTATTGGGGGGACGGGCACTAAAAGACGTAGCATGCATTATCGGGGGGGTCCGGACGGGTAGACGTCAAGATGGCAGGCTACGCGACCGGGGTCAGGTTCATGAAATGTGAAAAAAAAAAGGGGGGAGGGCAGGTTCGTCCGGTGGAACCTGGGAGCACGTCTGAAAAAAAAAAACGCAGGCTTGAGCGGGTCAGGAGGCGTTGAAAAAAAACGCCTCTCATCCACGGTGTAGAAACCATGACCCTCCGTCAGCGGTGCCGTGGTTCGTGTCGCGTCCTATGGTCCAATAGGCGCGGGGGGGGTCAAGCACTGGCTCTGGCAAGGGCGTGCGAGGTGCTAAAAGGTATAACCGAAGCGTAAAAATGAAGAATAAGAGTTTCGGGATGCGCTCGGCATGGTGAAGTTGCCGCTCACGAAGCTTACAAAAGAGCAAGGCTTAACTTCTAGCTCGAACGCACCGCTTTACATACTAAATAAAAACTATCGGCGCTACGCCAAGGGAAGAGGGAAAGTCAAAAAAAAAAACTCGCAGGGTCATCAGGAAGTTCAGTCCGTCTACGCATTCAGTTCATCCATTAAAACTGACGGGGGCGGAGAGACACCTTCACGTGACTTGGCTCTCGGAGGGGGTCGACTACGGGGAAAGAAATCGAGTTGCTGGGGTGGCCCCTGGGAAGAATGTATCCCCTGACCGTCACCAAGCGACATGGCACTCGTTCCTTGCATGATCTCATCAGGACGGCAGGGAAGCTGTTGTCATTTGAATATGCGAGGGGTGAGAAAATCATACAGGAAACGTCTGGTCAGACAGAAGGTGGGGGTCCTTAAGTGTTTGAGAGGCCCTTGTAGGGGTGGTTGTCGTGGTTAGGCGGCGGTCCAAAAGCGGGCAGACGACGGGACCGTGTTGCTTGCGCCCGGAAATTGGGGGGGGGAAAATCGCGGATAGGCTGGGGGAAAAGAGCCGCGCCCAGTACTCAAAAAAACTTGAGTAGTACTCAAAAAAGAAATGCGGTGACTTTCCGGGATAAACGGTCCTTCCTGGTCGGGGTGCATTTAAGTAGGACTGGTCAACGGATGGTGTATGCGTATGCGCATCAGAAAAAAATATACCTGTGAGCAGGGCCATTCCTGGTCAGAGAATGCCTGGGTTGCATCTTTTCAACCAGGCTGCCCAGGCGGGGGGGTGGTTGCTGCAAGCCGGGCAGATCAACAGTCGAGGGTATCTGCGCTGCAAACAAACAAAAAAACGGAATCCTTGAGATCGATCCGAAAGTACCTGGCTAAAACGGCGGTCAAAACGCCCAGGAGGGCCAGGGTTGTACTAATTGTGCGGGCATGGCGGGGAGTCCTATTGTCCTAAGATCACTTTAAACGATGATTCGCGCCTAGGTCTCGAAATCCGGTACTGGAGGCCAGGACCGGGGCACCCAGAGTAAATAAACCGACGGGACAGAATAGGGGGGGGGGTGGTCGCCAAAAAAACGAAAAACACCACGCCACTCCGTGCAAAACAGCACTCAGAACACCAATCGCCTCTATGCGGTTTCCAAGTCCGTCAAAAAAGTTGAGTACTTTTTTTTCAGAGGGCTGGGGTGGGATCACTTCTCTGCAAAAGGACGATTATGCACCCACCGGTGATAAATCTCACTTCAGGAAAGTCTCGAACGCGGCGCGCGTATATACAATCTCTACCCCGCTCAAGTTTCAGAGAGGCAGTTCCCCTACCTGTTTCAGGTAGAGTAAAGTAGAGGGACAGGCATCCAGGAACTCTGGGAATAAAAAAAGGTAGAGCCAGCTAGATGAGAACATGGCGGAACGAGGTGGCAGCTGGCCTCGTTAGGGTGTTGGGGTTCTCGGGATGCTGGTCGTGTGTGGGAGGGGGGTGCGTGGGGGGGGGGTGAAGGAAGGCAGGCACTCAGAATTGGGGAGGACACGCGTATTAAGAGTCATCTATTCGGTCTCGCGCGAACGGAAGTGGAATGGTCATAAGGGGTGGCCGGACGTGACGGAAACTTTAATGATCAAACGGTAGGGACGGGTAGGTTTGGGGCAGGGCCGTGGCTCATTGTCGAAGTGAAAGAGGTATAGACTCGGTGGCGGAGGGGGGAAAAAATATCAGAAGCTCTGTGCCCGTTCGTGAGGCTCGACGGCGGTCCGAGCAAGCAGCATCGGAGCTGATGTCAGTCGTTGCGCGTTGGCGGGTCACTCATGCATTAAACATGCCAGTGTTGCGGAAAGATTACTCTGTTCAGTAAAAAGAACGACTCCCGGTGAAGCGACGGAGTTTCAAAGTGAAAAAAGAGTCTGGGTAACCTTGTGCGTGGGAGAATCATTCTCGAGACCGTCAGACGCGGTGGCATCTAGTTTAGACTAAAAAACATAAAAAGAGCGCCCTCACCCGCGAAGTTTGGGCCTGCTTTAAAGGAAAGTTGCTGTAGCGTGTCAGGCAGGAAGAGGGGGAGGAGACTCTTTAAAAAAAAAAAAATTATATTCACGGAAACTGAAAACCCTGCGGTACAGTAACCGCGTCTGCGGGTGCGGACGATGGCAGGGGTTTCCGGAAAAGTATTTCTCCTCCAGAAGAAGTGCAACAAAATGCATGGAGGGAAAGGCGCCGGGCCACAAGATCAAAAAGACGGAAAGGTCTATCGAGGCGATTTAGTGACCTACCCTCCGTGCCGAAAGCCGACGGTTCTTACGATGAGCTGCGGGTGCAAATCAAAAAAACAGGGCGGGGCGGCCAGTCGGTTCAATCTCATTCGTTGCGCTGGTCCCGCGAGGACAAGTGCATGGCGCTTTCCACCGTCCGTGTGATGGAGGTCGACTAGTAGACAGCGTCAGGAGAAGACGCACGTGCGGCGATCCAAAGGCCTTTTCTTGACTTTGTAGTATCGTTAGTTGAATCTGGCGGCTTCGCGAAAATCAGAGGGCGCCTCACTAGGAAGGGCTCCTTGTCTGGAGAAAAAAGCGGGATGAAAGCCTACGCAACCAAATTTGATTTCACTGGAAATAGAATTCGGAAGCGGCGATCCAAAATCACCCCCCTCCGAAGACATGATGCTCATCGCCTGTGTCAAAAACGAGCATCTCCTGGGTTCAGGAAGCCCGACAGCCGGCAACTTTGGAAAGACAAGGGCAAGTGCCTCGGGTATGGGGAAAAAAATGCCGCCCGGCCCGGGGGAAATTGACGGATCCCTACGTAGTGTCCGGTTCAGAGGGCAGGGGAAGCGTCACGACGGCTGAGGACACCCCCTTGGTGAGACAGGCCCGTATCTCGCTGGGGACTCTCTTCCGCGGACCACCGAGGAACAGGGGGAACTTAATGGCGTCGAGGGGCTATGGGGGGTGTTGAAGGTTCCGGCTTGAAGTGGGTGGGACTTTGGAATCCGGCACTCTAAAATCCCAACTAAAGGGTGAAATAGGCAGTTGCTTGCAGTGCGGCGAAAAAAAAAAAAAAAGGGGACTGCCAGGGGAAGGGAAAAAGCAAGGAGGTTGAAAAATCGTCCAAACTCGAAACGGTATCAAGGCCGAAAAGAATGCTTCCCTATGCTTGCGGGGCGGCCGGGTCAAAGGTGGCTACCTTAGACATTATCGGAAATACTGAAAGTACGTCCCACACTTTCCAAGCCGTAGGTCGGCTCAGGCTGAAAGGTGGATCGGGGGCGGACGGAGAGTTGTCTTTGAAGGGGTCTCTCTGAAGGTATGTCCGAGACGCCATCAAAAACATGGGGGGGGGGAAGGATGACGGCACGGCGTGCGCAAAGAATCTTAAACGCAGTGGTAGGATGTATTGGTAGGGAGCACGCTTGTCGGTTGAGGATTGAAAACCGAAGTGCGCGTCGGGAAAACTACTTAATGGGTACGGGCACACATGGTTGACGGAATTGGCAAGGGAATGTGGTTCAACGCCATTTTCGATGCATCGGGGGAAGGACGGCGAACAGGGTCGGTGGCGGAACTAAAGACTGCAGTCTGCTCGCTCGGACCCTGCTGCTGACTCGAGAAGTGGTACCCTCAAGTTGGCAGTTGCGCTCTGTTCGCAGTCTATAGGGGGGGACGAAGCTGCGCAGGACTATCCAACTGAAAGGAGCCTGCATGGTGTCAGAATAACCGATTCTCAGACTCACTCAAGTTCTTTAGCGAGTGTAATTCAAAAACGGGGTTTTCTTAAATGTTCAGATTAGGAAAGGTTTGTACTGCGAAGGGGAAAAAGAGGTGCTGGGAAAGCGGGGCTGGACGCGGGCTCAGATTTGGGCGCATCGTCCAGCTCGCAAAGGGGAATTAAAAATTCTAGTCCTGGCGGGAAAAAAAAACCGTATTCGAGGAAGCGGCTCACAGACAGGGTAGCCAAACGTCATGCGCCAACAGCGAGTGTCTGATACTAGACGAGCTCGGTGGAAAAACTACTTTAAATAAGGCCATGCTAGACTTAACTCATATCTTTTGTCGCGGCCTCGAACCGGTGACGGGGCTCAACGTCGATGCTGGCCTCCGACGTGGAAGTTTTTCGTCAGATTTGGGTATGGCGGATGCGACTGGGCCTGTTTAAGTGCATGAGTGCGGGGGCGGCAATTCATCAGGCGGGACGCCTAAGGGAATCCTCTAGTTTCTTTAAACTGAAGAGTGGCTTCACCGTGGCAAACGGTTTCATCTACGAATGGGACTTCTTGCTGGGCTATCTAGAATCGAGCGGAAAGAAGTAACTGTTCACGACCCGCGGGGCTGGGTTGCTTCAGGCCTCCAGGCAAAATTATCTCGCAGTAACTCCGGCCGAATGGGCCCAAAGGCCTCGCGTAGAACGGAATTGGTTGAGGAAATTCTGGGGACTCGCCTATGGCATTCCTGCTCGCGGCCGACAGGCAGGGAGCAAAAAACATGCCAGTGAAACGGTCGGGTGGCGTGAGAATAGGGTATCAAAAGTATGTTCTATATACGCTGGTTCCGAAGGAACCTGAAAAAACAGAGCTTCGGCGTGGAATCGGAAAAAAGTAATGCGTGAAAAACGGGGTTTTTTTTTT
>Ga0179591_1346744_pt1 | contig 15413 bp, 16 predicted proteins | sample CZOMad2_1_08_16f_FD_182891 | JGI IMG/M metagenome (GOLD analysis project Ga0179591, IMG submission 182891) | Vadose zone soil fungal communities from Angelo Coast Range Reserve, California, USA - CZOMad2_1_08_16fungal (PacBio error correction) | ecosystem: Environmental > Terrestrial > Soil >...
CATCAGGGATGGAGAGGGGGACTCCAATCAGCGGTTCTCACTCTGCAAATATTACGTTCTGGGAGTATCTAAAACGGGGGGGCAGCGCGATTCAGTGTCGATAGAGATTGATCCAGTGCTGGGAGAAACTTCACGGACAAAAAATCGATCTACATTCTCGAGAGTCTGGGCCCTACTTAAACGTTGCTGAGGAAGAGATCCCCCATCTTCAAGGGACGATCGGCGCAGGTCTTCGGACGGAGTCAAAAACATTTCACCAACCCGTTAGGGATTTCTTCAGAGTTAGTATGGGAGGCAGTGGGGGGAAGGTTCAATAAATGTGAATCCCGAAAAGCTCCCGGTCGGGTGAATAGAGATAAGGAGATATTTCAACAAGAGAAGAGAGCAGAAGCGGATGTATAAGGTACAAGATCGATACTTCGCTAAAGTACCTTGAAAGGGGGAAAATCGAAGCCTCATATAGAGACCGCAAGGGTCAGTGGAAGAAAAGCCCTAATTTAATATTAGGAGGGATTTCTCCTGGAAGAGGAAAGGGGAATCTGGTAGGCGACTTCGAGGATCTCGACGGCAATGGCTCTTTCCTGACTATGGGGGAGAACGATGGTCAGGTCTACTTCCTGCGAACGAGAAACTGGAAAAGTCAGAGGGGAGATCACAAGAGCGAGAGTGAAGGGGGGCCGAGATTTTAGAATAAGAAGAAATTTCTTTCCATAGGGACCCTTGTGGGGGGAAGGAATTCTGGTCAAATGACAAGTGAGGCTAGGGATGGAAGTTATTCAATAAGGAGCCGAAAATACCTACTTCGTAGACGGCGAGCACGTAATGGAAGGGGAAAATTAAAGAGGCCGGCGGCGCTTGTACTTGACGGCTCAAATGCGGAGAGGTAAGAGCCTGCTCGGAGGAGATTAAAAACATGCCACAGGGATCGAAAGTCGTCTAGCAGAGTACGGGACCTTCTGAGGGAGGGCGTACTGCCACGACGCCAGAGCAGATTACGTCGAAGAATTGGACCGAGGGGGGCTTCTAGTCCTTCCTCTACTATCAGTTTCTACGGAAATATTTCAGTGGATTTCGTTAATGGGCATGAAGGGAGTTTCAGGAACAATTATAAAGGAGAAGTAGACCTCTTTCAAAGCTTGCAACTGGCCAACACCTACATGCACAACCCTTGTCGCTTGGGGGGAAAAAAAGGTCGCTGGGTGCCCGCTCACAGCATACTCAAAACAATTAGTAAGGGGTTGAAAAAAATAGGAAGATTCGAAGGAAAAGGATAAGGCATATCCCTGGAGCTGAGTTTCAATTCCTTTTTGTCAATAATTGTCGTTGGAGGCTAGGGGAACGAGAGACTCGTATAAACACGACTGCTTAGTCCTTTCCTAAAATTCCCTCAAGAATGGGGGGTGGGTTGGTATATAATGAGATGACGAAGCGTCACAGGGGGTAGGAAGAAGATGAGCAAGTCCTCGAGAAAAAAGAACAGCTTCTCTGGGGGGGAGTCTCGGCTTAAGGAGCTACCATGCTGTAAATAACGTGTTCAATGAAGAGATAATAAGATCGATCAGTCGTCATGAGGGGGGTAGTAAATCCTGAAACCTGACCTTCAACCTAAGCAGGTCATTAATTTTAGGAAACTGAGAAAAATAAGTGAGGGACTCTTGAAGAGATCAAGAAGTCAGAACATGTGGAAGGAGGAATGCCGAAACACACATTCATCGGGCGTTCTTACTCCGCAAATAAGGCGGTCTTCGCAAGAAAACGGAAGTTTCGCCCAAGGGGAAGAGTTGCCAAGACTAAGTGCCACATGCCAGGGGCCGCGGGCATTCCATCAGAGAAAACAAGCAAAAAGACATCAGCGGGAGTCTGATGCCGCCGAGAGGGAGAGATACGCCAAAGAGGACAGGATGATAGGGACAGATAAAGCCTGAGAATGGCCCGAGAAGGGGACGATTTAAAAGTGATCGATAATATCAAGTCGTCGAGGAGAAGTCAGAGAAAGAGCCGAGAAAACTGAGAAAAGAGATATGGGACAGAATGAACAAAGAATGTTCAATTTCTGCAATAATCTAGGATCGACTACACTTCAACCATCCCGGTCGAGCTCAGGGAGATAAAAAGCTTCGGAACAAAAGAAGTCAAAAAGTCCAAAAATTCCCCATAAAAGGGGGGATAGGGATGGAACTTTTTAGGAGGAGAAAATCGCGCCGGATCATAACTCTACCAAGATTTTAGAGAGAAATAGTAAAGTCCACAGTAAAAGGAAGAGGGTTCCTTGGTAACAAAAAAATATATACTTGAAAAGAGGAGGACCGACCGGAAAACACCTTCATTATCTATAACGGGGGAAAAAGGAGCGAAAAGGAGGCAAGGCCTCACACAAAAAATGAAGAAGCAGTAAATATTGGGGTAAGAAGCCGAAAAAAAGAGACGAGGCTCCGGAAATCCCTCATCCTTTTAAAAAAAAAGCAGCCTTCAGTGGAGGAAGGCGAAAGGTCACGATTCAAGGCCCAGGAGGATCAAGGATGATGAACAGAGGAAATATTGTTTCAAAACCGTAGAAAAAGAAACAAGATCACACCAGAAATCTTAGAAGGGAGGGGATGCCGAACAATCCATAACTTTTGAACAAGCCCGAAGTAGTCTAGCATTTCAAGTTTTCTCCTGAGGACGGAGGGCAGGGGGGGAGACGAGTCCCGAATAGGAAAAAAGGTTGAATCGGGGAATCAGAAAGCCGATCGATCGCTTGGTTCCAAGTGGGCATGGGGAGCAAGAGCAGCTTCTCTGCAGCCATTTCATAGAGCCCCCAAAGCGCACCTCCAGGTCATGCCGCGTTGCGATGGGCGAGGGAAGTCCATCTGCGGGGAGAAAAGAGCCAGACACGAGGGGAAAAAACCCCAGCCGCGAAGACGGCCTCCTCTGACGGAAAAGAGAAGCATCTCCTGCAAAGGAAGAGGGAAGAGTCAAAGAGTATGGGGACGAAGGGCGGTTCAAAGGTCAAAAATGGGAACTCGGAGGAAGACCGCACCACGTGGGGAGGGATACAGTCAGGGAATTCATAATTTTGCGGTTAGGCTCTTCTAAACAATCTGACAAAGAATAAATAGAAGGAGTTAGTGAGCAGGGGAGCTGCGGAAGACAACTTCGCTTTTAATTGGTGAAGAGGGACCTAAAAACAAGGGGGATGGCTCCTCCATGGGGTCGGGGTAAAGGTTTACCTCAAGTAGGCTCGCTGTGGAGAAGCGAAGAAGGGCAAGACCTCTCCTCCTATAAATAGAAGGAATCCACCTATACTACAGGAGTTCTGTCAACCGGAAACTGTCCGCTGGACCCACAAAGGTAAAGGAAGCCCGGAGGGGTGAGTCTATAAAGAGGAGAGGGGAAGTCTCTTTCTATCTTCAAGGTTCTGATACCTGGATAGAAAGGACGACTTGCGGTCTGGGTGGAAATGAAACGACAGCATCCCCTGAGAAAAGAAAAAAGTCTGTCGCTGGCTCCATCCACGCGAGTGCGAGGCGGTAAAAACCAAGGTGTATTGCCTCGGCGAAGGAGGGGAAAAAGCACTCAGGGGAGACTCAGTTCTCAATCTTGGTGGAAATCATGGGAGGGACCAGGGGGTGGGATTTCTCCTATCTGTAAATGTGAAACGGAGACGGGGCCGGGCTTACCACTCGAGCCGGAGGGACACATTTCTCAGCGTATATGCGTAAGAGGGAGAGAGAAACTGGAGAAGAGAAGGAGCAGAGAAACGTCCCTGAAAAAACCAAAAGGAACTAGATAACCTTAAATTCTCTCATTTTCGGAAGGGAAGGAAGAAGGGGGAAAGAAATGAATTGTGGCGAAAGAAGAAGGGGTGGGCCTATCCTGAAAGCCCCAGACTTATACAGAACGAATTTGGCATGACCGTAAGTACTCTCCATTCCTCTCTCCGAAAAGTACTCTCAAAAAAAAAACAAGGATGATGATAAAATTAAGTTCGTAATAGTCATAAGGAAAAACCAATGAGGGAGAACACAGGTAGAGTCTATTTTAACGGAGGGACTTGACGACCTCATCCGCTAGGTCTAATGACTCAAACAATCGAGGAAAAGGAGGAAGAATCAGAAAATGGAGAGCGAGGGCCGGTATCTTTCCTGCGGTTAAAAGGGGGCCGTTTCAGGGTCCTCCTTGATCTAAATCGGGGTCGAGCGACCCACTGGTCGAAGTAGATAGAGCCATGGGCGGAGAGAGGGGACACTAAGAGCTGGTTCAAGAAGACGCAGTAATCTCAAAATCATGTCTACGACTCCAACAAAGCGGACTGTAGAAGGGAGAAGAAAGGAAAGATACTTCAGCGGGCGGATCGAGCGAAGGGGGGGCCGGATAATCATTTAGATTCAAGGAGAAGATAAGGATGATGGAAGAGTCACTTGGGAGCCGCCGGCGCGCGGGGCAGGATCTGAAGGACCCCATACCTCCCAACTAATGCAGAAAAGCAGGGGGAGAGGAACCATACTCTACCAGGAATTTCGAAAGAGGTAGACTTCGAGAGGAAATACACATCCCTCTTCTTCACATGGCTGTCGGGATATTTGGACATGAAGTTCAGACTCTCCTCATCGAAAGTTAGGGGGACGGAGATGTAATAGTAGGAGACGAGTAGGGGAGGAGTAGTACTCGAAAGGTCAAAACCTTTCACAGCGAAAAATTACTCTTCAATTTCGGGTACCTCAAAAGAGGGGTCGTAGTACTTCAAAGAGAAGACAATGGACCTGACAACAGAGGAAGAAATGTAGGCAACTCCCTCAACCTACCGTCCGGAGGGAGGGCGGAGAAACTACTTCTAAAAGAAGAAGCGCCTAATGAGGAATCGGCGCTGCGAAAGAAAAATCCACGGGTGAGAGGCCGTCTCAATTCTTCCTGCTTCAAAAACTTTCCTCAAGTCTGGAATGCAGCAGGGCGTCGCTGGGAAGGCCTTTAGGGATCACGGAGAACTCAGGGAGGGGCCCCTAACGGAAGATTCGAAGGGAGCTCCCTCTAATTCAAGGTCGGCCGTACTGGAAATGGAGGGGATGGGGTCGTCTGAGAGTATCTCAATGACTATCAATAATTTCTTCGGAAGGGAAAATTTACACAAGGTAAAGGGGTCGGTAAATTAAATCATGAGATGAGAGAAGAGGAGAGTAGCCAGGGGATTTACTAATTCTGTTAAAGAATTCGCCGCCGCCTCCAGAAGAAGCGCACCTGGCTCTTGTATTACAGCACGAAAAACCTTGGGCTCGTCGGCAGGCTTCCCGTACTTAGATAGAGTCTTCTGATCCTCAACGATGGCGCAATCTTCATTCTGGTGCCGAGTGGGTTAACGGATGTTGTACGTCCCTTTCAGATATTAACGGACTCCAAGGGTGGGACCGGAGGGAGAAGACGTAACACGCGAAAAGCCGCGCGGACGAACCCCGGTGTGGGATACGGGCTGACAAGGAGGGGGAATTCAGCATGAGTCAGGAAAAAGAGAAGATGTTATTGGGGGGCGCTAGAAAATTCTCATCGAGGGGAGGAAAGAGCGTCAGGGGCGGTAAAATCGGTGGTGCTGAAGGCGTCTCCTGAGTAAAATAACACCGTCGGGAAGGAAGCGATGGGGGGAGATCGACCTCTGCAGAAACCGAACGGCGACCAGGTTACATGGAGGAGAGTATCCTTTTCCCATCGAATCTTGGGGCAAACCGGGAGAGGCTAGGTAGGCCAAAGCAAAAAAAGGTACATCTCCCGGAGAAAGGAAATCGTTCATGGAGAAGAAGGCAGGCTAAACGGGCCTGGGGTAATCGGAAAAAAGACGAATCATCTCAGGCACGATGTGGCAGGGTGTAGATAAGGGAAGAGGAGGCCCTACGAAATGCTCAACATAGGTTCTAGGACGGGGGGCCCAGAAATTCTTATTGAGGGGAATCGGGAAGGGCAGGAATGTCTATCTTTGAGAGTGGCAAAAATTGCAGCGATCGGTCAAAGAAAATTCAAAATCAGCCCTTCAAAAGTCGATGCAGGATTTGGTGCAATAAACATCCTTTTTCTAGAAAGAGCGGGAACGAAAGATTAACATTCTGTCACGAGGTCTGCGGACACTGGACTGAGGAAATCATAGGGCGACGATGCTGAGAGGAGGAGTTTCACCTGCGACGCTGTACTTCGTAAAAGAGGGGGGGGGGCAACGACGGTGCGGGAGGAAGGGAGTATTTCTCGAGTAGAAGAGCCGACGGGCAATGCCCGCGCATGCTAACTTACAAAGAGGTGAGGGATCGGGAGGTAGAACAAGCAATACCATCTTGCTCCGAAAAGAAAAAAGGAATGCCCGTTTATGGAGCGGGTCGTCAGAGACAGCTTACCGGCATATGGGAGGGGAGAATGCCGGGCTCGTTCGCTTAAGAAAAACTGAGGAAACGTGAAAGCTAGGCGCGATGCGAGTACGCTGTACGGCGCCGGGGAGGTACTTCTTCTCAGCCTTCAGTCATCCTGACTCGGGAGACGCGATTCTCCCGTGTCTAAAGGTAAAAGAATATAAGGGGGGGGGAAGGGTGGAGGGGAAGAAATAACGCGTGGGCTCTAAAAGATCTAGCGGAAAGGTCCCTAAGGCCTAGGCGGACTCAACCGGAAGGGTCCCATACTTTCGCCCAGTGGAATCAGAACGATAAGAAGGGGACCTAAAAGGCTCCTCTCAAACAAAAGGAAAAAAAGTTCTGCGGTCCCTGGGAGTACGGCAATACCCGAAAAAAATTGGGTCAAGCAGGGGGTGACCTTAATCTCTAATCGTCAGCGCTATCGATCGACGAGGCCAGAATTCCAAGGGGGGGGGGGGTGGGGGGGGATGGGGTTGTTGCAGGAGAGGTAAGAAAGGACGGAATATAATATCCTCACTACATAGAGTCAGAGGGATAGGACCTATCAGTATGCAAGAAGGAGGAGGAGCGCCGGAGCAAATCGCTCCTCAAAATCGAGACATTCCAAGGTCTGTAATAGGGATGAAGGGACATTCCTAATTAAGAAGATCAAAAAAAGTGGGGGGAGGAAGAAGGAAGCCTACTCTCCGAGCCGAAGATAAAGGTCGTTAAAGTTGAGAGGACGATTACTAAAATAACATCCTATCAAACTAATGGGGAGACAAAATTCCTCCCCCCACAGTCAATCGGACCCACTCTTTGGGGTCAGGGGGGGACTCTCTCCATAGCACTCGGAGAAAAGACAGAACGTGGATTGGAGGCCCAGACTAATTCTCGGGAACACATGCGCCGATCATCTCTGGAACTGAAAAGACCAAGACTCATCATCATTACTGACTCTAACAGATAAGGGTTATATGAGAAAGCTGAAGATGAGTGAAGAGAAGACAAAATCCTTCATCAAAAAATATGGAAGTAAATTGGAGAATCAAGAGAAAAAGCCTCTATCAGATCTACAGGCTCTAAGAGTTCGATAACTTAGAGATGACCTGACGTAATAAATAGATGTACTGTATGCATAATCGCTATGAAGCAGAAACCCCTAATCTGAGGTCTATCAAAACGCTTGAAACTTGAAAAAAAAACCCCCAAAAGATAAAAGAAAAAGAAAAAAATTTACCGAAATGACATATTCATCTCAAGGGTTATTGGTAAGGGTTGATGAGTCTAAAAAAATGGAAAACAACTCTTTTTAATATCAATGAAAATGGGAAAGTGACCAGGAGTGTACTGCCGCCTTTATTTAGATGCCACATAGCCGAAGACATTGAATTAGGAGAAAAGGAATAAAACACCAAAAGAAGATCGCAAGACGAGAGGATCCTCTCAATTTATGCACTTCAGAAAGTCACCATTAATAATCCGTATATTGTAAGGCCGGAATGAAGAGAGGGGCTCAATCAAAGCCAGCAGCTAGTGGGGCGAATCCTCTTTGCCTTCGCGGCAGAAGGTTCCGGGGACGTTGACCCAATTGAGGATCAGATGAAGGAGCAGCAGAGAGAGAGGGGAACAAATCAAGTATAGACAAGAAGATCTGTCTCCAGTTCATTTTTTGCGAGGAAACTTGGTTTATACTGAAAAGAAAATATTAAAGCCCGAATTAAGGGGAGGGGAAGAAATTTCAGGGGGAGGACGGCCTCTCGGTCTATCGGATTGAATATTCCCGAAATCTGGGACCCGGAGAGCATTACGAGATCCATCTCCTAAGATCCGTTTGAAAAAAAGCAAGGGACAAGAGATTTGTTGAGCCGCCATTTGAGCACGCAAACGAAACCTTTCCATAAGGCCTTGGGGGAAGCGGGAGACCATCTTCCTTCTGCTAACGATCGGGAAGGGCGGCAATGGAACGAACCGCGAAGGACGAGAATCGAATCGACGGCGCCTTAAGGAATAGTTATCTGCAGGTTCCGACATAAGAGCTGCAGTGAATCAATGCTAGACGCCCACACGGCTATTTGGGCGACGAGGAATAATTATCTTTGGAATGAAGATAAGAGGCTTTTTCCTACCTCAAGAAGAATTTAAACCGGGCTGCGAGCTCTTTCTACGAAAATAGGAGGAGGGGAGGACCTAAGGTGAAAGGGGGAGAAGTACTCAGTTCAAACGAGGAAACGACTTAATTTCTTTTGAAGGCGTACCCTTTGAATGGAAAGAAGTCTGGTACTGAAGACGTAACCGCAAAGACGGACTCAAAGGTCCATCTTCGTCACGGAGAAGAGCAGAGGACGAGTCTATCTACCAAAAAGGCCTTCTGAAGGGAGGAAAAGCCTCAGCCTAGTGAAGAAGGAAGGTTTCTGATCCTACCACTACCCAGAAATGGAATGAAATTGAGGGTGAAAAACTCTCCTTCGAGGTTGGAGGGGATGGTGAAGCCGGGGAAATTCCTATCTCTCCGACAGAGGGAGAGGAGACAAATGGAGACTCCAGAAAAAGGCGATGGGAGAGTCAACCAGAAACCAGGGGGATAGCACCTTCTGGAGGACAGGGCAGCAATCACGCCGCAGCTCCAAAGGGCCGTAAGTTTCCATTGATGAGACTCTTGAGTAAACTTCGGGGAAAAAATGCTTCTTCTAGAAGGGGGATCGTTAGGGATTAACCGGCACACTTCTCGGGCCGGGCTTAAGAGGGGAAGCGACAGGAGTCGGAGCGACTAGGAGGAAAAAAGGCTCTCTAAACGAGTGGGGGCTGAGCCCAGAACGGCCAGCGAGAATGAAGAAAAAAGAGTGCGACAAAACCATCGACTACATTTTGGGGTGTTGAACGGGAAACGGAACAAGGGTTTTTGCGAGGAGCCTGGGGGGAGGAACGGGAAAGCGGATGAGTCGAAAGGAAAAGAAGAATACTAACGTAATTGTCGTGGCCTAAACTGGCCTGCGCAGAATGACCTGACTAGTCAGAGAGAAAGAACAACGGAGGAACTCTTATCTGTCTAAGCCGATTGGATGACCAAAAATTACGGTGTCCAAGAAAAATTCAGGGGGAAGACTGAGAAGAGGGGCGGACGAAAGCTCCAAGAGGAGTATTCTCCCAGGCGCGAGGGAACATCCATGCTGCACAAAAAGGAGGGGAAACCAAAAAAAGAAGTCTATTTTTCCGGGGAGGACATAGCTGACTGTTCGCTAACTGAAGCGCGGGGTCCTTGCGGAGGAGAGCAGGCAAAGATCCCTACCTCGTGGAGAGAGACCCGTTTAGAAGTAAAAGGGCCTCCGGGGAGAAATGAACGCCAAAGGCTGAGAACGGGGGTTTCTCCTCAACACGGAGACCAGAAAAAGCAAAAAAACTGCGGACATCACATCTTCTTTACGCTCCTCCATTAACCCGAGAAAGGAACAATGGCGGCAACGAGTGGGGGGGGGGATTCTCCACTAAAGAGAAGCTTATCACCGGGTTTTAAGAAGACAGAAGACTTTTCTTTAGGAAACCGAAACAGTTGGGGGGGGGCGCAGAGAGAGACTAAGCGTTGCGAGAAGTACATTTCAGGGATAGGAGAAAACCGCACTCTTAAAAAAATGTGACTGCCACGGAAACCGACGACAACCGGAAGAAAAAAGTTATAACAGGTTTTGCTGAACGATAACCCAGGCCCTGGGCACCGGGGACTGATTATTTGATCCACCTCTAAAACTCCTTGGGATCAGACTCAGAAGGGAAAGACTAGTATGACGGAAGACTGGAACTTAGAGTTCGGCGGAATTCGCTCGTCCGGGGCCTCAGGTCCTCACCTCCTTCCAACCTTCCTGCAGTCAGGGGAGTCAACTGGCAAAGACCCTGGGGAGTACGTCAGGTCAATATCACAAGCAGGTGGAACTCACGGAGGCAGGCATATCAAACTCGCCGAGTCCTGACCGATAGTGTCTTTTTCTTGCCAAAAAGAATTCGTTGGGGAGCAGGCAAGAAACGATAAATTATTAAGAGGCGCGGCAAAAGAAATCGGTGGGAGGAGCTCATACGTCATAACCTGCTGGCTATAAAAATTCTTTGAAAGAGGGCCAAAGAAATGAATACTGCTCTTGGAGGAGACGGGAGGGGAGTTGAGAGACAGGAAGAGCGGTTTCTCGCTGAATGGCGACAAACGCGACAGGCGCTAAAGGGAACTGGGCCGGCTCAATGTGGGGCTTCGCTGAAAAAACGCATGTGCGGGGGCTCACAACAACGATCTTTCGGGGAGAACAAAAAGGGAAGTTCACAGAATTTCTATCAGGAATGAATAGACGCCGATTGACCTGACTAGAGTAACCCGCCGCTCCGCAATAACGCCGGTCCTGAAAAAGGGGATCACAGAAACTTACCTGACGGAAGAATTTTCGTCTCCCCGTCCTTAAGGAGGGAAAAACGAAGGCTTCAAATCGTCACGGCTGACTCGTGGTGATGAGAACGCTGGGGGGAAAAACGAGAGAAGCTTGATGCTTAAAAGCGGTTGGGGGGGGAACCCCTTCTTAGTGAAGGAGAGAAAAAGCTCTCCTCAGTAAGGCGGGGAGGGGACATCGGCTAAATGGAAGGACGGATCCTGCAAATATAACGCTGATTTTTTTGAGGTCCCATTCAGCCTGCTGGATCTCTCTGGACTATCATGCAAAAACAGGGGGGGGCTTGGCCGGAGGGGGCATCTGACCTTCTTCCCGGCATGAGAAAGATATGGGGAGAAGACCCGAGGCAAGAAATCCGACCTTCGAATGACCTGACTTAGGCCACTTTCCTCGGACCTGAAGGTTCTCGCGTAGAAACAGAACCAAGTTCAGGCCGTGGGGGTATTAATAGGGGCTTCGGAGAAGGGGGGTTCAAAAGGGAGCGTAGGTCATTTCAAGAACTTTATAGAATAAGCTAGATGAAGCTTGATGGTTGAGGCGCTTCTGATACGTCGATGAGTCATCGCCTGCGCTCAAGGTTGGGAAGGGACGGCCATCTATTTCTACTTCTCGTGCCTAGGAGGAAATTTGGATATAGGGTATCGCTGCAATTGATGAGGGAGGAGTCGAAAATGTACATATCGGCAACTACGAGGAAGGAGGCGGAGAATATCAGCCATGGAGCTTTCTTTCAGAATCTCTACAAAATATCGCTCGGCTCCGAGCGGCAAAGGTCTGAGGCATCGGTCGAGGATGGAGAAGATTTTGGGGCACAAAAAAAAAACCGAGTGCGGTAGGGGCGCCTTTACCTTACTCATCTGGGGACGAAATCAATTCAGAACGGTGATTATTTCGAAGCTTAGGGGGAGAGGAAGGAAAAAGGGGCGGTCCTACGGTAGATTTTTCACAATCACACAAACGTTCTGACTCAGGGAGGTATTCTAAGAGAAGAGACCTGAGGGGAGAAAGACGAAAGCAGGAACGGATCTTTCTTCTGCGGCGTCGGGGGGGACAGTCACTTTGACCAGAGATCAAGGGTCTGACTCTGCATATCTTCCACGGGGTCATGAACTGGTAGAGACGGGCTCTAATGCGGGGGAGTAACGCTCGCAGTACCCTGGGGCGGAGGCGTAAGGCAGAGAATAAGAATGAGGAGCGAATGACAAATCTTTCTGCGGACCGTTTCATAATACTATCGTCTGACGATGGGGGCAGGGAAGGGTCGAGGAGTAAAAGCGGAAAGATCGTTCAGTCAAGAAAAAAAAGAGATCTCTAGAGCTTACCTAAGACCGAAAGTTGCGCTCCAGTCCACGAGTTCCCAATAGGACCCGACTGTGACGTTGTATCTGCAAAAGTCTCGTTCATGCCCCTCTCGAGAAGGGGGAATAAAAATATATATTGAGGGAAGTTAGTCTTAAGGAAGAGAAACTCTAAAGGGATTGCACTGTTTCACAAAAAAGATGACGACCGTTGGCTACCGGTAACAAGCTGGCGATCGATCTTCGCGTGCTGCAGTCAACAGAAGGGCCGACCCCACCGGCACTCAGGGGAAAAAAAAAGGGGGGCGATTATGGAAAACCAGAACGCCCTAGTAATAGTCTTGGGAAATTCGTCAACTCCTACTAAACTAGAGGGAGGACTGACAAGTCTCGTAAACGCTAGCTTAAAGGAGGGATCTAAAAGTTGCTTAGTTGTTATCAAAATAAAAGTAGGCATGGGCGCATCGGCCATTTGCTTCAGAAGCCTAGCTCAGACTCCGCCGGAAGGGGAGATAGCCTTAAAAGTGTAGGGTAGGAAGAAGGGGCTCTCTGGATAAGATATTCTATAACTGGGGGCGGGGGTAAAAAGAAAATACAATAAAAAAAGCATCGTAACGAAAAGCTTGCATAGAGCGATAAGAGAAAAAACCCCACCTGCAAAAAGGAGTAAAAAAGATGAAAGTCCATCTTTCGAAGGACAAGTCTAGGCCGATCAGACATCTATCAAAGAGAAAAGAGATACGACTCATCGGCCAGCGAGAAGGAAGAAACGGAATGGTGGACGCGAAGCAGCTCGAAAAACGAAGAAAGAAACGAGCCACTTATCTAATATTACTTGATGGAAAAGGGGGCGGAGAGGAATCTCCGGAAATTGACGCGATACAGAGAAATGTTAATGCAGAGAAACTTCAGTAGAGCGGGAAAAATGCTGATTTAAAAATCATGAGGGGATGGGCAAACGGTTATCTACTAAGAATCGGTCCACCATACCGTTTGACTCGGATTTATAAAAGATTTTTTTAACAGGACCATGAAATAACAACATAGCCGCCATACTCTCAAGGGGAGAGTTAACTTTTGTCGATGTAGAAACGACACGATCAAGCGACAATGGGGAAAAACTCAATCGAAAGGTCATTTGACGGGAGTCTGGAGAATGATTTAAAAGAGAAAGGGTCAGGACATGGTTACTGAGGAGGTACCGGAAAAAAACTTCATGAGTCAAAGCGCGCTTCCCTAGGGAGAAGAAGAGAAACTGCCCAGAAAGCAGTAGTGGAAAGCCGATAGTGTCAGAAAAAAAAAAAGCCCTCAGGCTCCGGTCGTACGGAGGCTCTATCATGTTCATGGGGTCCGCTGGAAGACATGCATGAGAAGCTTTGTCCAACAAAAAAAAGGAAAAGAAGCAGCGACAACCAGAAGAAAGAGTGCGCTTCTGCAAGCAGCAGACGGGGAGACGAAAAGGAAATATCCCTTCAGGAGGAAAAAAATGAAATTTTCTCGCGCCTGTCTAATAAACTTAGGGGGGAAGGAATTAAGAAATCCTGAAGACAGGGTTAACGGCGTAGGTAAGTATCGAAAAATCTCCTCGTAGCGGTTAGGGGGGACGAGAAATGCTCTTTTAAAGGCCTTTGCGAGGAAAGAAAACGACAACCCCAGCGCCGATAAATTCAAAGAAGGGGGAAGAGGATTCTCAGAAATCGAGAGGAGCGCCTCAGAAGTAGGGGAGAAAACTCCAAATTCCTTCTGAAGCAGGTAGCCAATAGGGAAACCTGAACTGCCAGCAAAGCTGTTAGGGCGACCGAGCAAAGTAGGCAAAAGGGGACTCCTACTAGAAACGACCGTCTGGGATTTCGAGAAAGGATTGAATAAGTATCGTGCGAGGGGGGAATTGTTCCTTCAACAACTTTCCGAAGAGGCCGTCGTAGCTCGAGGCGGAAGACCAGAGTAGTGGGGAAGGAAAGGGGACTTGGGGAGGCCCATAATTGAGAGGGCCACTCATCACAACGAAGGGGCGAGGTTTCTTGAAGCGCATGAGCGGAAATATGACTTACAAAATCCAAGGAAGGAAACAGTCTCAAATAGAAGGAGGAGCTCGGGCGGGCCGAGCATAGAGTTCAGACCTTCTTGGCGCCATCAAGCATCAACTGTTGCCGCCTGGGGGAAGTCTTTGGAAGAAGACCACGAACCCTTTAAGGAAAAATGATTGAGAGCAGGAGAGCAAAGCGGGGAAGAAAAATGTCCTCTCCTTCCACTCTGGTGGGAGGGGTGAAGACGGGAGGAAGATTCGAGCTACCGACCTAGTGATATTGCTAAAATTTGGGGACGCTCCCCCAGCAGAGGGGAGTCCACCCACAATTCTATAGGCCAGGTATGGGGGGGGAAAAGGGAGGGGGTAAGCACTCCTCGCCCGCATGCCTGACGGCAGGGGAGGAGAGCGGCTGGTGGCGCCGCGGTTGTCCTGGCCATAGGGGGCCGGAGAGATGTCATACTGAATTCATTAAAAAGAGACCGGAGACCAGTAAAGTGCTCGAACCGAGTCGTGAAGGGAAAGGTCGGAGGACTAAGGATATGGGGGTTTTTGTTGTTTGGGGCACGCTAATCCGCATAAAAACCAAGATCTGAAAAAAAAAAAAGAATCTTCTACAAGGACAGAGAAAAAGGTTGGGCGGACCCAGGGGAAGTCAGCCTGGGCGCTGGATGGGGGGTGCAGCCGCAGGGGAAGCGAGCCGCTGACAGGCCCGAGATAGACATAGCCGGAATCAATGGTGATTGGATGAGATAGCCAATCTTCTTCACCCACAACACGGGGAACTGTGGAGAGGGGAAAAGAGGGGAGTTGCGCGACTTAAAGAAAATGAACCAGTCCGTGGCTAAAAAGTTCGATGAGGGACGGTCAGCCGCACAGGAGGACCAGGGACGGGCGACAATCATGCTGTCCTCCACCAGGACGGAAGGCCATGGCCCATGCGGAAGCGGGGGGCGTGGTAAAGAGAGGCTTGGACCTACTCGGACGTGTAGTCTGAGGAGAAGAAATAAAGCGGGGAGAGCGACCCTCTGGTACACTATTCGCGAGGGTCCAATCTGAGTCTCGGGAAAGGACGCGAGCCTTTTCCCATATCCAGAGCGACAAAAGCAACCTGTCACGGAGAAAAGAAGAAAACTCTGGCAAGCGACACGTCCGAAAAGAACTCACATGGGGCAGGGGGGCGTTGACTGAGTCACGCCTATATCGGGAGATATAAACTTGGGGGGGTGCCTGGGTGGACTCTCAGAAGGGCAGCGGGCTGGTACTTGAGGAAAAGAGGCTCACCCTATAGTTCCGGGAAGATAGGATTTGCCAGACA
>Ga0179591_1140153_pt1 | contig 15411 bp, 15 predicted proteins | sample CZOMad2_1_08_16f_FD_182891 | JGI IMG/M metagenome (GOLD analysis project Ga0179591, IMG submission 182891) | Vadose zone soil fungal communities from Angelo Coast Range Reserve, California, USA - CZOMad2_1_08_16fungal (PacBio error correction) | ecosystem: Environmental > Terrestrial > Soil >...
GGTTTGGAGGTTTGGTCTAGGTTTACTTTTTGCCTGTATCGTTCGGAGCGGGAACGTGAAGAAGGTCTGTGGGTTTAGAGAAGAGGGGCAATCGGGGTTACGCGTCAACTCATCTTGCTTTCATTGTTATAGAGCCATGAAAACTAGAAACTGGGAAAGGGTGACGGGCGTGTCGGGGAAGAAAAAAAACTTGGCGGGTGTGAGGTAAGCACGAGTTCGGAACAAAGAAATTAGGAAAGTGAGGTTGAGAACTTATGAAAAGAGACCCTAGTCTTTCTTAAAAATTAGACGAAACTTTAAAAAGACAGAGAGGATGTTAGTGTGATAACAAAAAGGTTTTCTGGGGGACCTTGGGAAGAGCCTAGGGAGTTATTGAGCTGTGTTTTTTGAAACAACACCCAGGGACAAAACAACAGGGCTGTCCACCCCCCCGTGTTTGTTGTGATTGTTCTGGGAAACCATCTCTGGCCGTCCGTGTATAGATTTGCTGAATTCCAAGCGCACCGAGGCTCTAGGTTAATCGTGAAACAACGCGAAGCCTATTGATTCTGAAGGCGGGAGCGTACGTAAAGGTAGTCATGAGATCTGGTAGAAGGAAGCACCTATTCGGGCGAGAAGAAAGTGTTGTGGTGGGTGGGAATAATTAGGGGGGGGACTACAAAAGTGGGGGGATATTCTGGGTTTTCCCGGGGGGGGTCCCCCCAACCAATGTAACCCCCCGAGGCAACCCCAGAAAAGAGAGGTTGAAAAATGGTCGACCGCAGGGAATGAGGGACCGCGGTCTTTGGGTAAGTTTTTTAGAAAAGATTAGCCAAATAAAAATAAAAGAAATGGGAAGGGGATAAGATCCTAAGGGCACTGAGATCACCCTCAACAGAAAGAAGGGACGGACAAGGCCCCACAGTGAGAACGCAGACGTGCCCCGGCGGGCCGATGTGGAGTGAGGCAAAAGAAGAAATTAGAAGTGGTAAAACACCCGATTCCCTTTGTGGGTGACCCCCCCCACCCAAAACGGCACGTAGAGAACCCCCCAGACAGGGGGCAACCAAGAACGTTCTGGGTCGCCGCAGGTGGGGGGTTTGTCGACGGGGGGCATGGGGGGTCGTTTCAAGTTTTTTTCCCAGTAGACATTCTAACGCAAGGAAAAGAAGATCTCAGCCTGGCGAAGGCGCAAGGAAAAAAAGAGCCCAACGTGCAAGGTGAATCTATTTTCAACGGTCGGGGTGTCGCCGGGGTAACAAAGAAAGAGGGTCAGTGGACCCAGAAGGAGTTGCGAGTTAGAAACAACGGCAGCCCCGGAGGGAAGTCAGGCAACAAGTATTCAGGCGCCTCTTTCAAACAAGAGCTATCTCTGAGGATATGGAGAGAGTGTGGGAGGGGGGGGCATCTAAATTCAGTTCAACCGTAAAAAGAAGTTATGGATGGTGGGTCCACCAAAAGAGATGATTCAGCTCGAAGTAGTGCTGAACGCCAAGTGACGCAAAAAAAAGGAAAGACGTCACGCCGCGAAGGCATAGCCCACTAATTGGGATGAAGAAAAGCTCGCGAAAGGACAAGGAAGGAAGATTAGAAAGAATTTTACGACTGAAAACCAAGAGGAAAAAAAGATAGATTGGCAAAGGGAAACCAGGGGTGGGGAATTAAAGATAATTCATACTCTCTCTGGTTTGGACCAGAGAAAAGACGTGCGTTTACGCGGCGAGATGGTATGGAAAATGAATGTGTATTCCACTGGCGAAGTAGGATTATTTGGAAGGAGGGTAGTTTCTATACCCTTCCCAATGAATGTTTTCCGGTTAAAAGCAAAGAATGCATGACCCGGCAATGGGAAAATGTATCATAAAATTGGTGCTTGGTAAGAAAGATAGGGGAGTGAGGATCTAGTGTAGTAGAACTGGTGATCCAGATGAAACCACGTGGTCAATAAGAGCGTTTTTCCTGAATAATGGGGAGACAAGAAGTCGCTGACAACTGGGGGAAGGGGAGAGCACTCCTTGCACATAAGAAGGAAAATAGCCCGGAGGGACCGAAATAAAAGGGGGAAAGCGTCCAAAAGCTGGTGCAGGAGGTGTGTGGATCGAGAGCGGCGCAAGGAGCTTGTCGAACGAACGCGCACGGGAATTAAAGGCTCAAGAAATTGCAGGAGAAGGAAAAAAGGGGAGGGTTTGGGTCTTTGTAAGGTAAAACAAGCCAATGATTATAAGAGCCTCGGCTCTTCAAAAAGGAGGTGATCCTTTCGGTGGACAGGCTGGAAACCTGTGGAGCTTTGGGGGGCAGGGAAAAAAGGCAAAAAAATGAGACGATCTGGAGCAGGAGAAGACACAAAGATTCGGGACTCTAGGGGGGGGACCCCTAGAATCAACTGAAGGAGAGTCGCAGCATTAGAGGTCAATGGGGCGAGATAAACCATGGGAACTGGAGGGGGGCAGCGCTCTGAGAGGAAATCGAACTAAGGTATGTGTAGAGACAGTCAAATCCCAATAGCAGGGAAAGAGTTATAATGGGAGGCATATGTCAACGATAGAAAATATTGGAAAGGAAGCGCCTTTGAAAGGAGCCAAGCAGACCAAAAGAGAAAAGCGCGTGGCGCCGCTAGCGTACAAAGGTTGTCTGCAGCCACTAGCGTCTTGCAGAGATAACAAATGTGGAGGAAATTTCTAGTGAAGGGGAAAAATATTGACACTTGATCCGGGAAGAAGAGGAGAAGGGGACGGAGCAAAAAGGGTGTCACGGGCGGAGGGAGACGACAAGTTTGAAAAAGGATTCTGACATTGTGCGATTTAGAGGGAGGTTCCATTCTATGGGGGTAATCAAACATAGAGGGGATCTATACCTGCGACGCATTCACTTAATGTAGATCTCAGGGGGGGGGGACTCTTCTCTTTCAAACCTACTAACAAAAAGAAAGCCTGCATCCTCGAAATGCAAGGGAGCGGAATTGTCATCCGGGGGCGACCACTTAAGGATCATTTCCGCAGGGACCAAAGAACCAAAACAGGGGCAAATATGAGGGGTGTAAAAGAAACAGAGGGGTTGCGTACTACAAATTCCGTAAGAATGCCACACTTTCCTCAGCAACCAACCCTTCGGGAGGATGACCTACTCTCACACAACCAGGGAAAGAGAGAGGATGAGGGGGGACGAGCCAGGACTGGTTTGTAACCTTTTCCGGAAACGTGCTCATTTTGGAGCAACAAATCAGGAGTGGGGGGAAGGATCTACCCTCAGAGGGTCAAGGGTTGGTTTATGAGGCGGCTTACAGACCTAACCTTCACGTTCGCACTCGCTCATTACGATGAACAGGAATTCGAGGGCAAGGCGTTCTCGAGATGCTGGGTTAAGTCTTGGGGGGGGGAAAAAAAGGCGAAAACAAAGCGGAAATCTATGAGGTCCGTAATTTCGTCGGCATTGAACGCTTGAAAGGGTTGAGGACCCAGTACAAGCGAGAGAAAAAAACCGCAAAAGTAGAAAGCTGCTTTTGTGAAGAGGAGGGAATCCGACGGCCAAAGGGTGGGCAGAAACATGTAAAAGGGATAAGGATCAAGGGGAGATATTTTGGAAAGAACAAGAGAAATCATCGATTCGGGGAGGAATTCAAATTAAGAGTGAGTGGCGGAAGAAACGGGTACGAGCGAGGCCGCCACGAGATTGATATGTGTGCCTCGGGGGGCGACCCCTTAAATGCGCGATCCTGGGCCTCAACTCAGGAATACTGAATCAGAAATATCAGGGGAAGAAAATCCCCTGCCAGAAGGGGATGAGGTGCTAACACCAAACCTTAGGTATCAAAAGTCCTCTAAGATCAGGAGAGGAAAAAGAAATGACCCTGGGTAGCTAGTGAAGAAAAAGGCTATGCTGCGACGAGAAGAGGGGAGGCAAACGAGTTCCGAATCTTGGGGGGGGGGAAGGGGGGAAGGTTCGGAGTCCCCATATGGTCTCAGGACCGGGTGGTCATAGTCAAAAGATCAACAGCTAAGAGGAAAAAAAGAGAAAGAAAGGAGCAAAAAATAGGAAGAGGGAGGCGGGAAGGAGAAAAAAAAGATTGGGTTTTCCTATTCCAAGCCAACCACAAAGACCTCCCACGACATCATCGGCATTCACATAGGGTACTTACTTTGGGGAGCGATCGTGACGACACGGAGAAGGGGGGAAAAAAAAGATGATTCACAACGACAGCAATTCCCAGCCTTTTCAAAGGAGAAAAATTGTTTCTTCAGGTCCTCACGGGGGGGGACTCAAGAGGCGGAGAGCATTTTGGACGGGAGGGTGAAGCGCCGCGGTCGCTACAGAGAGCGGGAAAAATCCCGCTTCACTAACTGCACGACGATTGAATGAGGTTGGAGAGGCTCCCATGTTTCCTACAAGAGCAGCCCGAAAGAAAAAGAGCGTACCAAGCCCTCAAGGAGAAAAAAGGTAAAAAATAAAAAATTGTGGAAAAGGGGGGGGTCGTGAGTTGGGGTAGGTAGGGGACACAAACAAAAAGTCATGGAGGGAAAAAGGGCATCGATACCCGCAAGTTTCAAATAGGCCGGACCGCTGCGGGATTTAAGAGGAAGAAACAGGAAAACGAAAGAATAGAGAAAAAGCACCAATCTTTCCCGAGACGGCAAGAATATAAAAGGGAGACTAGGGTTCGAACACAGGGGTACATGTCCAAATCTAGTTAAACCTCGTGGGTTAGGAGAAATGGAAGGCTCTGCACATCTGCGCATTGGGAGAAAGGGAAAGAAGGAATTCATCGCCGGGTGCTTGCATCGGGAGGGCTCCGGACGGCCGTCTGTACATTTCGCTTCACCTTGACGAGGGCAGACTTATGACAGCAGGATAATGGAAAAACATACATAAGCGTGCTGGACTGGAGAACGATCGCAGATGCATAACGAAAAAACTCAGAAAGGAGAATCCGGTAAAGCTATCGTGTGGGCACGCGCGCAAATGAAGAGAAAGTGACACAGTTGCCGACGATTCCTGATGTTTACCGCAGCACGCTCCGTTTACAAGACAACAGCAGGACTTCCTGGTAAGGACCTCGAAAAGGGGGCACCTCACCTCTCAAAAAGGGGGAAATGGTTGAGAGCATCCGTTAATAAGGAAATGGCTGGGACGGGCAGGATTGAGTGAGAGGTATTGTAAAGGGCATTGTGACTATGGGTAATGGGAGGGTGGTAGGGCTAGAGTCAGGGGGGACGCGGAGGGGGAAGATACCGGGTGGGATTGGGGGGGACTTGAGGGGGGGAAGGATGAGGTAGAGAAATGGGGGGCAATAGGTCAGGAGGGTCGGGAGGAGGTATCCAGGCGGTGAATTGGGAGGTGTATGAAGGAGAGAGGGGAGCGGATATGGAGGAAGAGGGAGAGTCTACAGGTGGCTACATGGGGCAACAACTTTAACCGATACAGGAAGGGAACTGGTTCTAAAAGAAACTGGATAAATCTGGGGCGATACGCACCTGTCGATAAGGCCGATCCGTCAAAAGAACATATCGAAGAACTCATCACCGTTGGAGGGCAAAAAAAATCGGATGCCGTTCAAAACGAACTGAGTGCCTCGGGTCCGAACCGGCAAATCTGGCTTGGTCAGACTTAAAAGAAGCCGGGAATCTTGGACAAAAAAAGGGAAAAGAACACCTGATCATGGCCGACGAAAAAAGAACAGATCTCAAGCGAATCTGCATAAGCGGGCAAGACATTGCTAAAGAAAAAGGCAGGCTGGACTTAGGCTGAGGCTATAGGCGTAAAACAGAGGGGCGGGAGCTCAGCAACTTCGGAGAAGGAAAAAAAAGAATGTATTCACGTACACGCCGTTCACATCCGGGGAGGGAGGGAAGGGGGCTCGAGAGGGCGACGAGAACCTGTCGACCCAAGTACAAAAGTGCCCCGTTCAGCGGGGGAGAGGGAAGAAAGCCTGCCGACCGACAACGGCCAGGGGAGTCATGGAACTTTCCAGGCTGACAACAGGCCCGGCCATGGGCAAAAAAATATTCCAAGTTCCTCCACTCGGGAAAAAGGGAGCGCCCAAACGCTCGAAAGACGACCGTAAAAAGCTACGGGAGGGCCCATAAGGGGCCGGGTTAACGAAATCAGGTACTAAGCGCAGGGGATCAAAACTACTCCGAAAAAAAGAACCTGTAAATCTCCACGGGCACGTCCTCAGAAAAGGCAGGTACGCCTAGGCCGGACATGTTTCTATTGTTGAGAGAGCCAGGGGAAACCCACGCGACAAAAGGCAACTATTAGCAGTTGATGCGGTCAGACTTTTGAAGTTCTTTGGCGGGAAAATCCGTTGCCGACAAGGAAAAAATCGGTGCATTGTGTGGACTACTCGGAAAACTTAATTAAAGATTCCTAAAAAAAATGCGTGAGGGGAAGGGGTTGCCGCGGCCATAAAGGGGAGGGAAAAACCTCACAACAGCTCTTGACAGTCACATGCTCCTACAAAACACCGTTGGCCTCGACCAAAAACCGAGAAAAGAAACGCACCGTCGAGTGCGAAAAAAAAGACCACTGCTTCACGGAATGAAAAAAGGGGGTCGGAAAAAAAATGTTTTTGCACACCAACAAACACCACCCCCCAAATGGGGGCCAAAAATACTGGGGTAATGGGTTTATAACCAGAAAAACGGGGGGGGGGAAAAATGGAGGGTGCCGACGTCCACACTGTGAACCTAGGGAAACTCTATCGCCTCCAGGGGAGGGAAGGGAAATGTTTGAATCAAACTATCGAGACACGGAGTCCTCAAGTACCGCCTCTCAAATGAAATACGAATCAGCCTCTTCAATGCAACAGTACCCCTCCTGAAGAAAAAAATAGGCAGGGAAAAAACTCGCCGGCAAAGAGAAATGCGCGAAACCGCTGATCCATGCAGACTATTGCCACTACATAAATCCATTAATTCGTCCGCTAAAACACGATTTACCTATGGGAGCCAGGCTGCAGGGCAAAAAAAGTTCGGGCTAGGACGATTCCCAAAAAGGGAGGGGAGAGGCTGAACCGCGCTTTCAGACTCAAAGGTCGGAACGAGTAGCAAAAGAAAGAGCAGCAGACCGACCTTCAATAAAACAGAGAGAATGCGAACCGAAATTGATCAATTTGGAACGCTCAAAGAAGGAGAGGGACGTCGAACTTGTCAAATACTTGGGGTCGAGCCGCAAAGTCTCCGGGAGGGGGGAATATTAACCTTACCCACCAGAAAGGTAGAAAATTTGGCCGTAGAGTTGCGGTTGCAAAACCGTCCTAACCGCTGCCTGTCCGAAAAAAGAGGAATACATGGACCACTCATGTAAAGAGCATGTCGAAGAAGCTCCCAGTCTAAAAATATTTCGAAAAAAGGCTTCAGGCCGTAGTCAGGCATGCGAAACGAAGGAGAAAAAAAAAAAAAGAGAGAGATGCGCACAAATGAATGCTACGGACTATTTTCAAGGGAAAGGAAGGCAGAAGGGGGGGAAGCTATTTCAGAGCTTGGTTTTTTCAAGGGAGGGGTAAGAAGAGGGACACGACGGCAGCGACAGGATTGGGATGGAAAAGGACATCGCTGAGCCGGGGTAGGGTAGGGGGGGGAAGGTTAAGATCAAAAGACGGAGAGGCTGCGGGCAAGATGGGGACAAGTTCGTATTCATAAAAAGGCGACGTCAATTTGAGAGAAGGGAAATAGCATTAGCAATTATAATTGAAGTGAAAAGCTAAGTGTTCCAGAAAAGGGGAAAAAGGAAAACGATCCGGGAAGCAGAGCATGAAGTCAAATCGAGTGAAAACCTCACAGGAACTCGGAAAATCGTCCGCTAGCCAAAAGGAGGGGAATGGGCACAATCACTTCACCCGACATCATACCTCGTGGGTTTCATAAAGGGAAGGCGTGCTTAGCTTCTGGGACGTAACCAGGCCCGATGGGGGGAAACAGTGCTTGTAGTAGTGCAACCGGCTCTGGGGGTATTGCCGGAGTTCTGAAAAGAAAGGGGGAAGAGGGAAAGTGCATTGACGGGTAGGCGAAGTTCAAAATTAGGGTGGTGACTAAGGAGCCTCCCGTGGCTCGATTCGGGTGGAGAAAGGGAAAGCGTATATCTAGTTAATTCGAGGTGTGTCAATGACGCTGCTGCAGTAAAGGGGGGAATGGCAAGCTACGAAAGGTTGGGAACCAGAGGAAATAACGGCTTTAAGGCATAAGGGGGAAGGAGAAAGGAAAGACAGTGGAGTGAAATTCTTTAAGGTCCGGGGATGGGAAGAAAAGGAGAAAACGGGGAGGAACCTGGACTCTTGCGGAGAGGGGTTGGTTTGAGGCCCACGCCGAGGAAATGTGCTGAAAGAGCTGTGCGGTGGCCGCGTCTCCGTGGAAAAAAAAAGTCAGCACCGAGTGGCCGGAGGCATCGTCAAAAAGAAAGTGTTCCGCGGGGAGGAAAAATGCACGATGGTGTTCCCTTGGGGAGAAAAGGAAGTGTAGTCACCAGGGAAGAACGGCACAAGAGAACCGGGGAATTATCAGAGGGGTTCGTCCGGGCGTGTGAAGGGGAGGAATACTCGATCCACCCAAGTAAGTACAAAGAAGAACGGCACGGTAGGACATGAGAGGCGAGGATGCACAGAGGAGGATGGGACACGTGGCCGGGTGGCCGAGTAGGATCAAATTGCAGACCGATAGCGTTAAAAAAGCCAAGAGGACGGGGATAACACCTCGGTCGAAAAGCCGAGACCCGTTGGGGCAACTCAAGGGCTACTACCGGACCAAAAAGGGGGACAACGGGAGAAAGGATAACCATTGGCCGGATGCCTTGGGGGACGCATGAAGAACTCCATCTCCCATCAGGGAGGGGACGTCTATTTATTGGAAGAAGAACAGCGGGGAAAAAAACGTTTCGGACAGGCGAAACGTTGTAGGAATGCACGCCAACTCGCGAAAAAACAGGCCCGAAAACTGAAAAAATTATTGGTGAAAGCGTGTACGTGAATAAAAAAACGAGTTCTGATGGAGCCAAGTGAGGGAGGGACGAACTCGGCTCCCGCCTATATACCCGACCTAAATAAACATTCCCGAAGGAACGAGAAGAATGGGAAGGTACGCAGATAAAGGAAAGGAAATATGCGTGCGGCTGATCTCTCAATTATCGGGATACTGACGAATAAAAGAACTGATTGACCCGGAGGCCTTTAAATCGAATCACGGAAATCCTCACGGGACCTGTTCGAGGGATCGACGGCAAAAGAGGAGGAAAGAACGAGCCCCAATACGGGTTTGGTGTCAAGAACCAAGGGGAGGGAAATTACTTCGATACGTCGGGGGGAAGAGCGTATCTCTTACTTTGAGAGACAAATAGAACGTCCAGTATTGGGAAGATGAATACGATGTGAGGGGAAAGCGGTTAAAGTTTTGTTGCCCCAATGAGAAAAGGGAAAAAGGAAAGTCCCAGGACCATAATCAAAAGCCTCTTGCAGCACCGACACCACCAACTGGGCAAGGGGGGGAGGGGGGCCCTCGACCGAGGGTGTAGCCAGTGTTAAACAGCTGGGGAATGTCCAGTGTCCCTAAACAGGAAAAGGGGAAGGGCTAGAAACGCCGCCCATAAGACAAGAAGGGGAGCAACGGCATTAGGTCATTCGCGACCGCGTTGCACCCCACGCTTAGACTGATCGAGGGTCGACGATTGGGTTCGTTTCTGTCCAAGGGAAAAGGAAGGGGGGAAACGAAAAGGCCGTCCTGTATGGGGGCCAAAAGGAGAAAGGACATAGATCCAGATACGGCTGCCAGGGTTCAAAACGTGAAGAGAAAAGGGGACACCCATCCTTCGGCGCCGCAAGAAATCAGGGGGCGATGACTAGGCACGCGACGCAATGCTCAGAAATGGGACAGAGAGATTTGGACGACTAACCAACGAGGAGTGTGGGGTACAAAAAGAGGGGGGGGGGTGGAACAAAGGAGCTGATCATTCTACTACTGAGGGGGGGGCGCATCGGAAGATCGTTGAGCGGCTGGGTAGGGGGCAACGTTCTGTCATGGTGAGGAAGAAGGTCCGCAGAGGGGGGGAAAAAAAGGGTTTGAAAAGTTCGAGTGGCAATGGGAAAATTTCCCCAGGGGGGTCAAGGTTGGGCTCCCGCAAACAAAAAAGAAAGGAAAAAGTGACAAGTTGGTTGGGTTAATAGTGAGCGACACTTTGAGTTGGGGGGGTTGTTCAGCTCTTGGTGAGAAGGAAGGGGAGACTGTTTAGACCTTACCAAGGGGCTGGAGGGATTCTGAACCTGGGGGCAGAAGGAGGAGCTAAGCATCGGAAGAACAGACTGTCCAACACTAAAAGAGAGGGCCCGGTAGGACCTTAATAACGTGTTAGCGGGAAAAAGGGAGGGGGGGCAAGAGTCAGGTGGAATATAACGATACAAAGGAACGGATATTAGGTAAACGACCCGCAAGACAAGTACGAGGATGAACTACTGACTGAAAGAGCTGGCACGCCTGGTATTGTGGTTTGGGATGGGAAAAGAGGAAACATCAGAGGAGCAACCTCGGCTCTTGGAAAAAAAGGGGTAGGAGTGCAAAGCGGAAACTATCGCGGTTGGCTGGGCTTGAACTCCCTGGAAGAAAAGGAGGTATCAGAAACGAACACAAAAAGCGTAAAAATAAGGGGAAAGAATCGCACTGAAGGAGAGTAAAACTGGGAATTGTTGAGCCGAGCTACCCAGTGCAGCGAAGGACTGTCCTATGAGATGACGATACCGGCTTTGTAGCAAATACAGCTCCCGCGTGAAGGGAAGAAAAACGCTGAGGAAAGAAAACGAGGGGTCGGAACACCATGTACTACCCTTTGGTTAGAACACCAAAAAAAATCAGACTCATGCTTTTGAGAAGCGATCGTACCACAAGTTTCTTTCTTCAGAAACGTCCAGAAATCCTTTCCGTGAACATTTACGAATCTATGATTGAGGTGGAAAACCTTGGGATATTCGAGGGAAAAACTTGATCCGGAATCCGCGGGAATGCTGATAAAGGAGGCGGATGGCAATACAATGTCAAAACAAAATGCGCTTTCACATTGCGCGGTAGATGGGGGGGGAAAGGCTCGCAGTGTACTGGGGAGAAAAAAGAAAAAAAGCTCAAAAAAATCACTTCATAGCGGAAAGAGAATTTGAGTGCCTCTGACAAGTACTGAAAAAAGCACGCAGAAACATTCCGGCAGCAACTCGAAAGGGGACAGGGAAATCAAGTAAGGGAGAGAGCCGATCACTGGAGGGAAGGAGGAAATCCGAAACCAAAAACATGAAAAGGGGAAACGAGGAACCGCCGAAGGGTGCTGGAAAAAAGGGAGCACGTGACTGTCTCACTGCCTCCGCACCCAAAAGACGGATGGCTTCAGGCCCCCATCATTCTCAACGGAGTATGATATATCTGATATGGGGGCCGAGCCATAGCAAGGTGGGTAGCCAGTGTGAAGGGACGTGCCAGGTTCCGTACAGCCCCTTTCGGGGGTAAGGGGGAAAAAGAACATCTGCACGTTTTGGTTTGGACTGATTGGCGGCTTCCTCTAATGTCGCTGCTCATTATCGATGAAGGGGAGGAAGGAAAGGTCAGGCGCTTATACGGTTGGAGACTGCAAGTCACTAAAAAAATAGGGCTCTGAAAGTCGCGGCATGTCGTAAAAGGAGATCAGGTTATGTTGAACATTTACCAAGCGAGAGGGAAGCATATACTCAAAAGGGGGGGAAGCAAAATTTGGTGAAATCGGGGAGAGTACACAGCCGTAAAAAAGGGGAGAAAAACTTCAAAGGGATGATTTAAGGGGAAATGTCGGATCGGGGGGCACAAGGTAAAAACCCCCCAAACAAAACCCCCCCCCCTCATAGAGGAGAATAGTGGCAGAATTCCAATTAAAGGTTTGCGTGCTGAAAAGGTGAAGATCGCGGCCAAAGATCGAATGTTGGGCTGCAGAACAACCTACCAAAGGGCGCGGACCTGAAGGCAAGACTTTCTTTTTGAGCAAGCGTCATCTTCCGAAGAGGATGCAGGGATTCTAACCAAAAGACGGCGGGATAAGGAAGAGGAAGATACAGCTTCGGCACGAAAGGGCAACATTGGTAGCTCGGCAACACATGAAACGCGATAATCTGCAAAGAGAAGCAAGAGGCAACGAGAAATCCGAGCGGGGTTTTGTCTTAGGGAAGGGGGGAGAAAAGAGCGTCTCTCCAGTTGTGAACAGAGTAAAGAGCTCAACTAGCTAAGGTCAACCGCTGGCAACAACAGAAGAAAATAGAAGAGGAGTCCTGGATTAAGAAAAAAAAGAATGGATTTTGGGTTGCGCATACAGCAACAAAAAAAAAGAAACCGAACAACATCAAATAGTTCAGCATTAAAGGTGACGCTTCTTAAGTGCTTTTCTTTAATCAGAACATCGATAGGGGGGGGAACAAGAGTCAACCGACCGAATGGGGCACCAAGTGTTGTCTCCAAACTGTGTTACTTCGAAAAGGAGAGAATGAGCTGTGGAAAAGGGCGACGTCCGGCGGAGAGGGAGCATGACTGCGGTCAGCAAAACCTGCTTCACTACTAGCCGATTGGATGGGATGGGGGTTCATGCTGCTAAAGGAAGCAATATCCGACCTCCCGCCACGGGGTTGGGGGGGGGTGGTGAGATGGGGGGGGGGCGGGGGGGGGGGTGAGGTTGAATGGAAGGGGAACTTACGACACCGCAAAGTGTCTGCGGAGTTCCAAAATTGCACCTGTCAACTTCAGGTGCTTTGCGGGAAAAAGGAAAACTTCAAATACCCCTCGCTAACTCGACAGGGTAAAAAAAGATTACTCCGCTGCGGGATTCAGGGGGGTACTAAAATGACAACCGGGCATAAAGCTCGCCGCTACACGCAAGCTTTGACGGGGGGGGAAAACAGAGAGGGGCCAATGGGACCCTGGGTTCCATGAAAAGCGTGAAAACTCCATCGTGGGGGGTGGATGTCCAAGTCTTTCGGGGCACATCTGCTCATTGGGCAGGGAGAAAAACGTCGGGACAGTCGTGTCTACGTACCTTCAGAGGGAAAATACGGCGGGCGGGAGGTGCGCAACACGGGACATTGAAGCACGTATCGGAGCGGTAAAAAAAGAGCCGTGAACACATAACAGAGGAGGACGTGCGGAAACCGAGAGGAAGAGGAACGACCCACTATCAGCCGTCGAAAACATAACTCCCTTTTCATCCGCCCGCGAATGTATTGGAAGGGAAAGTACTGAAGGGATGAAATGGGGAACTCAGCACCTACTCAGGGGGGGGAAACTGTGGAAACACCTGCACACTGCGTTACAAACGGAGAAAAGAGGGGAACGAGGGCACTAGAACAAAAAAAAAAGTTTTGGGCTGGCGGTGCAGAGTAGGAAGGGGGGGTCTATCAGGTCATGCCTGGGACGGGGGCAGGCGCTCTTTCTCTTTAAAAAAAAGGGACCTCGGTACCGGGGGGAAAAAGGGAGGTCAGGGGACTAAAAATTGCGTCACTGGGTCAGAGGAAACTCACAAGCCGATCAGGCCGATCCTTCAAGAAGGAAACTAAGTACATCTCATTTCGTGGAAAAAAACACCTTCAAAAAAAGGAGGGGGAAGGAAAAACAAGAAGTCACGCGGGCCCTGCAACGTCTATGCGGGGGACGGGGGGAAAAGGTAACCTCCGGGTGCAATCAGATCTTATTGAATCAGTCGAACTCGATCATCTAAAACTTCGGAAAGCAAAAAGATCTCGCAGCGGGAGAGAAAAACAGGTCCATCAAAGGAGGGGACTTCTGTAAATTTACGTCGGCAGATGAGGTGCGTAGCCTCGCGTTCGTAATCAGGATTAGCGAAAGCTATTACACTTCGCAAAGAAAGGGGCAGTCACGGGAACTCCGAGACAAGCCGGCAGTTTTGGGGAAAAGGGAAACGAGAGTGCGGCGAGAAAAAAAAAGTCGAACTATCACTACGGAATTCCGCGTTGGAAGGGCCGGCCCTACCAAAGGCCTCGAACGTCCATGGGAGAAAACAGAGGAATTTAAGGCGTCCTAAATGGCAATAAAACGTCCAGTGGCAGAGAGACAAGTTTCTCCCGAGAACGGGGGAGGGGGGGGACATGGAGAAAAAAAAAAGATCTCAGCGCGAGAGTACCGTCAAAGATTTGAGAGCAAATTTCCTTGGACAGGGGAATCCGGAAGAAATGGGGAAAATCTAGATGGTCCGACATAAGTGTATCCTGACTACGACGGCCACCCTGTCAAAAAAAAAAAAAAGTGTAACAGCCCTGGGCAGAAAACGGCCCGGGAAGGGGAAAAGCAGGGTGAGCCGAGGTCCAGGAAAGGGTGTACTAACAGGGGGGAGATCTTCTAAGGGAAAAAAAGGGAAAAACCCGACTAACCTCAACTATAAGGGATGTCTTTCGCTAGGGGGCCGTTCTTAAAGGTACTACAACACCGTTGGGGGAAAACAGTGAACCCACGGTGCAGTGGGGTGGAGCGGGTCGTAACACTGGTCAAGCGGACCTATGACGCCGAGACAATGAGAATTGACGCGAAAGATTCCCGGAGACCAAAAGAAAAAGCTCGGACCAGCAAAAATTAGTGTCCTCCAGGTTCCTCGACCAAGACAGATAAAGAAGAGCACCGTATAGGGGGAAAGGGCTCACCCGTACCGTAAAAAAAGGAAAAAAGGGTTTCCGGATTCATACTGTTCCCTAGAATATGACGGTAAAGGGTGATAAAACTCCTTTGTGTATTAGAGTGGAAAAAGTCCACAATGCACTCGTCGGAGGAAAAAATAAATTACCGCGATAGGACTCGGACACAGGAGAAAAAGTAATCTGAACAAGATGTACTCTCGAAACAGAAAGAATCTCATTAAGGAATTCCTAACCGCGCAGAAAAAGAAAAAGCAGGCCGAGGAATGCGGACTCGCAATCAAAAAGCGAATCAAACTACACAATCTTGCTTAGAAAAGAAGCAGGGCAAGGGTCGAGTGAAAGAGAAAAAAATTCGGCGAGAACCTAGTGCTTCTTAGTTCGTGAGCCCGGCTGAGGGAAAAGGAAAAGTGGCGACGACGATGTGACCTAATAGAGGGGGAAAGAGTCGAGGATTGGGGCAGCAGCTTCGGGGGAGGGGCGACGGGGGCCTTAAAGACAAAAAACGACCTTCCTCAAAAAGGGGATAATGCACCCTGAAACGCTTGACAAACTCGCCATTGCTTCGTGCAGGACGGGAAAAGGGGCAAAATCTTTGGGACAGCCGACCGATGAAGAAGGGGGAAAAAGGAACCGTGCAAACCGGATGAACACGACTCAGCCGCTTTTGCCGTAAGGGAGGGGAAGAAAAACCACAGTCCTGACCGCGCCGGTTCTAAATCTTAAAAACCAAGGAAAGGGACCCCGCTCTGAAATACCCTCGCAAGAGGGAAAAAATGTGTCGAAGGCCAGGGGAAAAAAAGAAAATTGTC
>Ga0179591_1289208_pt1 | contig 15411 bp, 11 predicted proteins | sample CZOMad2_1_08_16f_FD_182891 | JGI IMG/M metagenome (GOLD analysis project Ga0179591, IMG submission 182891) | Vadose zone soil fungal communities from Angelo Coast Range Reserve, California, USA - CZOMad2_1_08_16fungal (PacBio error correction) | ecosystem: Environmental > Terrestrial > Soil >...
GGTAGAAACTACCAAAAAGGAACCCCTACTGCGACCAGACTTTGCTTCGAAAGGACGCGGTCGCCTGACGCGAGCAAACGGAAAGCCTGGAGTCCGAAAAAAAGATCAGCGCGTGAGGTAAGGACAAGTCCGACCGGGTGCTTCAGACAAGGGTAGTTAAATGGTGTTGGGGGGGGGAGGTCGTCGTCGTTGCTCAAAGGGGGGAAAAGGGCTGGGGCTATGAAAATACGCCGAAGGCGACGCCACTTAAAACAGATGACCCGGCCAAGTATAACAATCCTGACAGTCGAAAAGGGTGAAGTCGAAAAAAGGGGGGGGGGTGCCGCTGCGATCATGAGTCTCGCCAGGCATAAGGCAAGGCTGTCTGGGCAGATAAGAAGATATTCCAAAAGGCCATAGAAAGGTAGATCGGGAACTGCGTGTGGCAGCCGGATGCTGCTGGAACAAAATTTTGTCTAGGAAGGGCAAAAAAGAAAACAAAGACAAAAAAAAAAAAAAAAAAAAAAAAACGAAGAAGGAAAACCACACAACAACGAAAACCCAGCTAGCCGACCGCCAGGGGAAAAGAAGAAGAGGTCAGCCTATCAAACAAGTAGAAGCGTCGTGGGAGAGGGGAATCGTGTACTGGATGGGTTCGAGAAGGGGGAACGACCGTGAAACTCGCAAAGGAGTACTCGAGTGTCCCTTACCAGGGCCTGAAGGGCGCGATCGAGAAGAAAAAAAAAACCCGACAAGAGGCATCATGCAACTGCTGCCAAGTTCAAAGAGACTTCAAATTAAGAAAATATTTCGGGAGACCACATCGCTCAAGGTCGACGGAAAAGGGGGGGAGTAAGGTCCGGAAAACTAATGCCAGGTCAGCAAGTTATCGAGAGACAGGCAAAGATTTCTTCGAACGCCTCCATGGGGGAGGCAGAGGGAGTAGATTTAGAAAAAAGGAAGTAGAGCCGATCAGGGAGTCCTACGCAGCGCCTCGTAGGAAAAAGGCGTATCAGTCACATAAGTGGGGGTTGTCGGCAGGTTGGGGAGAGTAGAGGATTGGAGAGACGGCAGGTTCGTATTCAGGACAAGAGCACATGGTCACCAAATCACGCCGCATCCGAAGGAGGACCTCAGACACAAGGAAACTGGCCAGGAACATGCGGAAGAGGAACGACGAGACAGTTATGTCCTCACAAGAACCGAGCACCATCTGTGGCAAAGGCCATCCTGATCGGGCGAATCAGTGCAATAGGGTACAAACTCCGTCCAGAAACAAGCCTCCTTCGAAAGGTGATCGTAGCCGCCAAGAGTCCAATTGCATCTGGCCAGGTAGGTGAGAAAAAAAGCTCTCGCTGAGTATGCGATAGCAGGATCTAGGCGTCGGGTTGTAAGGGACCCAAACCTGAGAGATTCAGGGCTCTACCCATAGTGTAGCCGATGAAGTCAGAGTGTCGGGTTTGGCCGGAAAGATCTAAGCAGAAGTAAAAAAGGCATGCAAAAAAAACCGGGAAAAAGGGGGCGTTGGCTAACAGGAAGCATGAAAAAACGCTAGGCAAAGGAAAGTCGACAGGAGGCGCGCAATGGGGGGAACTGTCGCTCCGAGTTACCGATGCGTAGGGAGGTCGGAAATAGACAACTTCCCACAGCACACCTTCCGTCGGGGGTCGAGACTCGACCTGGGGGCAAGGAATGCGGTTTGCTCAAAAGGGGAGTGTGCATGAGGATTCCCCGTATTGCACCAAATAGACAGACATCCACTGCATCCGAGGGAAGAGGCAGGTCTAGGGGTTCATATTGGGAAAAAATCTTCCATCAAGCAGAATGCCATCGTGGATGGAAGAGAAGGTGTACAAGGGTGCAAAGAAGGGCATAACCTGTGGTGGTACAGGTTATCGAAGAAAAACTGACTAGAATTGGGGAACTCCCTAGTTCGGGGGACAGACGCGAAAAAGGAAGCAACGGGTAAAGTAGGGTTCGTCGCGGGAGGGGGGGTCTTCAGAGTAAATTGAAAGAAAAGGACCATCTGGTCTAGGGTACGACTGTACCAAGGGGGTCCCTCTAGCGGAGTCGACGAAAAAAACAGCGGGGGGGAGGAAAAGAAGGGCACTCGGCTAGCGGGAAGGAGGGGAAAAGGCCTCCCGAGTACCTGCGGGTTCCATCCCTTTTCTGTTAGAAAGAATTTCTTATAGCCCATTCAAGAGATGGGGAAAAGGGCACACTACGAAAACTGCCGGGAGCTTGAACACCGGAGGGAATAGGTAAATCCTAGGAAAACACTCGAAGGTAATTATAAAAAATAAGATAATAGGGAAGTTTCTGACCCGGGAACTTCTGACAGGGGACAGGCACGAAAACCAGTTCATCCGGCCCACTATGGAGCTTGGGGCGGGAGGATGATCTCCACGTCTGGAAACCCAGGGGAAAGAGAAAGACAAAAAAAGTATGAGAGGAAAAATATTAGATGCGGTGGGATTCAGACTTTAGATCCATAGAACGGCAACACAGCACTAGCTTGGGAATGGATCACCTTTTCGGGGGAGGGGCCGACAATAAATTAAGTTCCATTTCCACAAGAACTGATGCGGAGGTCTTTGATCTCAAGAAGGAAAAAACGGTAAACCATCTGGCCTGAGAAATAGACCATCCCTGGGGAAAGTACACTAGAGGGGGAGGGTAGCATGTCCCTGGTCGGATTTGGAGAAGCAGAAAGAAGCAAGAAAGCAACTGTTACAAAGGGAGGAAGACACGTCCTCTAGGCTGACAGGAAGAATAACTGAGAGGGTTTACAGTCACAGCCACGTCTTATGTTCGTATCAGTAAAATAGGGGGAGGGACGGGGGGAATTAATCGCCATCTTGTAAACTTGGGACTGGAGAGTGCAGTAATATGTATATTCATCTCAAGAGGGATCAAAAGACTATCGCAGCCGGCAGACAGCGTGCAGTCCATTAACTAGGGTAATTTGAAACGCTTCACTGCTTCTCTATGAACGCAAACGGCTGCTGGGGACCAGACATCATGGGACCGGGATACACGTCGTGGGTAGGGAAAGACTGAAAAAATACCTTATGAGATAGACGGTCGGTGGGGTAGGTTAGTTCCCCGAAGAAAAAAGAGCACAGCGCTGCGCACTTCGTATTTAGTGGTCGTCGTGTTGAGAACGAGGGGCCAAAAGGTGTCACCTTAAGGCCTGAAAAGAACAATGGTCGCAAAAATGTTCCTGTCCAATGCGCTGGACAAGAGGATTAGGGGATCCGAGAACTGGGGGGGCTGAGAACTGGTTGCGGACGACAATAAAGGAAAATTAAGCTCCAACTCCAGGTAATGAGACAAGAGAAGAGTAAAAAATGGGGAACTGAAAAGGTCAGACGAGGAGGGGGTTCCTCGCTCTGTTCGCCAACAGCAAGTTCTAATCTCGGGTAGGAAACGATGAGCGGCTATGAGTGCCATTCCACAGAGAACTTATGGCGGAGCATCTTCTAACGCGATATGATCCCTGGCTATCTAAGCCTATTGGATTAATCATAAAACAAAAGTAACTCGTCCTCTATCTCTGACACGGGGCTCCTCTAAAGGTAAAACTCCATGCCAGATGCGAGGAACGGGATAAAGGCGTACCTGCAGGACGAGTGGAGATATGAGAGTATATAAAATCCCGGGATACCTCTGAATCCTGACGGGCCTCAAGCTGGGGGGACTCTTCCTCGTTTACTACATAACCGGAGAAGCGGGAAAGAGAAGGGGTACCGTTCTCCTACTGTTGGTGAATCTGGGTAAAGAGGAGAAAAAGCTTGAAAAAAGTTTGATGCTCTTTAGAAGTAAGATCAGGAACTAAAAGATAGACGATGACGGGGAACACAACGGAGAGTCTATCTGGGTTGTATAAGGCTCTTGAGACTACGGGAGGAAGATACTTCACAAGCATGGGTGACTCGAATAACCCGCAAGACATACAGAGAGGGGGCGAGCAGCTTGAGCGCTAACAGCGACCAGAAATGGGTAATCGAGTAGGACATGACGCGAGGGTGCCGAACAGACCTGAGCGGAAGGGTCTCCTCAAAAATCGCCGCGCAACGAGAGAATTTAGCCTTTACGAAAAGACCTGCAAAGATTAGTATCAGGGCGGAGGGCTGTTTGAGAAACGGCCCTCTTACGCGCGAAGGTACCGGGGGAATGGAGGGAACGCCTGGGGGATGCGTCAAGTGTAACAACCCGTCAGACTCTTCTACACTACGGAAAGCAGTTGTCCGGCTTCGAGACATTCGCTACACAGGGGGGTCTGGCTTATAAAAAGAGAGAAGCTTGTTCCATCCTTGGAAAAGGAATAGTCGCGAAGAAGTTCCCTGGGGGGGGGTGGGTGGGCACAGTAGATGAGGGAACTAGGGGGAGGCGGATCTCCGACCTCCATGTCCGTCATGCCTTGGCACAAAAAAAAATGAAAAGGGAAAAAAAGAATCGGCAGGGGGGGCTACACCTTCTAAGTCACAACTCGTAGCTGCCAGGCCAGCTCACGTTAGGGGGCCATTTGGGGTGCCTCAGGATGGGCTCTCTCGGAGGGAAACAGGCCAGCCTGATCTGAGATGAGCAAACAAAAACTACAAAGGAAAAAGTACGACTTCGCAGAATTAATAAAATGATTGCTGGGTAGGGACACTATACGCTCTTAAATGCTAAACAACGTTCCTGCGAACCCTGGGGGAGTGCGGACTAACTAAAAAACTATGACCCCAGGCAAGCTGGATTCAGGTAGGGGAGTTGAAGTTGGAGGAAGGCAACTGCAGGGGAAGGCAGAGGAAGTGTCAATCGGAAGAAAGAAAGAGGCATTAAAGTTTCTAAACCTTTCGGCGTCAGGCCCTCGATGACGGGGTTATGTGGAAGAAGGAACGGCGCTTCTTCTTGGGGAGTCCGGTGGGGGGGGAGCTTGACGCGGGGCCTATTCAAGTTTTGTTAATCTCGTCTGAGTTTTACAGTTAAGAACCTCCTGCCTTCCATATAAGTTGAAGGCCATGAGGTGCTCCTTATTCGAAAATTCCTCTCTAGATTCCTGGCGTAAGGGAAGGGGGAGAAAGAATCCTAAAGAACGTCTTGCCGTGAGAGTCAGGCAAGTCATGCGGGTCATGGCAATCTAGGTAGGATAGCTAAAAAGCCTGCTTTTCTGAGGGGTACACCTGCCAATGGGCGTACTGTGGCACTGGGAAATTGTAGGAAATTCCTAACACCTTCCTCAGACGTCGCAAAATAACGAAGGGGGGCCCGTCTATGACAACAAAACAGTATTTACTTTGTAGGTGACGGGGGTCTGGTATGCTGGGGGAAAGCACCCTGTGGACCGCTACTCCAGGACTAAAAAAAAAAAATGGAAAAAAAAACCAAAGCGGGCTTACAATTCGGAAAATGGCGACTCTGAAACGAAGAACCGGAAAGAAAAGAGGGAGGGCGGATGGGCAGGTCGGGAGGGCTGACCGTCAGAAACCTCGTGGATGATCAGGCGACCCGGTATGGGGAGGGGGGGTGTGAGAGAAGCTCCGATGAAAACGTAGGCAGAGGGGTAGGGGGGGGGAATAACGGTCTATGAATCAGCGCCACTCGGCCTAGTGCGTAGGAAAAGGTTAACTTTAAGGGGTGATGGACAAATGCTTTCAGGTTGGTCCAGCATTAGCGGGGGTACGTCTATTGGAGGGGGGACCACGATCATTAGAAGAAGGCTATCAGATGGTATAGGAGGTCGACTTGTGGAAAGGGGTGTTTTTAAACCTCTTCCAGGGTTGCCGGTCCTATATGGGCCACGAAACGCTTTGACTTTAACTGCGCAGGGGTCTTGAATTGAGGACCAAAAATAGGACCCAGAAAGTTGTAAGAAACAAGAAGCTGGCACTACCGAGGTTTGGGGAAAAACTACGACAACCACAAAAAACGACAGAAGATCCCGTTCGGTCAGGGTATAGAATGGTGGATTGGCACCGGGGTGTCCCCTGTGGGGGCATGCCATTTACTGGTTTGGGGGGGTTGAACCGGGGTTTGCACGCCGAGGTTTGCCGGTTCTGCACCTTTCTGGGCAGTCTTGCCCTGCATGGGCCTTCCACCCGGACTCGTAGCTTTCTGGTCCAGGGGGGATCCGGACGGTCATCTTTCTACGAATTCCTTCGGGCTGAATTCGTTGCGCTGTTGGTTGGGGTGACCTCTAGGCTTGGGTACAGTAGGTTGTCTTTTTGTGCCCGTACCAGGAGACGCACGTGAACTGACGGTTGTCTGGTGCAGGAGTTGTGGCTTCACAGGAGGTCGCACGTCTTGCTGAGGGGCATCTTCAATTGAACGAGAGGAACACTTTGACGCTCGTCAGGGGCTCCAAGAGGGTGGGGCCCTTTTAGCACAGGGAATCGGACCAAAAAATTATTTCCGGTTAAAACCGGAGAACCGGAAAAATTTCTTTGGAAGAAGAAGGTGAATTTTTTCTCTTGGCGGTGCGTACTGGGACCGTCGCAACCGTAGCTCGATTTTCTGTTCAACAAAGCCGGCGTCCTGTAGTACGGGGTACTTTCTTTTTCGTGCAAGAGTAGAGTAAGGAGTGTTAATTTCCGAAGAAAGGGGCGCGCGTTCCTGGGAACGGGTGAGAGGCTCAAGACGCATATTCTCTCAAAACAAAAAAAAAAACAAAGGAGATAAAAGAGGAAAGCGAGGAGCAGATACCAGTGTCAAAGGTCCCTCCAGCCGGGTGGGAACCTGAACGTCCAGGCCCGACGCAGTTCAACGGAACAATCACTAAGCGCTCCACTCTTCAGGTCAAATAACCCGCACTAAAGAAGGGGGGTAGGCGTCCCTAACAACGTTTACCCGTTGCGAGGGCGGACTCATATAGGACAACAACCGGCTCTTCTTCAAATCCAAAGGAAAGTTTACGTCCAGTCAAGAAGGCTTGTCACCTGTCATCCTTTCTGGGTGGAGAATCTTACACTAGTTAGTGAGGCCCAAGGCACACATCTACTTTACAGGCCCTTACGGGAAAAGTGAGACATTGCCGATATAAGTTCAAACAATGCTGGCAAGAAAGGGAAGAATCAGTAGGGTGACTCACGCCAAAAACGTTTCGGGCACGGGGGCAACCACTTAACACGGAAAACCATAACAGGGACAAGAACGTGCACCTTCGTAATTAATGGGAAGGCGCCAATTCCCAGGCTAGCCAACCGGGGACACGTCAGTCAAAGAAGCGGACGTCCAATTGACTTGAAACTCAAACCTCCATTGTCAGACCGACCCAAAGGACTGGTGGCCACAAGGGCACCAACAAAGGGACCGGCAAGGGGAAAGCCCAATCAGACATTTGACGTCAACATGAACGGCGATCACCGTAAAAAGGGATTCTGCGGGTCCAATAGGTAGACACACGGGTCTGAAAACGAAAAAACCCGATTGAAGAAAAAAACTTTCTCTTGCTTGGCGGAAAAGGAAGACCAAACAGCGTCCGGGGGCCATCGAGGCCAGAAGAGTGAAACAAAAAAAACGGTTGGCCAACACACTTTCCCTTTGAACCCGTGCCGAGTCCGCCAAAGCAGAAAAGAGGTTACGCAATCTTTTAAGGAACACAAGATCCTTACAACCCAATCTCATAAGTACCAATCATAGTTAAGACAGAACAAAGGACGAATGACCCCGTTCCCCTCAATCACCTCCACTGGGATAGGGGTGGGGCCGTCTTCTCGTCAGGGTTCCCTTCTACACAACATCAGGAAGGAATACTAAAAGTAACTAGATGAAAAAGCCCTACACCTAAAGGGGCTCTGATGATAATAACAGAGGGGCTTAGGGCAGTCCCGACCGCCAAAGCCGCGAAGATGCAAAGGATCATTTCAAAAGAGGGAATCCTTCGCAAAGGGCATAGTGTTCAGCAGAAGCACCTCTGTCAGGTGAGTAAGGAGTCGCTGTCTAAAGTGGGTAAGTGATGGGGGAGGTTAGAAGGGGGGAAAAGTCGAGAGGTGAAGGAGGGGTTGGAAGGTGGGGGGGCTAGGTGTTGAAGGGGTGAGGGGGAGCGGGGAGGCGGGAGGGGCGTAGGACGAGGGATACCGAGTTCAACATAGAACAGAAAAACTTAAATACGGGTGACGAAGGGAGACCAGGGGAAAAAAAACGGATAAAGGTTGGGTGCGACGCTGAGGAAGTGGAGCAGCAGGAAAAGAAAAAGTCGCCATGAAAAAATTCCAACCCGGACGGGGGTCACACGCTCCAGCGCGCACTAATATCCGAGAAAAGAGCTGACCACCGCCTGACAGGGAAAGCCCGTCAAGCCGTTGTGAGGGATGTCGGGGACATGAAAGGACGGCAGAAAAAACGGTATGGAAAAGGAAAGGCAACGGGGGAGAAGGAGCCGGTGCTTCCAGCCGCTGGTCGGCCGGACGGGTACGGCAAACCTAACCGTCAACCATCAAAAAGGAGAACGATCCTTATAAAAGTTTAGAAAATCAAAGCCCGGAATGCGGATACAATTAATGCGCCTTACAAGGGGGACAGCCTGGTAAAAAACACTCGTTAACTTGATATGGAGGAGTGGCAGAGGACAAGGTTAGATAGTCCTGGGGAGGGGAGGCCTCAATTCAGACAACAGAATAATCCAGGCCGCTTGTTCCGATTAAGAAGAATCTTGATGGAGCGATTAGGCTTGAGATAAGGCAAGGAAGCCTGGGGTTACCGCCAGCAGCGGAGCCTAAGTCCTAGCAATCAAGAGCGGATAGGAGCCAAGGAGGGAGGGGGTTTCGGTCACGTCAACTTACGGGAAGGGGACTCTATCATGGCGGGGGAACGGAACTGGATCTCCGAAAAACGAGGGCGAGAGGAAAATACGAAACCAAATACGTGGAAGGCAACTGGCCTTCTGGAGGGGGGGGAGATTTAAGGTTGGCGCAACGTAAATACTATTTCTTGCTCAGCTGAAAAAAGGCACAGTCGACGGGGGCTGTAGCAGTCGGGCAAAAGGGCACTCTGCCATGGAAGATACCTTTTCCTGGGGAAAGTGTCCAAAATGAATGCATACTCTTAACGCGTGAAAAAGATTTGTGTCAAAGGGAGGCGTGTTGAAAAGGGAAGGAAAAACCGTTGACCACGTCTAAATCGAATATCACCGCCATGCTATAGGCTTGGAAGGGGAAGAGGGGGGGGACGTCTTTGGTCGCGCAATAAAACTTGACTTACAGTCCCGATAGTTGTCCTTCAACAAGGACCAAGGCAGGACGGGGCGCTATCGGCGGAAAAAAAAACAACGACCTAGGGATATGAGGCGGCCCGGACGTCACCGAGACTCACAGGGGGAATTCATGTCAAGAATCTTCTTCTAACCGACGGCAAAAAAAAAGTAGGGGAAACTGGAGAAGTAACGCCCTATGGGAAAAACCAGGGAAATGTTATCTTATGAAAAAAAGCAAAACCTTAGCAAGAAGAAAAGTGGATGCAATGGGGGAGGAGGGGAGCGGTCTCGGAGGGAAGATCAAAAGCGTAGCACCAGCAAGCCGAGGAACCGACGTTTACCCAAGCAGCTGGGAGGAAAAGGTCATGTATAAGATTAGGGAGAAACCCAGTTATAGCGGAGACGCGCCAAAACACCACGGGGAGACGAATTTACGCGTTCCAAGAGGAGAAAAACGGTTGAATCAAAGGGGCAACAGAATTCCCATACGCTGCGAGGGGGGGGGGTGCGCCACGAGACTGACAAAATCGGACTGCCATCCGTCTCGGGGAAAGGGAGTGTCAAATCGTACAAAAACACCGGGGGCCAAAGTCCAAATTGCGCATCTCAGGTTAAGGGGGGTACCGGGAACGGCGATCTTGACGGAGGTGAACTCGGAGCAGAGAGGGAGAAGACGTCTCGAAAGGGTCTTCGTTTTGAGGGTGTACGCAGAGGCGGTAGTATCTAAGTCGAATCAATTGGGAGCAGAGGATCCTGCCTAACGGTACGGGGGGGGGAAGTATGCTCTCCGATAACGCTGCAAATTTGACTGGAGGACAGAAAGGGGCTTTTCTAAACAGATGAGAACGTCAACGACGTCGGACCGCGCCTTCCTCATTGTAAGGCCTTAAGGGACGTTCCGGCGCCTATTCAAAAGCTGAGTGGGAAGTACATCCCCAAAAAAACAAAATTTCAAATGGGAAAACAATTATCCTGGGCTGAAGGGAATACTTCCTCTTAAACCCACGAGGAAAAGCCGGTGGGGTCGTCCGGATCGGGAGGGCAGTTGCTCCTTGCCCAGGGCGAATGGTAAGAAGCCTCCTTACCTCCGTGGTGCCGAGAAAATTCATTTCTAGGGTTCGCAAACGGGGAACAGATCCATCACCTAAGAGCTTCCGGAAGAATATCGCCAGGGACTGAGTAAGGTTCACCTCTGGATATTTAGGGATACGTCGGTACAAGAGATGGTGCCGAACGCCGGAATTTCAAGGGGACTATGACCGGTAGGGTCTACTGGGGCTCTAAAGGCGAGAGGTCTCTGAAACTTCCGTGAACAGGGGCCATCGAGAAACTCTAGGTCGTGCAAAGCCCGGAAAAAAATCGCCTCTATGCTGAAACGATCGCAAGGGGAAGCACTAGAAAAGAGGGAGACATCGCAATAAGCAGACAAAAGCCTCCTTGGGAAAGAAGGGGAACGGGGAGGGCTGATAGCCAAACCCGAGAGGTGGGGACAAAGGGCCCTACTCTCTCGTTAGTCGGGAAAAAAAGCGGACGTTCAAAAGGCCTAGGAGCCTACACGAAGAGGTCCACACTTTATCAGAGCGCACCTCCAAGCAAATTCTTGGCACGGGGTCCCCTCCATGAGTACTTCCACGAAACCGAAAGGGGAAAGCCGGTGGCTCACACTCAGGGCGCGTTTTGCAGGGGCATGAGAAGAAAAGGGCAGGCCCAAAAACGCCAGTCGATAATCCCCCCAACGAGGGGAGGAGTGGAAGGGGGGATATTAGGCTGGCCTCTTGGAGAGAAGAAATAAAGGGAAAACAGAAGCCCGAGCTTGGCGCGCGTGAAAATGTGAAAGCTTAAAAAAGATAAGGGAAGTTTCAACATGAGCCACGCCCTCAAGTCTGGCGGATAAGAAGGCACAGAAGCGGTATATCAAACTACCAAAAAAAGTCCTTTCCCGCGAAAATTATCTGCGTATTTACTGGAACAACCTAGGGGGCTGGCTATAAGAAATTGAAAACTCGAATTGAGGGAAAAAGATAAGACCGGCGGATCTGGAGGATCAGCCGAAGCTGACGATTTTCACGGACAAGTCACGCTAGAGGAGAAAACGTCGAATGGCTCCCGTTGTGGTCACTACTGCGGGGCATTTAGGAAAAGGGGAGTAAGATCATACTCGCTCTAAATAATCGGGTATATCCCCCTACGGGGGGTACGGGGAGTTGATTAATTAAAAGATGGATCGCAAAAATTCCGCGGCACGATCCATCAACTTAGAAACATCTTAGGTAAAATGATGAAACAAGTTACTTAGAGTGGCCCTTCCCTTAGATTCAAGCGAGTTCTGAGCTGGTACCCAGAAGGAAACAGCTACAGAATGAATGCTGCCCTTTATATTGTAGCTTCGCTTTATCCAAATGCAATCACTGGAATACCTTTCACGAACCTATGCGAAAAGCAGGTAAAGCGCTGCTCTTTAAGAGATCGAGGCTACCCGGGTCTCCGGGGGGTGCATGGGGAGAGGCGATTGTATCTGGGCCACACCTGACCGTGCCGCCGCAAGGTCGGACGAGGCGGTCTCGGAGACCCTACGTGGAAGTGGGGCCCTTGGGGCGTCCGGCCCGTATCACGCGTGTGTGTTGGCTCGGAAGATGCTTTGAGTCTCATGAAGGCGTAGGTCCGGGGGGAGTTGGGGTTCCGCGAGGAGGTCGTTTGTGAGGCGCCCTTACACGAGGGCCCCGTGATGCGGTGGTGCTGCGCGTTCAGGGTGTGTCGGCGAGAATGCTGGAACTGGCTGTCGGTGCGTGCCACTTCATCGTGGCAGTCTTAGAGGCAAAGCATCCGAGTGATGGGATCTGAGGATCTGCACCGGTGAATCGGTACTCAAGAAACATGAGGTATCGACATCTAATCTCTGGAGGAGAAATCCACACCAGAAACCTCGCCTCACGATCTCACCAAAAGCATCATCGATGCGACTAACCTGGCAAGAGGAAACTGTTGACTTGGTCTTAAGAAGCTAACCGCAATAACTTAAAGGGGTAGTCTTTTACTTATCAGGACAAAAACTATTCCGAGGAAATAATTGCTGGCAACCTCTTTGTCCTTCGGCAGACTGTCGCGACATCAAAGACAGACTTTCAGCACTAAGCAGGTGACGTTCGATCAACTTGGAGATGACCTCTGGAGGGTCTTAGGGTACTGGGGGAAATAGCGTTCGACTAACCTTAGGCTTAAATATAGATAATCCCATGTAAGGAAACCGATGCAAGGGAGAATCTTAAAAGTCTTCGGTAGGCTACGATGATCCGAAGAGACGAGACAACACCCAGGGCCCTTAGCAAAATATCATCACCTGTGTGGAAACTGATGCAGGATTGGGTTTAAGGGGAATAAAGATGAGACCTTTCTGGGAACCAGGGCCTTTGTATCCCAAGCACTGGCGGACAGAACGCTAGGGAGCGGTCTAAAAATGAAGGAGGTATTTCGAAGGAAGCGGGAACTGGGGAGAAGTACGAACTTTATCCAGTTGGAACGACGTTCGTCGTCGGGGAGATCGATATGGAGTTGTGGTGGTTGAGGACTATCGCGACAAAGTTCCCGTTCGGCATTTCCTTGGAGAGGGGATCTTGAAACGCCACATTTACTTTTCCCGGGGGGAGCCTCTAGAACCAAAAAGCAAATGCCTAGGCCTTACGTATTGGGGTTCATCTGCGGCAACCATCGAGTATACCTTAGAGATGTCCGTTATCGCACTTCGTTGGGGCAACCGCGTCAATCGGCCCAGACTGGGTGGGGGGTCTTTCGGTGGGGGTCTTCAGCCAGTCCAGTCAGGCGGAACAAAAAAGGGGACAAGGTTTCCAGCTGGAACGATAAAAAAGAAAAATACGGAAAAACGGGTCACGTTTCGGACTTTGAACAGATTCGGAGGGAGGCTCCTAAAAAAAACGGGGGGGACGGAATGGCCTGTGCCTGAGAGCCCATCGTGCAAAATTGGAGGTCAGCGAGGTGAGAACGTCAAAGGACACTCGGAAAGTTCCAATAGACCCTCACGTATATTGGTCACACTTCCGTTGTCGACAGATGACAAGCTCGTCGAATCTCTTCTGGCTTAGAATACGTCCAGCAAATTAAGCGACGTCCCGAAAACCTCCACCCACACTGCAGTTCGCAAGGCATGATCCCGGGGAGTGCTTTTCGTAGCTTCTCCCTCAAGCTGAGGTTCTGACCTCCGCCTTGCAAGTTCCTGTCACTACGCGTAGAATTCCACATTCTGCAAATCAGAGGGGTCCTGCCGGCTCAAAGGGAAGGAGCGTCGGTCTGGGCAATGGAGGAAGAGATGGAGGGAATCGAACGGGCAACAATCCGCTACTCGTAATTGCCAAATCGTTGACGAAGATTGCGGCAGTGCCGAGCAACGAGAGGCAAGTTAAAGGTAAGACGGTTCCTGTTCAAAAATGGGTCGTGCGGGTTCGTGCGTGCCCCTTGATGCGGGGGGGGATACGGTTGCCCTCGTCTTGGGGGGGGCCGTGGTGTCCACCAGGAGGAGCGCTAAGGAGATCTTAAGACAGTTTTCCGGTGGGAGATAAAGGGAGAACGCCTTGACAGCCCCGAGAGAGAATTCGAGCAACGAGGATCTTGGAGCGGCAGGTTGCGGCCGAACGGCCTCTCAAAGTTCGTTCCCGGTGAGGTTGGGGGCGGGGGGAAGGGGATGACACTGGACGAGAAGGGGGGCCGTCGTTCAAGATGCATCCGCGTGACTGGACCACTGGCGGGTAGCCGGTGGTGTGGGCCTCTTCGTACCGATTTGAGGGGTCGTAGGCGTATAGATAGGTGTGCGTTTCACGCAAACGGGGCGGAGACTAGAAGGATAGCATTGGACCCTTGAGAGGGGAACCAAAAGCCTCTGTGTAGGGGTAACTGGCGAATTTTCGTATGCCTCTCAACCGGGAATTATCTGGAAGGTCACAGAATTACGTCTTGAGTGCTCAGCTCAAACAATAGTTTATGGTTGTAGTCTTGAGATGGAGCGGGGGGGAATAACAAAATGTGAGCAACGAACAGTCTACCATGACGTCAACACACGAGGCGGAACGGCGGGGAGGAAGGGTCGGAACAACGACCGGCCCGAAAAGGGAGACTGGCGGGCCAGGAGAGCGAACGTCCAGAAAGAAAATCTTGGGGAGAAAGACATCGAGGCCCTGTCAGGTGTTATGAGGGTGACATAAGGTCGAATCCGCTAGAGGGAGAGGGTGAGGGGGGAGGGACTGCGATGAAGCCGCTTAAAAACACACTGAGCCGAGTAGGCGAGTGGGGTGTGACGGGCTGAGGGGGGACCTACGGGGACTTGGGCCAACTTCGGGCGTGGCGTGGCGCGGATGAAAACTAAAAAACTTCTAAAAGAAGGAGAAGCTTCGTGATTCGTGCTCACTGTGTGCGACTTTAAAGGTTTTGGTCCAAAGATTCCAAGTGGAACGTCTATCCTGGGGCCACTCAAAATTGGTCTTTGGACCGGCAGGCTTTACGTTTCTGGGCAATCCTATAATAATCCCTCTGTCAAAAAAAGGACCGTCTGTGGGACGAATACTCGTCAATAGGGTACCCGAACGACCAACTAAGAAAGTTCTTCGCGTCAGAAGGGGGGAAAGGGAATGGTTATTGGGGCGAAGCGTACCCTTTCAGCCACGGGTGGGAGTTTTTTTTACCGGGGGCCCACAAAAATGTTGTCTTTGATGAAACTCGGGAGGGGCGAGGGGGGGGGAGATTCCATGTCCTTTCAAAGAGCACAGAGTATCGTTTGCTTCAAAGTGGCTGTCCTTGAATGAGGCTAAAAAGTTAACCGTCCAGGGGGGGGACAGGGTTTGTTAAACTGTGATGGGGGAAAAAGGGACGTGTGCAAGAAGGGGGAGAACATCGTTCGGGGGCCGTGCGTAAAAAACGCCGCATGGGGATGCTGAACACGTATTAGGGTCCTTGACGAGTCTAAACGTTGGATCTTCGAGGGACGTGCGCGCTTCTATTGGTTCCAGGTGTCAGCAGGGTATAAGGGCCAGACCAGCCCACATTGGACCGGGTGGACCCTAGGGAAAAAAAGAACGAGGTCCTAAAACGTAGAATGGGGAGAGGGCTGACGGACTTTAGGGAAGAAGAAAAAAAGGGAGAGAATGGCGTCACCAAACCTGGTTAGGGACAAAAACCCAATAGTTCGTGTCGGGAAAAGAGGGGAGGGACGTTCAGGACAACCTCCTGCGTTGAAATCGCTGCTCAGCCGA
>Ga0179591_1352490_pt1 | contig 15408 bp, 13 predicted proteins | sample CZOMad2_1_08_16f_FD_182891 | JGI IMG/M metagenome (GOLD analysis project Ga0179591, IMG submission 182891) | Vadose zone soil fungal communities from Angelo Coast Range Reserve, California, USA - CZOMad2_1_08_16fungal (PacBio error correction) | ecosystem: Environmental > Terrestrial > Soil >...
TCTTCCCGGGAAAGTAGTGTCCGCGCCAGGGCCTCTCCTCTCGAGGAGGGGCCGGATTCGATTGTGTCAAAAAAGGGAACGGGTAGGAAAATCTTCCTGAAAAAAATTCTGCTGCAGGACAAAAGACTCCATATCCTCTACGAAATGTCGCGCAAGTAAGATCGGGGGGGAGGAAAAGGAAGAGTAGAGGGAGGAATTACGAGGGGGGGACTTCTCGCCTGGAGAGATATAGAATTGTTTGCGGCCATTTTCTCTCATCCGAGGGATAAGGGCAGCATGAAAAATTGGGACGGAGGGAAGAGGAGCCTGCAGGGATGAGAGGAGGAGGAATTCGAGAAGAGCTCCTGCCTCGGTCGCAAAAGGAGTTTCTTTCCGACTGGGATCGGCACCGACATGATGATTGGACGAAGGGAAAAAGGTCGGGAGAAAAAGTCTTCGGGGGGGAAGAAGGCGCAGGTTCGGAAAGGGGAAAAGTTCCGGCCGGCCGCTGCAGCTCGATCTTTTCCTAAGAGGGGGGGAAGGGGAGGTACTACTGAAGCAAAAAAGGATTAGAAAGGTGAGGTTTCGAAGAGCCTCGCCGGCAGGCGCTCGCCCTATTATCGCGTCCTCAAACGAAAGCGGCAAAGGAGTAGGAAAGGTTGTCGAAAGGAACCCCCTGGGAGGGAGAACTTCACTCGTACAAGAGAAAGAAGACAGCTATTTGACTCGAGAACAGACCACATCATCTCTCTCTAGGAGGCCAACATCAGAAATGGTGAAACTCAGCACTGAGGGAAAACTTCCCTTCAGAGGACCTCCTCCAGAAAGCTTCCTCCATTGGGGGAAAAGCCAAACTCCTCGTATAAGAGGAGGGCTCCAGGAGGGGAAAAAGAATACGAAGAGAATGACCGCCAATTTCCTAAAATGCGCGACGTGCGGGGGAAAAGGAATCCTTGGGTCACAAAAAGACACTCGGGGGGAAACTCTCTGCTGCAAGATATATCCTCTATCGGATCGGGGCTGTGATAAGGAAAAACTGCAGGAATCGTAAGAAGAGGGAACGCTCATGACCTCACGTCACGCTCAGATGCGCAAACTTTGCGGAGGATTCGGCAGAATTGCGAAATCACAGCGGAGATTTCCGAGAAGCGCCGACGACTACCTCCTGATGAGGGGGAAAAACGTGGCGGAGGCCGATTCAAACATCGAGAAGATTTTCGCGGGAGAGGATCTATTACCTGATCCACGGGTGCTTTTTTTCAGCTGCCTCTTCAACTATGAGGAGAGAAGTAAAAAAAGGGGGCCTGGGGAAAAAAAAGAATTTCCAGAGAAAGAATCTATACGTAGAAATTCTCTACCATACCCAGCGTTCATCTGAACCCTTCAAATGGGGGGGCCGGATTGATGATACCTGCAATATGGGGGGGGGGGTGAAAAAGTAACCGGAAGTGAAATGACGGGGAAAGAGAAGAAACACAACAAGGAGGATTATTAAAATATATATATGGGCGTCCCGGACGCATTCACGGAAAAAGTGATTTGAATACAACACCTAGAGAAAATCGGAAAAGGGGGAGTCTATCACAAGCGGAAGGCTGTATGTCGCTCAGCAGGGTCCTCGTCTTTGCGGCCCTTGTGAGCGACGAAAAAGGGGGGGGGGTGTCTGCGGGAGGGGGGAAGATATAAGAAGGAGAGTCCTTCAGTCAGCATGAAGTCTCGTCACGGATTCACTACGAGGAGCATGATAGAGCAGAAGAAAGAAAAGAGCGAGGGAAGGATCTTTCATATAATGACAGCAATTTCCGGTTTCCACGCCTTCATGATTAGAGCTGGGAGGGGAGACATCGGGACCGATAGGAGGGGGAGGGTCGAAGAAGTCTTGCTCAGAGGAAATCCTGAGGGGGAGCTTCCACCACGTCCGACGTCTACTGAAGAATTGAGAAACCAGAGAAGGAAGGGGACTTATCTAGCCTTTGTACCAGCGTGGGCTTTTCCTCTGTGGGGGCCCTCGGCAATGACGGTGCGGGAAACGCAGAGAAGCCTCGAGGAGGGACTCTTCTATGGGGGAGGAGATCTCTTCAGAGGTATTCTATGTCTAATAATAGGGAAGGGTCAGAGGATGTACTGGAACCAAGGAACCTTTAAGGAGACTCCGCTGCAAGGGAAAGAATCTTCTACCCTCCGGGGGGATCATTTATTGTGTTGATTTGGCGAAATTAGGAGGGAAGAATGACTCAGGGAAAGTTTACTGGGGGTAGGTCTCCCTCGAAGAAAGTCTGTATGCGAAAGTTCCGTCGTTATGAAAAATAGATATTGAGGGGAGGCCTATTTACCCAGGGGGCCATGCCGATAGGGCTTTTCTGATATCCGGAGATGGGAGGAAAAAGAGGCTACGGGGGAAGACCCGGGAGGGGAAGTTCTAAACAGAAAAAAGAAGGAAGTACTCTTTCTTAGCAGGAAGAAAGCCCCCTTCCACCATCATCATAGAGATCTGGGGGAGGAATTCCGAGGAAAAGTTAATAAAGAGAGACATTGAATAAGAACTTGGAGAGATCAGGAAGAACTAGACTGCTCTTTTGCGGGGGGGTACGGCTTCATAGCTTCGTAGTTGCGGAAAAAAAAGGCCTACCATCAAGGGGAACCCGGCCAGCATTCATCCTCTTTGACGGGCCGTCGCTCATAATGGGAGCGGTGGAAAGGGGGGGCAAAAAACAGGGCCATAGGCTTCAGTCTTAGCGAAAGAGCTTCCCGCAACACTTCTCTATTCCTATACAGGTCGATCAAGAAAGGTATCAAAAAGAAGGGAACCCGTAAAAATCCTTAAAAGGAAGGACACTCGCAGGCATCATTCCGGGGCGACCTTCTGAACATTCATTAGGGGAAAGGTTCAAAATCTTGGGGAATCCATCGTCTCGAAGTCCCGGAAGGGCACTCCAGAAAATACCGGCAAAAACGCCACGGGGGGGATCTAACTGAAGTAATGGGACTGCCCCGAGACTCTAGAGTGTACTGGAAGAGGACGACGAGAAGGGTCCACAAAAGCAACAATTTCCGCGCGGTTTTCGATCTTCTCATCCAGGTGGGGGGGAAAAAGGACAAGGAAGGATTCGCGAGCTCCGCTATCCAATCTTTCAACGAACAATGGAAGGGGGGAACTGACCAAATCCTTAGGAAGTAATTAACGCACGAAGAAGGAGTCTAGAGAATCTTTTCATTGTTCCTCCAAATCGGGGAGGGGAAAGGGGATGACTCTCGCCCAAGGAGATCAAGAATCGGACAGAAGTTTTGTATGAAAGGAGGCTCAGGGTAAAAAGAGCACAAGACGATCTTTGGGATGATACTTCTGCTCTTGTAAGGGGGAGGGAGGTTCGAAAAAGGGACCTCTCGAAAAAAGGCTATAGACTTTAACCCCTCCGTCAAAGATTGCAAGGACCTTTAAAGAGAAACGTGAAGGAAATTCCTATCTTCAAAAAGCCCCGAACCAGCACGACACTAAGACGCTGAAGGACGAAAACCACCGGAGAATCAGTATTAGAAGAATCCAGAACGATATCTTCTCTCTAATTACCGAGTTGCTATTCCTGGTAAACTCAAGGAATCATCTTCCTATCGTATCCGGGACCCACATTACTCTCAGGGATCTCCTCCTCAACCTTAAGGAAACTCCAACCCCGAAAAAGCCCAGAGAAGGAACCACCGGAAGATGAAGATATTTTATAGTTTGGGGTCAGTTATCGATTATCAGGGAGGGAACGGTGCCTACATCGCGCAAAAGATCCGACTGAGAGGAAGAGAAAGCACTAGACGGAATAGAGGGAAAATGCGAAATCCTTGTGAAGGAAGGAAGGACGACGATTACTTCCGGCATTTGCCCTTCACGAAGGGGTAGATTTCTCACTCTGGAAGGTGGTTACACCAAAATATCTGCGGGGGGGAGTAAAAAATTCCGAAGGGGGAGCCCTTTCAGAAAAAAACTGTGATCCAAGGAAAGGAAAAGATGGTTGAAAGGTTTGGATTAGGATCACTTAAACCGACAGGGGAGGAAAAACCTTTATCAAGAACAACAAAGGGGGAGAAGATCCAGGGCTTGGTCGTCCACTATTCGGTGGCCGAGAGCACGGCTAGAAATAAAAGAAGGAAAGGGGGCGTCAAAGAGCCAAGCCCTTTGCATGACTGAAAGGTGGAAGCACGCTGCATTGAGTGTGTTTAACCCCCGCTTGATCCCAGAGAAACTTCAGGGAAGTCTGTAAAGACGGCCGGAGGAAAATTCTATCTCAGGGAAGAGGCGCTATGGCTTTGGGTGATCTATTTTTTTCTTTTACGATGAAGTGCCACAGACGAAAAAAGGAGACCGGGGGAAATTCACCTAAGAAGGGCATCGTCTTGAAGGAGAAAAAAAACTATCATGCTGAGGAGATCCTAGGGCTTCATCATTCGAGGGAGACGGCAGGGAAGGTTGCAAAGGAGGGACTAGGGAAAAATCCGATGTCCTGTGGGAAGTTACTATCGCGGACGCTCTTATTGAAAGATGCCCCTCAGAGGGATCTCTAGAAGAGAAGAACTGAGAGGAGCTTCCATCCTGTTCCTTCTGGCGCCGCCCAGGTTGGGAAGATAGATCTGGAGAGTGGTAAGATGGCGGGCCTGCAGCTTTCCAAATTCATCTTCCTACGGGGACAAGGGGAATCCTGGCTCTCGAGAGATAAATGGTCCTTAGAAAAAGGTTTATGGCTGGGTCATCATCTAACAAATCTTTTCTATTAAAAAGGAGGGCCAAAGTCAAGAGGGAAAAGAATCTACTCAAAAAGGGCTGTCGGTTGTCTTTAAACCGGCTCGAAAGACAAGGTCGGTTGGGGAAGACTCTTTTTCTTGAAAATCGTCAGCTGGGGACCTCTCAAGGGCAAAAAAATGGGGCAAGTAGTTTAGAAAGATGGAAGAGGTCTTCTCCTGATAGCTCCACTGCTGGGGAAGTGAGGACCCCAAAACCCCCGCTGGGGGATCTCTCAAGCGCTAAATAAATTACCGGCGAGAACCCGAAAATCTCTCCAACGCGCCAGCTTGTGCCAGATGGCTTCAAAGCTGCAGGGAGGGGGGTCGCAATGACGTGTCCGTCGTCGAGCTATTTCTTTGAAGATCCTGGGGTGCAGAAAACTGAAAAAAAAGGAAAATAGACTTCTGAAAACTCCTGAGGCTGCCATCGCAAGAAGGGATACTTTGCCCGGGGAGCGCCTTCTTAGGCGATGCGGGATGCCGTTCCGGGGGAGAAAAAAAATTGATCCTTCTGCTGCTCGCCTTTACGGCATAGTAGCAATTTTTTAGGCGCCGGATGGTAGCTATCCGAAACTACAGCAGGGGTATCTAAAGCCGCCTCAGTCTGCGCGACAGACGCAAAAGCGTCCCACGGCCCGTCCTCAACGCTGATTGAAAAAAAAAGACTAATCTCGGGCGAAGACAGAGACCGTTACTATTTCTAAGAAAAACGACAGGGATTGACGGCAAAGCGAGAGTAAAGGGGGGATTCACCGAATTCCGCTGCCAAAGTCGTCTATAGGGAAGAGGGCTGGTGGGGGTATTTCTTCCCAAAAAAAGCGCGGCTAGAACGTCAGAAGGGGGGAGCCGGGCGTCGAGACTGGAAGATAAACCTATTATAAAGTTCTGCCTCGGAAAATAATCGCATGCGTGTCAAAAAGAAGGTCGGAGGAGGGGGGGGGGATACCTGAAACGTTATTCTAGAAAGAAGAAAGAAACTACTTCACTCGTGAGAATAGAAGGATTCGCGAGGCCGCGAAGAAAAGGAAACCTCATCTAGGGAAGCAGGTACTGACAATAATCGGGGGAGCCAAAGCAACGAAAGGGCAAAATATTTACTGCGAGGCTGAAGGAGAGGCTCCTCTTAAAGGAAAATGTCTGCCGCCAGTGTTACCCTAAGGGGACCTCAAGGCCGAGAGTAACTAAGTTTCGACGTTACTCCATGCCCGGGCTCAAATCCCACTGTGACCGCAAGCGACATTCCTATACAATGCGAGAGGCGGGGTTTGCGTAAGAAAAAGGGGGAGGTCAAAAAAACACGCTGGGGCAAAAAGGAGGGAGACGAAAATAGACGCGAGACTGCGGACGTGTTCTTCGAGACCTACATCTGGATAGATCTAGCTCAGGAAAGAAGGGTCTATAGACGTCCAGCTGTGCCATTCCTGCGCATGACGAAAAAAACCGCAGGAAATAGGCGAGAGGGTCGGCAAGAGAAGTAAGGGACCCTGGAAGTCATCTGCAACGAGAAAAAATCCGCGCTGTGAAAAATGGAGCGGCCGCTAGGACCGCCACGGAGAGGGGGGGTGCAGCGGGAAGACCGCCTTCTGAATCGCTCGACCTCAAGATCCTATCTCTAGAAAGGGAAAAGCGAACTCACCCAGATCTACAGAGGATTAAGGGGAAAAAGGGAGACGACATAAGGACGCTTTTATCCGACAAGAAAATGGGTGAGGCCGACGCTTGAGAAACACATTTCGATGGTGTTGGTAAAAAACGCAGGCCAAAATCACCGGTTCGGAATGCGTCAAAAAAGAGAGAAAGGGAACACAACAAGGGGGGGGAGAGATATTATTAGGAGGAACAGAATTCCGGACGGGGGGGTGTCCTCTAAGGGAAAAACCTATCGGCAAGGGGGGGTTCAAAACTGAAATGGGGAAGGGTTCTAATAAAATTCTTGAGAGAAAGGGACTTCCTAGGAGGAGGCAAGTGACTCGGAAGGGTTAGTTTTCTCTTTCCATGAAAAGAATCGAGATAGGCGAGTAGTAGACTTCAAGAGGGCTCTGAAAAGGAAAGTTTCTCATTGGGACTAGAGACGAGGAGCCCCGGCGCAGGTGGGGTCTTTTATCGTGCCAGATGATGGCCGCCATTGGAAGGGGAGAAGAAGGTAGGAACCATAGTCGAAGAGGGTCTTTCTGTCCGAATAGTCATCCCTCTCACCGGGAGCTCGGCCAGTCAAGTGAGGGAAAAAAAAAGGAAGAGCCCCAAGACTGAAGAGGGCAGCTCGGAGAAACTATCACGAAGAACAAGAAGCTTCTCTCTGTATCTAAAGCATCTCTTTTAACCGGGGGGGAAATGCCTCTGTAAAATCAGAGTTCTACCTAGCAAAACCGCCTCGCGAGGTATTCATTATTGAGTCGGCTGATCTAAGTCGTCGAGTCGAGGGGAGACCGGGGGAAGTTACGAATGGGGAAAGGAAGGGGGGACCCACTTGGAGGAAGAAAACCTTTAATCTGTCGCAAGGCCCTTTCAAAAGCAGCGACTCAATGGTGTGCTCAAATTCGGCGGGGGGAGCTCCCGGTTTGCCGAAAGAAGCAATTCAGGTGGAGGGTGTTGCGAGGAGGGCCCTCGCGAAAGTCCTATTCTCATCGTTTCCGAGAGCATGATCTCGATCAATATGGGGGGGCGAGGTAAGAAAAAGAGAAACCACCGAAAGGGGATCCACCTCAGAGAAGGTCTACGAGAAAGGGATCAATATGTTTGCGAAAGTTCCTTCTAAGGCCGCCCTAGGAGAGGTAGAATTGAGGAACCTCACCCTGAAGAAGGCGTCAAAGAAGGAGGGCATTCGGCCTGAGAACGGTTCATTGTAAAATGCGGAAGAAGGGAAAACAGCGGGGGAACTCATGGATTCTGGTCGAGGAAGTCAGAAAGAATGCTCTGTGAGCGATATTGATCGAATCGGTTCCAAAGCTGCCGACAGAGGGAGAAAACCTCTTCCAAAAAGATGTGCAGCACGATGACGGGAAGGGAGAGAAAAAACCCCAGTCGAGGGGGGGGAGGGCTTATAGATAAGAAAATTTTTCATTGACGGCTTTTACCTTCCAAAGGGGAGAAACGACATCCTGCAGAAAAACGCCAAAAGAGTGCGGGACTATCAACCGTCGTACATAGAGAATCCCTCGGGAAGCCTTTCCTTCAAGCCAATCAACAGCAGAAAAATGAAAAAAAAAAGTCTAGCTCTGAGTCCTGAAGAAAGAAGGGGAGTTCCACGTCTAAAAAAGGCCGAGGCACGGCAAAATACGAACCGAGAAAAGTCAGGCGACCCTCGATCCGAGGTCATCCTTAAGACGACGACCTGGGAAAGACCACGCTAGGGAGGCTTGCAAAGACTCAAGTTTCAGGGAAAAAAAAAAGGGCCGAGCGATCAGAGACTCCGCGAAAATGACCAAGGCCTAAAAAAACGGCAGCGGAAAAAGAAAAAAAGTATTCTACGCATCCCGGGGACATTCTTCTAAACAAGCCCTTGTCAAAAGCGGAAAGGGATTTGCATCATTCTAAAAGTCGGGACCTCATCTTCCATCCTCACTCTCTGTAAACACGCAAAAGGGGTCACTAAGGGGTCCACGAAGAAAAAATCCGAATCTTCTGGGGAATATCTTCTTCGTTATTAATTGGGGGGATTTCGAAGATGATACCACCTTGGAGTCCCATCGATCCGTCTAGAGTCCGGTTCCACCAGGTCAATTCACTAGGGGGGATCTTGGCCGAGGAGAAGGTCCCTTAGAAAAAAGTGAATACGGTCAGAGAGGGAAGGATCATTCAGCACGAAAAAAGATACGACGTAGAAGAAGATCTCTAACACCACGGGCGGCGTATATATACGATTATTCCAATATCCCTGTTTAAAATAAATGACTAAAGACTGGACTTAATGGTCCTCCATCTAAACGGAAAATAGCAGAGGACTTTCTCGTACTCTCCACCACAGCCTCCTTCTTTTCCGAATCGTGGCAAGGGGGCATAACGGCCAACCAAAACTCGAAGATAAGGCGTCTCGCATGAAAGAGAGAAATGTTTTGGATCAGGAAGACAAGCCTATCTTGCTGACGGTGGAGCAGGTCGCTGCGCGAAAAAGTCCTGAGGAAGGAATCCGAAAGAAAACCGGACGTCACAGCCATATATCAAGCAGCTATTCGCATGAAAAAGTGTGAGCTGAAAGGGGCGACTATGGAAAAGAGTCACGACATTGGGGAGAAGAAGAAGCTTTTGTGAAGTGGGTTAACCCAGTAAATCTCTTTGCAGCGAGGGAAAACCCTTGCCGTCAATGCAAAGGGGTTTCCGGAAAAGGCTCGTGGGGGGGGAAGGGCATTTCTCCCCCTTAACCTCTACTCGTGGAAAGACCACTTATCCGGAAAAAAGAGGGGGACTATAGAGAGGGACATCCAGAGGGGATGAGATCCTTATAAAGAAAATTCCCCCCTGACGATTAAATTCTTGCTCCTGAAAAGGAATGGAGGGCCAGTGGCCGACCAAACGAGGAATTGAAGAGAGTTTAAAAATGATCCCGAGAAAGAAAGTCTTGCAGGGAAAGTCGCGTCTCCCATCTGCAGGTCCGGGCCGGGTGCAGGCGTAGTCGGGAAGCTGCGGGGAAGGGAGAAAGGTTTGGGAAAGACATAGGGGGAAGAGAGTCTCCAGCAGAAAAATGAAGGGCACCTTCATCAAGAGAGAGGGTATTCCTTATCCAAAACTAAAGAAAAGGGCAGTGCATGCGATCCTCGGGGAGGTCAACTAGAGAATGGATAGGGGGGGTCTGAGGTGCCAGGGGGAAAGTCCAAGCCTTAGGGACTTTTTTGTCTCGGCTACGGAGGCTCTTCCTTCTAGAGTTGGCTCCAATTCAGGCAAATACCTGTCGCTCTAAATATATACGGGGTCTATGGGGAAGGGGGGAATCACCTTGTCTTAATTAGTCTCAGATTGTGTTATAGGAGTAGGCTGAAGGCTTGGGAGGAATCTGGGATTATCTCTTGCTCTCTGCGGTAATTACCTAAGGGGGTGAGTCCTGAGGTCGGGAAAGCCTTTCTTCAGAAGTTTGGAAAAACTGGAAAGCACATAGGGAAGGGCGAGGGGCTCCATGTTCTAAGCCCAGCACTATTAAAAGAAGAGCTCCAGAAATCTGAGATTTTTTCTATAAAATTAGGATTCTTATCATCAATATTCCTGGTTTCAAGGAAAACTCTCAGAAGTGGCCAGAACCCCCCCAAAACAAACTTTCAAGGTCCTAGAAGTCCAGACTTTTTCTTAAAAAGCCTAGCTTTCGATCACTGGTGCGAATCTCCGAGCTCTACAAAACGGTTGCATCAGGAGGACCATTCGTCGAGGAAGGCCGCTCTTTCTATAAACGGGCGCGAAAAGAAGTAAAAAAGGGATTGGAAGAACCCTGGGAGGCGACGATAGCTTTCCCCCCAAAAAACTGGGCGCCGGAAAAGGGGAACATGCCAAGTCTAAGGAAAGTCCCGGACGGAGATCGAGGGAAAGACATTACTTTCCTTAAAAGCGATTGTCGAATTCCAGAGAGATCGCTGAGAGGAGTCCTCCAAAAGAGGGAGGAGTACCTCCAGCCGCCAGAAGGACTTCCCTCAAGTCTCAAGGGGCTGCGTTCGGTGCAGGATGGACTAAGTCCAGAAGTCTTATTACGCAGGGGACTTCTGCATAGCCTTTACTCGAATCTAAGCATGGTTAGGAGAAAGGGGGAGAAAGCCGGAAAAATCATGAAAAAGGGTCTTTATCAATCATGGAAGACCAAGCGAGCGCGCCAGCGGGGGAGATACAACGCTGGGGGAGGATTATTGGTTAGGAAAAAGGCTGTTCTCACGTGAATTAATAAAAAGGGGGGAAGCCGATCGAGCCACCGACGGAAGGCGCCAGACAAGGTCGGAATGGAAGCCTCTGGCGTCCAGGGGATTCACCGCCGGACCGTACCCCTTCAAAAAAGCATGACCGAGAATAAACGTCTGGTGGAGGATCTCAGACAAGAGAACGTTCAGACAGAAGAGAGAGGGGCCGGTGGGAAAGCGCTCTCTAAGAAGGAACTCCGCCTATGACCTATCAAGGAGAAAGAGAAGGCATGAGGAAAAGGAGACGTTGCGAGGGCTACCTCGAAGACACCCGCCTTTCTCTATCTCTCACGGAGGACAAGGAGAATGACCGGCTTCGGGGAAGAGAAAAGGGCACCTCATCGAGCAAAGTCGAAAAGAAAATTTTACTTAAGGACAAACTGCAAGGCGTCCGCCAAGAAACGGAGTCGCCAAACTGAAAGATGCAAAGAGGAGCAAGGGCGAAAAGTGGGAAACCTTGCGGATCAGAAAAGTGCGGGTCGCCATCTTCAAGCGCGACGACTCTTGAGAGAAAAGATAAATACCTCAGAAAAAAAAAAAAATAGGAAAAGCTCAAAGTCATAAAAGTGAAAAAACATCACTTGCAAGAAGAGGGGAAAGCGCCTGCTGCGCGAGATCCGCGTCTGATCGTTTTCTTAGGGGACGGCCCGAGCGTCGCGAAGCGAAAAAACAGGCAAAGAAAGACGAAAAAGAGGGGCTTGCAGGATTGTCAAGACCGCATAGGATCGGCGATTTCGGTGGCGCCGCGAGACGGAAGTAGGAGGGAAAGTCGGCGTAAAATCCAACAAGAAGGGATTTGAAAGCGTCTCGGAAAAACCTGAAAAAACGATGTCCTTGCTGTTTTGGGAAGAAAGCCTGCTGCGTCAGTAGATCTACCTGGAGCGACTATACTCAGGAAAAAACTCACAAGAAATAAGGAGTAGCTTCTTCAAACATAAAAAAGGAAGCTTGATCGGGGAACAAAAAATGGGTGAAGTCCTTACTCTTGAAAGGGGAGAGGGGGTGGTTGGATTAACTTACAAGAGGTTAGTGAAGGCGAAATCACAAGGATGAAAAAAAGGAAAAAAACGCTTATCATTCACGAGGGAGGTTGGGTCCGCGAATCAAGGCGGAAATTGTTATCCTCATCGTAGGGAAAATTTGCGGGTCCGAGAAGATCTAGGTAGACGAAGAATTGGAGGGTCTGAGACTTGAAAAAGGTTAGGTGTCACGCTGGAAAAGGGACGAACTCGAGATAAAAATTATTTTCTATCGAAGAGCAGGCGGCGAGGGAAACGGAACGAAAGAGGGAGACTCGGGAACGCCCCGAGAAAAGTGGAGCGGAAAAGGAGAAGCCGCCAGAGGTTTCACTCCTTCAAGGGTCGAGAGAGCAACCATAGGGGAAAGGGGAGGGAAAGGATGCAGGGAATCGCAGGAGGCACCAGAGGGGAGAGAGGGAGACGTGCCGTATTTCCTTAAATGAGGTTCGCATGGGCGCCCACTAGGGGAAGAAGAATACAAACAAGAAAGAGCGAAGAAGAAGCGTTGACCAAGAGGGGGACTTGCCGCTTTGGCTGTTTCCCGACGAAATTAAGACCGTGGCGAAAGAAAAAGGTCTCGAAATAGGAACAGATCTTCTGAGAGAAAGTCGTCGAGCGCTAAGATTGAAAGCCCTGCCTTGCTGACATGGGGGAGGGGGGGGGGACATAAAAAGGGCGGCAGGCCCTCTGGAAAAAAGACGGGAAGAAAGGAAAAAGTTTTGCTCCTTGCAGGTCGTTGCGGTTGGGCGGCGGACAAACTTGATTATTTTTGCCTCCGAGATGCGGTGGCCGTGGGGGGGTCTCGTCGAGAAAACCGGAAAGAAAAATTTATGAAGAGGAAAGTCGTTGGAAGAATCGACCACCGGGGGAGAAGGAGGTGCTCCAGGCCGATATGGTGAGCCGAGTCCTAGCTTATCAGGGCCATCAGGCAGAGAGCGCGGGAAAGGGGAAAGAATCGCGGAAAATTCCGAAGAAAGGAAGGAAGACTCCCCTGCAGCAATCCTTCAAAAGAGCGAGCAACTCGGAAGAGGGACAGGAACCTGTCTTCTTTGAAGCAAGCTCAGAAGAGATCAGAGGAGGGCGCGAATCAGACAAGAGAAGGGGGTCGGCGAAATCGGGTCGTTAAAGAGGCATTTCAGGTGGCCGAGCGAGAGTTCGACTCATCTTGGGACGGCGGCAGGGAGGCTAACAAGAGGGAAGGGGAACCAGAAAAAAAAACACTCCGAGGAAAGGGACTTACTGATGAGATAAACGCCAAGGCATGAGTTCTTGACCTGCGAGACATCCGGCGGCCAGCAAAACGGAGGACTATGAAAAAGAAAAGGGGTCCCAGAAAGCCCAGTAAAAGCCTGACGGAAAAACTCGCATCGTCCGCAGCCTGCTCTCCTTTCTGCAAAGATCTGGCGAGGGCTTAATGCAGCAGCAAACTTGTGAAGGCCAAAAATCGGCAGAGAGAAAACTTACTTCGGAAATCCGTAAAAAATGGAGGACGAACAAGAAAATGCAAGAGAAAGGGCCGCGTCCGAAAGAACCATGGGAATGATACCGCTGGCCGGCGAGGGTTGAAAAGGCGAAGGTCGTCCAGGGGAAGAGAAAGAATCTATAGGGGGGGGGCTCGCCGCTAGCGACCATCTTCCATCAGACGCCCTGGAGAAGAGCTAAAAAAAGAACTTAACCGATCGGAAAAAAATCGTGCCGGGGGACTGCCCCCGTCGGGGAGTCTCTTCTCCTATTAATAATCAAGCAAAAAGGGGGAAGGCCAACCAAGGGGGGGGAAAAAACCATCAAAGAAAGTAGAAAAAAACACAGCAGATACTTCTTTTCGGGGGGGAGATAGATGAAGAGGGGGGGGAGACTTAGGAAAAAAACCAAAAGTTCTATTAGACTTTCGTCCAGCACCAGTCTCCTTCCTCCAGGAACGCCCTGCAGACCCTAAGTGCTGCCGGAAAGAAAAGGAGCTTAGCTATTGCCAGAAAAGCTAAGGGCCTACGACAACAACATGGTCGGCGAGATACCGATTCAGCGATTGAAGTTCCCGGGTAGATCTTAGGAAGGGTCTTTGGAATGGAGGGCCGGGAAGCAAGGGGTCCCTTCACTAAGGCGAGGCCTAGAAAAAAAACGCCTTTCCTCTAGCCTCCTAAAACCTTTTCCATGCCGCCCGAAAAGGGGAGCCACTCACGCCGATAGGCTGAAGCTCACCAATCGCCGGCAGCAGAGAGGTAATTTTGGAAGGAATCAGGAGGGGTACTGTTGAAGAATCAGCCGCTTTCTAGGAAGACCCCGAGAAAGGTCAGTGGGGAAACTACCAAAAACACCAAAATAGGAAAGAGGAAATTCTAGCTCCTAACCAGGGGAAGCCTTCCTTCAGAGGGGCGTACTATACTCCTTCAGGAAAGAGGGATAATCGGGTGGTTAAAAAAATCTCTGCAGCTTGCGGGTCCACCCTTGCAGTCAGGATTTGCCCTGAAAAGGTTTGTACCGGAGACAACGGCAAAAATCTGGGAGGGTTTAGGATCAGTGCTCCTTGGAAAGCTGGGTGACATTGGGACAGTAGCTCAAAACAACGGAGGAGAAATATAAGAAGAAGGCAAGTCTTGGGCATTTCATCCACTCTGGGGGGGGGTGGAGGAAGGGATAGAATCCTTGGAAAGATTTGCGAGAATTTTAGAAGGAAAACTCATTTATTCAAAAAGCACTGCATTAGGAATTTTAGGCAGAAGGGAAGTGGTTAGACCAAGGAACTCTAAAGTAAGGATTGTCATGGGGGAAGTCATTCGAAACAAAAAAGAAACCCCGGATCGAAGTCCGACTGAGAATTCTTTGGTGAGCGAGGTGTCGGGGTCGATCGGAGCGTCTAGGAAGGCGTGCCTGGGGAGAACAGCTAACCTGCTCGTCACCATCACGAATCAGGGAACTATAAGGGTTGCATGCGATCAGTCGTTGGCTTTCAGACGAACGGGCTAGGGGACCGGTTGAGGCAGTGGAAAATTTAAAAGGAAGAAGCGGGTCGTGGGGTCTCGGCTACTAGGCGCTGCGGCTATTCGGGGAGTGGCGGGGACGAGGAATCGCGCTCAGATAGACCTTTCCGGCTAGGAATCCTTGCTTTCCAAAGACTGGATCGCCGACAGGGGTCTAAGGAAGGAGAGAGACTCGGAAAATGCTGCAGGGGAGATTCCTCTCGGCCATAGCCTACCTATTACTCCTGGAGATCGAAATGAGATCTGGAGGAAGGAAGGGGAAATTTCGAAGAGACTCCTGAAGAGGGCGTCCCTTTTTTCTGAAGTCTCGAACTCAATCCATACTAACAAGCAAGATAGTCTGTGTATAAAAGAAAAAGCTTCTGATCAAGAAAGCTGCAGTCGGGGAAGCACTTTGGGTCGGGAAGGACGTCAGCAGGGGAAAGGAGAGCCGCAAGGCGCACGTCCGAGGAGGGATCCGCCGGTAGAGGCGTCTCCTGGGAGCTCCGTGAAGGGGAGGAAAAGGGCGGGGAAGTACCAAGAGGAGGACGTCTTCTCGCGAAGACGATCGCGCGGCTTAACGCAAACCGTGCGCGGAGAGAAGAAAACCGTGCAAAGGTGGGGAAATGGCTTCGGAGAACGGCGGCCCCAGGAGACTATGGGCCTGCGACCGTGCCGTCGGACCTCGGAGGAGGGTCGGAAAGGGAGGAGTGGAAGAATGGCCTAGACGTCTGGAGAGGAAATTCACAAGATGCTGAGACACTCCATCTCCATCTTCTATATAAGAAAGAGACGCCGGCTGTCGGCGTGAAGAGC
>Ga0179591_1321071_pt1 | contig 15406 bp, 14 predicted proteins | sample CZOMad2_1_08_16f_FD_182891 | JGI IMG/M metagenome (GOLD analysis project Ga0179591, IMG submission 182891) | Vadose zone soil fungal communities from Angelo Coast Range Reserve, California, USA - CZOMad2_1_08_16fungal (PacBio error correction) | ecosystem: Environmental > Terrestrial > Soil >...
GGCGGGGGCGTAGGCCAACTTAGGGGAGGAGGCGTCTCTACCAGTCTCCTGGATCGCCGACGGGCCATATCCGAATAGAAAAAAACCAAATAGGGCGCGAGTGCCGCGAGGGGAGACCCTAGTCACGAAGAATTAAGCCATGCGTCAGAGAAAAAGTGTTCGCTAACTCGAGAGAGGTTGCTCGCCCGACGGCCAAAAAAAAAACTGTGTGCGAAACTACTAGGTGCAACGTGAAGGGAAGAGGAGCCGATATACGATGGGAGTTCGCACGAAAAAAAAAAAGGGGTTGAGTTCTCGAAAAAAAAAAAAACCTGATGAGGCGGAAAAAGAGGAAGAGGCAACCACGGGAAATATTGTTTTTAGGTGAAATGGAGGGGGAGAGCAGGAGGCCGATCACTCTCAGGCTCGCACATCAGGGGGGGGGGTGTTGGGCCGTCTGAAAACAATCCACTCTCGAGTTTAAAGTGAGATGACGATGCTTGAAAGAGGAAGTGAAACCAGGGGGAGAAGATCTACGCTGTGTCAGCTCACTATCTCAAAACTCGGCTGGTGATCGGTCGTATCTGAAGGGCGGCGAGAGAGACGCTGGATAATTTGGAGTGAGGAAAGTTCTCTACGAGGTGAAAGAAGCTATTCGGCCGATCGTTGTTGGCATGGCGGCGGCACTCAGAGAAAAAGGGAAATTCTGAAAGGGGAAAGAATCTCGTCTCCGGGGAAAGTCCGTCACCGGATAGCTACATCGCTTGTAAAGGGGGCAAATTAAACGCGGGGAAAAAGAATTGGGGGGGAAAAAAAAAGCCTCACGATGGTGAAGCATCCTTTATGTGTGATATGACTACGTAGAGCTTGCTCACTGTTCGACGGGTTTAAAAAACCCTGGAAAGATGACGGAAGGGATGTCTAAAAAAGTGCTTTTCGACGGACACCCTAACTCCTCTGCACTGACTTAGCGTACGGCGAAAGGGGGGGGGGGTGGGGGGGTGGCGCCAAGTTGAGGAAAAGAGGGTTCAGCTGAACAAAAGGCCTTCGCGATGAAGGGGAAGTAGAGTACGCGAATCGTCATGAGAAAGGGGGATCACGTAAAGGGGGGGTCAATACCAGAGGGTAGTGAGGAGAGAATTCAGCGTGGGGGGCCAGCCGGTTCAGAGATCGGAATAGTAAAGACCGACGCCGTAAAGAAAAGTTTCGGGCGACGGAAAGGATAGCGTCTGAGGGAACTAGGGTGACCGAGGCGATCAAGTAGTGAATCTTAGCAAGGGAGAAGAAAGAAAACCTGTGGCTGCGAAAGAGACGCGAACCAGGCGGCGTGTCGGGAAAGATAACTGAAACCGTAGGCAGTCCGACGGAAGGGAGGGGATCTCTAGGTCCGGATTGTGATTCATATAAGCGCCAGCCAAAATATTGGATGCCAAAAGGTGGAATGTAGGGGTGACGCGCGGGAAGTCTCCTGCTGGACCAGCCAATAGTTTGAACCCCTCGACCGAGCGCTGCTTGAGGGGGCACTCCGGGGGAAAGAGTACTAACAGAGACTCAATTCCGGAGGATTGACGCGAAAGGAAGCCGAAGTAGAAAAAATCTGGGATCGTTCGAAAATGATGGCCGGCTCAGAAGAAAAAAGTCTCACGAACCGCCGGGATGGGGAAAAAAACTTGATCCCTCGATCAGAAGGGGGAAGCTCTAGCTGCCTGCATGGTGTAAGAAGTAGTCCTCCGAAACATTCGACCAGTGAATGTGAGAAGAGGGACTGCAAGGGGTGCCTTGAGGCGGATATTCAAAGGGCGAGAGGAGGGGGGGAAATATTAGAGGGGGAAACTTGGGGGCGAGACTTTGCAATCAAGGGGCCAGACTGGTCGCGGGGATTCGGAAGGAACCTTAATCCAGTAAAGAAAAACCGTCGATTAAGGGTAATCTTGGACACGGCGTAACAAGGAGACGATTTTGCCCCAACCCAGTCTTCTTTAAATTTTAATCGCTTTATCAAACGATACAACAGCTGAGCTGAGAGGCGTACAAACCACATGGAAGCCTTTAAGCGGGTTGGAGGGAGGAGATGCGGCGGACCTGTAGACGATTGGCTTGGAGTGAGGAAGGTGTATCAAAAGGGTGAAAAGGGAGGCGCCGCCTCAGGGTGCACTGTCGTGCGGAGAAAGCATCTCTGCGATAAAAGGGCTTCCTTGATCAAGAAAAAAAACGCTGATCGACAACGGGGTGGACATAGGTATAGCTATACTGAAAAAAAATGGAAAGAGAGAAAAAAGATGGAGGTAGGACGATCAAGGTGCGAAATTTTTTTCTCGCGTGGCGCGTTTGCGGTTTGTCGCCGCGGTGGCTGGGGAGTTGTAGAACCAAAAGGAAGACCTGTCAAATGAGAAGGGGGGACTCTATGACCGTGGCGGGCACTTTCACGCACGAGAAACCGATGCTCGGGCGCTGGGAACCACGAAGTGCGAGGGGGGAAGCCTGGGACGGGGGTTCTTGTACTGGGAGAAGTCTGCCCAATCGCGTGCCGGCGGTGAAGTCAAACAGAAAAGTCTGACTAAGTCAGAAATCATTTCCCTCAGGAAGAAAAAATCCTCATGCCCGCAGTAAGCGTGTTCCTGAACAACAGGCGCGCCCCGAGGACGTAAAAGGTCAATCGGGAATCTCGAGGAGGAAAAGAGAGAGGGGGTCCAGAGGGAAGAACAGCGTGGATGCGCGACCAATGTACGTCAGAGCCTGAAATGAGACCGGAAGGCAGGCAGGAGGGTTGTTTTGCTTCTTAGACACCGGCGGGACTAGGAGGTGACCGCGCTTGGACCTTGTCTGGAAACGACCAATACCTTTACACGGAATTAGGCGCGGGGAAATCTCAGGACTCTCGTGTAAAAATCGCCAAAAAACCTAAGGGGGATCGAGGAAAGAATATAGAACAAGTCAGGTGCCCGCCCATGCTGGTCACGACCCCTCCGACGCACCGGAACGGTCGAAAGCGCAGAAAAAAAGGCACGCGCAGCAACCAAATACAGGAGACGTTGGTAGGGTCGAAGAGGGGGAAAAAGAATATATCTCTATCAGAAGGGACAAACAACGTATCGAGGCACGTGGTTGAATCAACCTGGACGGCTCCCTCAGCAAGACCCTGAGGCCCGAAAGAAGAAATCATCTCACCAGGGGGAAAGTCTCCCCGACTATATTAACGCCAATGCTTCGCAAAGAATCACCAACTACAAACGCTTCAGAGGAGCGGAATGGGGAAGGTCTCGGTCAAGGGAGAGAATAGGGTGAAACCATCGAGGTGACACCTCATGTTCAAGGGCTTGGTTCAAGCGGAAGGAAGGGGGATAAGAACTTCCTTGGTCCAGAAAACTCTCCCGAAGAAAGAAAAGAGGCCCCCGAAACAGGAAACATGCTTTATTCCACGCAGAGGAAAAGGACAACAGATCTCCAGAAAACCTTGAATAAAACAATGAAAGAGGCACTCAAGTCATCACCTGGGTCTAAAAGGGGACAGGCCCGGAGGAACTACTCTCCACGAAGGAGAGCGAGCGTCAATCCGATCGAAAAAGCCAGCGCCGCCAATAGGCTAAAGGAAACATCGGAATTTTGCGTGCGAGAGGAACGCTGCCCTATTTTGGGAATCAGACTTCGCTAGCAGAGAACGTTAAGGAGCGGCAAACAGGGGGAGAAAGGACGACTTTCGAATGCCCACGGCGGGAAATAAAACTGGAAAGAGATCGTCTCTCAAGGAAAAACCGAGGGGGGGTTCACACGGGTGTAAGTCCATGGACGACAGCGTTCAAGAAAAATTCAAAAGGAATGCTTTAACGAAGAATCCTTCCTACCGGAGGCTGGGGGAGCAGAAGAAGAATCGATCCAAAGGGGCGGAGGAAGGCGCGTTGCTCGGGAGTCCTCCTTCGGATCTCCCGTCAGTAGGTGCGAACCGGGAAAAGACTGGTGTCAGGGGAGAGAAGTCACATGGGAGAAAGGGGGGATGCATCATACAGATTGCTAATCTTGTTTCACGGGGCGCGATCTCAAGGGGCCACTCGTGAGCAAAAGTCCTCCAGCAAAAGGGCGTCTTCGCGGGAAGGAAACTCTTTATGCGCATTTTCGGAAAGAATGAAATGAAACCGGGGGGAGGGACTGTTCGATCAGGAAGGTATTTAAAAGGCACGAACCCGAGCTAGGCAAAGACGATGACGAATAGACTTACCTCGGAGATCGCGCGGGTCAGCTAAAAATTGCGGGCAGGAAAAGGCTCCCGTCCCGGGAGAAGGTCCTCTTCTGTTAAGTATAAAAGGCCTGGGGAAAAGACGTATCGCGCGGGGGCATACTGGGGAGGCAAGGAAGCCGAAGAACATTGCGATATATTGAAAACTAACTGAACTATTTAAAACTGCGAGAGGAAGGGAAGCTGTTGAGACCCAAAGTAAGCTCGTCTGACATGAACAGCGCGATTGTGGAGATAGGCGGTTCGGAGTGTCGAATCCGCTGCGGAAAAAAAATTTTTGGGACCAGGGACGTTAGTGCCGCCGCCCAAGTGCCTTCAAAACGCCGCGCGCTCATAGAAGAACTTCGAAAAGTCTCTACCATGGAGAGGGGGTGTCGCCTACTCGCGGAAGAACCTAAGCCTATCAACCTCCGAAAACGTTTTCTCGATCGAGGGCCGGGGACATCACTGTGGAGCGGACCAACGTTTTTCACCTAGATGCTTAAGGGAAACCAAACGTCTTTTCGAGACTCGAGCCGGGGGGGGGAGTGCGCTCACGAAGGACAAAAAAACACTGAGTGTCGCATACGATGAAAGGGGGCATCGTGGCAATAGGGAGGAATCGCTTCCGGAAAAAATTTCTCAAGCAAGTTGAAATAAGAAAGAGAAAACACAAAAGGGAGGAGGAGGGGAAGGAGGAGATCATATTCAACAAGGGAAAAAAAACGGATAGTGTTGTCGTGATGGTATGGGCTCGCATTTCAGGGAGGCCACAGATAAGGATAGCAAAGAGGAGGAATGCCTACGGAGGAAAGGAGGAAAAGATTGTGGTGGGAATTGACGCACATCCACGCTCAGAACAATACTTTATATGAAGATTTCATTCATCGTAAGAGGGGAAACAAAGGGGGGGGACTCGCGACCTCTTCATTCAAAGGATCGCGCCAACTCTGAGGGAGGTTTATCGTCTTCGGCTAGGGCAGTCGGCGATCCACAGGCGAAATGGAATAAAGATCAAGTTTGGGTAGAGACGAGGGGGTTCCAAGATCGTTGGGATGGGAGTGCGGGCGGCACTCAAAAAGGGACCAACCAGGTCCCTTCTTTCCAGCGCTTGCAAAAAAAAGTTCGGGAGAAAACGCAGAGGACAATGATTCATACGAGTCAAGAGAAAGGGCCCCTAATGAATCCGAATTTTAAATTCAGGAAAAAAAGCAAGTTAAGTTTTCAGAACTAGATCTTTGGTAACGCACTGGGGCGGAAAAAAGTACCACGAACCTGACCTAAAGATCAGGGGAAACAGAAAGATGACGGGAGACCACCCAGGGTTTTCGGAAATCACCCTCACATACGCGGTAACTTAACACTAGGCGCCAAATTTCGCAAGACAAGCTTGCAGCGAAAAAACGCCTTTCAAAGAAAAACTCGGCGTGTCGCGTCATCTGCTTAAGGGGAGATTCGGGGAGGGGGGCATACAGCGACATAAGCAGAGAGTCATCCTATCAATAGGGAGGGGGAGCATAGAACTAGGGAGAACGACCCTTAACCCTCAGGGAGGGGGGGGGCGGCTACGAAAGGCCTAGAGGCGTCTAGGGCCGCATGCAATCCTTTCAAACACAGGGAAGGTATCTGTATGATGATCCAGGCTATCAACCTGTTGCAAGGACGCTAACGAAGGAGGGTCTCAATAAGGAAAGGGGGGAAATATGTCCGTAGGGAAAAGGATGGGACTCCACTCGACGTAAAATCTTTTGCATACAGTGGAGGTGATGCAGATGAAACGAGGAAAGCCGGCATGAGCCAGGCGATTTTGAAAAGGAGGGGATTTTTAAGAAAAAGGTCTGCCATGGACCATCCAATATGTAGCCCCAGCGTGACCAGAAAGTACGAAGGAGAGGGTTGCACGCAAAACAGCGGGTCGCTGAAAGGAAGTCCGATCTGCCGCACAACGAGATTATTCTAAAAAGGGCAAATCCCAAGGGAAGGAGGGAAGGGGGAACAACGCAAAAAAGAAATTCTCAGTCGAGGTTCCCCAGGCTTGGCGGCCGATGGAAGGGAGCCTCGATCGATTTAAATAGCTCTAATTGGTGGGGAAGTACTAAACCAAATGTGATGACTTTGTGCATGAGTGCCCCCTCACCCGTAAAGTTCATTGATGCGAAATACCTGTTGATATTCAACGCGGGTCGGGCCAGAGAAGTGGGCGAACATGAAGGGAAAATCTTTTAGGGGAGGGATTCGCCATTTGCCCGCGAGTCCATTCCATCGACGTCCGAGAGGGAGGAACAAAAAACTGATGAGCGTCTTCAGATATTGTCACAGAGAGGGTATCAAACGAGAAAAAAAGCCCAGCTTGATCTGCGCCGATGCTCGAAGAAACATTCCAGCGCGGTGAAGGCCGGGGAATCTTCGGAGGGAACATCTACGCTTGGCTGGGATATTCCGTGCAAAATTTCAGCTTAAACTCTACCGTGATCTGAGGACGTGGCGCAACTGTCAGGGCCGTTCGCATCTGCTATACCCGAGACTGCCTTGACCAGGCAAAGAAACACGCTGATCTGGAGTGTGACAGGTACTAAGAGAGACAAAATTATGCAAAGGGATTGACCCTTGGCGGGGGGTGGGATGCGATAAGGGTGGGGGACTAGAACAGGGGACGCAGGGGGTTGGGTCGACAAAACAGTTGTGGCAAGTGACTGTGCCGCAGGAGTTGGGGGGGCGTGAAGGTAAGGGCACTGAAGCAGGGCTCAGAAGTTTTGCGACGGGGGAAATTGTCACAGCACGGGTCAAAACCGTCACTGGAGAGGGGTGGACAGAAGGAGGATCTGAGATTCCGCCGGGGAGGGGGACGGCATAAAAGGCGGCAAAATCTCGGCAAGAGCCCGGCGGTGAAAAGAAAAATCTGACTGGGACATCAGAGCCCCAATAAAATGGGCCAAGATGAAATAATCAGGCCCGCAGGAAAGGCGTGGTTTGCAAGGGGGGACAGCGCATACAGTGGACATCTGGTACGACATCTCCTCAACAAAAAGAGAGAAAAGAGGGGAGGGTGCTTTGTCACGATGGGACCATATCAGTCCCGAGGTGGATGCGCATGAAAAAGGTAAAGACTGCGTGCCGCAGTGGACCAGGAAAGGGAGGGGTTTGCTGCAGCATCCGATGGCTTGAGGTAGAAAGGAAAACGTGCCGCCTCCTTGGAAAAAGGGGAAAAAACCTACCAGTACCAAGCTTGACCATTGACCACGGAAGTGGAAGATCTTCCCAGGACTAGGGGTCACCTCAAAAGGTTTGGTTCGGGTCTATCAAAAGGGAAGAGCAACGGATGGTCAGGTGTCCAGGCCCCGTACGGGTCACGCCCAGAATCAGGTTCCAGGCCACACGGGGGAGGGGTGCGACCACAAAAAAAACTTGCGAGACAAAAGCAGAAAACCTGATAAGGAACACCAGATTGAGTGCATAGGGGGGGAGGCTGTCGTCAGAAGAGAGGCTATACCTATGAAAAACTTATCGCACGGGCAGGTTTTGGAAAAAGATCAGGCCGCGCAGGAAAGCCCGAAAAAAGACATTCAATGACCCTGAGGGCCGAAGCGCCTACACGCACTTCACTTCGACCAAGAGGGAGAACCGAGAAACCGCAATGGGCGGGAGGAGTCCCGCCACAGATAACGAAATACAAACACGCTTCAAGTCATTTGGGAAAGATGGTTGGGGGAAGAAAGGGGAGAATGCAGATCAGGGGGCTCGCAAAAGGGTGATCAACAAAGGTGACACATAAAATGGAAGAGGGGGGAATCGTTAGGGGTTCCCACGTTGGCGAAAGACCACGGCCGCAGACATTATGGACGCTAATAGCCCAGAAAGAAAGGGAGAAAAAAATTCTGGAGGCCACTACCTACTCCGACAACCTATCATCTGCACTACGGCCGCTTAATATCCAATCGCCGGGCACCGGCACATCATCGGGAGACAATTCATCACCGATAGAAATGAGGTAGACAGGGACTACTCGAGAACAGCGGTCAAAGGAGGGATCCAAGAAGAAAGGCCGACAGTCACTGCGGTGGAAAAGGGGGATAACTCGTGAAGAAGATCTTGGTGCAGCTATTCGCAATATTTTGGGGATGGGAACTTCTCATAGGAGAGGTTTCGTCATCTCGTGGAGCGAGACGCTGTTTACGGGGCACTCCTCTGGAGTCCTCTCAAATGTAAGGGGGGAGGGGTGTGTCCTGCACCTATTTGCGGGAAAAGCCCATGCCTACTTCGATCAATACGTACATCAGAATACGAGGGCCGACACTGGGTCTGGCTAGGGCGGAATCTGCATCACCTCAGGAGATCCCAGGGGGGGAATCGGAGAAGGATGGGAAGACTCTTCGGCTAAACTAGAGTTTGTCGAAAAAGACACTCCGAACGGGGGAAAGCGCTCTCGAAGCAGAAAAAGGGCTCTACCTGGATATTGGCATACATATCCCGATAATCTTTTTTGAGACTGCTATCGCAGGGCGTCCAGAAACTCTGTAGAAAGAATACGCTAGAAGGCATCAAAGAAGAAAGAGGGAAGGGGGTCCTTTCTGGGGGCGAAATAGGGAGGTCGCATGTCCCGCTCTATATACAGTCTGCCTATAACTCTGAAGAGACTAAATCTGTGTATGACACTGGGACGACTAACAAAAAATGACGAGTTTCTATCGAGGCTGGTTCAAGTCTGACGGACGTTTCGCCATCAAAGGCGAATTTACTTCGAAAGGCAGAGAAAGTGTGAGGTCGAAAAAAAAGAGTCACTTAATCGGAAAGATTTCTTCATGAAGCCTGGGGTGGGAACATGGAAAACCGTCCAAGTGGAAGAGCTTGACATAAAAACTAAAAAAAAGTTTAAAAAGGGAGAATGATGGCGTGGCATAAAGTGACGCTGCTCGGCTACAGGCGTTATAAGTAGGGGGGACCGAAGCCGCGAGGGAGGGAATGACCGTTAAAGAGGCTGCTGAAAAAAACCTGGTTGGGGTCAACAGTCGGAGGAACCCTCCAGAGCAGAGAAAGAACTCGTAAAAAAGGAGGAGGACACTTCGCTATAGACACAGAGGAGGATCCCATTCGCGGAGACGCCGACGTCGGTATAGAAGTAAGAGGCCTCATCGACGCTAATGCCCGGGAGATCGGACCAAAACGCCTGGTTTCAAAGAATCGAGATCGCTGACCATTCGTTGGGGGGTGTCGCTCAAAAACCATAACGTTTAGGGAACCATGATGGAAGACGGATTGCAATCGTGACAAATAGCATTAAAGACGTCGTCTATCAATGAGATCCTCGGAAGAAATTCGAAGCCAGAAATATTTCAAAAATATCCGTGTTGCGGGTTGGAGATTAAAGAGAGAAAAAACCACAACGTTCAACCAAGTGAGAAATATTTTGAATGAAAAAAAAGGAGAAGCGGATCTCAGGAAATAGCCGATAAAGAATAAGATATGTCCACAAAAAAAACGAGGCATACTGAGTAGAAAAAAAAAAAAAGGCTGCGAAGGGGGGGTCACACATCCACGAGAGGGGGAGAACACGTGATATGAAAACGATGGCATCATCGGGGAAGTGCGGTGAAACAACTATCGGCGAGCAGGAGAAGGCATGGGCCCAGGACGCGCATGTTGAAATCAGGAATGACGCGCTGAGGGGCTCTTCCAGAGAATGAGAGAAAAAAGCTTTTTTCATCAGAAAGGTGGATATACGCCTTTTCTATAGATGTTCCCTAGCGAGGCGAGGCGGTTTTTTCTGACGGTGGCGGCGGGGAGAACAGGTAGCTTTCCAACAGAATCTACCAGCGCTAGGCTGGGGAAGCCACGCATGATAGCGACCAGAAGCCTTCATTCCGACGGGATTGGTCTGCCCGAACCATAGGAGGAAGGGAAAGGGTTTTAAAAAGTTAGTGTGGGAAGGAGATACGAGTCGAGAGGGGGGGAACTTGCGTACGGTTTGAAAAGGTTCCCACGAACCGCTTCATGACGAGACAGCAAGGAAATGACGGAACTGGGGGAAGGCAAACTACAACGAGAGTGCCTGAGACCCGAGTACGGGAGGAGAAATTATTGCGCCAATTTGAAAAACAGCTGGGGAAACATCAATACGCGGCCTTCGCTACTCTGGAGAGTAGCTCGTCCAGAGGGAATTGCATAGGCTCTGGGAAACCAGAATGTTAGTGATCGAGTTAGCCGCGGCACGACGATCAGGCGGGAGCATAGAAGCCCGAGCAGTAAAAAAAAGGGGCTGAGACGGAAATGCCTATCGTCTTGGAGTTTACTGTACGCCATGCGACGAGCCTACGGGGAAACCGCAGAGGTCTTATCAAAAAACCTTTCCGGCGAGAGAGAAAGCAACTTCACTTCTGCTGTTTCCGCGTTCGGGAAAAGACGTGACTACGGGCGACGAACCAAGAAGAAAAGGATATTCCGATTGAGGGTGTCAGGATCCAAGCCTCTCCATCCAACAGGGGTGACGGGAAGCTATGTGGGGAGAGAGTTGCCCTCGAAAAAGAGGGCCATGGCAGGGACAAAAGATTTGCCTACCGAAAAGCGGTTATGGACCGACAGAGGAACTTCGGAAACGAAGGAACAGCGGCAAAAAAATTTTCATGGAGAGCTGCACATCTCCGCGCTACGTCTGATCAATAACCCAAAATAATGGGGGGGGGGGGAGGCGATGCAGAAAAAAAAAGCATCGTTAGTAAAGAGTAGAAGAAGATTTTCCCGTTAATCCCCGCCGTCGGCGATGGCTTTACTGTGAAAAAGACGAGTTGCGAAGCTTAGGGTTTGGAGACTCCGGGGGAGGGGGGACTCCATGGCGAGCCAGGGGGGAGTTGCTTCTGATTAGTGCAAGCCGCCCCCAGGTGGGGAAAGGTCAGCTGCCGGGGCTCGTAGGTGATCTTTTTGCGGGGGGAGGTACGATCTTCTTGGAACAGCAATGGGCCAGCTGTTTTCGCCTCTTCGGCCAGTGCCTAGGGGCGAGGCCATCCAGGACCAAAAGAGGACTTGGGGTAGAAAAAGGGCGAACTCCAGAATGTTGTTAAAAAACAAGCCCAGCTCTCGGGCGAGAAATCGAGGAAAAGAGGCAGCGCCAGGGAGCTCGAAAAAAGAGAAAAACCATTAAGAGCGAAAAGGGCCGCGTTTGTAGTTTTGAGAAGTGCTTCGTGTAACCTGTGAAAAATGTCGGACTCGGAGGGGGAGCCTTGGGAGGATCTTGAAGAGCCGGGGGGATCATTGGAAATGGAATTTCGTGGGGGAGCCTTGGCGCACTCATGCTACCCCTAAGGGGGAAGAAACATATAAGGTGCTATACGGGGGGGGGGGACATAGTGTATAGCATAGAAATATACAAAGACAAAATATGCAAAGGGAGAGGAAGGGTCTGGTAGATGCATCAGGGATGCGTAAGGGGTCTCCAATTAGGCAGTCTAAGGGCCAAGGAACACTCGGTGGCCAGGATTGGGAGGGGGAGGGGGACCATCATCAAGGTAGACGGGGCCGAACTTAAGCCTTACTCTATGACCAAGTTCTCGGACGGTGGTTTCAAAAAATCAGACTGGGGGGAGGCTGTTGACACGAGTAGTAGAATGGAAAATGGGCCCGACTGGGCGGGACGTCATCAATAAAATCTCGGGGGGGACTGGCACGGAGAAAATCAATCTTACATGAAGAAAAAGCCCCAATACATAATTTTCCACAAAAAATGCACTACCGACCCTGAGAAAGTGTTTTGAAGAAGGGGGAAAACTTGTTAAAAGAAAAGCCACGATGGAAATGATCTGGTTCCAAGACAACGCACACTGAGCAAAAAAAGTAAAAGTCAGGTTTGATGGACCAGGTCAGTCCATGTATTCTCATGAAAAGGGTACTTAACCGCCGCAGGCCAAAAAAGCAGTGTGTCCAGGATTGGGGGGGGGGATGTCAGGATTGGCGAGCACCTCCGGCAGTCGGAAAGGGGGGCCGCCAAAAAAAACCATTACCAAGAAAAAAATTGAAATCGCCGCGGAATATCGTCAGGGACTACTCAGTAAGCGCCGGGGGTTGTGTTGTGGAAAGTGAGAGGAGTCATAGAGCAACTAGGCACGGGGGGCATTAACCGTAAGATTCTGAAGCAAAAACTCCGTAGCACGGACCAAGGCAGGGCGAACCATACGGCAGTGGGCTGCAAAAAAGTCGCATCCCACCAATAAAAATAGGGTCAGGGAGACCTTGCAAGTTTTGGAAGAAGGGGACATATATAGCCGATAACGTATTCAGGAAAATCGATCAGAGGGGGGGTAATTAAGAGCCAAGTCGGGGAAAAGAGATGCGAAGAATCAATTCAAGGACAAGGGGAAAAGGGGACCGGCACCGGCGAAAGACCAGCATCATCTTCACAGTGAGAAAGGAAAAGTCGCAAAGACGATAGAAAGAATGTCCGCAACTACAACAGGGAGCGATGGGGGAAAGGTTTGGGATAGATCGCTCCCGAGGCAATCAGGCTGGCTAAATCAGTTGGATAAAAACCAAGCAATAAGAGCCGGGGTGTTGGAAAACCCGCGTTTGAGCAGACCCCTTCCAGAAAAAAAGGGATGGCCGACAGGGAATGGACGCAAAAGAGGAGATGGCAAACTTGCCCATGGGGAAAAAAAGCAGATAGGGGGGGGAACAATGACACCAATCATCTTCCAGACTCTACTCGCTTAAAAAAACAGACCGTTGGCGAGAAATGAAAAGGGGGAGGGGGGTCACTCGAATCACCAGGGTATTACAGCCCGTCGACTACGCTCCCAACCAAATAAAACATCGAGCGCAAAAATCTATCGATTGGAAGCCGCAAGGAAATCGAAACTCGGGAAAGAAAGGAAGCTTGGTTGTTTTGAGAACGAAGCTATGCGGTGGGGGGCAAAAGAAGTCTCTTATGGCGGCTCTTCGGAAAGCGAACAGGAATGGCCTCAAGAATAGGAAACTGCGTGAAAAAGAAGCCAACTCAGGGGGGAAGGACGCTCGTCTCTGCCATGTCAACTTGTGTTTTGGAAAAAAAATATTGGCTGGACCAAATTCAAGGGCTCGGTAGCCGACAGACTTCTGCAAGGAGAGAAACCTGCCTACCTGGGGGGCTTCGAGTCGTACATCCTGGAAACGTCCATGAAAATAGTCCCTCTCAAAGGACTTCGAGTTCCTACGAAGGAAAAAAATTCCCCTTAAGTAAAAGGTGAAAAGAAGACGCATTCTACCGACGTATTCTCGTCGCGAAAGCAGACCAGGTTCTCACTGGCTTCATCAAGAAAACTGAAAAGAAAAGAGCTATCTGCATGGAGGAAACTCTTTCAAGAGAAGACTCTATTCGGTACGTCAACACCATCCAAGAGTGGGGCGTCGGCGCTCTTTCCGGAAGAGCCCGCTCGGGCTTCCGAACGGAAGAACCTATGGGTATTGACCCACGAGGCGACTAAGAAATCATCAAGTTCAATACGAGGAGAACTCTACGCAAAGTTGCGATAGAAGGCTGCAGGCTGGTCGCCATCAAATCGCCAGAAGCGGAAAAGTCCGCTTCAACTGGGGGGTCGAAAATCCCTGGTGAGCAAGTCAACGTATCGCGCTGGCTATTCAGGAAATGAAGCCCGTGGTGAAGGGAAATTTAAAAAAGGGAAAACGCATAGATGGGAAAAATGCGATTTGAGTGCTTTTCAGACAAAGGGGAAGAGATCTCTTGAATGAAATTCTTAATCTCCTATGGGGGCATCATGCGGTGAGGTCGATGAAAGCGATGCCGAAGAAAGACTTGTTGGTCCATTCTTAGATGTGGCAGCCCGAAAACGTGAGAAAAACGATCGGCGTCCGAACCTCGTAGAACAGACGGTCCAACCATAGACTTTCAAAAGCGCCCTAAAAGCCGACAGCCGACAAAAAAAAAAAACAAAGAGGAACGATAAGAAAGAAGAAAAACTCTAAGGTAGATCCCGAAAAAAAAAGGGAATGGTTCACCCCCGCACTGGAGATGCTGAGCCATGAGAACGTCTGTTCGAACGCGGGGGATTGCGCAAAGAAACACTAGGCAGTAGTGGCAGGGAAAGAAAAGGATCGATCGGCTAGAAGGAAAGATAAGACTACATGCGACCCAGAAATATTTCGCCACATATCCGTGTTGACGGGAAAATCTTCTCAAACAAACGAGAAAGAGAGAGAGCGTCAACACTGAGAATGGCTCGCAGGCTGGGGAAGAACGATCCAAAAAGGTGGGGGTTGAGTTGGGCTATTGCCACGAGAATACTGAGTAGCGTCTGCGAGGGGTGGGGGGGGGGTGGGGGGCCGCACACATCCCCTCGAGGAAACGTGAGATGAATCAAGAAAGGAAGCGAATTGCGGGAGGTGAAACAAGGGTCGCGTTGGATACGCATGTGGGCCAACGCATTGCAAGATCCGGCGGTTGGAGAGGCTATGACAAGCGGGGGGGAAGGACGATCCAGGCGAATTGGGAAGGAGCTTTTCCGATAGCGGGGCGTAAGCCGTTCTACTACAGGGAAAAGAAAACCGAGGTCTTGGAAATACCGATTGACAAAAGGGGGGCTTTCCAGCAGCGCTTAGTAATCATCGTACAGGCTCGGAGGAGGGGGGCTCCGCATCCGAATGAATAGCAATCGGCGGAAAGGATTAAAATGAACCTCAGGGGAAGGGTTCGTACCGAAGAAAAAAAAAAGAAGTTTAGTTTTCAATCGAAGAAGTATATCTTTTCTAACGGGGGGTCGAGTTTGCCATGGCACAAAAAAACCGGGAAGATCGTAACGTGACGGGGAAAAAAATGTCTTTTAGAAAAGAACCCTAACAGACGAAGGAGGCCCTAGAGACACGAGCAAATTGCGCCAGGGTGAGCAAGGGGGACAAGCTGAAAAGCGATCGAAAGCGGCGAGGAGAGTCTTTACCGGAAGAAGGTTTCGTCGCGCCGAGGGGTAGATACCCAGATTTAGGGGGGAAAGCCAGTTAAGGAGGCAGCCTGATAAAGACATGCGCGATGGAAGCGAAAAACCCCTGGAGGGGGGGGAGGGGGAGGGACATTGCCTAGCGGAAGGATAGTTGAACGATGTTCAATCAGGGAGGTTCGTGAATCTGAAGGGAGGAAAAAAGGGGTGTCTATCAACGGTGATGGAGGAGAAGAATTAACTATGCGTTTCGTGAAAAAGACCTGACGGAGGCATAGGCAAATCAAGACATAGTCCTATGGGGGGGGGG
>Ga0179591_1355429_pt1 | contig 15406 bp, 12 predicted proteins | sample CZOMad2_1_08_16f_FD_182891 | JGI IMG/M metagenome (GOLD analysis project Ga0179591, IMG submission 182891) | Vadose zone soil fungal communities from Angelo Coast Range Reserve, California, USA - CZOMad2_1_08_16fungal (PacBio error correction) | ecosystem: Environmental > Terrestrial > Soil >...
AGAGGGAAGAAAAAAAGGAAAAAAAAAGCAGGTCCTATGCGCAGTTGAAAGAGGGGTGAATAAGCCAGGCCAGTTTCGAACGGTGGGGGAGTGGGCGTGAAACAAATCGGTGAACGAAGAGAAATCGGGGGTGCTGTCGGAAAGGGGAGGAAGCTTAAAAAAGAAACTTTTCAAAAAGAGCTCTAGAAAAAGAGCCCTTAAGAAAATCATCCAGCAAAAGATTCCTGAGGGAAAATACTAGGGCTCTGATACGGGGGAGAAAGACAAGCTTAGTACGAGGTTGTACCGACTGGACCAAAGCCAAAAACAAAGGGCCTTTGGGGAGAAATTTTTCGCCGACGAAAGGGAGTTTTAGTACAACTATCCTCCAAAAAAGGAGGGAGTCAGGTTCAGCGCACAGCCGATCGGAAAGTTTGCTCGCCTTAGTGGGGTCCTCAGAAGGCCCCTCCGAAACACCTGGGAAGGATCCTGAAAATTCATGGAGGAGGAAAAGAGGGGTTCTGTGCAGGACCAGAGGTTTAAAATCATCTTGAAATACTCCTGAGTTCTCTGAAAGGCACGTTCGCCGGAGAGGCCCCTCAAATAGGGGGTGGCCTCGGGAAAAAAAGGGGAGGGCTGGTCAGGGTCAGAAACAACTATGTTCGGACACGGAAAAACACCCGTGCTGTTTAAGGGGTCGCTATAAAAAAGGAAAAAGATCAGGGAAAAACAAAGGGGGGGCACGATGGTCCGCTTTGGCCAAATCAGTTTTGGTCAGGGGACGGGGAGAAAAAAAGCACTGAAAAAGGGAGTGTTCCGCGCATGATCCTTCCTTTGCAAAAAACTAAGAAGAATCCGCTTCTGTCAACAAAGAAAAAAAAAAAACGGCGTGCAGTGAAGGGCGGTGAGCTTCTACAGAAGAAGGAGGTACCAGCGATCCAAGGTGAAAAATCCGGAAAAGAAGGAAACCAGCTTTCACAAAGAGAAAAAAAAAACAGGGCAACTTTGCACGAAAGGGGATCCCGCCGAAGCCTAAAAACGATTTCTCAGGTAACAAACACCGGGAAAGGTGAAAAAAAAAAATCTTAAGCAAGATCGCCCAACACCGAGTCTGGGAGGGAAAAAAATCCGAGAAATACTCTTTTATTAAAAAGAACCTCTTAAAATTTGGGCAAAACCCGGTTCAATACTTGAAAGAAGTGTCAAGAACAAGCAATCTACTAGGTCGCAAAAAACATCGTGCGGAGAAATAACAACGTCGGTTTCGTAATGTACTGGGGGTCTGACCAGAGGGAAGATGTTGGTAAATCAGGCACGAAGGAAATAGGCTTTTCCGGCCCACGTGGACTGATTGGGAGACAAAGTGTTACCCCCAAGAGGGGACGACAGGGCGTGTTTCACCAAATCGAGGAACACCTAAAAAAAAGCTTTGAGGGAAAATGGTCTACCATCCCGGTTCAGCTCCAAAAGCCAGGCCCGCCCGCAACCTAAGAAAGGAGACATTAATCCGCTCAATGGGAAAAAAAAAAAGGGCTAACGAAACACAACAAGACCGCCCTGGATCCCTCAAAAGGGGCCATGTCAGAAGAAACTCGCGACATCTGAACCTCGAAGGAGTCTTTAACGAAAATCAAAAAAAAGGTTCGGCAATGCCAAAGAAAGGCCGGGCCGGGCTTGCGTATACTCCAAAAGAGGACGATCGCTCTGAAAAAAAATGTCTAGCGAAGGATCACTCTGAAACGTAGGACTCCATGGGGGGGGGTATGTGGAAGTCGAGGGGCGTTGTTTTGAGGGGGGGGTCCCGCACTGCAAAAAGAGTCGCGAGACAAAGAAAAAGACAGGGTTAGACTAATGGGAGGAAAGACAGCAAACAGAGCCAGAAACGGCTCCAATCAAAATTGGACGTCGGGGGCGAAGTGCCGGCATCCAGGAGGTTGCACCACCTTTTGGAAACCAGCGTAAAAGAAGTTTCAACGAAAGGAGTGGAGTTTCGGCGGGAAAAAAAAGTTGTGGGGGGGGAGCGCCGAGTTAAGGGGGGGCCCCCCAGGCAAGGGACTGATTCTTCTTTAAACATACGCGAACCAAACGACGGCAGCAAAACGGACGTCCGTGAAAGGGGACGTCGGGACACAGCGCTTAGAAAAAGAATCAGATCCTCCCGTTCAGGGAGGCACGACTAAACAGAAAACAATCAAACTGTGCAGGTGTAACAAAAGAAGTTTTCTAAAAAAATCATTTCATATCAATTAGAGGAAGGGTCGGCACGAGAAAAAAAATCATAACTAGGGGCACCAAGAGCAGTGGCAAAAAACCAATTGAGTCGAACCAGTTCACAAAGGCCGTTCGAAGGGGGGAAAACCCCTACCGATACGCTGGGGAAAGCCTAAAAAACCGCTTAATCGAAAACTGGTTCCACAGTGGGGTGTCCGTGAACACCTGTTTTTGCAAAACAAACCGGCTTTCCCCTCAAGGGGGGGTTTTGGGAAAAAACAGGAATTCCTCCAAGGGGGCTAATCGTCAGAAGACCAAAAAAAGAAGTGCAGCTTTTATGTCACCGCCGAAGGGTCCGCTTAATTGATGGTAACAACCATTGCAAAACATCGTCCCGAAGAAGGGGGTACAACCAAACCGTAAAATTTCTGAGGGAATCGAGGGGGCTGCCAAAATGGCTCCAGAAAAAAGACGGGTTTAAAGGGGGAGCAAAAAAAGGGGGGTGGGTATTTGGAGTAGACCTTCTGGAAGCCCTTCTAAAGGAGTCTATACACTAGGGACCCCATCAAGAGCCGGGGAAAAGGATCTCAGTCGTGGGTATAAAAAAGGGGATGCACTCAGAATGTAAAGGGGGAGTTTGGGAGAAGAGCACCCACCGGGACTACTGACTTACTTACGAACCGTCTTGTGCTTGAGGGAGGATCGAGGAAAGGGGGTTCACAAAGCCTTGGGTAATAGGTTAAAAATCAAAGGGGGGGGAAGTAACGAAGTTACGGACAACTATTCTAACTAAAATCAAACAATAAAAAGAACGAAGCCCTTAAAGAAACCCCAAGCCCGGGGAAAGGAGGGGTAAAGCTTGAACTGGTGAGCATACAACAAAAACCTTAGACCCCGACTAAAACAAGCCCGAAAAGGCGAAAACCCTTTCTGATTTGAACACAAGACTAGGAAAAGAAGACAGTCGATCAGAGGTCGCAACCAGGGCACGAAGAAAAAAAAAAAAAATAAGAACCTCCAAACTCATTCTTTAAACTCCCACGCTATTGGTTGAGACCCAAGTGAAACTTGTCGCGGAAGAGGGAATGGAAAACCAAGAAAGACGCTGCCATCGACCTGTTTTTCTCTTCCGGGAATTGTCAACAGTGGGGGGGGGTGTGTTGTGTTGGATAGTCGGTGGGGTCACCGTTTGAGGTCGGTAGGGGGTGCGAGAAATTAGACAACGAAAATTCAAAATGCAAAAAACAGGATGCCTAAGGCTAGGACACGAAAGAAGGGTCGGGAGGGTGAAGATCAGAAGGCTTTTCTGAGACAAAGGGAACAGCTTCCCTCATCAAACCATAGGGAAGAGACAATTCACCTGGAAAAAACTAAATGCAAGGTCTCGTCTCCTTTGACAATTTGGGGCTTGAAAAAACTAGTGTGGAACGGAAGGCGGGGGACAAAGTGCTGACAGGGGCTAGCAGAGGAAAAGAATTTGTCGCGTCGGGAGTGGGGACAAAAAAAAACCATCAGGGACAAACGTTGGGGGGAAGCCAAATCAATAAAGAGCAAGGATCGAGTTCCAAAAAAAAAAAAAAAGACGCCGCGCGCTGGAAAAACTCCCGTAAATGTAGTCACAGGAAAAAGGGAGGCGGAAGCACACTAAGTACCATAAAGGGATGTACTATAAGCTCTTGGAGAAAGAAAACATTCAAGGTCAATGTGCAAGGTTGAAAAAATGACAATAACGACGACTTCTGGGGAGGGATGGAACAACAGAAAGTGACCCGGGGGAATCGTTCCTGGGCGGAAAGCCCCTGTGTAACGCTGGTAGACCACCGAGGTCAAAAAAAAAAAAAAGCCTCCCAGCAAAGGGGACAGGCAAAGGCAGGCGCCTCGGCCCAATTCAGGGAAAGGGGGGTTCACCCCCTCGGGGGAGTAGTGGAAGATCAAAGGGGTTTCCCAAAGGAAAAGGCCATAGGAACGGGAACCTGAAGAGGAAGAAAGATCAAACGACGTTGAACAGTCCAGACGGGGGACACAAGCTCAGGGTCATTGACAGCGGCAAGGTGAAGGGGACCACGTGGGTGCGGATTTCAAAAAAAAAAAGGCGCAAAGGGAGGTGCAGGCACCGAACAGAATCAAAAAAGAACCGATCAAACCGGAAGTGCAAAAACCTAGCAAGGGAAAAACTGCCCTCTGGGACAAAGCTTGGCAGACATCATGAGTTATTCAAGGGGGGGAGGGGGAAAAAATCAAAAGGGCCACAGGGGAATCATCCACGCACCCTAATCCAAAGCCGCTATGAATCATGCCTGTCGGAGCGGGGAAAATTCAGACCCAGCCCTTTACGTACCCGGCGGCGGGGGAAACTGTCAACGGAATCCGGCTAGGATGAAAGGTGGGGTCGTGCGAGCAAATCTCAAGGGGGGGAGGGAAACGGGGCCGGGCGACTTCCCGGGGTCAAGAAAACTCGGGAGAAAAAGGCGTTGTCCCTGACATTAATTGAGAAGGAAAATAGGTGACCCACAGGGCTTGATCAATAAAGCCCACCGGCAACTGGAGGGAGTCGGGGGGATACCATTATTGCAAAAAAAGTCAAGGAGGCGTTGGGGGGGGACCGTCCAACGCGAGAAGCTTTTCGGGTCTCCCTGACAGGAGGTGTAAACTTATGAACTGGTAATTTAAAAGGTGAGAAAAAAAAAAAAGGCAGAAAAAAACGAGGTGCAAACATGGGACAGTGTGAAAAAAGGGACCTGGACACAAGCACGCTTGACCGACGGGAAATTCAAGGGGGGGGCCACTGCCCTGAATCAAAGAAAAAAAAAAAAAAACTCCTTCTCCCCATCTATAACCAGATAAGGTACAACCAACGGAGAAGTACATAGAGATATTCGAAGGAGTAATGAGTGCGGGCAGGGGGGGGTCAGGTGCGTCATAAGAAAACGTGCCGCAAGGCACGCGTTTGCCGGACTGGGGAGCCGAGCCTGAAAGGCACCTCGGGAGCACGTCCAGGAAACGGGGGCAGGAGGGGTCCGGTCGAATCGTAACCAAAGAGGGGACAAAAGGTTGGAAACGCCTGCGGGTAGCATCTTGGGGAGGGGGAGACAAGGGGGGGACGCGGCCTGTGGTCGCAGGCCCTCGACCCTCGCAACAGTGAAAGCAATGAATAAGCGGCTGGGGAGGGGGGGGTCTGCATGCAGAGAAGGGGTGTATCCGAAACTGTACTAATGGGCGCGGGTGAAAAGAACCTCAGGTGAAAAAAAGAAGTTAGGGCTACTGCCACCTATCTTGGACGAGAGCAGCAAAGGCGCACACCATCAGATAGAAGGGGGGGAAGATTGAACTTGGAACACGATCTGAGCCTCAACCGAAACCGGTGATCTATCGGGGGGTGATGAAGGAAGTGCCTGGAGACTCGTATGTAACTACACCCCCTTTCAAACTCCGTTATGGGTGCGTGGCATCCGAGCGCCGGGCCAAACTGGCGCGAAGGGTTGGCGCCAAAACGCCCGGGGAGTGGAGACTGGGGAGGGGTCTGCTTCCTCCATAAAATCACTAGTGCGAAAAAGCGAGTCGTGGGGGGGGGGGGTCGAAGAAGGACTAGGAAACCGGAACCTGCGCAGGAGGGTTCCAGGGACATTTGGCCGGGACGTGGAAGTCGCCAGGGGAAAGAAAAAATCTCGTACTAGTTCCACTCTGAAAAAGGAAGGGGGGGGAAGGGGCACCACATGTATCCGAGGGGGAGACGCGACCCGGGATCCTCGTCGTCGGGGGGAGACACGAAGGGGTCCAGTTTGGGATGGTCGTCGAACCCCAGGGCTGGGAAGAAGAAAAAGTGAAGTCGCGAAAACGCGCCGAAGCGTTCAAACACGCCCGGAAAGGTGTGGCCGAGGAACAGATCCCGTGGGAAATTGGACACAGGTAAAAAAAACGTGCACGGGAAGACGAACTTGAAGGAGGCGGACGACCCTTTCAGGGGGCAAGGTAATTAGGGGGCACCCTGCATAGGGGGGGGTAGAAAGAAAAGGGCGGAGGGGTCCGCCACGTCATGTAAAAACGATCCGGTTCAGTTCGAAGGGAAGTGTCAAAAAGGGTTCGAGGGGCCGGGGTAATGTTTTAAAAAACATTACAGCGAAAAGTGAACTTCGATCGAAACACAACGTGCTCAGAACGTAAATAAAAAAACGCTACGGATTTAAGAGAAGGGAGAACGGCGACGATGCAAGGAGAGTTAGAACTGGGAAGGTGGGCACTGGTACTACCGCCCGACTAGTCTGCTAATTCCACTGGTAGAGTAGCCGAAGCGATCACACTGGTGTGAAGCGATCGAAAGGACAGGTTGGGGGGGGACTCTCCGCATCGAAAAAACGGAAAACTGCTTTACGGTCTCCGTGTTTGGCGTGTTTCAACACGTACGACCACTTGGAAAGACGAGGGGCGGAAGACACCTAAGAGTGCGTGGGGTTAATGCAGGGGGGATCCCGGCAACTCATGAAATGGGGCCTGTCCTTCCGGCATACGAAGGGTTAGCGGTATAAAGGGGTGTGGAGAAATGCCGGCCATCTGGCCAAGAGGACGGTTGAATCCCCGGTCGGGTGTTAAAGACTTCTTTTAGGGGGTGAAGTAACCGCGGGGTCACTACTTTTAGGGTGGGGAGAAATTACTCCGTTGGGCATTTCCTGGGCATGGAGATGAACTGTCGTATGATGCTGGAAACGGGGTGATGGCGCAAACGAAAACAACTAGGGGGCATTAGTTAAAAAGAAGACAGCAGCTGAGCTGCGGCCAACAGCCGCAAAGGGGTGGAAGTTATAGGAATTCGCAGGTTTTTACCGTAGCCGCACCCAACTCAAAAGGTTTCGGCAAAATCCAAAACGTTTCTGGGAACTTTTTCACAGAGCCGCAGAAACCCGGAGCACGCAAAAAAAAAAAAAGGGCAAGGGTTGTGGGGGCAAGAGTCCGGAGACAGATCCAAAAAAGAAAACACGGAAAAAATCCTCGCAGTCTGGCGAACCCTCACACAAAGAAGGGGGCGCTAGGCCAGGACAAGGGGTTCACAAACAACAGAGCGGAAAGACTCTCAACCGCGCTTGGGCCCATCTGAGGGGTTGTGCACCAATCTCCCAAGAAACCGTGTTTGCGGCCGCCCAAGTCTTTGACCAGCGAGGGTTGCGTCTTAGAACACATACAACGTGAGAAAAGGCTCGGTCGGGGGAATAAAGCAGGGTTCCGGGAAGCCCCTAGTAACGGTAATCTTGCCAACCCACAAGCCCTAATTAGTAATTGGGGGTCGAAACTGCGTCAATTTCCCCGCAGTGGAAAGGTTGGGGTTGGAGGAGAACTGCAAGCTAAAACGGTATCTTGAGTATACCATGAACTGACGCGCTGGTGTGGGGGCAAGTCCAACCGGGGGAAAAAGCGTTATGTGAACAAAATCCGACAAGGTGAAGTGGTAGGGGCCCGGAAGCAAGCTTGTAGCCAGGGACCGCCCAAGAATCAAAAGGAAAGTGAAGGATCAGTGAATTAGGGATCAAAAATATTGGGGCAACGAAAACCTAGGGGGGTAGCAAAAAAGACAGTTGCCAATTCGTGAAAAATTATGCACTTGCCCCGCCAAAGGATTAGTCAGTCAAGAGGGGCCGGGAAGGAGGGAGACCCGGCCTGCCGAAAATGAGTCGATGCGCTGAAAGAACTGAGGAAAGATCAACACTGCCTTCAGCTGAAAACCTGGGAAAGAAGGAAGCCGAACGGGTAAGATAAAAAGGGAAGGAGAAACTCAGGGGGGAGGATAACGTAAGCCGACTCCGAAGGGACAAAACGGGAATTGGGCAACTCACGCTGGACGATAGAGGGGTAAGTCAGAACACTACCTCCGAGTAAGATCGTGCTAAAAATAAGAGAAATGGGAGCCGAGATCTGATTGAAACAGGCGGGCCTCAGACTATGTCGGGGGAAGCACTTGAAGTACAGGGGGGAAAAAGTATGGGTTGAAGTTCGTCAGGCGTTCACACCGTAGAGGGACACGCGATGGATGGGTCAAGGTCGCAATATCGAGAGATTAGATAGGATAGTGAAAAAAGGTAAACGAAGCGGCAGAAGGGGGTGAAAACTCATACTGGGCCCCGTAATCCGCAACCAAGGAAAAGAGAAGCCCCTCCTAAAACTACCCCTCCTCTTGGCCGAATCCATTTCACAGGATAAGAGGAAAAAAAAATGGAGACAGAGGGAAAATGCGTTCCTAGCCTTGAAACTTCAGACAGGGAATCGTCGCGATCAGATCACGGATTGACCGACTGAAATACGGAAGCTTTTGGAGAAGGTCTGGCAGCAACTGGTTGAAGAGAGAACACAAGGGGGAGCGTTCCCAGATACTCCATCTGAAAGGGCAAAAGCACATTGGGAAGGGAGGCGCGCCCCTCTTTTAGATAACGGCGATCTACCGCAAGTCCTACGGGGGAAGAAATCAAAAACTACATAAGGGAACGGCGAACGGGGAACAGAGCGTCCACGAGTCGGGTACAGGGACAGCAGGACTCGGAGGGGGAGGACTAATTGATGGGGGCTGGGTGCAGAATAAAGGCAACGATCAAAAAGGGAGGGGGGAACGCCTACATCGTTGACCAGACGTTTGCTCGTAAAGGGTATACGGGGAGCGCCCGATAGGGGACGCCCGAATCCCACAGAACAAGGACCCGTGTGCGAAACAAGCGGGTGTGATTAAAAAGGACCGACATAAGGCGGAGCGACCGAGGAAGAAGATGGGCGAACAGAAACTATTGAGAGCAGCCCCTAAGGGAGCTTCCAAAAAAGGTCGGTAGAGGGGCCGTCCCAGACGTCTTTTGTAGCGGCCCATTTCTAGCGACCATACTGTCAAGGGGGGGGAAGATTGGCTATGATCCCACTAATAGACGCCGGAACGGGTGCCGCAAGTTGTCCAAAGATCAGGGAAAAGCCGGGCCTCGTTCTACTGAGGACAACGTGACCCAAGGTTAATCATGAGCAGGCAGCCCGAGGTCCCCCGGCGACGAAGAAGGGATCTACGAAAAAAAGGTACACGGAGATCCTCTGGGAACCGTTCCGTCTGAGAACCTCCTGGCGTGCCGGTGAAAGGAAGGCCGGGTTTCTTGTCAGGAGCCCCGAGCGCCGCGTGGGTTTGTCGTGATTATCACCGTAACTAGAAGGTGCGTCTCCCTAAAGCACAGATCACGGGTCCAGAGAAAAAACCCCATTAGACAGCGCGAGTTGGACAACTGCCGAGCCGTTCTCGCGCGCCAGCATAGCAAAAAGCGCGTGTCAATGGAGAAAAACGGAGACATCTCAAAAATTAAAAACCACCAGTAGAGGATGGAAAGGAGAGGAAGAGGGGGAGAAGGCCCGATAAGGGAAGCGAACGTTTTTCCTATGGAGGACGAAGTTTGACTGGCGCAGGGGCCAAAGCGCAAATTCTGGCCCGATGTTTAAGCGAAAAAACCCCAAGAGACGGGGGAAAAAGATAGACGTAAGAAGAATACCGTTGAAAACGGAACTAGAGAAAGGAGGCCACGGTGCCAAGGACGGCCGACAAGGCCACTAAGGGAAAAGTCAAGCAAAGCCCGAGGACATCTGGTCAAAGATCTGAGGATCTCAATAGAGCAAGATCTGGTCAAAAAGGAGCGCCGGGGGGGGGGGTGGAAAGAGGATCAAACGAAAAAGCATCCCGGTCACCGGGCGGGTGGGTCAGCCGTGGAACCAGGCGCTTCGGTCGTTCGCGGGAGAAAAAGCCGTGGTAAAAGGAGGGGAAAAAACTAATATGTGAAGAAAAAACCAAATGCCGTGGGAAGCCGGAAAACCCTGGCAAGGACCCAAGGACTAGGACATAAGGGAGCGAAAAGGAGTCGGGCCTGGAGTTCCACGTAAGCTTATCGACCCGGACAGAGGGGAGATCACTCAGAGAGACAAAGCCTTGAAATACAAATACCGAGGGCTTCAAGAAGCTAAAAAACGAGTCAAACCTGATAGGTGGTGGCAGCAAGGAACAACGATTGGTGTTCTGACAGAACACCGGGGGGGGTGGGGGACTTCTGGCGAGAAAATCGAGGCCCGGGGCGGAAAGGAAAGCACTCAAAACAAAAAACAAAGGGAACAAGATGTGAAGGGTGAGTGGGCAACAGAAAAATGGGCGGACGTTGGAAAAACAGAAATGCAGAGTCCTCTCCATCTGAGGCCTATCGTCGACCTATCAGAAGTTCCAACCGTTCGGCCAGAAGGCCGGGGGTCTTCGGCTTGGGAACGTCTAACCGAAAAACCGGCGGGGACTAAGAGAGCTGCTACAGCAGAGACGCCGCTTTCAAAATTTCCCTGGCCAAGGGGAAACTTTGGGGGGGCCTCAGGTCTCAAAAAGCCAAAAGAAACAACAGCTGGGGGGTGCTCTCAACTAAAAGATCACAGGGTTGGCCGGCAATTAACGTGCCAAGGGAGGGGGGATGTGGGACAGAGGGCGTGCATCGGCCGAAAGGGGGCGATGACATACGGCGAACACGTTTTCAGATCTGGCATGGTGAAAGGCGAGGCAATTCCTTCAAGGTAAGCAGTCCCGAGGTCACCCAAAAAAACAAACGAAAGCCTGGGGGGGGGAGTGCACTCCGGAATCACCGGTGAGTCGGGGGGGCGGGGGGTCTCAAACCAGTCCGGTAGGGGCCAGGCAAGGCAAAGATAAATTAACAGCTTTGGGGTTCGCGGGGGGGCACCTGGATCGTTCATCTCCAAGGCATGCAGCTGGGGAGACTCCATACAAGTTGACCCTCTAGCGGCTACACCTTCCCTAGAATGTCAGCCCAAGAAAAAGGGAACTCACACTCCAGGTGACTAGCGATCCGGAGCCGAAGCTGAAAACCCGCTCTTGGTATCGGCTTATCCAATGCCAAGTTCTGACTCAAGATTTAAAGGCAAGATTTCTCCCTCAGGGGGTTTCGTGCAAATAAGGGATGGTGGCAAAGGCGGCAGGAACGACGTGATCCTCCAAAAAAGCCCCAGGGACGGGCTCCTTCTCGACCAAGGAGAAAACGAGGAGCGACTTCCGGTTCAAGGGGGTCCCGCGAAAAGAAAATCGAAGGAAACTTCGGTGTTGTCGGGTAAGAACTGGAACGTCCATCGAGAGGTAGGCGGTAGACGACTTGCGGGGATAAAGGGAGTTAATAAAGAAGGGACCTACACTACGGAATAGGGAGGGACTGCCCGGCGACGGGGGTCAAAAAACGGGGATGGATCGAGCAAACGCAAAAGGAAAACAGTAGGGGGTAAGCTCCGGGCGGGGGCTAACTGTGGTACTACGCCAGCATAAGTGGCCCGAAGGTACCGATCAATTGCAGACGGCCTTCATCTCGGTGTCAAATCGAAAAACAGCAAGGGATGGAATCGGACTACCCGGGAAGAAGAGATATGGGCGTACTCCTTCCGGGAGGACAAACAAAGAACCATAAGGACAGATATCAAATGTTTTAAAACGCGAGGGGATAACCGACAATTGACTTCCAACCTTGGTAAATATCAAGAAGAAACTGTCCAAGAAAGTCTACCCAAGTCAGCTAGTTAATGCAAGCAACATGAAAAAGTATTTTCAACGAAACGAGAGGGACGGAGCCGAAACCTGCCGTAACCCCCCCCCCCCCTCGCGGCCCTCGGTGCAGGTACCCATTGGGAGAATACCCGCAGAATAGGTTTGGACCGCACGGCTTGACGAAACCACCCGACAGGTTTTGTTAACACAAATTACATTTTCAAGGCTATACGAAGAAAAGAACTCGTGGGAGGGGGAAGGTTCGGAGGAAGCTCACTGGTCCGGACAGGGATTTAAGTGCCTGCGAGGGGTCACGAAGGTTTGACCACATCCAAAAAAGAGGGGCCGTGGCGAGTGTCGGACGCAGGGGCAAATAAAAAAAATCGACCATGCTCGAAGTGGTGATTGGACGCCACAAAACCACCAGGACTGAACTGAAAAAATACTAACAGAGAAAAAAAACTTTCCCCGTCGCCCGCGGGCAGCCCTTTATCTAACGTTTGTAGAGCATCTGGAAAGCATACGAGAGTCGGTGTGACCCACCCGCTGAGAATGAAGAACGGGGGTCTTTCATAGAATGGGGATGATACCGAGGAATGAACAACCTTTTCAAGTGAACGAGACCACATAAGTCGAAGCACGGGCAAGCGGCGGGGAACTCGGTCCAGCCGAAGCCAAATCCACTACACGAGACGGCGATTCAAAGGTACTGAGGCGAAGGGCGGAAAGGGGGAAACCGCACCCTGGAGAAAAAAACACACCCCTTTTCGGTTAACGGGTCATGATCAAACGGGACAGAGTACCCTCGAACTCCATGGAAACCTTCCACATGATAAGGGTGTACATCCGGGCTGAGGGAAACGCAAGTGAAACGTCGTGGGGCGAAGTCGCCCCAGGTACCTCTCGGTTGGCGATACCTACGAAACACACCCCCAGGGCGGGAGTTCCACCGGATCAGGACCTTCCGGAATTCCAGCTGACGAGCGTAAAATAAATGGTCTACGGGGGGAAACTCGAAGAAGGGAGAAAAAGCAAAACCTACTTCATCAATGGACCTGGCCTAGAAAGCTCATGCGGCATGGTTGGCTGAACTACGTGTTTGGGAAAGTGCGGGGAAGAACCAGTGAAAGAAACGTAAAGGGTGCAACTCCAGTAATAATTGAAAGAGGTAGCTGGGGTAGGGGCAAAACGACACACGGGAACACGATAAAAAGTTGAAACCAATCTCAAGAGACCAAACGATTAAAAGATCCGACGCCCAGCGATTGGTTGGTTTGGGTTGTTTTTGGCAGGGTTATAAACTAACGCGTGCGGGCGTCCCCTGGCACCGGAGCATGTGAATTAAACTCGGCGGCCGTCCGACGGTGCAGCAAGCGCTTGGATCCGTGGCCTCGTTACACGGGCCTGAACATGAAACAACTGGGGGACGGTAAAAAAACGCCGGCGTGTAACTGCGTACGTCATAGGCTAGAAATGAACCGTGCAGGCGGGGGGTGTCCCAACCCAACCCCCCCGCACTAATGGGAGAAACCGCAATCACAACGGGGACGGGTTCAAATGCCCTTAAAAATCCTGTCCAAGGGTCCGAGTTCACAAAGAACAGTCTTTATTCTGGAAGAAAACACGTCCACCAAACCTCACCTCGGACAAACCTGTTTAGGAACGAGAGGAAATCGAAGACGTGAAAAAAAAAATCCTACGAACAAGAAAGGAAAAGGGGTTACATTGGTTAACAGCACAGAGCGGGCAGTGCAGGTCGGGGAAGGGGAAATGGTACGAAAGACCTCTACTAGTTTTGAAAATGGCAGGAGTACCTGACAAACAGACAAGCAAAATCAAAGGTCTTGGGAAGTGACCCTAACCAGGCATTGTCGAACAACGGGCAACGTTGTCAATCCATGTTTCAAAAGGCCTGCAAAAAGCGCAGAAAAGGAAAAAACAAACCAGGAAAAGGAAATCACGTGGTAGAAAACGTCAAAGTCAGAAATTATAACCGGGGTGTAAGTGTCCCGAAGGAAACTCCCGCCAGCGGCCGGGACGGTGCCCGGCAAGAGCCTGACGGCGCGAAGGGCCGGCGGCCGCAAAACCGGCCTCAATGAGGGCCCCAGGCGGGATTACGCGACCCATTGTGCGCCAGATAAAAAGGATAACAGGAACCTAATATAATCACACGGGCAGATACATGGGGCCTGGCAACCCGGAACGGGGAAACCTGGGAGGTCGAAAAAAATGTTGGATCATCTGCTGGCACAGCACGGCAAGCTTAACCGTTGAGAAAGACGCCATCTCAGCGGCGAAGGGGCGTCAGAATTCGTACGGAAGGAAAACCATGACCAAAAAGGCGGGCTACAGGTCAGGGGTGAAGGGCCGGCTCGAATGACACTCAGGACCGAGCAGCACGCTCACGCTGAGGAGGCCGGGCAACCAAGCGAGACCCGCGGGAGGGCCACACGTCTCCTCAGACAAGTAAGGAGGGAGGAGATAGTTTGAAGGATTGATCGCGGCAAGGGGGTTAGAGGACAAATCATACGTTCTCGCAACTGCATCAAGCCTCGTTCCCCCGAGTCAAAAGGCGAGCCTTGGCCAGATGGGACACCGTCGACAGGTTCAAGAAAACTTTGAGGGAGGGAAGTCAGTCAGCATAAAAATAAACATGGGATTGGACGCCAGCTCGCGGGTCAGATCTGTTGGGCGGGGGGTGGGGGACGCCAGGGACGCTTGCCTTGCTAATCAAGATATCAAACCATCCACATCGCCCAAGGGGGGAGGTTGGGTTACGTTCTATGAAAACAAGCCAGGCTTCTATGTCTCTGGCATGCAAAGCAAACCTTGCAGAGTGCCAGAGCGGGCCGAATCTGGTGCCTCGTAGAAAAAGAGAATCCGCCGAGAGTTTATACCGGGGTTCGGGAGGTCGAGGCAAGCCGGGTGAAGCCGAAGCCGCAGCACTTTATCTACGCCTCAGTCCTTGGGGAAGAAATTGGGATCGAACAGAGATTAGCCGGAAAATCATCGACACGGGGGGAACAAACGCCTGTTCTGAAGAGGCGGGTCTAAGCGGGTAAAGCCCCTTTATCCATTATGTTGACACGTGGGGGGGGGAGGAAAAACGGGCTGGCCAGGTCTCCCACCGCCCCCCCCGGGGGGTTAAAAAAAAGAGGTGAGCTGTGAAAATAAATGTCAGTACTGCGTTTCTAAAACATGGTGGGAAAATCCTCAGAGAGAAAGGGCTTACAAATGTTGGGGGGCCACGAACCGGAAAAACTTCCTCTCGGGGGTATGTTGCACAAACAACTTGATCATTGGCCTGGTTCGGCTAAACGTTTCGTGGAAAAGTGCCCTGGACATCAAAAAGCCTTCTAAGGGGGGTGATTAACGGGGGACTCAGGTGGGGTTAAACTAATGGCCCGCATCAAACTGAAGGGGGCATTGGCCTAAGGGACAGGCTGTGTTATAACTGTCGAACTTGCCCCGGGGACAAGGCAGCCCGTCTTATAACCGGCAGGAGAGTAACGTTAAAAGAAGGTTTTCTTCTTACAGCGTAAACAGGACCGGTTTTCAGCCCTGGACAAGCAAAGGTAGCAGGGGGCGCGCTCAGCGATGATAACGGGCAAAAACGCCACGTTTGGTGCAAGAGGGACGATAAGCTGGGGAGGAAGTTCTTTGTACTAGATTAGTGGGGATAGAGTTTTGCACCAG
>Ga0179591_1379678_pt1 | contig 15406 bp, 16 predicted proteins | sample CZOMad2_1_08_16f_FD_182891 | JGI IMG/M metagenome (GOLD analysis project Ga0179591, IMG submission 182891) | Vadose zone soil fungal communities from Angelo Coast Range Reserve, California, USA - CZOMad2_1_08_16fungal (PacBio error correction) | ecosystem: Environmental > Terrestrial > Soil >...
GCGGGGGGGAGGGTGGGAAGGGGGGAATATGACGTGAGAATGCAACAAGGTTAATCTCACTAAAAGGGGAGTACCCTTAGGCCAAGCGCTGACCGGAAAAGCCCTCGGCACATCGGTGGGCATCCCTCAAACCCATAGAACGAAGCGGAAAGGATTTTGCACGACGCAAGAAATAGGTCAGACTCCCAGAAAAGAAGGCTTGATGGGGGCCGGTTTAGGGAAGTAAAATTTGTCCACGGAAAACGCATATTCTTGAAGATGTCAGAGATCGACGGGTCAAGACGCTCATTAATTGGTCGGGAATCTCAGTGTGAAAGGAGTCGAGGTGGTAAAAGCCGATGGTTGCGAAAGAAAAGAAACTCAGGGAATCTAGAATAGTCGCAAAGTAAAATCTTCAACCGGCTTGGAAAACAAACATGGGAACGGGGGGGGCTTTTTCGAGATGTCGAGTATGGGGACTCAAGGGGGAAAATGGGGGAAGATTCCAGCCAGTCATTGGGGGGGAATTCGTCGTTAATGGGGGTCAGGTGGAGCGGTCAATTCAAACAGGGTGAAAGGCACCTTCCTGGGGAGACGAGGACCGTGGGTATTGGAAAAGAGGCATTACGAACGTGGGGGGGGACCGCACCCTTGCCTCGTGAGAGGCGGGTGGGGAGCGAAAAACGGAGCACAGGTTCCGGCATGTGCAGGGCCACAGGGCTGTGAGACAAGATACCAAAAAACTTTCTGTGGGAGAGGAAGAAGGAGAACTCAAAAAGGAAACAACGTCCACACCAACGGTAACGGAAGTCTGAGCAAGTACCTGATGGAACGCGAAAGTCGGAAACTGGGGGGGGGGACGCGAATACGAACAGACGGACTTGGGGGAGGGGGGCACACGGCCGGCACGAGCAAGCCACCATACAAAAAAGGACCTCCGTCCACAGGAAGAAGGGTGTGGGGACAAAAAACAAAACCACACACACAAGGGGGAGCGATAAACGCATGGCTAAAAGGCGCAACGTTGGAACGGCACTTAATGAAGGGGGGGCTCTATCGTACATTCACTTACATACCGCCCAATCCTCCTGGGGCGACGCCCCGCCCCAGATCGGTGAAAGGGTACTCAGAACCCTTAATTAAGGGGAAACGGGGGGAGCGGCGTAAAACCTCGGCAGATAAGGTGGAAAGGAGGACGTCTATTTGTAGGGGGGTGCTAAAGGGGGAGAGTGTTACCACTTACATAACTACCTGGCTCACAGGAACACTGGGGAGGTTCATCGGATGGCGTCATCTAAGGGCCTGAGATAAAAAGTCCTAAAAGCCGAGAACGGCCCCAAAAAGGACCGGGCCAAAAATACGGACCGCCCAAATAGGCTCAAAAAAGGCCTTTATCCGTCAGATGGATCACTGCCAGTCGTGGCCGAAGGAACACCCACGGGGCGAAAAAAAAAAACGAAAAAAAGAGGGGTTCCCATTAACTGGAACCTTGGGACGCCGCAAACCAATTCCGGAAGAAGAGCTTGGGACCTGGGACAAGTCAGTGGGTACAGGCTGGGGGAGTATGGTAACCTCAAGGAATTTCGAGGATCATAAGATTCGGGGACCAAAGAGCAAGGGCCGCTCTCTGGGCATGGCACAGGCCCTGGGGGGGACAAAAGCACCGACAGCGTCAGTGGAAAGGGCCGCCCCTGGGAAGCTGGGCCAGGAATAAAGAAATGGAGGTCGGCCCCCGCGGGGGGGGGGAGAACAAAGGCGGTTGAGCGGGGGGCGTGAAGCCCCCACTCCTAAATCAATTGAAAAAAAAGGTTGCGGTGCAAAGAGAGCGTAAAATCAAGACAACCAGGAAAAGCATCTTTCCCTGGCAGCCACCTAAAATGGGGGGGGAGGTCAGGGGGGGGGCAACGCAGTTCACTAAAAAAAGTGAGTCCCTTAGGCATCGGGTGGAGTTAGGTTTCAGCACGTCGAGAAAAAGAGTACTTCGGACTGGATTGCCTGAGCTACCACTAAGACATGAGGAAAGTCACGGTCCCAGGGTAAAAAAAAAAAACCTGAGAAACAGAAAAAACTCCTCGGGCGGAGGAAAATTCGTGAAAAAAAAAAACGGAAGAGGAGTTCTGTACGCAGCATCCCTAAAAAAAGGGAAATGGGGATTGAGGGGAGGGGGGGCTAAGCCGTCGGCTGGAAGATGGCGCGTTCCGAGAAGGGGTTTCGAAGAAAGAGGTAAAAGGGCAAAAAAAAAAAAGGGATTGGGTAGGAAAATACGGAAGGGCCTTCGCACCAGTGGGCTAACGCCGTGGCAAAGGCCCTTGAACTTCTGAAAGCAATGGTCCCTTCTACTAAAACAAAAATTCGACGGAAGGGCGCCCCGATCAGCCAGCTGGGGTGACGGGAAAGCCTCAGGAAGGTCGGGAACGGGAAAGACTCGCAATATATCCAGTGACGCCAAAGAAACTCGGACCCTTTGGGGGAAAGGGGGCGGGGCGCAGGGACAGGGACTAAGGCCGGCATGGATTTACTAACGAGTTCTCTCATAGAAAAATATAAAATCAGTTTAGAGCCAGCAGAGGCGGTCCGAACAAATTTTGCATTTGCCGGCGCTGGACGGCGGGCCGAAAAGGGAAAAGTTCAAAGTGCATCGTCCGCGCTGTATAACAGTAAGACTCCTCCGTCAAAACGCCTTACGCAAAAAGCGTCCCAAAAAAAAGACAAATCAATCAAAGTCGGCAAGGCCTAGGGCACTACGGGCAGCGGGCACCCAATCCGGAGAGATAGAATCGGCACGAGGGTTCTACCGGCAAGTTTCGCCTACCGGATAGCGCACGATAGGGGTCGACGGTCGCGATAAGGAGAGACGCTTAGAGGGGACGCCCTCCACAATTGGCTTCTTCAAGAAAAGGTAAGAGCCGGGGCAGAGGCTCCAAATCCTCACAACAAGGGATCTAATACTGGAGTAGAAAGAACAAGGGGGGAACGACAAACGGGGCCGCAAGACGCAGGAAAAAAAAAAAAAAAAAGGGTAAAAAACTGGTTTCCTGACAGGAAAAAAAACATGCGGTGGAAAATTGAGGTAGCCAAGAAGAAAAGGTGGTTATGTTGCCCAGGTCACACAGACCGGAAAATCGACTAGTCTTCTCAGGTTCCCTGCCAACATATTCGCCCCAACGACTTCCTAGTGAAAGGGAGGGGAGGGTGTCGGGAAGGCAGGGGAAAAAAAAACCCTAATTAATACGCCTTCTCCGGGGTGTGTTTCGCTGATCTCAGTGGGTTGGGGGAAAAAAGGGGCACCGAGGCAGTTTTGGATAAAGGGAGAAACCGTTCAGAAAAAAAAAAGGGAGGGGGGTGGGGAACTCATGAAGAAGTTCTCTACAAACCTCACCTATCGCAGGATGGAGTGAAGGAAAACATATTTTATAAAATGCAAAAAGTCAAAGGGCAAAAATCCCGTAGGTTCTAACCTAAGGGCTGAAAAGAGGGAGGAGTTTCTCAAAAAAATCACGACGAAGAGGGACGCACATCTCCTGCCCAGGGGACAGAGAAATTGAGGGAAAGGGGGAAAGGTGGAAGCCATGGGTCTAAAGTTATACCACTAGAATCGTAAAAAAGGCAGACGCGGAGTTCCACGAGGGAAAAAAGGGGAAAGGCAATACGAAGGAAAAGGGAATCCTGTCTCCTCCAGGAACAGGAAAGTGAAAAAGAGATGCCCCTTCATAACGTAAAGAAAGCCAACCCTCAAAAGTTCAAAAGAAGCACGATCCTCTAAAAAAAAAAAAGCGAGGAGGTAGAGTAAGAGATATCTTTAGACAATGTTGACCTGCTTGTGGGCGTTGAACGGGGGCTAAGCCCTTAGAAGGAAAAGAGAGCCCCAAAGAGAACTTAACAATTTCCCAGGGGGGAAGGGGAGACCGCTTATCCGTCGTCGTCAACCTGGAAGGGGGAAGGACCAATAATGAAGAACGGTCATTGGGAAGGAAAAGAGCAAGGTATTCCCCTAAGCCAAATCTAAAAAACGATCAAGGAAAAAAAGAAACTTCCACAAAAAGTTGGGGGGGGGGCCCTTTTTCTTCTAAACCCAGAGGAAGAAAAAATCGACAGGGAGGGAGTGGTTTTCTAAAAGACCTACGGAGTCCAAAAGGGTGACATAAATCCTCAATATACGGACGGGGAAAGAAAAAGGACCAATAGAAAAGCGCCGAAATGGACAAAATATCTGAAAACCCCAAAAGACCCTGGCGCGAAGGGCGGGTGTGGAGAGACCCAGTAGGGGGCCGAAATCAAACACGAATATTCACTTGCCTGGAGCAAAAACCCCGAAGGTAAAACCGCATTGCCATGTGTTCCTATTCTCGCCGGAACAAACCACGTAGAAAAAAACGAATCCTCAATGGTTGGGGGGGAAGCCATCAAAGGCGCAAAAGAAAGAGTGTCTCACAGGAGGTCGCAGAAGCGTGCCAGAAAACGGAAAAAACGCGACAACTACGAAAAAGGGGAGGCGCATGGGGGAAGCCATAACCAAAAAAAATGCTCCGGAAAACCCGCAAGCTTAAAGACAAACGGGGGTTCCCATGTCCCGCAGAAAAAAAAACACCGGAGGCCGAGACGGAAGGCCTTTAAAAGGTAGGTTCGGAAAAAAGAACTAAGCAGCGGGAACGAAAAGGGGTCTCGCTGCCCAGCGAGGTCCCCTGGACTGGGAACAAGGGACCAGGGGAAAAACAGCGTCAGGGCTAGGGAAAAAAAAAAAGAACTCATCTAAAACTAACGAAACGACGATCCGGAAACGTGGGAGCCAAGCCCTACGTCGAACCCGAACTGAGGACCGAAAAAAACAAAACATCGAAGCGACCTCTGGGATCGAAAGGAAAGGATTGGGGTGAAACTCTTAAGGTCACGGAGGTGCAACTATGCCCCCCGAAAGGATGGTGGGGCAAATGCCAGTCCTCCTGGGTGGACTCAACGCATCTATTAAGTACTGTCTTAAGAATGGTGGAATTCCTCATGTGAATAATTCGAGAGCCGACCCGGATCACTTACTAAAAGTTCTCAAAGGCCCCAGGGGAAACGTCAGCGTAAACAAACCGTTGGTCGGGAATCCGACGTTGCCGGAGACACAGAAAGGGATACGGCAATTCTTATCGACCCGGGGGAACGGAAATAGTCTCTCTCAAAAAGTCAGACGGAAAAAAGTTGTCCCAGAGTCCAAAAAAAAGGCAATTCCACCAGTTCTGGTAAGGTCTCGTACGTGGGGGCACCTCGAAAGAGGTTTACAACCGGAGTGAAAGACACTCCATACACAGGAGGGGGGGAAATCCCAACTCTGGAATGAATGAGTGTTTTTCTACGGGAAAGAATTAGGGAAAAATCTCAGGGCATGCCAGAATGTGAAGAAGGAGACACTATGTAGAAATCATATTGCCGACGTGGAACCGAAAACCTCACCAAAGGAAGACAGGGGACCACTCAGGACCAGGGGAAATCTTCGCAAAGGAAAAAACTTGCCGGAAAAATCGAAAAAAAAAAGGAAACTTTCGCTGCGAAAGGCAAAAAAAAAGCAAAAGCCCCATCGAGGAGGGCGTAAACGCAAAAAAAGCAACTCCATGACGTTGCGCGAAGGAAACGAAAAGGGGCACGACATCGGAACAGCGGCCCGGGTAGAAAGCGGACGCGGGGGGGTTTTGGAAGAAGTCGGCAATCTTTCAGGACGGCACGGCCCGTCCGCCGCAACGGACGGGGTCAGGGGGGGCAAAAGCACAAAAAGCACAACTGAAAGAAAATCCATATGCCCATTCCTCAAGGAGTGTCAAGGGGCGGCACATAGACTCTGCAACGAGGGTTAATGATTTGCGGAACGACGTCATTCTGTCACGGACCAGGTTTGCATCTAAAGGGGGGCCGCGGGTACAATAAAGAGAAAGCGAACTCGGCCTCGAGGGGGAAGCACCGAACAACACGGGAGGAAAAAAAAAAGAAAACGCCCCCGAAAAAAAACTGGGGAATTTGAGGTTAAAATCCCCCGACTCATGAATGGCGTAAGGAAAGACGTAATGGAAAAAGTCTTAAAGGTTCCATAGGGAAAGGGGGGAACTGACAAGAGAGGACACTCACTAGCAGGGGGGGCCTTCGGCCAACGATCTAGACATCTCACAAAAAAAGGACGAGGAGGGTACGGTCAGACCCAATCCGAAAGGACACTACAGGGGCAAGCTAGGCTTTGTTCCTCATCGAATGCCTCCGGGGAACCAATAAGGTGACCCACTACTTTAAAAAATTGTTTCTTCCGGACAGGAAAAAGGGGAAAAGAAGGGTGAAAAATCCAAATAACCGGTCAGAAAGCGGCTATGGTCAAAAAAAAAAAAAAAAAAAACTCATACACCCCCAACCTGATCCGGGTTGCAAGAGGCGTTGTAGAGAGGAAACCAAATCGATCTGGGGATGTCGACTCAGGGGCGAAGGGAAACTCCCCTATAGAGCGTCGTACACAGGGGGCAAAAAGACGGTAGGAAACCAAAAAAAAGAAAAGATGGGACCTAGGCGTTTGCTCACTAGAAGGGGAGGGTCAAAAACTTTCCACGGAAGAAGGGAGAAAATAAAACAGCATTCAAGAAATGGTCAGGGGGGCGGGGCAGGGGCCGTGGCTGTCCGTAGTAAAGGGGGAGGGGGGGAATGGGAGGGAAACGTAATTCCGGGTAAAAGAAGATCCGGCCCCCAAATGAAAACTTGCCGCAGCGGGGGGCCGCCGAGCCAAAACCGAAGGGGGAAAAAGCGCTACGAAGCATAATGGTAAGGGGGTTCTTAAACGTTTGGTGGGAGTCAAGGGAGGCTTTAAAAAGCCCAGGGGGGGGCCCACCCCGAAAAAAAAGTGATGGTATCAAGCAAACCAGGACACTCAGGCAGTGGCCTCAAAGACTGGGGGTACTTCGGAAAAAATCTTCCGACGGGGGAAAAAGGCGCCAGGGACGTTTCAACTCTTACAAGATCGGACACAGAAGGGCAACACCACGCCCCTGAGGGAAATGGCGCGGTAGAAACGGTGCTAACTAAAAAGAGCTAAAACACCATGAAAAGGGCCCCGCGGGACGCGGAAACGTAAGCCCCTAAGAAGGTCCCTCAGGGGACAGGGAAAAATGTCACCAGGCGATGGCAAGAAAAAGCTTCCACAAGACCAAGTGAAAAAATTACCAAAATGGCGGGAAAATACAAAGGCAAGCAAGGGGGGCGGAAACAAATAGACGACGGAATGACGACCAAAAAAAAATCTTCCAAACCACAGCAATCAGCAAAAACAAGGGGGGATCATGTGGGAAGACCATCCTAAGCAAATGAGACTAGAAGACTCACATCCTGTACTGCGTTCAAGGAAAAGCTCACCGCTTTCCGGGAAACCCATGGCTAAAACAAGAGAATATCAATGACCCCGATGTAAAAAACCCTCCGGCGGGCTACGTAGTGGCCGGGGGGAAAACTCTCGGAACACTAAACAAAAAATGGGCAAACAGGGGACAAGGAAAAAAAACAGCCCCACCCCCTCTCAAAAAGCCCGGCGGAACTGCAACAAGGAGGGACTTCAAACTGGGAGGGGGGAGGGGAACGAATTGGATAAAAAGCGCGACAAAAACAAGACCCGCGTTTGAGACCTGAATGAGGAGGGAGCGGAGAAACACGGCTGGCACCTGAAAGCAAAGCAAAAAAGCGGTTGAGAACAATTCCGAGCAATAAGCCCCGAGCGGCTAGAGGCGACCATCCAAGAAAACAAGCCGAAGACCCTGGGCAAGTTCCTCGAAAAAAACACCGGTATTTAAGAGAGGCCTTGGAAGGAAGGGGGGGGGGTTTTTACAGATAGCGTAGCGCATACCCGGGGGGGAAAAGGGAATTCCGGTGATATGGGGGTACCTGGGCTGTGCAAGATAACGGGGACTAAAGCCTATACAAGATGGCTGTTTAAAGGGCCCTCACCGAAACCCGTGAGAAAAAATCTTTGAAAGGGATCGCAGTTTTCGAAAAAGACCATCGTTCAAAAACAAGAGAACGCAATTCCTGAAAGGCGGCCGGGGGAAAAGGGGGAAAGGGTGTTTGGAAGGAAAAGGTCAAACAACAAAAACACAAGAAGTCGAAATGGGGGGAAAGGTCAAGGAAAGCAACTTAGTGAAAGTCAAACTCGCGCAGGGGGGTACTTCTGAAAAGCGGGGTAATGTGAGGTGAGGGTTGGGGGAAATCCGATTGGACAAGAGAATAAAAATCAAAATTACATTGGGGAGGGGAGGAGAATTAGGAAATGTCGTCGTGCGGAAGTGGAAACATTATACCGTTGTTCTTGGAAGATTCGAAAAAAGAGTTAAAAGGGGCAGGCGAAAACCAAGATGAAACAGTCCCGAAAACCACAGTCATTGGGGTGGAAGCCTACGGTGGGTGTTTTCAAAAAAAGGGGGAATCGGGAAATTACTCAAAATGGGTAGTCAAAAAGTCCCGTGGAGACCCCGAGGACCTGAAAAGTGTCAGCGGAACACGATCCGCTGGGCAAGGAGGGCCATTGGAAAAAAGAAGGGCGGGGGTGATTTTAGCAACGGACAGCTCAAAAAAAGGACGGGGGGGAGTCGTGCAGAGGTAGAAGATCCTCCTGAAAAGGTGACTAGATTAAGAGCGAAAAAAGAGTGACAGGAAAGAGGACCTTCCGGAAAACGGACCATCCAAGAGGTGGGGGGGAAAGGGGGGGATAGCGAGTCGTATCTTGACGGAGGGGAGCAGACAAAAACATTAAAGGGGACGCCTTCGGCGGAAAAACAAAGAACGTGACCTACAGGGACCGCCGCCGGACAAAGAAAAAAATGAAGAGGGGGAAAGTGTACGTCTTCGCCCCGATCTTTGCGGAAAAAAAAAAGGGACCGCACGATGAGAAACTTGGAGGGGGCAAAGGCTCTCCGTAAGGGCCCAGTCCGAGAGTGCACTTCAACCATCTATACCTCCACTAAAAAAAAAAAAGGAGCGGGCCGCAACCCGAGAAAGTTATCGAACCGACTCCCTCTTGGGGGAAAAGAGCCCTGATTACAACATTTTTGCAGGGAAAAAGAATGCCTTGGGTCACAGGAGGCCAAGTACCAAAAGGTCGTACAAAAGGTATAAATCTGTTGGCACAGGGGTCATCGCTGTGAGGGGACGCTACCTGGCAAAGGGAAACTCTTCTAAGCCAGAAAAACCACGCCAATAAAGAAGGGGGCCAAGCTAACCCTGGGGCCTGCAGGAAGCGCAATGGAATGAGTCAAAAAGAGGGGGAAAAAAGGCGGGAACACCCCACGTTCCTACTCAGTATTTGGAGAGCCCTTGACGCCCGCACCGGGGCGAACGAAGCCAGGGGGAACCATGAGAGAGGGGCCGGATTCGTAAAAAGACCTCTTCCCCGTAAGGGGGTACTAGATCGTGGATGTCGAGGGAGAGAGTAGCCCGGAAGGGTACAATCAGGGACCATCGCGGAAAAGAAAAAGGAAGCCACGGTGCCGAACCCCAATTCTATATTGTGTTCAAAGGGGGGTCAAAGAACAAGGAGATAAAGAACAAATGCACGGGAGAAAAATGGTGCCGGACGTTAAAAAAGACCGAAAATCCGATCGAGGTGAAGCTGAAAACAGAGGGGACAAACTAGCTGACCGAAGAAAACCCGGCCCTTGCGGGGAAACCACTTTCAAAAAAAAAACGATATGGTTGCAAGAACGTTTCTTTGGGGCCGCCAAAAAATTACCCTCCCTGGGAATGGGCCGGCATTGGATGGATGCAGGGGGCTGGGCCGCACCGCGAACAAAACAAAAAAGTTTATGAACTTTACCTGCCCGGGAACACATCTGCCAAAAAGGAAAGCGCTCTCATGGGCCTTCCCGGAACGACGTCCCAAGACCATCGTGCACAGTTGAAGCAGAGAGGAATTTATGTAATCACGGGCGAAAAAAGCCACGGAGGAGGAGGGGGGCGGCCAGGGTAAGAAAAGAGGAGTTCCGGCCGGGCAAAGGGGGTTTTTAAGCCGGAGGGTCTCTAAAAAGTGACAGGCGAAGGGGGTCCGGCACCCGGAAAAAAAAAGGGTTTTAGGAACTTTCCTAAACCTATGTGAAGGAAAAAGGGGTGGGGGGGCGGAATATATCTTTTGACACCCCGATCCAGAAAAGATAAAAAACTGTTCCAGGATAAGGCACAGAAACGAGCGGATGAAGGGGACGTTAAAACACAACGCCAAAAAAGGTATGAAAGCGATGCTCGAACTTGGCTTAAAAGATACTCACCTAAGAGGGGGGAGGCGTTACGCAAGCCCAAAAAAAGGGGCCGTCAGAAGGAGAGCTTTCCCAAATCACCGGCTATCGAAAGGAAGACTCGCGAAAGGGCCTTTTAGGAAGAAATAAAATCGTGTATTAATGAAAGGGGAAGTGGGGCACGGACTTTGAGGAATCTTTCTTGAAGGGACCAAACACTTCCCGGAAGAATCTGGGTAAAGAACTATCACCTTCGAAAAAAAAGAAAAAAATAAAAACTACTCCAGATGTCAATCGTCGGGAACCCCGGCGGGACCCATAAAACTAAACGCATACCTTAGAAGGGCCTCGTCAAGACTGACAGCGGAAAACCTCTCCAAAACATTCGAGAGAGGTTCAGGAATTGGTGGCAAACCCTTTCGCCCGGGTATGGGAGGGAGTAACGAGTCGAGTCACGAACAAGAGAGCGTCTCTTTGAAGAGAGAGGATCTCTTACGGAGTCAATATCCCTGCGAAGGGTACGGGCTTAAGGGAACAGTCTTTTACCTCCGAAAAAACCGAAGGGGCCCGATGCATCTTAGGTGAGGGCATGAAAGAATCCGTCAAGAAACACTCCCATCCCTTCCGGTAGTGTTGGAGGAGTAAACCTCGTTGGCTGGGGAAAACCGTAGGGAATGTGAAGCACACGAGAAGGGGGGGGGGTATTTAAACAGTTGCCAAAAAGAGCCAGTTTCAAGGAGAACTCCGGTGGGGCCTCTCGCCAGCCAGGGCCTAACGTCGAGACACGCCGGGGTGGGAAGGCAGGGTTGGGGGGTGATGCAAAAGGGGGGACACAACGGAAAGTACTCTGCGGCCTTGAGGGTGGTCCGAGAAGCATCAAGAAATTGCCACGCCCGCGAGGGGATTCCCAGGAAAGGGAAGAGGGAGTTGGTCGAAAAATTAGGGACGAGGAAACAACCCGCCAAAAGAAAAAATAGCAGAAGTCTGTGGGGAAAAGACTAGGGATAAAGTAAAGGGCGCGGCGAAAAATGGAATTCCTAAAGAACGTCCGCGGGCTGAAATCTTGACCTGGGGGGGCAGAAACAAAAAAGGAAGTCGAGCGGGAAATCCGCCCATTTCCACAAGGGAGGGACGTGACCCGGGACATCTGGCCAGCCCAGTTCAAGGGGAAACCTCCGGACGAGGGAAAAGAAGCCTACTAATTCCTGTTTAAAGCAAAGGGAAAAAGGGCCTTCAGATTGGCAAGGTGGCCTAAAAAAAGAAGAGAAAAAAAAAGGAAAAGGGGGGGGGGGCCTGGACCAAAAAAGGGAGGTTCTAGACCGGGCCTAACTTCGCCCGAACTCAAAAAGGAAAAAAGGGGGGAAAAAACAAAAACAGGTATCTCCGAAAAACAAGCAGGATGAGAGATAAGGGGGGGGAGAGGGGGGGGAGAAACAGGGAGGGGCGGGTGCGCAATATCAAGAAAAACCGTGAAAAGGACAGCTCGCCCAGACCGACACGTTAAAAAAAAACCAAGGCCTAGGGAGAGGGAGTGAGAAGGAAGGACGCCATGACCTAACAGGGAATGACAAGATGGGGGGGGAACGAGGAAGAGCTGAACCTTGCATCAGCAAGGGGAAAGTGAAACGAAGGGGAAAGGGTACCGAACCGCGACGTTTGTCCCGTTTAAGCGTGACCCCAAATACTTCCGGGAGGGGGGGGGGACTACATAGATCATTTTAAAAAAATAAAGATCTGGATAGGGAAGGGAAAAGGCCCAAGGGTTCGGACATGGCGAACAATTATACCCGGAGGTAAAAACCCACGAAAATGCGACTAAGAAAGCTGGTTTTCTACAGTTGGGGAAAACTTCGCAAAAGAAAGCAAAGCCCCGGGGGCCCGGCTCGGGGAAAAAGGCCGCTGGTCCAGGGGGAAAAAAAAAGAGGGGAGTCGAGCGGCCCCACTTGCGCGAGTAAACCCTCGGTAAGAACACCTCCCACAAAGAAAAAACAAAGGGGTCCTTTCTGAGACTCCAAAAAAAAACCACACCCCCCCCCCAACACAGGGGGAAAGAAAAAAAAAAAATCAGCCGGGCACGGAAAAGCCGCGATCGACCAGGAAAAAAAAAGTGGCGCGTGGGGAATGGCCAGACAAAGAAGTGAACAAAGAGGTGCCTCACCCGCAATGAGTGGGGAACCGTCCCGACGGTTATGGCCAAAGAAAGAAAAACGAGTACAAGATGGGCGGAAGGGTTGAAGGGAGGGAAGCAGGAAAAGTCCTCCCAAGGAGGTGAAGCAGCACGGAAAATCCGGAACGGATGAACGACTCCAAAATCTCGAGCCGAAACGTACTCAGCAAGAATAACAGCGACCTATTAACCGACCTATCAGAAATCAGCAAGGGAAAAGGGTCTATTCCCCAAAGACGCAGGATCCCAGATAAAGGGCAAGCCTCAGACAATCTGGGAGAGCGGGGACAAACTGAACGGGGGAAAGGGTGCCTATTCCCACCAACGATAAAAATCAGGCGGGGAGGGGCCTTAAGTTCCTAATGCGGTCCCTAGAAAAATGTTAATCAAGAGATGAAAGGAGGGAAATTGGGTAACAAGCGCAGGGTCTTAAAGAAGAAGTCCTCTACCCAAGAGATGAATGCTGGAGGGGGTACGAAGGAACATCGACCAGAGAAAAACTAAGCCTTGGTCCGGAACTAAGGAGTTGGGGAGAATTCAAAAAAAGCCGATAATCTGCTTTCTAGGAATCTTTGCCACTAGGATAACGCTTCGGGAACTTTAACGTCCTATCTGCCAACTCGGTCTAAGGAGGAAAAAACCACATCCAGCAAGGGGGGAAGTATAAGGAGGCTCAACTGATATTGGACCCCGAAAAAAAGGCTAGATCAGAAAAAAGGAACGATGACTCCTCTTTAGTCGGGTTACATCTCCTTAGGTTTTCCAGCTGTAAAAAGGGGAAACTGTAACAATTTAGAAAACTTACATAAAAGAAAAAAAAATTCTGGGAAAACCAGAGAACTAATTACTTCCAGAAAACTCCTCCGCAAAAAATCCTTGGGAAATGGAACAGAAAAGTTCCTAAACCCCTGACCTTATTGAAAATACGCCTCTGCACCTGGAACGGGCCATGTTGCAAAAGCCCCGAAAAATCCATAAAAAAAAAAAAAGGAAAAAAGCGCCGAAAGCCTAATCCATTAACTTGGGCGGGGCTACGTAGAGGGGGAAGAAACTAAGATGCGGGGGACTTCCTTTCATTGGGAATGCAACAATCAGATGTGGGCAATGGAGTATGTGACGGGTGCGGGAAAGTGCCAGTGGAAGGACAAAGGTCTGGATAACATGGTCAGCCAAAAAAACTAAACTCGGCAAACAGCTCCGTCTTCAAGGGCGTAAAACTAGGAAACGCGCCAACTTTAAATGAGGGGAGGTGACACTACAGAGAAACTTCTAAAAGGCAAGCTTCTATCGGGTAGAACTCACCTCCCCCGCTGATCGGTGGCGGGAAGGCAACGCATCGGGGGGGCACACGACGGGAGCCGAGCACAAGACCCAATGACTCTCCTGAAGAGAAGGAAACCCTCCATCCTGCATGGGGAAGGGGAAAATGTAAGAGGAACGGCGTGGTCACGACTGTGCAAAAAATTACACAGGGAGCAGGACAACGACAACAAGAGCCACAGTAGCCAGAACTGAAAAACCGAAAAAGGGGAATAATTCTTAGGGAAGACGCCCCAGCAAGGACAACACGGTACATGCCAGAGGGCAGGGTAAATCGTCGAAATTTCGGGCGTGAAAAGCCAAACATTTGCTAAAAGGACCAAACGACAAGGGAAAATAACGTTTGAGGAGTAAAATACATGGACGATGTTGGAGCAGAAAAAAAAGACCCTGAAGAGACTCAAACGGTGCGAGAAACTAGGGCTAAGGCAGTTTAATGGGACTCATCGCTTGTCTAAAATCAAAAACGGGACAGCTCGGCGTGATTGCAGAAAGAAAGACTTAAAGAAGACACGCATAGGTAGGTACTGGGATAAAAAGGGGGGGGGTCAACCAACCGCCACCAGGGCAAACCAGGACCTCGAGGCCGGAACAAAAACAGGTACGGTTAAGATGTTTTCCCAAGAAGAGTAGGGGAAGCACGATTCCTGGGGATCTTTAAGACAAACTGGCGGAAGGAAATCTTATGGCAAAGTCTGCTGGAATCTGGTGAGGGAGATCACAAAAGGAAACGAAAGAAGTCCCTCGTCACATCCCGAAAAACATCGTTCTCGGGCACCAAGAGAATTCACTGGCTCATCAAGGGGAAGTAGTCCCGTTGAGGGGGGATTCTCAAACTAAAGGGGGGACGGGTCCGTTAAGGGACGGGCAAATTGGGGGACAAGCCCACGCAGGGCGATGAAAAAAAGTTACAACTCAAACAAAGGTCAGAAGCGCCCATAAAAATACACTCTGGTGCTGGGGGGGCGTGACCAGAGATCTAGAGGGGTGAAGGGTGAAAAGGTTCAATTGCTCGACATCGAGGAAACACAGGGAAAGTAGGTACTAACAAGAACCATTCCCTTGCCGACAACTACTCCGTCGGAAAAAAAAAAAGAAAAAAACTACCAAAACTCTAAGCGGCGAAGTCCACGAACGATTATTAAAGAACGCCTGAGGGGTGCTCGGGGAGGGAAAAGGGGAAGGGCAGAAACTCAACAAATCGGTGCCATGACCGAAAGTGCAACCCCTCCAATGACCACAAGGAGGGAATCCAAAAGACGCCCAGGCAAATAAACAAAATAGTGGACCGAACTTTCGGAGAGGAGGGAACCAAGCCGGAAAAGAACTTATACTTGAAAATCCGAAAAAAGAGACAAAAAAAGAACGCTACAAAGATCGACCTTACCAGTTCGGTCTCTTCAATCAAAAATAAAGGAAGAAACATACCGAAAGATGAAATGAACAAACAGGGAGTTACAATAGAAAACCGCACTGCGGATAAAACCAAAGGTCGCTCCTCGGAGAAAACGTCCATGAGTGTGGGGGGCACGTTAAACGGGACGAACCCCCCCCCCCCTTGAAACAAAGGCGGTGGTTCCATGGAGGGGGGGGGGGTATTGAGGAAAAAACTGATGGGCTTGCTTAAAACATATCAACAATGGAACGGGGTCCATTGGTCCTAAAATTTGATTTATTGACAGAAAGCTGCGGATCTCCGGGCGTATCTCACGGA
>Ga0179591_1290201_pt1 | contig 15405 bp, 14 predicted proteins | sample CZOMad2_1_08_16f_FD_182891 | JGI IMG/M metagenome (GOLD analysis project Ga0179591, IMG submission 182891) | Vadose zone soil fungal communities from Angelo Coast Range Reserve, California, USA - CZOMad2_1_08_16fungal (PacBio error correction) | ecosystem: Environmental > Terrestrial > Soil >...
GGGCGGCTTGAAGTGCGAAATTGGGTACTTCCAGTGTTACCATCGTGCAAGAGGTGGTGTGGCTCCCCTTGAAGAGGGGCCTCCGCATTTGGAATACATTACTCAACGAGATCAGCGGTAAGCTGGGGGCTGATCTCTCCGGTTCATTCATGATACACTCATAGAGGATAAATACCAGAAACAAGAGAAATGAAGAAAGGCAAAAAATGTTTGGGGCAGAGCTACGGTCCGGAACCCAAGTTGAGAAGTTGACTCGGGGAACAAAGCTTCATGTGACCCGAAGGGGACTCGAGGCGCGCTAACGAGGGTGGGGGGAAAAGAGAGTCCTCTCTCCTGCCCAAAGGGGACGCGTCAGCTTATTAGGAAATTAAAAGGGTGTTTTGGGGGCGTAGGGTGGTTTTTTGGACAGGTAGATACAAGAAAGGAGGCGCCTTGCCAAAGCCATTAGAGCCTTTCTTCCGCCCTGTCTAGGCTAGGAGGTGCCGCATATAAAGAGGAATCGGAAACCTCAACATGGTGCAGGTGCAGACCGCCGGCTATAGCAGTGGAGGGCCTGATTCGAGGAGGTCCGGAGTGCGGAAATCAAAGTGCGTTACAGGGCTTTAAAAGTCCTTATTAGAAACCCCAACTATCGCCGAGGCCACCTGCGAGATAAAGACGTGAGATGCAAAAAAGGACAGGGGGACCCTACATCATCTTCTCGCAGTGCGGAGAACCCCTCGGACAGGTTATAGCCGCCGATCTGCGCCGAACGAATGGGAGCTAAAGCCGGTTAGGGCGTTCGGTCCGAGGGGATCACCGACAGACTGGGGGCACAAGCGCACACCATATGCAAACAGGTTGGGAAAAGGGCCGCACAACGAGAGAGTGTACTCGTAGCTTGTAGGGAAAGAGAAGCGACGAATCCGAGGGAAGAGGAGATGGGCTCACTCTAACACCTTCACGACAGCGGTAGAAAAGGGGAAGAAAACTACTGAGGAATGGCCAGTGGAGACTTAGCGATCAAATAATTAAACCGTAACAAAGCTGGCAGGTAGTGGAAACTTCAACGCCCTGACTCACAAGCTGGGGAAGAACACACAACGGGAACGGGGGCACCAACGGTCAGGGGCCAACCGCAAGGGGGGGACAAGGAAGGGGGTAACAAACTCCCCTCCGAGGGGATTCTTTTTGCGGACCTCACTCCATGGGGAGAGAGTCCTACAAAAACCACCCAAAAAAAACAGAAAAAAAAAACAAAAAAAAAAAAAAAAAACAAACACCCCTTGCTCTCCGCGGAGGCTTTGGGAAGTTTGATGGGCGCGGGGGGGGGGGGCGATCGGAACCAGGTGTCGAACGTGTGCGTCTCTCTGAGCGTCGGTCTGCGGGTCCTGCTGCAGGTAATCACGGTAGCGCTAGTGAAGTAGGGGCTGATTTGTGCAGGGAGTCGAAATAGTCGGAGGAGTTTTGCCGCCCGTTGTCGATGAGCGAATGTTAACGCAAGGCGGGGTTAGGCCTTAAGCGAATAATCTCTCCCATAAGAGAGGCATGGTCGGGGGAGAAGGAGAAGTGACAGAGTTTTAATTGGCGTAGAGCCATGCTTCAGGGGGGAAGTTGGAGGACGTAAAGTTATGAGCAGGGCGTACGGGACATCGCCTGAGCAAGGCCTTGCGGTGACGTGTTTCAGAGGGGGAAGAGGCGTTATACTGTCGGCAGAGAATTCTGAAAGGTATTGAAAGTCGCAGGGAGCGTTCGAGAGTGCCGTATCAAAGGGGGGTGGGGGAGGGAGGGGTTCTCGAGCCGACTCTCCGAGGCGCAAGTCTAGAGGAATCCACGTACTTGTCCCGGGGACATCGCAACGCGATGGGCGGCCAAACGCAAGGTAGTATTTAGGGTTCGAGAAGGGGTTTCCGCGTCGTCGAGGAAATTGTGAGCATTGGTCAAGCTGCACGTTGTAGATGCGAGAAGGGAAGGTTTCCTGGTACATGGTATGGCGGCAATCCAGCAGAGACGGGAACCGACTATCCGCCGAGGGGGGGCAGAAAGGTCTTTCCAAAAAGAGCGCTGCAGTCCGAGTACTCGCTTTCTTAGGCGGGACTCTGACCGGGGAGCAGAAACTCCTAAGCGGGAAGAGTGAAAAAACCCTAGTTTCACCAGTGCAAAGGACTATGTGAAAGGGAATGGACGTTCACACGGCGTGAAGGGGGTCCACCCAGAAAGAAAAGCGAGCTGGCCGTGTTTTGTCCTTCCATAAGGATAGTGAGATCGGGGGTATTGGTTAGGACATGGAGGGGGATGAGGTAAGTAATGAGGGGAGGGGCGGGGTGGGGGGATTAGAAGGGAGGGATGGTGGACATGGGGATGAGGAGTTAGGGGATAGGGTGGTTAGGGGGGAGACAAGGTTTCGTAGGAATTATGGGGAGAGATGGGGAGTTGGGGAGATAGGAATGGGGGAGGGAGTGGGGCTTAGGGGGGGACAGGGAAAAAGTGATAGGAGGGGAGAATGGAAGGTGGGGATCGAGGTTTGAGGGGGGGGGGTGAGGTTGGGGGGGGGATGCGTGTTTAGGGAAGCAGGGGGGGGTGGATGGGGGGGGAAGAGAGAGGGGAAGGAGGAATCAGAGGGCGGGGGTTAGGGGAAAGAAAGGAAGGAAAGGGGTTGGGGAAGGTCGAGTGGGGGATGGTAGAGGAAAGGGATGGGGGATGGATAGGAGGATGTGGAAGGGAGGGGTGTATAAAGAAGGGGGTGATGAAGGGGGGGGTGAGGGGGGGTATGTGGGGCCGGGTGGAGGAATAGAGAGGGAGGGGGTGAAGGGGATAGGGGTGTAGGAGGAATAGTAGGGTAATGAAGAGGGGAAAATGGTTAGGTAGTGGTAGGTTGGGGGAGGCGAGGGGGGCGAGAGTGGGGAAGGACGGAAGAAATTAGGGGTTCAATGACTATCGACTTCCCTCTCCAAAGGAAAAGAAGTGATTCCAAGAAAAATGCAGGAAAAGAGCCATGGTAGGTTCTCTCATCGTAAGACCCGATCTCCGCCGATAGGGGGTGCACCGAACCATCACGGGAAGAACATCCGCGATCGAAGAAGAACAAGTCTTGCTCCGCCGGTGTGAAACAGCTGTGAACTTCACGCAAAAAGGTTGTCGGAGGAAGAGGACTTTCTCCAAAACAAAACTACCCGCTCCGCCTCCGGCGGAGGAGCCTCCCGCCTCGTAACGGGATGGCTGAGGCATGAGAGAGGAATTTACGAGGCGCGAGGAAAGGGAGGACAAGACGGGACGCCCCTCAGCAGTTCCGCCATGGCGTCGGGGACACGATTGGGAAGGATGCTGCTGATCGGAAGGGAATGGATAGTGCTGAATCGATCGCTAAGGGTGACGGTATCTTTTCGCGGGTAAAGGCATCGTCAGTGGTAAGGGGAGTGATTGGGTCAGGAAGGAGGAATCAGTCTGCGGGGGAGAATCCTAAGAATCTACACCGGCTTCAGCTTCACAGCGAGAAACGCTCGTGGGAAAAGCAGGGGCAGCAAGCGCGCGGTCCATCTCTTACGGTAGGGCTGAATGGAACTGAAGATCCGGATGGCGGGTAAAGACTATCTCCATGGGCGACTCTTCGTGGGAGAAAACGCTATCTGTCTCAAAAAGAGTAAAGTTGAGAGCGACGTTGCTCTCTCAGGATGGCCGAGATAGCACCCCATACTCCGCGAGAGATCACACATACATCAGGTCATAGAATTAGATCGAACTCTCCCAGAGCGCCGACCGAGAAAACGGAGACTCGTAAGCGCGAGTGAAAAGCGAGGGAATTCTGTTTGAATAGCATTAAGCTCAAAGGTCTGTGAAACAACTCCGTGGGTCGAAATATATAGATAAACAAAGAATGTCCGTGAGGACCTTTATTTCTTTTAAGGAGTATCTCGCAGTATGATGCCGGGAAGGCCCGCGCGATTAATCTTATGTCGGGAAGGGGCGGTGTACGTCCGATCCTCGAACGCTTTTTGGGGGGGGATCACCGATTGCAGGTGCGATTGATTACGCAGGAGTGCGGAAAGATCTCCATATAGGAAGATGTCACTCTCAGACTCTAATTTGACGAAGAAAGGACTTTCGACAGCAATCTCGGGCATGCATCGTGAACGGGCCTGCAGTTAGACAGATTCAAAAGTAGCGAACATAGAAGCGCAAACCCAACTCTGGAAATGTCGCGACGTCGGCGGAGGTTCCGCCGAGGAGTAGTTAAGGTTGGAGAATCATGGACTGAAGGACACGCGTCGCAGGAGAGAGATCAACACAACAACTTATGAGGAGAGATAGATAAGGAGACGGAAGGGGGTAGTCCGCAGTCGCCAACGGAACGAAATACTATTCTTGCAGCGTACAGCGTGCTGGAAGCCCTAGGGGAAGGGAGAGTCAGATGAAGAAGCGAGCGGACGTTCCTCGTCTACTTCCCCGAAGCTGTGCCTAGACTGCTGGCCCGAAAGCGGGAGAACGCAGACTCTGGACGCAAAAACGCGCTGAGACGTACCTTCTCGGTCGAGCTGCGATCGATCGGAACTGAAGGGCGTCCACCTATCCAAAGGGAAAAGGAGGTTGAAAAGGAAAAATGACGGAAACCTACAGTCAAAATCATCAGGACAATCGCTGAGAGGAGGGTCCCCTTTAAGCAGCGGCTCCGCGCACCTACCGACAAGGGGGAGACAGGAGAGGGGTGGCTGTCTTCTACTGTAGATGCTGATGACAGGATGATGGGCGTCAAAACATCCTGGGATCGCTAAAGAGGAGAGAAAAAAACCCTCATTAGGGAGAAGATGCAAGCAAAATCGGCTAGCTCCGGCCGGCGGCGCTAGGGGGGCTCGGTCGAAATCGGACTTATAACACCACGTGTGGTTAGAGAGGGGAATCGGGTGAGGACTGGACTTCCCAGGTGCCTAGAAACCGCAACTTCCTCAGCACTCATAAGAATTCCAATGAGAGAGAAAAGGGACTATCCCAGGGGCTAGTATGAGACGTCCTCCCTGCATCTTCTCTTCCATAAAAGCCCGATACGAAGAATCTAAATATTAAACGAAGAGAGGGGCGTAGGGGCAAGTTATCGCCTTCGGGGTGAAGTAAAGAGGATATACCCTTCAGAGCGGACAGTGTCTACGGATGGGGGAGAGCCGGGCATCCAGAAACCTTTCCAGGAAGGAGAACTTCATTCACCCTCCGATACAATGAAGCAGCGCCTATACTACCGATAAAATATACCGGCACCTCGCGTACGAAATGAACAAGGGGGGGGGGCCTAAAAGAGCCGTATCCCGACTAAGCCAGGAGGAATGCACCCGACAGAACTGCTTGAAAAAGGAAAAGGACGGCAACGCCGAAAAAGACGAGGCGAAGATGCCCTACAGCGAAAGCATTCTATCGATCTGTAGCTCCACTACGAAGAGCGGAGCGAAGTTTTGAATAAATGAGAGGCATCACATTGGGGGATGTGAATTTCGGAGTCAACATCACGGAGGGAGGAGACCTTCATTCGGAACAGAATATATGGCTTCTCACCCTAGGGTGCTTTTGTCCCAGAAACGGGGGCGAGTAAATTTCTTTCAACGTCACGAGCACCGCATGCTCGGACGAATCGCAGTTCCCTATATCTGCGGCTCGGCGATAGGGGGAAGTGCCGATCTACGATCTTCAGCGAGAGTTCCTGCTTCTGGCCAGGGTAACCGGGACAAAAGACGGACGAGCATTATGTGACCACAGACTCGAAGTTAGAAGCCTGTTCGGGGCCCTCGAAGGAGCCTCCATGGAAGAAGCCGGGGGGAGCAGGGAGCCTCGTGAAAGAGTACTGACGACAGTCTATTACTCAAACCGGATGCAAAAAGAGGGCCAGTCGTCGCAGGGTCCGTGGCCTCACCGGGCGTCGACGATACGTCTCGGTCAGGGGGAGGCGGGGATAAGAAGTCTCAGGGAGAAACCGCCTTTTCAAGGCAGAACTTCTGGGTCTAAAGGGCCGAAGAACTGATGCTTGCCCTAACGTGAAACATTTCATCGAATGAGTAACTTGCCAACTATCGCACGAGTGAAGACGGAAAAAGAGAGTCTACCGCGCGTTGGGCCTCAAACAAAAATCACGCGTTCAGAAAAGGGGAACCGAGACGGACTGGTTGAACCGACCTGCGCAGAGGTTATTCGAGGGGCGAAAAATAAAGTACAAGGAGACTTTAGCCAACTGAGGCAAAAAAAGACTCACATCGGTACTAAACGGAACAGGGGGGGTACGGAATTGGGTAGAAGGATCCCGCAGGGATGGGGGTCTCAACAAACAAACAGCCGCTGGCACGCAGCTCTGAAGATCAGGGGGGAAGCCATCGAAAAAGACGAAGATAAACCTCTTTGACTGCTCAGAAGAAAAAAAGTCTCAATTCCTACTTGTGAAAAAATGCTCTCAAGGGATTATCCTCTAGGGAGGGGGAGAAATAAGGCTAACAGCCAGGTGAAGAAAGAAACGCTCCGAGAAACAGTGGAGCAAACCTAACAGAAAGGACTTGTCGAGAAATCACCTTAAGGGAAAAGAAGGAGAAAAGAAGAGAAAACGACGAATCAAAGGACCTCGCTCATTCCAAAATCAGCAGAACAGAGAGAGAACGAATAATAATAGGAAAAAAAAATTTTCCGCACGGCAAAAAGATCAAACGCACGACCAAATACTCGTCGCCATATGGGAGAGAGAGCGAACTGGAATGGTTAGTACAAAAGGGAAGGCGCCGGAGGTGTTACATCATTTGTGAGGGCGGGGCCATAAGCTTGTTGTGGCAGTGTTCTAAAAAGTGCTGCTGGCTTAAAATGAGGGTTACCTGACAAAAAGCAGTTTTGCGGTTGCAATGGGCGACGCTAAGATCTCAGACCTTTCCATACGGCGTCAACGCGGAGAGCGTCCTCGGAGGCACGTGTCGGAATGCTGGGGAAGGAGTGCTCGACGGCATAGACAAAGGAGCGGTACGCGTCCGCGGTAGAATAAGCGGCGAGTAAACGGAAGGGGGATATTCGGGCCGACAGAGCAGGGAGAGGGAGAGCCGTCTGGACGGAGGGCAGGGGCCCGAGGAGCAGGGGATGGGGTTTCGGGACCCCGAACCGAGGAGATTCAAATCGACAAAGTCAGAAAGGGGCCGTCTCCTGTGGAGGGGTAGCTGAAGAAAGAGGCTTGGGAGGAAGCACCGCCGATGATTTTCCTCCGACGGTTCTAATGGGAAGATTGAAGTCAGGGGGAAAAAAAGACTCTTCAACCTCGTTCGAGAGGAAGATTTGTGGCATAGGAGGAAGCGGGGGTGGTCTACATAGAAAGGACCAGATCAGTAAAGACCAGTAATGCCCATCTAAGGAGGGGTGTGCACCCAATAGAGAGCTTCTCATACAATTTCGCGGGGCTTTGGTCAGACCCTCTGGAGAAGAGTCTTTAACATCAGTAATTAAGGTTCAAAAATAGAAACGGATCTTCGAATGTGGGAGGAAGTTTGGGGAGAACGCAAACTGGTCGTATCGTCTAAAGGAAAAAACCGCCAAAGAAAACACCAACTAACTATCTAGAGCCCGACGAAAGAACGCGAGTAAAGAGATAAAGCGCCCTCGGGAAGGTCCAAAAAGGTCCGCGCTCGAAAGCGTCCGTTCTGGGGGCGGCTCAAAAGGCACGCGTTGTGAGGAACCGGGTCAAAGGGGCTCAAACAGTGTTCGACGTACGGGAAAATCGGAAAAAAAAAGGGGGGTACAAGACGGACAGTTCAGAACCAACGCAGGGTGGAGAAACGCAGTCGGGCGAAGATCACGGGGAAAAAAGCGAAAAAGGAAGAAGGACTCAGAAATATCTACAATGCGATGACCACTAGTTTTCCTTGGTTAAAACTACAGGCGGCAACGCCTGTACGCCAACCCTGCAACGCGGAAGAAAGGAAGTACTACATTGCCAGAAAGACTTTCTTGAACGTAGATCCGAGAAACACCAACAACTGATTGAGGAAAGGGGGGAGCGCACGGATGTTCCGCAGTACATTGGTAGGTTTTTTGAGTACTTACGATGGTGAAGGTTTGCTTGTTGTGGCCTAATGCGTGGGCCTCCGACGGTTAAAGAAAAGGAAAAACTAGGCATCAGAAAGTGTAGAAGAGTTCTTAAGCTCGTTTAAAAAGGTCAATCTCGAAGCAGGAGAGTCGTCCAAAAGGAGGGGAAAGACCCTTATGAAAATTACCGCGGCAAGGGGGGGCAAATGTGTATAGCATACCTGGTCCGCAAAAAGTTTAGTATTTACACCGCGGGACTCACACAGGAAAGGTCATGTGAAATACTCGAGCGACTCTACTATTTTGAAAAAATAGGAATAGTGATCATCTCCTGCCCTAATCGTCAGGAGTCTTCAGCTGCAGAAAGGGAAGTTTAGGGGGGGGGAAGGGGGCTTGGAAGGAAATATCATCCCCGAATTGCGTGCCAAAAGACAACTTAAACGAACGTGATTCCGTTGGAAAAAAAAAAAGAAAATTTGAACCGATGAAAAGAGGCCTGACCAAAGACGCGCAATGGACGTGCAGAAACCTCTAATGAGCGGCGGGCAAGTTAGATCATAATAGGGAGAGACAAGTGCGGAGGCTTTCAGTCACTAGCACCCCAGAAACGCTTGCGCCTGTGTTGGGGGGTCTGCAAAACCTCGAGGAATGGCCGAGTCGATGCGCGTTCCGATAAGCGGTTCAGGAGGAGATCGGAACTGCGGATAAGGGACGGGGCAGTGTATTAGAGAGAAACTAAGAGGAGTCAAAGGTACTACAAATACGCTCGTCAGGGCGGAGAGTTGTGAGCTCTCTTCGGGGATCGCGCCAGAAAATTGTCCCGAAGGCGCAAGAAGGAGCGGAGTGCCAGTCCCTCGGAGGTAGGGGGTTGCGGACAAAAAGATCTGACTTTAAGGAACGAAAAGGTGGATATTCATAAGGCTGAATCAAAGAGACAGATGTAAATAGCCGGTGTAATGGCACGGCCCAGCCGGAAAGAAAGGAGTCCTCCAGAAAAGCCGAGACAAGTGAAGGGCCAGTGGGGTAGGAGATGGGTAGGGTGCACAGAGGGGGAAACGCACGAAAAATCTTGTCAGTATAATCATCGGACACCAAGGGAAATAACACACAAATGCTATTCAGTCCTCTCAAATCACGACAATCGCTGTCAAAAAGGAGCCTCTTCTTCTTTAGGGAAAAACCGTGGAGACGATCTCTCACATGACTTGCCGCGGGGGAGGCGTGTGGGGGGAAAGGGGGGGGCCTCGGTTGAACAGGGGGGATGGAATGGCCGAGAGCTTACTCGTAGGGGGTGCGGAGGAGAGGACTAAGCTCAGTGTCCAGGCCGTCGTCAAGCTATTAAGGGGGTAGGGAGGGTGGGACTTCGTATTCGGGGGGAAGGTTTTGGACCTCACGTTGGGTCGATCACCGAGGTGAAGGAGGAAAAGGGTTTTGAAGCTACGGGAGTAACGCGAAGAAGACATTGCGGAAAAATAGAATTGGGGTAAAGGGGTTTGAGGGGGGGGCAGTCGAAGAAGATTCATTTCTTCCGGGAGAAGGTGGTCTCTTTCGAGAAGAGTCGAGGGACGAGTTCAGCGAAGGCCTAGGGCCTGGCGGGGTGGTTGACGCCGAATCGGGAAGAAGGGGATCGGGGAGGAAGGTAAAAGGGGAGTAGGGTCTTCAGCTGCGAAGGTTGAAAAAACGGATCAGTAACTTGTGACTGAGGTCGTTCGCCAGAAGGGGTCTAAAAGCCTCAGGTCACGGAGTCGTCTAGGAGGGTAGAGGGACAGAACGCACTTCAAAAAACGTAGGGCGGCCACAGGGAAGGGGAGGAAGGGGCCCGGGGGAGTTCAGCACGGGGGAGATTGTGGAGAGAACAAGGGTTCGGAGGGGAGATTACTGTGGGAAAGCAGAAGGTTGCGGTTTTATCTCCGTGAAGTTCTGCAGGTGGACACATGCTTGTTTGCACAGATAGAAGAAAATCATCAGGCGTGATCCGAAAAGAGATTGCCGACTTCTTAGGGTGCGCGGAGCTTCGCGAAAAGGAAGAGTACTCAGGAGAAAGGGGCGGGGGAAGAGGGCTGAAGGGATAAAATCGAGGGAGAGATGAGATGGCCACACGCCGTTTTCAAGGAATCACGATGTTCAAGGCAAGGTCCTTCACGGGGGGAGGCGCCAGTTTTTCCAACAGGTCGAGAAGAACGGGGGAAACGCGAGGCCGTTCCTCGCATAGTAAAAGGACCATGACGGAGGAAGGCGAAAAAGAGTAGCGGGCGTTCTCCGGCAGCGGAGAGGAGGCGTTAAGCGTAATCGCCGAAAGATCGTGGCACCGGAAAGCCCAAGTGCCGAAGGAAAGCTCGAGTCGAAATGTTCATAAGGGAAAGAAAGAAAAAAGGATGTACCCGCTTAACTTAACGACACTTGTTTGAGGGGAAGAAAAGATCACAGTGGAGTCCACTCCAGCAGAATCGCGCTCCGCATAATTAGCGAGGGCAAAAAGGAGAAGAGAAGGGGAGGGGGAGGGCATCGCGGACTGTCTCGTTCGCACACGAATCCGAAGAAGGAAGAAAACGGCGGTGCACAGAGAGGCTGTATAGCTGCGGTCACGATGTGAAGTGGCGTAAGAGGAGGAAAAGCGAAGTGGCCGGGTTCATCAGGGGGACGGAGAGAGGCATGGGGAAAGGAAGTGGAAAGAAAAGAACGAAAATTATTTCCTTAAACCCGGTCAGAGACGATGCAAAGAGGGGGAGGCTTCATCTCACTCGACGTCCCCTCATCGGAAGCTTGAACTCATAAAGACAAAGAGCGAGGGCAGAGACTTCTTGTGAGGGACAGGGGAGAGGTAGGACTCGAAGAGACTCTGGGGAGAGCTTCTTTTGATTCCAGGGGAGGCGATGCGCGACGTTGAGAAGAGGCTCGCAGGATCCTGAGAGAGGGCAAAACAGAAGAAACACAAAAGAGCCACTATCGAATAAAAAGAGAAACTCGTCCGCAGGAAGTCATGCTCGAAGAGCAAGTGCATCGCTCGCATTCGGGAGAAGGCAGGAACGCTCCAGGAGAGGTGGGTGACCGGAAAAAAGGTCCGTTGAAAGAAGAAGAGATAGGGAACCAAAAAGATTGTCCTGGTAGCGCAGGAGGGGGAGTGCCGCCGCTGACGTGACGTCCTAGCCGAGGGCCCGATTATGGGAGGTGAGGTCGGGGACGTCAGAACGCTAAGGTCTTTTGAAAGAAAAAGGGACCTTTTCTCTTGGCGGCCTGAATAAAACCAAAAAAAAAGAAATGTTGCGTGAGTAATGAGGGATCAGGAGTTCCTCGATCTCAGAAGGGGAGAGAAGGGCCACGCACGCGGGGTTGATCGCAGATGACGTTCCCAGACGAGAGGGGCAGCATCGCAAAGCAGGGGAAGGGGAAGTAAAAAAAAAATCCAGCTCGAATCTTCTTCATCGAGCCGCGCGCTCGGTCACGGAAAGAGGGTCTGCGTGTCCGCCGGTAGTTTGCCGTTGGCGGAGGAGGAAAAAACTGAACGGCGTCAGAAAAGCCTTAGAAGAGAAAAGAAACGTAAGGAGGGGGAAGAGAATGATTGAGGGGAAGAAAGGGGGGGGAGTCCTCCAGGGCTCGACAACTTCAACCGAAAGCCTCGGCGTCTCTCCCGACTGAGCGCATGAAAAGGGGACCCGGGAGGGGAGGAAAGGAGGGGAGAACGCGTCTTTCTGTCAGAAGGAAAAGGCAGGCGGTGGTCGGCATATCTTCCAGTTGAACGGCCATCTGCTCGGAAACCCTCTAGTGGGAGCGTCTGACCTTCTCGGGAAGAGAGGGGGAGGAACTGCACGGAGAGTGAGAATCTCAACTCTTACGTGGAAAAACGAAGGAGAGAAAAAGGGACGTACCCTGACGTAAAGCCATCACTTTCCCTCAACTGCGCGGACGTCCCGGAAGTTACTCCGTCGACTCTCCAAAGTCAAAAGACAAGGGGAAAAAGAAAAAAGTTTGTCCTACTCTTACTTAGGACAGCAGGTTCAGGTCAACAGAAGGGAGCTGAGAAAATGCACCCTCACCCCTAATTCGGGGATGCCCGCCTCTTCGAGAGAAAACTGAAGACCGGGGCGCGCTAGGTCGAGGGGTCTAGTGCGAAAAATTCCTATCTAACCAGGCCGATGGTGGGGAGAGACGAGTCGGGGGATCTCGGCATCCTGAACCATCGAGCGCAAAGGTCGCAGAGAAGAAATCCGAGGGAGGAGGTCAGCGACGGGAACGAAGAAGGAATCTCCCATTAGCTTCCCGCACGGACCACCCGGCATCGGAGAGGTCCACTCCGAAGCCCGAGAAGCACAGCTAGAGGAAGGCGCGTGGGCTTCAATCGCGGCGGAGAATAATATTACCGGGCATTTCATCTGGGAACCGCCGTCTCCTGAAGCCGAATAACCTTGGAAGGAAAGAACCTGAAGAAAAAATCTCAGGAACGCCCTCTACCAGACGGCCCTTCGCTCGCCCTGAGCACTACTGGCCAGATCAACAGCGGAAAAGATCCGCCGGGCTATCAAGATCTTGCACAAAGCGGCGAACTGCTGGAGAGGGGGAAAAAGATGAGAGCGGCGAAAACTCGAATGCGAAGGCGAAATGCCTCTAATAGCCAGCATGGGGCATATCAAGGAGCGAAGGCGCGAATTCTATCGATGTGGAGGGGGAGGAAAAAAGTTGACTTGCTCGACAAGGCGTAAGTTAAGAGAGAAGAACAAGGGAGATCGCCTTCAGGAAGTTCTGGTAGACCCGATGCACGTGATGGGGGAGGGTGGACACTATCGGCGCATTACTTGGCCTTCAACGATGAGCAGCAGCGCCGGAGCGCTAATCGTCGGAACGCGAGCTTCTCCGGCGATAAATCATTCTGATGGGACGTGAAAGATCGACGAGGACCGGGGGGAAAAAAAGATCGTGTACAGGCAGTGAGAGAGGAAGAAAGGTATCCCCGATTCACGACGTTAGAAGTCATAACATGGACATGTCACCATCGGACGAACGGGGGGCAACCTTCGTTGGGAGAACCGATGAAAAAACTTAAAAAGGATACATTGAAAGTCCAGGCCTCTTTCCCGATACGAAAATCTATGACGCGGACTCATCTCTATCTGAGAGTTCAGAAAGAGGCGTACTATCGGGCTTATCAAAAGGAGCTTCATGTAGAGGATACGCAATAAGGTGGAGAACAGAACCTTTTCTAAGAAAGAAAGGAAAACCTTATATCCTAAAGGCACGACACCTTATGGGCCAACTTGTAAAAGATTTCAATGGAAAAAGGGACGAAAGGGGCTCGGAAAAGCTCAACATGCTGACGAAAACTCTAGCCACGCTTAAAGCGCGGACCCTGAAAAAAAGGACGGGCTACGTAACCGAGGGACACGAAGGGATTCCGCGACGCCGTCAAAATCGGAGGAGTAGGACGGAAGGCGAAAGACATCCAGGAAAAAAGTAGAAACACTCGCAAATATCAACAGCATCCGCGACTACTCAGCAAGAAGGATAATGCTCCTGGGGAAACCCCTCCTCGATTCGGCGAACAACAACGTCAAAACCCCATCAGGGCACTCAGGCGCTGAAAGGGAGTAAGAAATAAATCGTACCCTAAAAAGAATCTCTCCAAAACGAGAAAAAAAGGGGGAAATGATTAAATCAAACATGAGTCATGGGTCTACTTTTCCAGCAATGCTCTCCTCTTCTGAGGCAGCGCGAGTGGTTCTTTCTACGGGGACTACAAAAAGAACCTATTTCGAAGCGTCTCGCAGGGGAGAAAAAGAAGAACGATTCGCGCCCTCGCCCCCGTCCGTAGCCAACACCTGAAGAGCAGCTAACGAAAACACGGCCGGGGAACCTATAATAAGGCCCCCAGGAAAATAAGTGCTCAAGGAAAGAAGACATCATCGACACCAAATGGTTCCTCATCGCAAACAAAAATCGCCCAACCTCAAGGGCAACGGACAAGGAATCGGCGCGAACGTCCTAAGTAACGCCGCACGGACGTGAGGGAAGACAAAGAGCGGCGGAGATTTGTTGACGGCTTGCGTGAGGGGCAAACGGAAAGCGCATGGGTCGTGGTCGAAAGGGTGAGGGTTGGGGGGTTTGTTTGGGGGTTTGGTGTTTTTGGGGGGGGTGGTGGGGGGGGTTTGGTTGGGGTTTTGGGGGGGGGGTGAAAAGGGTTGTTTTTTGGGTTTTTTTGGGGGGGTTTTCCTGGGGTTGTTTTGGTGGTGTGGGGGGGTGGGGGGGGGGGGGGTGGTTTTGGTTTTTTGGGTGGTGTGGTGTTTTTTTGGTTTTTTGGGGGGGGGGTGGTTTTTTGTGTGGGGGTTGGGCAGAAGAGGAAAAGTCATACCTGACTGTCGTTTTGGCAATATGGTGGAACGCTCATCTCCGACAATGGCCATCCCGTGAGTCGACGGAAGCGTCGTCGAGAAAAGGTAGTGGGAATTTAATCATCATAACCTAAGGGGGGAGACGGGAGGATTCCTCTAAGAAAAATCCATATTCAGGAACTTCATGGAGAGCGGAAGAAAACAGAAAATCCTAGCGGAAACCGATGGCCCCCGAAGGTCATCTCGTGAAACAAGAGAAAAGGAGCTTCTAACTCGACCGCAACTGAACATCCGATCTCCTCCTTATGGGGAAAGAACACGAATCATAATCGAGGTTTCTCCGAAGGGTGAGAGAGTCATGACGATCTTTAACCCGTAAATAGCATCACCCTCGTTCATCTACGCGGAAGGGTTAATAGAGAAAGAGGGTAAGTAAGGAAGCCCTGATTGAGGAAGGAAGCGGATGCTCCTCGATCCAGAAAAGTGGCCACGCACGAATTATGGTCGCCGCAACATTGCGACTGAGGGGTCAGAAAAAGGGAGGGAGAAAAGAGCGGCACTCTTCTATACGGTCAAACGGGAAGTCGTCAAAAGTGCGCTTTGTGGGTCAACTAGAGCGGGAGATCATAGAAGGCTAAAAAAAGCAAAACCGGGAAAACCAAAAGAAATGAGAAAGAAAAGGCCCTTCTTCGGTGCGGAGAAAGCGCCTCCTGAGAGGAAAAAAAGAGAACGGGCCATCAAAAAACTCAACTTCTTCGAGGCTTCACATGCACCATGTGGGGTCTCCTCGAGGGGCAACTGGAGAAACGTTTGCCGCAACTATGAAAAGAGTCTTACAAAAGTGTGACGTCCCTGCAGGTGCTACACGCAGGGAGTGAAAAGGCATGGGATTGCGTAACTCTCCGTGAAAGGGATCAACACGAAAAAACACTCACGCAACAAAAAAAATCATCTAAAATGTGAGGCTCCCCTCGTTGGATATACCACCGGGCGGATGAAGAAAAGGGATCGACGGCAACCAAGGGGAGGGCAATAACTGTTTACTTCAAAAAACCTGCGAAAAGGACGAGCGGCACGG